>Ga0181554_1001211_pt1 | contig 24709 bp, 16 predicted proteins | sample 011ome_16_FD_145602 | JGI IMG/M metagenome (GOLD analysis project Ga0181554, IMG submission 145602) | Coastal salt marsh microbial communities from the Groves Creek Marsh, Skidaway Island, Georgia - 011503CT metaG (spades assembly) | ecosystem: Environmental > Aquatic > Marine > Intertidal zone... | reverse complement strand
GATGCTAAATCCCCCAACTTTTGAATTCAAAACGCCCCTTTTTAAAGGGATTCAATGCCTTGAATTCTAGCATATCCAATTGATTATTAATGAATATATGGGTTTTTCAGGGGCGACTACGTACTGCGCTTCACCAGCGGCAGCCTGACAGCGGCGGATGCCACTGCAGTGACCGTAACAGCCGGCAGTGCCAGCCAGTTGGGAATCACCACCCAACCGGTAGCAGGAGCGAGCGGAGCATCGCTAACCACCGCGCCGGTCCTTGCGATCAAGGACGCCCAAGGCAACACCGTCACCACTGACAACAGCAACCAGGTCACCGTCGCAATCCAATCCGGCAACGGCGGCACCTTGGGAGGCACGACGACCGTCACGGCGGTGAATGGCGTAGCCAGCTTCAGCAACCTGAGCCTGTCCGGCACGACCGGCACCAACTACGTGCTGCGCTTCACCAGCGGCAGCCTGACAGCGGCGGATGCCACTGCAGTGACCGTAACGGCCGGCAGTGCCAGCCAGCTGGGAATCACCGCCCAACCGGTGGCGGGAGCGAGCGGAGCATCGCTAACCACCGCGCCGGTCCTTGCGATCAAGGATGCGCAAGGCAACCTCGTTACCACCGACAACAGCAGCCAGGTCACCGTCGCAATCCAATCCGGCAACGGCGGCACCTTGGGCGGCACGACGACCGTCACGGCGGTGAACGGCATAGCCAGCTTCAGCAACCTGACCCTATCCGGCACGACTGGCACCAACTACGTACTACGCTTCACCAGCGGCAGCCTGACAGCGGCGGATGCCAATACAGTGACCGTGACAGCCGGCAGTGCCAGCCAGCTGGGAATCACCACCCAACCGGTAGCAGGAGCGAGCGGAGCATCGCTAACCACGGCGCCGGTCCTTGCGATCAAGGATGCGCAAGGCAACACCGTCACCACTGACAACAACAGCCAAGTCACCGTCGCAATTCAATCTGGCAACGGCGGTACATTGGGAGGCACGACGACCGTCACGGCGGTGAACGGCATAGCCAGCTTCAGCAACCTGAGCCTGTCCGGTACGACCGGCACAAACTACGTACTGCGCTTCACCAGCGGCACCCTGACAGCGGCGGATTCCGGCAACGTCAATGTCAGTGCCGGCACAGCGACCACCCTCAGCGTCAGCGGCCCCGCCACCACCACCGCCGGCAGTGTGCTCAACACATTGACGGTTACTGCACAGGACGCCCAAGGCAACACCGCGACCGGCTACACCGGCACCGTACACTTCAGTAGCACTGACAGCGCCGGCGTCTTACCGACCGACTACACCTTTGTCGGAGGAGATCAAGGCAGCAAGACCTTCAGCGTCACCCTGAATACCTCCGGCATCAACACGGTGACAGCGACCGACACCGTCACCTCCAGCATCACCGGTAGCACCGGCAACATAACCGTCAGCGCAGGGGCGGCCAGCCGGCTGGCCTTCACCACCCAACCAGGTGGTGGGAGCAGTGGCAGCTTTTGGACTATTCAACCTGTGGTGGAAATCCAGGACGCCCAGGGTAATCGGGTCACGGGTGCCAGCGATACGGTCACACTAACGATCACCCCGGGTACCGGGACTGCGGGAGCGGCCCTGACCTGTACTAACAACCCGATGACAGCAGTCAACGGCATCGCCACCTTTGCAGGGTGCCAGATTGACAAGGCCGGCACCGGATATACCCTCGCGGCCAGCTCCGGCGTCTTGACGGCGGCGACCTCAAGCAGCTTTATCACAGTCGCCGGAACTGGCAACCGATTGTCGGTGACTACCCAACCGGTAGCCGTTACCAGTGGTGGCTTGCTCAACACTCAACCGGTCGTTTCCATTCAGGACGCCCAAGGCAACACCGTCACCACCGACAACAGCAGCCAGATCACCGTCGCAATCCAATCCGGCAACGGCGGCACCCTGGGCGGCACGACGACCGTCACGGTGGTGAACGGCGTAGCCAGCTTCAGCAACCTGACCCTATCAGGCACGACCGGCACCAACTACGTGCTGCGCTTCACCAGCGGCAGCCTGACAGCGGCGGATGCCACTGCAGTGACCGTGACAGCCGGCAGTGCCAGCCAGCTGGGAATCACCACCCAACCGGTAGCAGGAGCGAGCGGAGCATCGCTAATTACCGCGCCGGTCCTTGCGATCAAGGACGCCCAAGGCAACACCGTCACCACTGACAACAGCAGCCAGGTCACCGTCGCTATTCAGTCGGGTAATGGCGGCACCCTGGGCGGCACGACGACCGTCACGGCGGTGAACGGCGTAGCCAGCTTCAGCAACCTGACCCTGTCCGGTACGACCGGGACCAACTACGTGCTGCGCTTCACTAGCGGCAGCCTGACAGCGGCGGATTCCGGTAACTTGTCGGTGACGGCGGGTGTCGCTTCGCATTTGAGTGTTGTAAGTCAGCCTGTTGGCGGGGTCAGCGGTTTCATACTCGCCGGCCAACCCGTCATTGCGATTCAGGATGCCCAGAACAATAACGTGATTGGCAGTACGGCTGCGGTGACTGTAGCGCTAGCCACCGGCAACGGCACCCTGGGCGGTAACATGACCGTCAACGCGGTCAACGGCGTCGCTACCTTCTCCGGGCTGACCCTTTCGGGAACGGCTGGACAACCCTACGCATTACGCTTCAGTGTCAACGGTCTTGCGTCGATTGAATCTGCTCCCCTGACCGTAAGCGCGACTGTCCCGGGGGCTCCAATCAATGTGATTGCTAACGCCGGTAACCGACAGGTCAGTCTGTCCTGGACTGCGCCGATTGAATCTGGCGGGTTGCCCATCACTGGCTACACTGCAACCGGGACCCCGGGGGGCAGCTGCACGACGACGGGCAGTACGCAGTGCGCGGTGACCGGGCTGACGAACGGGGTTAACTACACCTTCACTGTCGTTGCACGAAATGCTCAGGGTGAGAGTTTGCCATCCAGCATCAGCGCTTCTGTAACGCCGTTGTCGACTACCGCACCTTATCTATCCTCGGTCAGTCCAAACTCGGGACCCCAGGGAGGTGGGACGTCGGTGAGCCTGTCCGGGACGGATTTGGCCGGTGCCACGTCGGTGCTTTTTGGTGGGACAGCCGCACAGAGCTTTCAGATTAACGGCGAAAACTTGATTACAGCCATCAGTCCCGCTCATTTAGGTGGAGATGTCGATATCGAAGTAACGACACCGGCCGGCACGGCTCGACTTCATCATGGCTATATTTATGAGGCTGCACCGGCCATGCCCGGTGCCCCCATCGTCGCGGCAGGAAATCAGCAGGCTACGGTGTCCTGGGCTCAGGTGCTTTCCGGGGGAGACCCGTCGGGCTATACGGTCACCGCGACCCCGGGAGGGCAGACCTGCCATGCCAGCTTCCCCGGAAGGGCTTTCCCCTATGCCTCCTGTATTGTGAGTGGACTGACCAATGGAGTGGCCTATACCTTCACGGTGACGGCCGAAAACTCGCTGGGTCGGGTGACCTCACCCAGCAGTGACCCAGCGACGCCCCAAGGTTTGGCAAATGGTCGCTGCGGTGCTGCCGAAGGTGTGCCTACCCTTGTTCAGCCCATGGGACTTCTGTGTGCGTCCGGGGACGCCGGTCCAGTGACTCATGACTCAGGGAAGTTCGTCTGGAGTTGTCTGGGTCAAAATGGCGGTACCACACAACAGTGTGACGCCCCGGGTCAGAGCAGTGCTGTCGATCAGCAAACTCCCTCGGCGGTAACGCTCGAAAATACGCAATCCGCCGGCGGTTGTGCGGTGCAGGAGGCCACTCTGAGCACCCCCCCAAACCAAGGGCCAGGTCAGGGTGTGAACATGCCCTACGGTGCTGTTCAGTTTGAAATGGTCAACTGTCAGGATGCCGAAGTATTAGTGCGTCTGACTTATGCCAATATTGTGGAAGGTATGCAGTATTGGAAATATGTTATCAACAGCTACCATAACGGTTGGGTGCAAATGCCCGCAGATCAGGTAACCCTGAGGGGGAATACCGTAGAGTTCACCGTCGTGGACAATGGTGAATGGGATAACAATCCCGCGGTGGGTGTGGTGTCCGACCCGGGTGGCCCGGCTTACGACCCAACACTCTTCACTTCACCCGGCCAGCCAACCGATGTGAGTGTCACCGCCGGTGATCGCTCTGCAACAGTGACCTGGACCGCGCCCGACAGCGGGGGGCAACCCGCCGTGTACCGCGTTGAAGCACTGATCAATGGCGCTCCCAGCGGGCAGTATTGCGAGGTGAACTACCCATCAACCCAATGCACAGTGCAGGGGCTTATCAATGGGCAGTCGTATACATTCAAGGTCACTGCTATCAATGGAGCTGGGGTGAGTGCGCCGGTGGTTGAACCTATGCAGGTTGTCCCGCAACCCCTGTCACCTCCGCCGCCCAAACCCATTCCGGTTATGGATGAGGCCGGATTGTTTATTCTGGCAAGCCTGATCGGGCTGCTGGCTGTTTTGCAACAATATCCGCGGCGTAGAGGCCCTCAAAGCCGTTGAGACGATCAAAACGTATATAAAGAGATGACTATCCGCAAAAGCCCCCGTTATGTTCGGAATTCCCTTTTCTCGTTGGCTGTATGCATATTAGGGATGTCATCCCTTATTCAGGCTGATTCCGACCAGTTAAAAATGGCATTGATCCAGACTGAAGCGAGCCTCAAGAGTATGGATCAAGGAGGGATTCAAGCCGCCGCCGCACATGCTAAAGCTGCAAGCTCGCATATCGAGATTGCCTCTCGAGATGCCACCGGCAAGACACTGAAGGATTTGGCTGGATGTAAAACTCTTTTGAGGAAGACACAACAAGAGTCGGAAAAAAACCAGATCAGCGAAGCCAGAGCCGCTGCCGAGAAGGTTAGGAATAGTCTCAGGAAGTTGACCGGGTACTAGCCAGGACTATTGAGCATCCACCCATCAATCCACTATTAATTTGGCGGGTTTGGGTTGGTGCTCAAGGCATCAGTTCTTCGACCTCCTGCGAGGCTTTTTCGCAAGCAGGTACGGTGTCGGCCAGCTTCAGTTTCAGCTTGAGCCCGGCGCTTTCACCGGACATGGTCTCCGAGACCATTTCGTTAAGCGGTTCGCAGACGTTGATCATGGCGCTTTCGGCCTTGGACAGCTTTTTGGCCTCGCCCGGATCCTGCTCCGCTCGCTCAAGGCTGGATTCGATCAGCTCGGTCATGACCTGATTGTGATGCCGAAACACGTGTTCGGCATACCGGGCAAACTCCTCCTGGCTCATGGTTACCTCTTCGCCGGTGGGTTTGTGGGTGGTCACGCTGGTGCACCCTGAAAGAAGTAATGCTGCGGCGGGGATCAACCCGGTCACCGGCCAACGAGTCCATGCTGGCATCATGCAAGGTCTACGAATCATCCGCGAATCTCACAACGAAGTTGATTTTACGAGGGTCCCTGGGGCTGTTTGAATTGATCGGGCACTTTGGGCAGGCGCAGTGCCACCATGAGTGTCATAACGCATACCAGGGCGCCCAATACCCATATGGTTGGAATGGAGCCTACGCCATTGGCTGCGGCAATGGAATACAAGCCCATGCTGGTCAATATGGCGCTGTTCTGAAAGAAGTTTTGTACAGCGACTGCACTTCCGCTGCCGATGCTGGCATGGCCTATTTGCTGGATGGCGGCGTTGAGGGGAACGACGAATATACCCCCGCAGATGCCGATGGCCAGAAGGATCAGTTTTGCGGTCCAGAGATTATTTACCAGCGCGAGAAGCAGGAAGAGGGCGCCCATCAGGTAGGCGGAGAAGCGGGTGCGGCGTACGCGATCCAGGGGGATCAGCCGCGGAACCAGGGCAGCCCCGACGACAATCCCGATGGCCATGAAGAATGTCAGGTCGGCAATGTCAGAAGCTGATTGTGCGCCGAGGACTTCTGGTGCCCAGGCCACCAGTACGACCCTTAATGTCGCCGCGCAGGCCCAGAATAAACTGAGCGCTAACAGAATCAGCCGCGCTCGTTGAGATGACATCAGGGTTTTCATCCATGAGATCAGGTTGCCCCAGGCGGACTGGGCCGGGCTGGACTCTTGTCGTGCCTGGCAGCGGGGCAGGAGAGTCGTGGCAATCCCGGAGATCAGATAAAGAATCATCACAGTAACCAGTGCGGCGGGGATAGAGTGATCCGCCAGTCGTGCGCCGCCGACGGTGCCAAACAGAATAGCGGCTATGGTGGCCCCCTCAACCCAGCCATTGGCGCGGACGAGATCGCGGGTTTCGGTCAACTCGGGAATGATGCCGTACTTGGCGGGCCCATAAGAGGCGGCGCCGACGCCGATCAGGGCGTATCCGAGCAGGGGATCGACGCCCATGAAGATGGCCACCGCTCCCAGCACTTTCACCAGGTTGGCGGCAAGCAGCACGCGGGGTTTCGGATACCGATCGGCCAGCGCACCGACCCATGGCGTGAGCGTGACGAAAGCGACGAGAAAGGCACTTTGCAGCGCCGGGATGTACCATGCGCCACGGCTGGCCTCCTGGAGGCTCATGGCGATCACGGTGAACAGGATGGCGTTGTCGCCAAAGGCGGACAGAAATTGCGCGCCGACCAGGGTGAGCAGGCCCTTGTTCATTCGCCCAGCGCCTTGTGAACGAGGCTGGTCAGGCCCGGGTAGTCGATCTTGCCGGAGCCCAGCAGCGGCAGCTCCTTGGCGTAGAGGATTTCTCTCGGTGAGTGGAATTCGTTATAGCCCTGGTCCTGAGCGGCGCGGGTGAACTCGGCGCGCTGGGCTTCGCGGTACTGGGTGACCAGCAGAATACGTTCGCCCTTGCGTTCATCCTGCAGGGCGACAGCGGCATGCAGGTAGCCAGGCCACAGTTTTGCGGCGATTTCTTCGACGGCGGTCAGGGAGACCATTTCACCGCCGATTTTGGCAAAGCGCTTGACCCGGCCGCAGATAGTGACATAGCCATCGTCATCGATCTTGACGATATCGCCGGTGTCATACCAGCCATGACCGAAGCGCGAGGTGGGCGGCTCCAGATGACCGGGTCGTTGTGGTCGGAGATAGCCCAGCATGATATTCGGTCCGGCTACGTGCAGTCGGCCGCCTTCCTCGACACCGGGCACGGGTTCCAGTTGCCAGTCGATGCCCGGCATGAAGCGCCCAACGGTGCCTTCGCGGTAGAACATGGGCGTATTCGCGGCAAGGATGGGGGAGGTCTCCGTGGCGCCGTAGCCTTCGAGGACGCGGAGGCCGAACTTGTCGACCCAGAGCCGGCGCGTGTCATCCTGTAGTTTCTCGGCCCCGGCGAACACATAGCGCACGCTGTAGAAGTCATAGGGGTGGGCATGCTTTGCATAGCCGGCCAGGAATGTATTGGTGCCAAACAGGATGGTTGCGTTCAGGTCATAGGCGATTTCCGGAATGATGCGGTAATGCAGTGGCGAGGGGTACAGGAAGGTCCGCATGCCGTAAAGGAGGGGCAGCAGTGTGCCGGCGGTCAAGCCGAAGGCGTGGAACATAGGCAGGGCGTTGAGAATGGTGTCCTGCGCGTTTAAATCAAGCCGTGCTGCCAATTGCTCGCGGTTGGCTAGCAGGTTGCCATGGGACAGCACTACGCCCTTGGGTTCGCCTTCCGAGCCGGAGGTAAAGAGGATGACGGCGGGATCATTGACTCGGCTGCGATCGCGGTTCCGGTACCAGAGTGAGGCGGTAAGGGAGCCGATTAGCGCCCGAACCTTGTCGGTTCGGCTAATTGATTCGGCCAGATCTTCTACAAACACCACGTTCAATTCTTCGGCCAGAGCCTCTACTGTGGATTCGAGCTTGGCATTGACCACAAAGCGGCGCGAGGTGACGAAGGTTTTGATTTCGGCGGTCCGGCAGGCCGAGGCAAGGCTGCGCAGGCCTGCACCGAAGTTCATCATGGCGGGAACCCGGCCATGTAGCTGCAGGCCGAGAAACGCAGCCACGGTCACGCCCGCATTGGGCAGCAGCAGACCGACATGCTCGTCCACACTGGTGACGTTGGCCAGTTTCTGGCCCAGTGCCAGCGTTTGAGCGATCAGGCCGTTGTAGCTGAGCGGTTTCCGCTTGATGTCTTCCAGCAGTTTGTGGCCCCCGCCATGAATGCGACGGGCATCGAGCAGGGCGGCGAACAGGGTTTGCTGATGGTTGCCGGTTTCGAACATCATGTCGCTCATGATGTCGGTGAGCATCAAGCCCATGCGGTGCCGGCGGTCATGGGCATCGCTGCCTGCCGAGTGCATCAGATCGCGGGGGGGCAGGATGTTGAGTGTGATTGGCGGGAACCAGCGCAGGCGAACCACGCCATGCAGGCGGGAAACGGGGGTGTACTGGGCGCCATCGATACGAATGGGAAGGATGGCGGCGCCGGAGCGCTCGGCGACCAGTGCGGCGCCATCGTACACTTTCATTAGAGCGCCGGTGACGGTGATGCGTCCCTCCGGGAAAATGACCGCCTTGCGATCCTCGCGCAAATAAGTGGTCAGCGATTTGATCGACAGTGGCTGCTGCGGATCCATGGCGAAGACCCGGGCAAAGCGCAGGGCAGGGCGGGCCCACCATTTCTGCGCGACTTCGGTGTTGATGGCGAAGGTGACTTCGTCGGGCAGAAAGGCCCACAGCAGCAGTGGGTCGAGGTAAGAAGTATGGTTGGCGACGATCAGCACCCGCTCGCCGGCCAGCCGGTAATTGTCCATGCCGATGAGCTTGACTCTGAAAAGAACCGTCAATACCCAGCGAACCATTTTTTTCATCATGCTGCGATTTCCTCCCGTTCAGCGCATAGCTTACCAGTCTGTTCCAGCGGATAACGATTTTCAGGTGGTCCGGCAGCGGGCTTTTCGTTGCCTGTGTTTCATGATGGTTCACCTTTGGCTGATGGGCTGCACTCCCGCAATCAAGGCCCCGGTCAGGACCGCCAGGCCAGTATTGGCCCATTCGCATTTTGTGGCTGCCGATGGGGCTGTATTGCCGGTGCGAGCCTGGTGTCCGGCATCCGGTCCGGTGAAAGCCATTGTGGTCGCGTTGCATGGCTTCAATGACTATTCACGGGCTTTCACTCAACCCGGCGAGTATCTTAGCCAGCACGGTATTGCCCTGGTCGCCTACGATCAGCGCGGGTTTGGTCATGCGCCGAGACGCGGTCACTGGGCCGGGACTGAATCCTATATTGCGGATCTGGCTTCGGTGGTTCGGCAACTCCGCGAGCAGCATTCCGCTGTCCCCCTCTTTGTTCTGGGTGAGAGCATGGGCGCTGCCTTGGCCATCGCGGCGCTTACTTCAGCTTCGCCTCCCAAGGTCGAAGGTCTGATTCTATCGGCGCCCGCTGTCTGGTCGCGAGAGATGATGCCCTGGTATCAACGGGCGGTCCTGGCCCTGGCATCTGCGACTGTACCCGATCTGCAAGTTACCGGTAGCGGACTGAAGATTCTGGCTTCTGACAATATCGAGATGTTGCGGGGTCTGGGTCGTGACCCTTTGGTTATCAAGGAGACGCGGGTCGATGCCATCGATGGCCTGGCGGACCTGATGGATGTCGCCCAGGAGCGGGTGGGAAGGCTCAGCGTGCCGGTGCTGGTGCTCTATGGGGCGAAGGATCAGGTGATTCCGAAGCGGCCGGTCGATGTGTTGTTGAAGAAGCTAGCTTCCCGATCCGATGTGCGCATGGTGCTCTACCCGGAGGGTTATCACCTGCTGTTACGGGATCTTCATGCCGATAAGCCCATGACGGATATCGTGAGCTGGATAATGGCTTCCGATCGCCGCCTGCCGTCCGGTTTTGAAAACCGTTATCTCGCCGCCGGGCTTAACGGCGACGAGTGACCTGGCCGATTGCCTCGCCCATTCGTGTCACCGCTCCCGGTTTCAGGGTATCCGACCACTGAATCGTCTCCTTGCCGAACAGCACGATAATGGTTGAACCCATATTGAAACGGCCCATTTCCTCACCGCGCCCAAGTTGCACGGCTGGCCCGTCGTAATGCCAGGTCTGAACCTCGCGGGAACTCGGTGGCGTGACGACGCCATGCCAGACGGTTTCGATGCTGGCGACAAAAATGGCACCGACCAGGATTAGCGCCATCGGGCCGGCTTCGGTGTCGAAAATGGCCGCAACGCGTTCATTCCTTGCGAACAGATTGGGTACGCCGCGGGCGGTGGCGTCGTTGACACTGAACAATCGGCCCGGCACGTGAATCATCTCTCGCAATGTCCCGGCGAGCGGCATATGTAGGCGGTGGTAGTCCCGGGGTGAAAGATAAATGGTTGCGAACTCGCCACCCATGAACGGCGCCGCCCGCTGTGCGTCTCCGCCCAGCAGTGTTTCGACGCTGTAGTCCATTCCCTTCGCCTGCAGGATTTGCCCCTCCCGGATATCGCCCACCTGACTGACAAAGCCGTCGGCGGGACAGGCGATGGCGCCGGGGACGTCGGTCAGCGGTCGCGCTCCGGGTTTCAGGGGTCGCGTAAAAAATTCGTTGAAGCATCCGTAGGCGTCAATATCCGGTTCCTGTGCTTCATCCAGGTTGACGTTGTAGGCTTTGGTGATGCTGCGAATGAAGAAGTTCTTGAATGCCGGGTTTCGGCAATGAGTCAGCCGCCCCATCAGCCGGGAGAGGGGGTGGTGAGGCAGCGGGTATTGGCTCAGGACAAAGAGCTTTTCTAAGAGCGACATGGGGTTTGGCGGGGGTTCGTTCGATCATGGACCCGGCAGACGCGCCGGGTTAGGGTTGCTGGGTACGGCTTAACTGTAATTAGTGCGGCTTTTCATCCGGGTGCCGATGCTCCAGAAATTTCTGGTAATTGGCGCAGGTCTCGTTCGCCATGACGGCCGAGTTGAAGGGGGCATTCCTGAATTTGCGTAACTGTGCCGCATGACGGATGGAATTACGCCACAGCCACTGAATGCCAAAGTAGCCGAGCACTGCTCCGACATTCATCAGGATGAAGCAGCCAAGCAATAGCGGCGTGCCCAGTTCCATGACCTTGTCGATGCTGAAGAGGCTGGAAAACTGATCGAAACTGAAGGTTTCCGCGCCCATGGCGACTGCGCCGACCTGATAGGCGATAAAGTACAGCGGTATCCAGGTTAGCGGGTTGGTGATCCACACCAGCGCCACGGCAATCGGCAGATTGGCGTTGAAATAGACTGCGCCAACCGCCGCAATCACCTGCTGCCAGGGTAACGGGGGGGTGTACATGGCCCATAAGCCGATAGCAAAGGCCCGCGACACTGAGCGGCGGTTGAGGTGCCACAGGTTGGGCGAGTGCAGCTTGTCGCCGAGAAACCCCAGACCCTTGATGTTCTTGATCTTGGCCGGGTCGGGTAAATATTGCTTGAGAAGCTTTTTGGGCATCTGGAAATGTTCCTTTTGGGTAATGGGGTGTTTCCTGAGAGGCGCCTATTGTACGAAGCCCGATTTCAAAGCGGTATGAATATTTGTGGGCGGGGCCTGGATGAGTGCTCCACCCAGACTATCCGGCTTGCGGCATTCATGCTCTTTGCCCCCAGCCGCTGAAAGCCTGATGATTCAGCTGGCGGATGGCCACTGCGGCGATGATGAACAGGACGACGAGATAGCCGCCGAGTCCGCTGAATCCCGCTGCTACGCCGAATTCCCGAACGAGCCACGCGGCCAGCAAAGGTGCGGTGCTGCCGAAAATCGGTGAAGCAATATTGACTGCCAGACTGACACCGCTGTACCGCACCTCGGTTTCAAACAGACCCGCCACGGCGGCAAAAGCCGAGCTGGTGTAAATGCCGACCAGCAAGGCAAAGCCAAAGAATGCCGGTAAAACCCGCTCCGTCCCTGTGGTGCCGGAAAGCGAGGTGGCTATGGGATAAGCCAACAGAACACCCAATCCGGCGCCCACGGACAGAATTGACTTGTAACCCCAGCGGTCTGCCATCCAACCCGCCAGCAGGGTCGCCGAAAGTGACAGCATCAGGCCGACCGAGGTGATGATCAAAGCCCGACTGGCTGGGAAATGCAGCTCAGACATCATGAAGGTGTTGAAGTAAACGAAGGCGAAGAAGAAGCAGCAGGTCATCGGGATCAATACCGCGAGACCCAGCAAGACGCCGCGTTTGTGCCGGGCAAAGACAGTTTTGATTGGATTGTGCAGCAGGCGATCTTCGGTTTTGGCCAGTTCATAGAGAGTGCTTTCCGGCATGTTGCGCCGGATTTGCAAGCCGATCCAGGCCGCCAGGATGCCGAGCAGGAAAGGTACCCGCCAACCCCAGCTGCCGAATTGGTCTTCGGTGAGTGCCGCTGAGATACCACTGGACACCAGTGTGCCCGTCAAAAGACCCAGGCAGGTGCTGGCTTGAATCAGACTTGATGCCAGGCCGATGCGGCGCTCTGGCGTGTGCTCCATCACATAAGTGACTGCCCCGCCCATCTCTCCGCCCATCGCCAGGCCTTGAAACAGCCTGAGCAGGACAAGCAGCGCGGTGGCGGTGTAGCCGATATCGGCGTAAGCCGGCAGCAGGCCGATGGCTGCCGTCGGAATTGCCATGCCCAGCATGGACAGCGACAGGGCTTTCTTTCGTCCATAACGATCGCCGATGGCGCTGAAAATCAGGGCCCCCAGGGGGCGCATGAAAAAGCTGACGCTGAAGACGGCAAAGGCCGCGAGCACCGCCAGGCCGGGTTCTTCCTTGGGGAAGAAGGTTTGGCCGATGAATACCGAGAAATGGCCATAAAGAGCGAAGTCGTACCATTCGATGGTGTTGCCGAGAATGCCGGCAATGACGGCCTTGCGTGTCGAGGTGTGCATATGAGAGTCGGGCTTTTTATGATTTGAGAACAGGGTTGTTATCAGGTGGATGTGCGTCGTGGTTTTGCGTGTAACATCTGAGTGACGGATTGGTATTCGGGTAAACAATGAACTGGCTGTCAGGAGTTACGCCACGATGTTAACTGCTTTGCGAATCAAGATTCCCATCATACTGCTGGCTATGGCCGGATGCGCAGGTAATCCGCAGCCTGTGTTGGCTCCAGCTGCGAATAATCAGAAGGCCGCAGAGGCAACGGCTGATAAAGACATCGCCGACTGCCGTGCCGAAGCCGAGGCGGCGGGGATTGATTCCGGCAAGAGCGGCGGTTACTCGACGCCGAATATTGTCAAAAGGACGGCGGGCAACGCCGCTATTGGCGGAGCCACCGGGGCTGCTACGGCGGCCATTTTCAGCGGTGACCCGGCACGCGGCGCCGGTGTGGGTGCGGTGAGTGGCGCCATGTGGACGGCGCTGAGCGAAGTGCTCTATGGGAATATTTTTTCAGGGTCCGGGACCGAGCCAGAAAGCCCCAATCCGGAGTACACCCGCAAGATGAATCAGTGTTTATCGCGAAAGGGACATAGGGTTAAAGGTTGGGAATAAATGACACCGTCACCGACGGAAATCTGCCCGTGCCCGCAGAACTCTGCTCGATCCCGGCAAGCCCTATTTGGGGCAGCCTTCCATCTTGTAGATGGCGTACCCGTCGCGCGTGATGTCCGCAGCCATCTCGGCCGACGCTTCGGCTTCGGTGTGGCAAAAGGCACAGGTCTGAGCGGTGACGCTGGCATTTTCCTCGCCGATGGAGGCTAGCCAGGCCTTGGCAGACTTCAATGCAAGTTCATCATCCTTGACCGGCAGGATTACGTCGAAATGCAGCGTGCGTCCAGCGGCACTTTTGGCCCAGACATCGTAAACATGGATAGGTGAGGCAGATGACATCGTCTCTCTCCGATGGGTGGTTTGGAACGGCGACCGATCCGGCTCGGGATCGGCCGGTACCCTGATTTTAACGCCTACCCGGCATTTGGTGTCGACAGGGAACAAGATTTTGACCGGTTCCCGGCGCCTCGCGCGAAACTAAACTGCATGCCCATCCGGGGCGGGTTTTGCGACCGCTCAATACGTCAGCGAAACCCCGCCATAACCGGCCAAACGGGTCGTGCCGTAGCCATAAACTTCCTGATATTCCTTGTTAAAGAGGTTATCGATGCGAGCGAACAGCTTGACGTTAGGATGGATCTGATAGCTTCCGGCCAGGTTGGCAATGGCATACGCGGGAACGCGGGTGTCAAGCACGCCATCCTTTTCGCCCACGGCAATCACCATGAAGTTGATGTCCGCATTCTTCAGGAAGTGGTAGTTGGCCTCAAAGTTGCCCTTGTTGCGCGGTCGATTGATCAGTGGGGCGTCCGTGTCTTCATCGAGGGTGTCGTCATAGGTGTAACTTCCGCGCAATATCAGATCGTCGATGGGCGTAACCTGAAAGAAGGCCTCCACGCCTTTTGCAGTCGCGCTGTTGATGTTTTCGGCAATCCAGAAGTTGGCGGGATCGGCCTGGATCAGGTTGTTGAACTGATTCGAGAAATAGGTCGCGCCGAACTTTACGGCCTGATCGAGGAAACCCTGTTCAAACCCCACGTCCCAGTTGAAGCTGGTTTCGGGTTTCAAGTCCGGGTTCCCGTAGAAGGGCGCATAAAGTTCATACAGCGTCGGTACCTTGAAACCCGTGCCGATGTTGCCCTTGAGCTTGCTGCCGGTCTCGTTGATCAGCACCGCCTCGGTCACGCTCCAGGTGACCTTGTCGCCTGACCGGTTATTGTCGGAATAACGCACTGAGGCGGTCGTGAACGATCGTTCGAACAGCGTGAACTGGTCGGACAGGTAATACCCTTGGGTGTTGTAGCTTTTCGTGCCGATATTCTCGCTTTGGTTGAGCAGCTGGTCCTCCTCATCCTCGAGGCCCAGTGTCAGAGTGTTGTGCTGATGCAGGTGAAAGATGTTCTGCCAATCGCCCTTGAGCTTGGTGCCCTGATAATCGCCAGAAAGATCGTAGGGCAGGCTGGGGTCCCAGTTGCGGTAATTGCGATTTGTCTGGCTGTAACCGACACCGAGGGTCTGCTCCCATAAGTCGTCGAGCACCCTGAAATGCGTGAATCCTCGGCTGAACAGCTCGCTGGTGGTGCCGGTGTAATTCAGTGCATCAACCGGGGCGAACGGGTGGGCCGGATTGGGCTCGTTGCCCATCATGTAATCCAGTGCGCTCTTGCCGTGGTTGTAACGGACATTAACGCCAAAATCGAGATCGTCGAGCGGCTTGTAACCGGCGCGACCATCAAAGGTGGTGTTCCGATACCAGTCCCGCTCCGGGTTATTCCACAGATAATCCGCGGCGGAAAAACCGTGTGTCTGTGTTTCGCTGGCGGTGGCCGCATAATTGAAATCGTCGATTTCGCCCGAGGCGCTGCCTTTCACCTTGAACGTGTCATAACTGCCGCCCTGGGATTCCAGGCCAAACTTCGGTTTGCCTTTGCCCTTTTTTGTGACGATGTTGATGACGCCGCCAATGGCATCGGAACCGTACAGCGCACTCTCGCCGCCACGCAGGATTTCGATGCGTTCGATGTCATCGACCATCAGGTTGGCGAAATCGAACGCGCCGACCGGCGAGGACGGATCATTCATTTCCACTTGGTCAATCAGCACCAGCGTCTGGCCCGAACCTGCACCTCGGGTGTAAACCGAGGTCATGCGGCCTGGTCCACCGCTGTTTAGAACATCAAGCCCCGGCACCAGGCGCATCACATCGGCCACCGTCAGCAATTGGCGCTGCTGGATTTCCTCGGCGGTGATGACGGTAATCGAACTGCCCGACTCACGTTCGGATGACTCATAGCGGTTGGCAGTGACAATGGTGGTTTCCAGTTCCGGCACGGCATCCTCCGCAGCCTGAAGCGGGAGGGTCTGGAGAGCAAGCATGGCCAGCATCGGCTGGCGAAGAGAGGGTTTCATCTGATGGTTCTGCCTTTCGTTAAGCCGAGCACACCCGCACGGCATGAGAGAAAGTTGCAGAGACAGCCTCGGATCGACGAAAAGACAGGCGCAGCCAGCCACGGACATCGAGCCGACGCTGCCCTCCGCAACGGTCGGTTGAATGTTCCGGGGCCGGTATCCGGGCTCATCGGTGGTCGTGTGGACCGGCCTTGCCGCCTTCCCATGCGGATGCACAGTGGCTGAGTGGCAAGCGTTGACCGATTTACCGTTGCGGGGGCAGCGTCGGCTTAGGATGGCTCCTCACCGACTTCCCGTTTAACCCAGGGTAAAGACTCGCCCTGGGCACCTCGAAAGCGAGGCGCAGTTTAGCAGGAAAGCACGTTTGGCTCTGACAAGGGGTTTGATGCTCCCACTTGTCGTGCGGTGCGAATAGGCTGAGATCCTTCGGCTGCTCACAGCCTCAGGATGACACGAGCCCAGTCTGTCATCCCGAGCACAGCGAGGGATCTCGTTCCATGTCCACGGGGTTTGGGCTGGCTTCGTTTTGCTTCATGCCCATAGCCTGAGATCCTTCGGCTGTTATCACAGCCTCAGGATGACACGCTCCAAGGCCTTGTCATCCTGAGCATAGCGAGGGATCTCGTCCCATGGCCACGAGGTTGGGGCTGGCTTTGTTTTGCTTCGTGCCCATAGCCTGAGATCCTTCGGCTGTTGTCACAGCCTCAGGATGACACGCTCCAAGGCTGTGTCATCCCGAGCACAGCGAGGGATCTCGTCCCATGTCCACGGGGTTGGGGCTGGCTTCGTTTTGCTTCGTGCCCATAGCCTGAGATCCTTCGGCTGTTATTACAGCCTCAGGATGACACGTTCCAAGGCCGTGTCATCCCGAGCATGCTGAGGGATTTTCCTGAATCCCAATCTAAACAAGAACTCTCTCTGCTAATAACCTGGCATAGCCCAAGACCACTTTCATGATGAGATCGGAAGAAAGGCCAAACTTAAATCTTTCCATTCAGGGTTGGTCGACTCCACCAGGTTATTCTTTTTTGCCCGGCTCCAGCCCTTGATCTGTTTTTCCCGTGCTATGGCCGCAACGATATCGCTGGTGGCTTCAAAGAAGACCAGCTTGTCCACGTTGTATTTGGCGGTAAATCCTTGGATTTTTTTGGTCCGGTGCTCGTAAACGCGCCTGGTCAAATCATTGGTAACCCCGGTGTAGAGCACACGGTTGTTCTGGTTGGTCATCATGTAGACGTAGTACTGGCGGTTTTGCATGGCTGAAAAATAACCGACTTTTACTACCGAACAGGAAAATACTGCCTTGCTTTGTCAGTGCCCATAGCCTGAGAACCTTCGGCTGCTATCACAGCCTCAGGATGACACGCTCCAAGGCTGTGTCATCCCGAGCGCAGCGAGGGATCTCATCCCATGGCTACGTGGTTTGGTCAAGCCCCGTTTCCGCTTCGTGCCCATAGCCTGAGATCCTTCGGCTGCTATCACAGCCTGAGGATGACACGAATCCAGAGTCTCCAGCACGATATTGATTGATGGTGTCTTCCTGCCGCACACTTCTGCTCGCAGGCTGCACTATGCTGGAATTGTGGCTGTCCATTCCGGTCACAATCAATTCAAGACAATCTAGTAGGAGACCCTTTTATGTCCTGGGACTGTTCCTGTTTCAACAAACCCACCCCGGAGGAATTGCGTGCGGCGCTGACTGACGAGCAATTTCGTATTACTCAGGCCGATGGCACCGAGCGACCATTTCATAATCCCTATTGGGACAATCATGCCGACGGGATCTACGTTGATGTGGTCTCCGGCGAGCCGCTCTTCAGTTCGGCTGACAAGTTTGATTCCGGCACCGGCTGGCCCAGCTTCTGCCGACCCATTGTTGATGACCATATCGTGACCCGCGTGGATCGGTCATTGCTTTCGGTGCGGACTGAGGTCCGAAGCCGGTATGCCGATTCCCATCTGGGTCATGTTTTCAACGATGGCCCCGCCCCGACGGGACTTCGTTATTGCATAAATTCCGCCGCGATTCGGTTCGTTCCGAAGGAAAAACTGGTGGAGGAAGGCTATGCCGAATTTCTTGCCCAGTTTGCTGAAGAGAACGGCGCCTGAATTGCTGCTGAACCGGACCCGTGGCAATGCTCGCGGGCCGGTTTGGCTTGATATGATGGCGTTCAAAATAACCACCCTTAAGGTATCTACTTGACAACCACCAGACAGATCAAGGGAGTAGGCAAAACCACCCGCACCATTCTTGCCGAACACGGCATTTTTTCGGTGGAAGAACTTGCCAACGCGGATATCGATCAGCTGATCAAGATTCCGGGCTTTGGCAAATCCAAGGCGACCCGCATGGTGCGCGCCGCCAAATACATGGTGGGTGAAGGAGCGCCTGATGGCGAGGTCGGTGAATCGACACTGTTACCGAGACTGGAAGAGGGCAGCGTCGATCTCGCTGATGGCCGGTTTTACATCAATCAGGAGCTGAGCCTGCTGGAATTCAACCGGCGGGTACTGGAGCAGGCCAAGGACGAGCGCACGCCCCTGCTGGAGCGGCTCAATTTTCTGTGTATCTCGTGCTCCAATCTTGATGAGTTTTTCGAGGTGCGCGCCGCTGGTTTGATTCAGCGCGCCGAACTGGGCGCAACCCGAACCGAGCCAGACAATCTCACACCGCAGGAAACCCTGAGCGCCATCTGCCATCGCGCCCATGCATTGGTCGCCGAGCAGTATCGGGTGCTGAACGAGGTGATGCTGCCGCTGCTGGACGCCGAGGGTATCCGCTTCATCCGTCGCGCCGACTGGACCCACGCCCAGGAAGCCTGGCTCAAGAACTTCTTCAACGAACAGTTGCTGCCCATCCTCAGCCCGATCGGTCTGGACCCGGCGCATCCCTTCCCGCGTATTCTCAACAAAAGCCTCAACTTCATCATCGAGCTTTCCGGCAAGGATGCCTTCGGTCGCGAGATCGAGTTGGCTATTCTGCAGGCGCCGCGTTCCTTGCCGCGCATCATTCAAATGCCTCAGGACGAAACCGGCGGCGGGCCGCATGATTTCGTGTTCCTGTCCTCGATCATTCATGCATTCGGCAAAGAACTGTTCCATGGCATGAAGGTGAAGCATCTCTACCAGTTCCGCGTGACCCGCAACAGCGAGATGTACCTTGATGAAGAGGAAATCGACGACCTCTTGCGTGCGCTTGAGGGTGAACTGACCAGCCGCAACTATGGCGACGAAGTCCGCCTGGAAGCAACCGATCACTGCCCCGAGGCCATCGTCGATTACTTGCTCAGCCAGTTCGGATTGACCCGCGACCGGTTCTATCAGGTCAATGGGCCGGTTAATCTGGGGCGCCTGCGTGAGGTGTACGATCTGATTGATCGCCCCGACCTGAAATATCCGCCGTTCAGCGCCGGCGGCCCGGTAGAACTGGCCGGTGGACATGATCTTTTCGAAGCCCTGCGCAAGCGCAATATCCTGCTGCATCATCCTTATGAAAGCTTCGCGCCGATCATCGAACTGATCCGCCAGGCCGGCAACGACCCGCAGGTCGTCGCCATCAAGCAGACGCTGTATCGGACCGGTGCCAATTCGCCCATTGTCGATGCGCTGCTCAGGGCGGCCAAGGCCGGCAAGGAGGTGACAGTTGTGGTCGAGCTGCGCGCCCGTTTCGACGAAAAGGCCAACATCTCGCTGGCCAACCGCCTGCAGGAAGCCGGTGTCCAGGTGGTGTACGGCATCGTCGGATACAAGACCCACGGCAAGATGCTATTAATCCTCCGGCAGGAGGGTAAAACCCTGCGCTATTACACCCACCTCGGTACCGGCAATTACCACCTTAGTACCGCACGCCTGTACACCGACTATGGCCTGCTCAGTGCCGATCAGGAACTGGGCGAGGATGTCCGCAAGGTGTTCCTGCAGCTCACCAGCCTCGGCAAGATCGGCAAGTTGCACAAGCTGTTGCAGGCACCGTTCAGTCTGCATCAGACGCTGATCAAGAAGATTCAGCGCGAAGCGGAACATGCACAGGCCGGCAAGTTGGCGCGCATCATCGTCAAGGTTAATGCGGTGGCCGAACCGCAACTCATCCAGGCCCTGTACCGGGCCTCGATGGCCGGCGTCAAAATTCAACTGATCGTGCGCGGCATCTGCTGCCTGCGGCCCGGTATTCCCGGCGTCTCCGACAACATAGAAGTACGCTCCATCATCGGCCGATTCCTGGAGCATAGCCGTGTCTTCGTCTTCGAGAACGACGGCAACCCCGAAGTCTACGCCGCCAGTGCTGATTTCCTGCCGCGCAATATGTTTCGCCGGGTCGAGGCGTGCTTCCCCATCGAGCCGCGCAAGCTGGCCGACCGGGTGCGCGAGGAACTTGAGTTTTGCCTGAGCGACAATGCCCAGGCCTGGCTGTTGCAGCCCGATGGTCACTACGTTCGTGCAACCAGCGACGCGCCCCCATTTGAAGCGCAATCCACGCTGTTGGAGCGTTGGCAGCGGAATTAGTCTGTAGTCGGCCTCTCATGCGGCTAACGAGATGGACTGGCATTCATCCTGCTTGGTAACTGTGTGACGCTGGACATATTCATTGATTTGCTTTTTTGCCGGCGGGACGCTGATGCGTACCTTGCAAAGAATTAGCTGGTGATCGGCTAGATGTCCGGTCCAAACTCATAGAGAAGAGAAAAAACATGCTTGAAGCGTATCGAAAACATGTGGCAGAACCGGCGGAGCAGGGCTTGGTCCCGTTGCCGCTGAGCGCGGAATGGACCAGCGGCTTGGTCGAGCTGCTGAAAAATCCGCCTGCCGGCGAGGCGGATGTGCTGCTCGAACTGCTGGCGGATCGTGTGCCGGCTGGCGTCGATGAGGCGGCGTACGTGAAGGCCGGTTTTCTGGCCGCCGTCGCCAAGGGGGAGGCTCACTCACCGATTCTGCCGGCCGCCCGGGCGGTTGAGCTGCTGGGTACCATGCTCGGCGGCTACAACGTAGCGCCGCTGATTGACCTGCTGGACGATCCGGCGCTGGCCCCGGCTGCTGCCAGAGCCTTGTCGCACACCTTGCTCATTTTTGATGCGTTCCATGACGTCGAGGCCAAGGCTCGACAGGGGAATGCCGCTGCTCAGTCGGTGTTGGATGCCTGGGCCGCTGCGGAGTGGTTCACGAGCCGGTCCAAGGTGCCGGAGAAGATTACCGTGACTGTGTTCAAGGTGCCGGGTGAAATCAATACCGATGATTTGTCTCCCGCACAGGATGCGTGGTCGCGGCCTGATATCCCGCTGCATGCGCAGGCCATGCTCAAGGTACCGCGCGAGGGCGTGACCAATGCTCCGCAACAGCTCGCCGAGCTCAAGCAAAAGGGTTTCCCGGTCGCTTTTGTCGGCGACGTGGTCGGCACAGGTTCCTCAAGAAAATCAGCCACCAACTCCGTGCTCTGGTTCATCGGTGACGACATTCCTCATGTGCCCAACAAGCGCGATGGGGGTGTCTGTATTGGCGGCAAGATTGCGCCCATCTTCTTCAACACGATGGAGGATTCCGGGGCGCTGCCGATCGAGTGTGATGTGTCCGGCCTCAACACCGGTGATGTGATCGATATCTTCCCTTACGAGGGTCGCATCGTGCGCCACGATTCCGGCGAGACCGTTACAGCCTTTGCCCTGAAGAACGACATTATTCTCGACGAGGTCCAGGCCGGCGGGCGCATTCCGCTGATCATCGGCCGCGGGCTGACCGACCGGGCCCGCAAGGCGCTGGGCCTGCCGGTATCCGACGTATTCCGCCGGCCGGCAGCAACCATCGATAGTGGCAAGGGCTACACCCTGGCGCAGAAAATGGTCGGCAAGGCCTGTGGCGTCGAAGGCGTGCGCCCCGGCGTCTACTGCGAACCGCGCATGACAACGGTCGGTTCACAGGACACCACCGGCCCCATGACTCGCGACGAACTCAAGGATCTGGCCTGTCTCGGCTTCTCGGCGGATCTGGTCATGCAGTCGTTCTGTCACACGGCCGCTTACCCGAAGCCGGTTGACGTCAAGGTGCATCACAGCCTGCCGGATTTCATCATGAATCGCGGCGGTGTCTCGCTGCGGCCCGGTGATGGCATCATCCATTCCTGGCTGAACCGTATGCTGCTGCCCGACACTGTCGGCACCGGCGGCGATTCGCACACCCGTTTCCCTATCGGCATTTCTTTCCCGGCCGGTTCCGGTCTGGTGGCCTTTGCCGCCGCTACCGGCGTCATGCCGCTGGACATGCCGGAATCGGTGCTGGTGCGCTTCAAGGGTACGATGCAGCCCGGCATCACCCTGCGTGATCTCGTCCATGCTATTCCCTATGCGGCACTCCAGCGCGGCTTGCTGACGGTCGAGAAGAAGGGCAAGAAGAACGTCTTCAACGGCCGCATTCTGGAAATCGAGGGCTTGCCGGACCTCAAGATTGAACAAGCGTTCGAGTTGGCTGACGCTTCCGCCGAGCGCTCCGCCGCAGCCTGCACAGTGCGGCTGAACCCGGAACCCATCGCCGAGTATCTGCGTTCCAACATTACGCTGCTGCAATGGATGATTGCCCAGGGTTACGGCGACGAGCGCACCCTGCAGCGCCGCATCACCGCCATGCAGGACTGGTTAGCCAGGCCGGAGTTGCTGGCGCCGGATGCTGATGCGGAGTACGCGGAGATCATCGAGATTGATCTGGACCAGATCACCGAGCCTTTGCTGTGCTGCCCCAACGATCCGGATGACGTCAAGCCGCTGTCGGCGGTGGCTGGCGTCAAGATCGACGAAGTATTCCTGGGTTCCTGCATGACCAACATTGGTCATTTCCGGGCTGCCGGCAAAATTCTCGATCAGTTTGGCAAGCAGGTGCCGGGCCGGCTATGGGTGGTGCCGCCGACTCGCATGGATCAGGCCGAGCTGACGGAGGAGGGCTACTACAGCATCTATGGCAAGGCCGGCGCACGTACCGAGGTGCCGGGTTGCTCGCTGTGCATGGGCAACCAGGCGCGGGTGGCTGACAAGGCGACGGTGGTGTCCACCTCAACCCGCAATTTCCCCAACCGCATGGGGGCTGACTCCAACGTTTATCTCGCATCGGCCGAACTCGCCTCGGTGTGTTCGGTGCTGGGGCGCATTCCCACCCCGGCCGAGTACGCCGGCTACATGGCCGATCTTGAGAAGCAGGCGGACGATACCTATCGGTACATGAATTTCGACCAGCTGCCCGAGTATCGGTCTGCGACGGCAAGCTGAGCGACCCGGTCAACGACTGGTGCAGACCTGACAGGTTCAGAGAAACCTGTCAGGTCTTGTTTTTGGAACCCGGTCTGGATTTCACCAGCAGCATGATGCTGAATGCATCGAGCGGAGTCATGAAACATCGTAAGAAATCCGATCTTCCTGCTCGTGACTGTGTCGTCTGCGGCAAGCCGTTTGTTTGGCGCAAGAAGTGGGCGGCCGTGTGGGATGAAGTTCGTTACTGTTCCGAACGCTGCCGCCGGGCTAAGTCGCATTGCAAGGCACTAGCGCCAGAGGCTGACGCACCTTCATTGCCGGAAGTGTTCCGATGAGCATCCTGCGACTGGTGCTGGGGGATCAGCTCAATCCACAGCACAGCTGGTATGCCCAAAGTCGCGAGGACGTGGTTTATGTCCTCATGGAAATCCGGCAAGAGACGGATTATGTCCTGCACCATGCCCAGAAGATTCTGGCCATCTTTGCCGCGATGCGGGATTTTGCCGGCTGGCTGAAGCGGTCCGGTCATCGGGTCTGCTATCTGGCGATTGATGATCCTGCCAATACGCAGTCGCTGACTGCCAACCTCGATGCATTGATCCGCCAGCTGGGTATCACCGGCCTTGAATTTCAGTATCCCGATGAATGGCGGCTGGATGATCAGCTGGCCCGCTATGTGGCGAATCTTGACATTGCGGCTACAGCCTTCGATAGCGAGCATTTTTTTACGAATCGCGACGAGGCGGCGGGGCTGTTTGCCGGACAAAAGCACTGGCTGATGGAGCGATTTTACCGGCGCATGCGGACCCGTCATGGCGTTCTTATGGAGCCGGGGGACAAGCCGGTCGGCGGCCGCTGGAATTTTGATCAGGAGAATCGCAAGCCCTGGCGGGGGCAACCGGAGGAGCCCGTGGATGCTCGTCCCTGCCACGATCATGCCGCGTTGTGGCAGACGATTCAGGCGGCGGGCGTGAAAAGCTTCGGTGAGGCAAACGAGCGACATTTTGGCTGGCCGCTGAATCGTGACGAAGCCCTTCAGCAGTTGGATCATTTTACCGAGCAGGGCTTGCTGCACTTTGGCGACTTTCAGGATGCCATGACTGTCCGGGCATGGCGGCTATTCCATTCGCTGCTGTCCTTCGCCTTGAACGTCAAAATGCTGAATCCACGCGAAGTGGTGGACAAGGCCGAACAGGCCTGGCGTCTGGGGCGGGTGCCGCTGGCGGCGGCAGAAGGGTTTATCCGTCAGATACTCGGCTGGCGCGAATATGTGCGAGGCGTCTATTGGGCACATATGCCGTGTTATGCCGAGCAAAACGTGTTTGGTTCCACTCGGTCGTTGCCCGCCTGGTTCTGGACCGGGCAGACTCGCATGCGCTGTCTCGCCCATGCCATTGGTCAGTCGCTGGAGCAGGCCTATGCCCATCATATCCAGCGCTTGATGATCATCGGCAATTTTGCCTTGCTGGCCGGATTGAATCCCGCCGCGGTACATCGCTGGTATCTCGGTGTGTATATCGATGCCTTCGAGTGGGTGGAACTGCCCAATACACTGGGTATGAGCCAGTTCGCCGACGGTGGTCTGTTGGCGACCAAGCCGTATGTGTCCAGTGCCGCCTATATCGATCGGATGAGCGATTACTGCAAGGGCTGCGCTTATGATCGTAAGGCGCGGGTGGGT
>Ga0181554_1001209_pt1 | contig 24720 bp, 20 predicted proteins | sample 011ome_16_FD_145602 | JGI IMG/M metagenome (GOLD analysis project Ga0181554, IMG submission 145602) | Coastal salt marsh microbial communities from the Groves Creek Marsh, Skidaway Island, Georgia - 011503CT metaG (spades assembly) | ecosystem: Environmental > Aquatic > Marine > Intertidal zone... | reverse complement strand
AATGGTCCCGCTGCCGATTTCACCGCGCGAAGCAGCTGGCTTGCGGCCACATCTTCGGCAAGGATAAAGGCAAAATCCCGACTGACCGGCTGGAATGGAGACATTTTGAGATAGGTGCGCGCCGGCCCTCTTGATTTGGCGACCGGCACGTCTTCCAAGAATAATTCAAACCCCACAAGTGTGCTGCGCAAACCGAAATGTGCGGCAATTTGTGGGTGCAATTCACCAAATTGTGCAAGCAGGTTACGCCCTTGCAACAACCGGCCAGAACGACCCGGATGGAAATAATCAGGCCCACCTGCCTCAACCTGAAGGCTGCCGCGCCGCACGCCCAGAACCGCCAATGCCGCCTCGGCATCTGCTTTAGCATCAAATAAATCAACTATCCGGCGACTACCATGCCATTCACGTGGTGCCATCGCCCCATGCCGGATTGCCGCCGCCGCAATGCGCTGCTGATCTGGCTCATCACCAAGGAAAACCGGGCCAATTTCAAACAGTGCGACATCGGCCTCGCCGCGATCCTGATTGCGCGCCGCCGCTGACAAAAGGTTGGGCAGAGCAGACGGCCGCATGAATGACAACTCCGCGCTAATCGGGTTGACCAGTTTCAGACTGGCATCACCACCGCCAAAAATGACCGCTTCTTTTTCTGCAAGAAACGAAAAGGTAACCGCCTCGGTCAAGCCGCGTTCAGCCAGCGCACGACGCAAGCGTAACGGGCGCGCCTGTTCGGCATTGACCGCGGGCTGTGCGACCACATGTTCGCGGGGCAGATGCGTCATTGGCAAATGATCAAACCCGAATATACGGCTCACCTCTTCGACCAGATCGGCCGCACCGTCGATATCACCGCGCCATGCGGGCGGGCTGACCTGCCATCCACCGGCATCATCACGAACTGTAAAGCCAAGGCTTTCGAGGATTGCCTGCTGGCGGGCGGGCGGCACTTGCATACCGGTCAACCGCTCAACCTTATCAGCGGCAAGGAAAATCTCACGCTGCCATTTAGCACCGTCGCCAGCGGTCACGACATGGCTTGCCTGTCCGCCGCAAATCTCGAGAATCATGCGCGCAACATAACCTGATGCCCATTCAGGCGAGGTTACATCAAGACCGCGCTCAAACCGAAAGCGTGCGTCGGAATGAATGTTCAGCTTGCGACCGGTTGTGGCAACCGCAATCTGATCAAAGATTGCAATCTCTAAAAACATCTTATCGGTGGCATCGCTGACACCCGAGCGTTCACCGCCCATGATGCCAGCAAGATCATCCGGCCCGTTCGCATCGCCGATGACGAGCATGTCCTCATCAAGCTCATAGGTCTTTTCATTCAAGGCCGTCATGGTTTGGCCAGATTTGGCCGGGCCGATAATCAACTTACCGCCATCAATCTTATCGATGTCATAGGCGTGTAACGGGCGGCCAAGATCAATCATAATATAGTTGGTGATATCCACCAGGGCGCTAATCGGGCGCTGTCCAATTGCGGTTAGCCGGTTTGCCATCCATGCGGGGCTGGCACCATTTTTAAGGCCGGTAAAAGCCCGACCTGAAACCAGCGGGCAGAGATGCGCCTGCTCCGGTTTTAAGTTCAGTTCCCATGATATCGGGCTATCAAAACTGCCCTCCAGCGGACTGGTATCGAGTGCTTTCAGCGTGCCATAGCCTGCTGCCGCCAGATCACGCGCAACGCCGCGAACGCCAAGACAATCAGCGCGGTTCGGGGTAATCGCGATTTCAATGATCGGATCATCGAGACCGGCATAGGTGGCAAAAGCCATGCCAACAGGCGCATCAGCAGCTAGGTCAATAATGCCGTCATGCTCGTCAGAAAGCTGCATTTCGCGTTCAGAACATAACATGCCATTCGACAGCTCACCGCGAATCTCGCCGGTTTTCAGGGTCAGATCAATTCCCGGAACATACGCCCCAACTGGCGCAAAAACACCCTTCATGCCAGCACGGGCATTTGGCGCGCCGCAGACAACTTGCACGGGCTCACCCGCGCCAATATTGACCATGCAAACCCGTAACTTATCTGCATTTGGATGCTGTTCTGCCGAAATCACCTCGGCAATAACGAACGGCGACAATATCTCGGCACGGTCGACAAGGGATTCAACTTCCAGCCCAAGCATGGGCAAAACGTCAATAATCTCGGCCAATGGGCGATCTGTCTCGAGATGCGAGAAAAGCCAGTCACGGGTGAATTTCATTAGACAGCCCCCCCAGCAAGACCGGCATGGATAGACGGCGCATCAAACGGCAGAAATCCGTAATGGCGCATCCAGCGCAAATCGCTGTCATAGAAAGTGCGCAAATCAGGAATGCCATATTTCAACATGGCAATACGCTCGATCCCCATACCAAAGGCAAAGCCCTGATATTTTTCCGGATCATAACCACAATTTGCCAACACCCGCGGGTTGACCATGCCAGACCCCAGAATTTCCAGCCAATCATCACCCGCACCGATTTTCAGCGCGCCATTTTCACGGGTACAGCCAATATCAACTTCGGCTGACGGTTCGGTAAAGGGGAAATAGCTTGGCCGGAATCTTACCGGCAAATCATCAACGCCAAAAAAGGCGCGGCAGAAATCAATCAGACACCCTTTAAGATGCCCCATATGAATACCGTCGCCGATCACCAGACCCTCGCATTGATGAAACATCGGCGAATGGGTTGCGTCATGGTCAGACCGGTAAGTACGGCCCGGCACAATGATGCGGATTGGCGGCTCGTTCGCCTCCATCGTGCGGATTTGTACTGGCGATGTGTGGGTGCGCAGCACTTTGCGCTTACCATCGGCATCAGCTGGCAGATAAAATGTGTCATGCTCCTGACGGGCGGGATGTTCAGGCGGAATATTCAGCGCGGTGAAATTATAGTAATCGGACTCGATATCGGGGCCTTCGGCGACCTGAAACCCCATCTCGGCAAAGATTGCAATCACTTCTTCGATTGTACGCGACAATGGATGAAGGCGGGCCTCGGTTTCCGGCCGGCTTGGCAAGCTGACATCAATCCGTTCCGCCGCCAGCCTTGCATTTAATGCGGCCGCGGCCAATGTGGTCTGCTTGGCGTCAATCGCCGCAGCAATCATATCCTTGACCTTGTTCAGTGCCTGTCCGGCCTGTTTGCGTGCCTCGGCATCCATGCCGCCAAGGTCGCGCATCATCACTGAAATCCGCCCCTTTTTGCCAAGCGCATCAATGCGGATCGCCTCCAGCGCATCAAGATTGTCGGCGGCACCAATGGCGTCGATAATTTCTGTGGATACAGCATCAAGGCTTTGCATTATGTGTCACCGTTGGTCGTCATGTCGTTTTGAACAGAAATTCAGCTTTAAAAAAACGAGCCGCTGTGATCGCAGTCGCCAGATCAATCATGGTCAAAACCAATCATTTTTTCTGGCACCGGTCAACACAACGGCTCGTCTGTCGTCTCGATTTTGGGATGATCCCTAGCTTGCCGCTTTTGACCGCTCTACCAGGGCCTCAAATGCGCGTGGCTCGTTCACTGCCAGATCGGCAAGCATCTTGCGATCAATCTCGATTCCAGCTTTGATCAGGCCGCCCATCATCTGTGAATATGTCACACCATATAGGCGTGCCGCAGCATTAATCCGCTGAATCCACAAGGCGCGAAACTCCCGCTTGCGCACACGCCGGTCGCGATAGGCATATTGACGTGCCTTGTCGACGGCTTGGGTCGCGGTTCTGAATGTGTTTTTACGACGTCCGTAATAGCCTTTTGCCGCCTTGATTACCTTGGCGTGCCGGGCGTGAGTCGTGGTACCTCTTTTAACGCGTGCCATGTTCCAGCCTCCGTTAAGCGTATGGAAGGAAACGTTTTACAATGCGCGCATCGGCATCACACAAGATCATGGTGCCACGAGCTTGACGTTTCATTTTCTGGGAACGGCGACGTAGGTTATGGCTGAGGAAGGCAGCTGAGCCGCGAACCTTGCCATTTGCGGTGAGGCGAAACCGTTTTTTCGCACCGCTTTTGGTCTTCATCTTGGGCATTTTGACCTCTTTCTTCTTAAAAGGAAGCTTGTTCCATCCCCATCAATCGATAGGCATGAAAAAGCGATAAGCCGGCCGGGCATGCCCTGTTTTTTCAGGCCCGGACGCGACGCAAGACTTTTGATGGCCGGTTTATATAGCCAAAGCCCAGTGGAATCAAGCCCTGATCCCACTGAACGATAAATGTTTGTGACGCAGAAATGCTAGCGTGCGGATGCGATCCAGAAATCGTGATCGTCGATCAAAGTCCGAAAGCGGTTATTTTGGTGCCAGAACCATAATCATCTGGCGACCTTCCATTTTCGGCATGGCCTCGACCTTGGCAAATTCGTCAGTTTCGTTGCGAACTCGTGTCAGAACAACCGCACCAAGATCTTGGTGTGCCATTTCCCGGCCGCGAAAACGCAAGGTCACTTTGACCTTATCACCACCGCTCAGGAATTTCTGCACGCTGCGCATTTTGACCTGATAATCATGCTCGTCAATATTCGGACGAAGCTTGATTTCCTTGACCTCGATGATCTTTTGTTTTTTACGGGCTTCGTTGGCGCGTTTCTGCGCTTCATACTTGAATTTACCGTAATCAAGTATTTTACAAACTGGCGGGTCAACATTCGGTTGCACCTCAACCAGATCAAGCCCGAAATCTTCGGCTTGACGAATTGCTTCTGTTGTATCCAGAACGCCAAGCTGGTTACCTTCTGGATCAATGCAGCGTACTTTTGGTGCACGAATGGCGCCATTGACGCGCGGGCCGTCCAAAGTGGGCGGCGTATTACTATGTGGACGTGCTATTTAACTCTCCTATAGCGGTGTATATTGCTCAGTTTGATGCAAACCATTCATCGGCAAGCCTGCAACCGTTATTTAATTACCAAAAACAGCGGATTGATACCAGTTTTTTCGATTTTCTCAACATTCAATTATCATCACTGGTGTTTTTATCTCTCAAGATAGCCCTTGATGACCAGATACCTAGCCAGCCATATCCGGGGCCAGACTTTCGCCTTTCAGCATTGCTAGTGCGTCTGCCATATCAATAACCTGCTGATCAGTCGAGCCAAGACGGCGAAGCGCAACAGTTTTCGCCTCGGCTTCACGCCCGCCAACCGCCAGAATAAATGGCACTTTCATGACACTATGTTCGCGTACCTTATAGCTGATCTTCTCGTTCCTCAGATCGGTCTCAACCCGCAGGCCCATCGCCGCTGCTGCATCGGCAACCTCGCGGGCATAATCATTGGCCTGATCGGTAATCGACGCGACGACAATCTGCACCGGTGCCAACCATGCCGGCATCCGCCCAGCATATTGTTCGATCAAAATGCCAATCCAGCGTTCCATTGACCCCAGAATCGCACGATGCAGCATAACCGGACGATGCCGGTTACCATCTTCGCCGACATATTCGGCATTCAGCCGGTCAGGCAGAACAAAATCGACCTGCAAGGTACCACATTGCCAGTCGCGCCCAATGGCGTCGCGCAACACAAATTCCAGTTTCGGGCCATAAAACGCACCTTCTCCCGGGTTCAATATTGTATCCAGCTTGGCCGCCTTGGTGGCATCGGTCAGCGCCGCCTCGGCGCGGTCCCATGTGGCATCACTGCCGGCACGCACGTCAGGACGATCAGAAAACTTCACCCGTACATCGGTAAAGCCAAAATCAGCATAGATGGATTGCAACAGCGAACAGAATTTCACCGACTCAGCAGTGATCTGATCCTCGGTACAGAAAATATGCGCATCATCTTGGGTAAAGGCGCGCACCCGCATGATGCCATGCAGCGCTCCAGACGGCTCATTACGATGGCAAGATCCAAATTCAGCCATCCGCAATGGCAGGTCACGATAGGATTTAATGCCCTGCCGGAAAATCTGGACATGACAAGGGCAATTCATCGGCTTTAGCGCCAATGTGCGCTCATCTTCCGATTGCGCGGTAAACATATTCTCACCGAATTTTTCCCAGTGACCCGACGCCTCCCACAGGCTGCGGTCAACCAGTTGCGGGGTTTTGACTTCGCTATAGCCGGCGGCATCAAGACGGCGCCGGACATAGGCCTCAATTTCGCGGTAAAGCACCCAGCCCTTGGCGTGCCAGAACACCGACCCAGCCGCCTCTTCTTGCAAATGGAACAGGCCAAGCTGACGCCCCAATTTACGATGATCACGTTTTTCAGCCTCTTCCAGCATATGCAGATAGGCCGCCAAATCCTTTTCATTTGCCCATGCGGTGCCATAGATGCGCTGTAGCATCGGCCGCTTGGAGTCGCCCCGCCAATAGGCACCGGCGACTTTCATCAATTTAAACGCATGACCCAGCTTTCCGGTTGAGGGCAGGTGCGGTCCACGGCAAAGATCAATAAAATTGCCTTGCTGATAAAAGGTAACGGTTTCATCCGCAGGAATCGCCTCAACAAGCTCAATTTTGAACGGCTCATTGTTTTTCTTGTAAAAGGCGACCGCCTCATCGCGGCTCCAGACGTTGCGGATAATCGGCTCATCACGATCAACAATTTCATGCATCCGCGTTTCAATGGCGGCTAGATCATCCTCGCTAAAGGCGGTTTCGCGGTGGAAGTCATAGTAAAATCCGTTTTCGATTGCGGGGCCGATGGTAACTTGTGTTTCGGGAAACAGTTCCAGCACTGCCTCGGCCATTACATGGGCGCAATCATGACGCAACAATGCCAGTGCCTGCTCATCCTTTAGCGTGACCAGCGATAGCCGCGCATCGGTCTCGATCGGACGGGTTAGATCCCACTCAGCATCATCAACCACTGCCAGCAATGCCGCCTTGGCAAGACCCGGCCCAATATCGGCCGCAATCGTTGCAGGTGTTACCGGCGCGTCATATGATCGCTGTGATCCATCGGGAAGCGTAATATTTGGCATTATTGTTCGAAACCTCTTAATATCAATGCGGCCAGTTTTTGTGAAACCGCGTCACTCTGCGCCCGTGCCGACCATAGCCTCACCCTCGCTTAAACTCAAGCACACTAAACGTAAATAGACTGGTAAACGCAAGTACACTGGTGCTTTACCATGTTAAACTTTGGGCATGGTGCTTTGGGTGTCAGATGTTGGGTGCAAATCATGTGCCGTACCTAGACACAGCATGGCAGCTATTATCCGTGCCGGCACAATCCGCCAAAAAACACGTTCACAATTGCCGTGTATTCCCTATGCAGAATTGCCGTGTATTGCCTATGATTTTTTGCCGTGCTTTGCCGCATTCTGATCCAGCACACGCCGGTAAATTTTCATCGTTTCCCAACACATTGTTTCAGTGGAGAAATGCGCCTCAATATGCTGGCGCGCGGCGATCGAAAGAGCCTTACGTTTGCGCGGGCTAAGGTCAAGCGCCGCCTTTATTGCGGCGGCAAGACTATCAACATCTCCCGGGATTGCCAGCCAACCGGTTTCACCATGCTTGATCGACTCGATGGCACCGCCATGTTCGAACGCCACAACCGGCCGCCCCATTGCCTGCGCCTCGAGGGCGACGCGGCCAAACGGTTCAGGGGTGATCGATGGCATCACAACCACATCCGCAACCATAAGCGCGGCGGGCATATCATCAACAATCGGCGTCAGGCGGAACCGGCCTTCCAGCCCCAATTGCTGACCATACCGCACCAAGTCGGACACAAAGGCCGGCTTACCGTCACCAGCACCAACCATCAGACAGATAAAGGGCTGGTCTTTGATTTTCACCAGCGCCTCTAACAATATCCGGTGGCCTTTCCATGCGGTGGCACGGGCTGGCAACATGATCACCGGCGCATCTTCGGGAATTGCCATGCTATCGACAAAATTAACAATCCGCGTCTGGTTTACCTTTCCGGGATTAAACAGATTTGTATCAACGCCGCGATGCACCACTGTCATCCGGTTCTCGATGCCGACATATTGCTGGGTGATTAATTCTTTCACATAATTTGAAATCGCAATCACATGATCGGTTTTCAGCAATTTCGCATTGTAGAACCGTTTGAGCGCAGATATGGCGACAAAGCGGCCATGGACGGTACTGACCGTGCCGATCCCAAGGGCAGCAGCGGCAGGCAGCGCAATCCAAGCCGGCGCGCGGGAGCGTACATGGACAAGATCCGCGCCTTCACTGCTAAGAATAGCCTTTAGCCGGCGCCGGATCTGCGGCCAGCGAAACGGGTTTTTGCTATGCACATCAAGCTGATGGTGGGTAACCCCAAGCCGATCAAGATGGCGCACCATGGCCCCCCCGCACGACACAACAACCGCACGACCACCATGTCGTTGAATGGCATCAGCCGTTTCAACCGTGCCGCGTTCAACGCCGCCACGCACCAATGCTGGCAGGATCTGCACAATCGTTGGCGCGCTCCTGCGACGCTGTTTCAGCAAATTTGATTCTGGTGATAATGTCATTGGCTTTCTAAGATGGCTATGATTTGCAAGATTGGTCAAGATTTATTCAGGATAGAACCAAATGATAAAAGAACTGGCGATTACCGGATCAAGAAAGATAGGCTTATGGACTCTATTTCGCGGCACACAATAAACCACTCAACCAAGATCGCCTATAAAAGACTTGTTGGTAAGGCACCGGGCATTATCTTTTTATGTGGTCATGGCTCAGACATGGAAGGCAGCAAGGCTCTATTTCTTGAAAATTGGGCGCAACAACAAGGTCGTGCCTTTCTGCGGTTTGACTATAGCGGGCATGGCCGCTCGGATGGCGTGTTTCTGGAAACCAATATTTCCAACTGGACAGCCGATGCAATCGCAGTTCTCGATGATTTGAGCGAAGGCCCGCAAATCCTTGTCGGATCATCACTCGGCGGCTGGATCATGCTGAATGTCGCGCTGGCCCGGCCAGATCGGGTTGCTGGCTTGATTGGCATTGCGGCCGCACCAGATTTTACCGAAGATTTAATCTGGCAACCGCTTGACGCCCAATCCCGCGCTGATATGCAAGCCACCGGCCATATCGCCATGGCCAACCCCTATGCTGATGATCCGGTCATCTACCCCTATCATCTAATCGAAGACGGTCGTCAGCACCTTCGCCTTCGAGGGCCTTTGCCCATTCACGTGCCAGTGCGTCTTTTGCAGGGCATGAATGATGCCGAAGTGCCATGGCAAACCGCGACACGGCTTGCTGATTGCCTAGAGTCTGACGATGTCATGCTGCATTTTGACAAGACAGCGACACACCGGTTTTCAGAACCGGCACAATTGCAATTGATTGAGACAACCATCACAGAATTGCTTGATCGGCTGGGGGCAGATTAACGCGTCAGCGTTGGTAGGCTAGCGATCAATTAGAAAACCGGCTTGCCCCCTAAATTCAGCCAGCTTGGGTTCAAAAATCTAAATCGCTGTAATGATCTGGTGGGGTCAGGCCAACAACCTGATCGCCAAGCAGATCGCGGAATGATGGGCGCGACTTGATTTTTGCGTACCAGCTTTTTGCCTCAGGGTGGCGGCTCCAATCGATATCACCCAAGAAATCCACCACCGACAAATGCGCCGCTGCCGCCAGATCAGCCAGCGACATCTGTTTACCGGTCAGCCAGTTGCCCTGCTCGGCAAGCCAGTCGATATAATCAAGATGGATTTGCAGGTTACTCATCGCGGCGCGCAAAACGACCGATGATGGCGTGCCCTGCCCTGAAAACCGTTTCACCACCCGTTCGGACAAAAGCGGCGTTCCCACTTCACGGCTGAATTTATATTCAAACCAATGTACCAACCGGCGAATCTCGGCACGCGCGGGGGCTTCACCCCATAACAGATTATGCTGCGTGGTATCTTCGGTTTCTTCGATAAATTCGGCAATCACCATTGCACCGCTTATCGCCAGCCCATCCTCGGTGACCAGTACCGGCACATCACCGGCCGGATTTAAACTCAGAAAATCCTCACTACGCTGCCACGGAATTTCGAGCTTTGGCAAAACCAGCAAGCCACGCTCGGCTAGCAAAAGGCGGATAAAACGTGACGATGCTGATAATTGATAATGATGCAAGACCCGCATAAAACTCTAACCCCTTCGCCAAACACAGCCAGAACGCGCCGCCAAAATCATACAGTGTTCCGGCATCATATAATATTAAAGTGGCGGGGTAAGTCCCCGCACAACAAGGCCAGCCTTTGGCAGACTTGCCAGCGCGCCCGGCACCAGCTCGCAAAATTGTAGTCGTTCCGGTTCGACAAACCCGGGCCAATCGAGGCCAAAGCCGGCAGCCGGTATAAATCCAAATTTCGGATAATAGTCAGGCTCTCCCGACACCAGCACCAACCGCCATTCGCCAAGCCGCGCAAGACGCATACCCTCGATAACTAATTGCCGGCCAAAGCCCTGCCCGCGAACATGCGGCTGAACTGCAAGCGGCCCAAGCAATAAAATTGTCTCATCGCCAAGCATCACTTCCCAAAAGCGCAACGAGCCAACGGGTTGATCATCATCATAACCAACAAGACACAAGGTCTCGACAGGCGCACCCGGACGCAAGGCCCAAACCGATCGGTCATACCGATCCGGTCCGAATGCCTTAATCATCAATTCCTCGACGACCGCACTATCTGCCTGTGTTTGCTGCTTAATCTGGAACATAATTATGCTTTATAGCAAAGCAGCACTGGAAACAATCTGCTTTTATACTCCATGCAAAATCAGCTGTTACGCAGTTTCAGACAGATCATCCTCAACGCTAAGTGGTACATCCAGAACTGGAATAATCTCGGTTGGCACCACCTGCCAGAAATTTGCCACGGCGGTATCCCACTGATTCAAGATCCGCGCTGCAAGCGCGCTCTCGGTTTCACGGGCGTGCTCGGCAACCAGATCGCGTAGCACCGTTTCCCAATGCGGGTGCGCAATGCGGCCAAGCTGCAGGCTTTCCGGATTAACGCGGGATTCAAACGTTCCCGCCTCATCATAGATAAAGGCCATACCGCCAGTCATGCCAGCCCCGAAATTATCGCCAACTTCGCCAAGGATGACGACCTTACCGCCTGTCATATATTCACAAGCGTTCGATCCACTGCCCTCGACAACAGCTGTTGCACCAGAATTACGAACGCATAAACGTTCGCCCGCCTGGCCAGCCGCAAACAGCTTGCCCGACGTCGCCCCGTAAAGCACGGTATTCCCGATGATGGTATTCGCACTGGCAACAAAACTGACCGCTGCCGATGGCCGCACCACAATCATTCCGCCTGAAAGACCCTTGCCGACATAGTCATTGGCGTCACCGATGACATCGAGGCGCAGGCCTTGTGTGGCGAAGGCGCCCAAGGACTGACCGGCTGAGCCACGAAGCCTCACAAGAATATGCCCCTCACGAAGTCCGGTCATACCGAACCGCCGCACAATATGCGAGGACAGCCGCGTGCCGATGGCGCGCTGGGTGTTTTCGACATTGTAAGACAATTGCATCTTTGATCCATTTTCAAGAGCCAGCTTGGCATCGACAACCATCTGCGCGTCCAGCGTGTCCGGCACTTCGGTGCGCGGGCCGCCACGGCTGCTGGTCAATTCATCTTCGCCATCAGCCCGAACCAGAATCGGGTTGAGATCAAGATCATCAAGTGCCTCATCACCGCGGCTAACCTGCGTGAGAAGATCCGTCCGGCCGATCACCTGCTGTAATGAGGTGAACCCAAGTCCCGCCAGAATTTCCCGCACTTCTTCTGCTAGATGGGTGAAGAGCTGCACGACTTTTTCTGGTGTGCCTTCAAATTTTGCACGCAGATCATCGCGCTGGGTACAGACCCCAACCGGACAGGTGTTCGAATGGCACTGACGCACCATGATACAGCCCATGGCAATCAGTGATGATGTGCCGATGCCATATTCATCCGCCCCAAGCATCGCCGCCATAACCACATCACGGCCGGTTTTCAGGCCACCATCAGCTCGCAAAACCACCTTGTTGCGAAGGTCATTCATCGACAGAACCTGATGGACTTCAGACAGACCCATTTCCCATGGGAGACCCGCATATTTGATTGAAGATTGCGGGCTGGCACCAGTACCGCCGCCATGACCCGATACCAGAATCGAGTCGGCCTTGGCCTTGGCAACACCGGCGGCAATCGTGCCGATACCGGTCGATGCCACCAGCTTTACGCAGACCTTTGCATCGGGGTTAATCTGCTTTAAATCATAAATCAGCTGCGCCAGATCCTCGATCGAATAGATATCGTGATGTGGTGGCGGCGAAATCAATGTCACCCCGGGGGTCGAGTGGCGCAGGCGTGCAATCAGGCTATCAACCTTAATGCCGGGCAATTGCCCGCCTTCACCGGGCTTTGCACCCTGTGCGACCTTAATTTCAATTTCCTCGCAATTATTCAGATATTCAGCCGTGACCCCAAACCGGCCCGAGGCGATCTGTTTGATTGCGCTTGACGGATTGTCACCATTTTCACGAAGTTTAAACCGCGCTGGATCCTCGCCGCCTTCACCCGAATCAGACTTTGCCCCAATCCGGTTCATTGCGATCGACAGAGTTTCATGTGCCTCGGGGCTGAGTGCGCCAAGTGAGATACCCGGCGAGACCAGCCGTTTACGGATGTTGGTGATCGACTCGACACGGTCAATCTCGACCGGCGCATCGGCTGGTTTAAACTCCATCAGATCGCGAAGATTAACCGGCCCCTGACCGTTCACCAATGATGAATATTTTTTCCAGCTTTCAAACGACCCACTGTCGCAAGCATGCTGCATTGCATGGATCATCTGGCCGTCAAAGGCATGGCGCTCGCCTGATTTGCGATAGCGGAAGAAACCACCGACCGGCAAATGCACATCATCGTTGGCATAGGCCTTGTTGTGCATATCAATGACGCGTGTCGCAATGCCCTTCAGGCCAAGGCCCGAAATACGTGATGACATTGGCGGAAAGAAATCGGCAACAAGTGACCGCGATAGGCCAAGCGCCTCGAAATTATAGCCACCGCGATAGGATGCGATAACCGAAATGCCCATTTTTGACATGATTTTCAGCAGGCCTTCTTCGACCGCCTTGGCAAAATTGGCAACCGCATCACGCAGCTCCATACCGACCAGCAGGCCGCGCTCATGCCGTTCAGCAATTGCCGCTTCGGCCACATAGGCGTTGACCGTTGTCGCGCCAACCCCGATCAGCACAGCAAAATGATGCACATCCAGACATTCACCACTGGCGACATTAACCGAGGTAAATGTCCGTAATTGCTGGCGGACAAGGTGCGAATGCACCGCCCCTGTTGCTAGGATCATCGGGATCGGAATGCGGGTTTCCGAGACGTGACGATCGGTCAGCATCACATGCTCACACCCCGAGCGTACCGCCTCTTCAGCTTCGGCCCGGATCCGTTCAATCGCGTCAGTAAACGCAGTGTCTGATCCATCATTTTCAAAGCTACAGTCAATTTCAGCAGCCTTGTCGCCAACGTAACGGCACAGCGCGTCCCATTCTGGTACGGTCAAGACCGGCGAATTCAGGACAAGGTGATCGCATTGTTCGGGTGCCTCATCAAGAATATTGCCAAGATTGCCGAGGCGCGTGCGCAGCGTCATCACATGACGTTCACGCAGCGAGTCGATGGGCGGGTTGGTCACTTGCGAGAAATTCTGCCGGAAGAAATGATGAAGGCCGCGATAGCGATTCGACAACACCGCCAGCGGGGTATCATCACCCATCGAACCGATGGCCTCTTTGCCGGTTTGCGCCATTGGCTGCAAGACCAGTTCCATATCTTCCATGGTCCAGCCAGCCATCATCTGGCGCCGGCGGGCCTCAGTTTTGCTCAGCGGCTGACTGGTTTTGCCCGTTGAATTGGCCAACAACGCATCCATCTGTTTGGCGCGGCCAATCCATGAATTCCAATCGCATTTTTTGGTGAGGGCATCTTTTAATTCGCCATCTTTATAAAGACGGCCCTCGGCAAGATTAATGCCGATCATCTGTCCCGGCCCAAGCCGCCCACGTTCGGCGATTTTCGTATCGGGAACAACCACCATACCGGTTTCAGAGCCGGCAATAATCAACCCATCATGGGTCACCACATACCGCAATGGCCGCAATCCGTTGCGGTCTAGGCCGGCAACAACCCAGTCACCGGCATAGGCGGCAATCGCTGCCGGCCCATCCCACGGTTCCATCACCGAATTGCAATAGGCATAAAGTTTGGCGCGCGGGTGATCACTGCCAACATCAATCGCCTCGGGGATCATCATGGTTTTGACCATCGGCAATTGCCGCCCCCCATGCACCAGTAATTCAAACACCGCATCCAGCGCTGCTGAGTCCGAGCTACCGCCAGCCACGACCGGTTTCAAATCATCAATATGATCACCAAAAACGGCCGATTCCATACGGTCTTCATGGCAGCTCATCCAATTCTGGTTGCCACGAATGGTATTGATCTCACCATTATGCGCCAGCACCCGGAACGGCTGTGCCAGCTTCCAAGTTGGCATTGTATTGGTTGAATAGCGCTGGTGATAAATCGCAAAGGACGAAATAAAGCGCGGATCAAGCAAATCAGGGAAAAACGCCGTAACCTGTTCGGCCAGAAACATGCCTTTGTAAATGATTGACCGGCTGGACAGCGAGCAAAGATAGAAATCGCTGATCATATGCTTCATCACTGCTTTTTCGATCCGGCGACGCACAACATAAAGCTGGCGTTCAGCCTCTGTTGCGTCCATTTCAACCGGCATCGAGAACATGATCTGCTCGATTTCAGGCCGTGTCGCGATCGCCTTTGTGCCAAGCGCCTTGATATCGACCGGCACCTGCCGCCAGCCATAGATGCTGTGACCCACGGCCAGAATTTCCTGCTCGACAATACAGCGGCAACGTTCCTGCGCCGCTAGGTCAGTGCGCGGCAAAAACACCATGCCAACCGCAAGCCTGCCACCATCATCATCATGGCCGGTACGCGCAATATGCTCGATGAAAAAGTCCCGCGGGATTTCAATGTGAATACCGGCGCCGTCACCCGTCATGCCATCCGCATCCACCGCACCACGATGCCAGATCGCCTGCAATGCCTCGATCGCAGACTCGACCACTGCGCGATTTGGTTTGCCATCACGCGCCGCAACAAAGCCAACGCCGCAAGCATCATGCTCCATTTCTGGCCCATAGACACCAGCCTCAATTAACTTTGCCTCATTTGCGGCACGGCGCTGAAGATAGGCAGCTTCATCAAAAATCTTGGTCATTTTAAACTCCCTTTACGCGGCGCTCTAACGTCCGGCACCAGCGGCACGCGGCGCATCAGCGGCGGCCGTAATCCATTGATCAATTGCTTCGGCCGCATCACGGCCATCACGAACACCCCAAACGACAAGCGAGGCGCCGCGAACAATGTCACCAGCTGCAAACACGCCATCCAAATTCGTCATCATGGTTTGCCAGTCAATTTTCAAAGTTCCCCAGCGGGTAACCTCCAGCCCTTTTTGATCAAACATCGCTGGCAGATCCTCAGGATCAAACCCAAGCGCCTTGATCACCATATCGGCTGGCAGTTCATGCGATGAGCCCTCAATTACCTCGGGCACCTGCCGGCCGGTTGCATCGGGCTGGCCAAGGTGGATCCGCTGTGCCTGAACGGCCCGTACCTTGCCATCACCCAGAAACGCTTGCGGGGCAGACAGCCATTTGAAAACGACACCCTCTTCTTCGGCGTTCTGCACCTCACGTTGCGAGCCCGGCATATTCGCCCGGTCACGACGGTACAGACAGCTAACCGATTTGGCCTTTTGGCGAATCGCCGTACGAACGCAATCCATCGCCGTATCGCCGCCGCCAATTACCACAACATCTTTGCCTTCGGCATTCAGCGCCCCAGACTCAAACGCCTCAACCTTGTCACCAAGGCTTTTCCGGTTTGATACCGTCAAATAGTCGAGCGCCGGAACAATCCCATCAAGCCCGCTTCCCGGTGCCGCGATGTCGCGCGCTTTATAAACGCCAGTTGCCACCAAAATAGCATCATGTTTTGCCCGGATATCGGCAAAGCTGGTCTCGCCGCCAATATCAACGCCAAGATGGAAATGAACCCCGCCATCGCGCAATAGCTGTCCGCGCCGCTCGACAATAGATTTTTCCAGCTTAAAGCCCGGAATACCATACATCAGCAAACCGCCAATCCGGTCATAGCGATCATAGATATGCACCTGATAGCCCCGATGACGCAGCATCTCGGCAGCGGCCAGACCTGCCGGCCCCGCCCCAATAATGCCAATTGATTGTGCGCGCTCGATGCGCGGGGCTGCTGGCTTGACCCAGCCTTCGGCAAAGGCGGTCTCGGTAATATGTTTTTCAACCGCGCCAATGGTTACCGACTCGAACCCTTTTTCGATCACACAACTGCCTTCACACAGCCGATCCTGCGGACAGATGCGGCCACAAATCTCGGGAAAATTATTGGTCTGCGATGACAGCTCATAGGCTTCCTGCATCCGGCCTTCGGCGGTTAGCATCAACCAATCGGGAATATTGTTGTGAAGCGGACAATTCACCTGACAGAACGGAACCCCGCATTGCGAACAGCGCGATGCCTGTGATTCGGCTTCGGACGCATCAAACTCGTCATAAATCTCGTCAAAATCAGCGACGCGTTTTTCCGCCTTGCGCTTTTCAGGCATGGCTTTTTCAGTCGATACAAATTTCAACATCTTCGACGACATTTTAGCTTCTCCTAACCACTTCAGCTCTTCAGCTTGGTGATGAACATTGCGCTCAACACCGATTATCCAACCCCGAACCCGAACCAATTGTCCGGCACGCCCCACTTCAGCAGGCCTCACTTCAGCACACACCTCATAAGCCAGCCTTTAATCGGCAAAAAGAGGCGGTTTTTTTCGTCTGTGGCGTGCTGTTTTAGCGGTGCCACTAGCCCCAGCGGTATGGCACCTTCACCCATTCCCCGAGGCCGTTAAATCAGTTTACATCTTGTCAAAAAAAGGCAGGATCTACCCACCTTCCCAGCGACTGTTTCGCCTATTTTTAGTCCCTATTTTTCTTTTCTGGCCTTAACACCCGAAATCAGCGCCGCTTTTTATCACTTTTGTCTTGCGGGGCCCTTTTCCACCTGCCGGTTGGCTGGGGCGACTACACAGAGACAAAGCGAAAGCGAATAATTAGTCAACAACTGTTACCTTTTTTCAAACATAATTGCAAGTGAGATTCAATTATGCGCATGACTATCAACAGTATCCGCCAAACTATGGCCGATTTGGTACTAATTAAAATCTGGCCTGACGAAAACCCCACCGCGCCTGACCCGTAATTCACCGAATATCTCGCCGAACAGATTGCGGTATGGTATATCGCGGTATAGCTGGATGACCAAACCTTTCAGCACCGACTGTCGGCAGGCGTTTTGAGCCTTGCTGTAGGGAGCCTGTTTGATGCCGATGAGCCTGCTAATTCTTGTTGCTGCAATCCAAGGACTAACTGAATTTTTACCGGTTTCATCATCCGGCCATCTGGTCCTTATCCCCATCGTGACTGATTTTCCCTATCAGGGGCGGGCGATTGATGTTGCGGCTCACGTCGGCACCTTGATTGCGGTTGCAGTTTATTTGCGGGCTGAGATTATCGCCATTCTGCGCGCGCTGTTGCGCCTTGGCCGCGGTGATGAACATAATGCACGCCTTGGTATCATGCTAGTTTTGGCAACCATTCCGGTGATTATCGTCGGCTATATCGTGAATTACGCCAATTGGCACTGGCTCGACATGGTTCACACCCTTGCCGTTGCCAATCTGGTATTTGCCGCAATTTTGTGGGGCGCGGATAAAGTGCCGGCCGCACAGCATGATCTAAAACAGATCAGCTGGCGGCACGCGCTGGTGATCGGCGTTGTGCAAATCTGTGCGCTGGTTCCCGGCGCCTCGCGGTCGGGTGTGACGATGAGTGCTGCCCGCTTCCTCGGCTTTGACCGGGTTACAGCGGCGCGGTTTTCGTTGCTATTGTCGCTGCCAACAATTGCTGGTGCGGGCTTGCTGAAAACGATTGATCTGGTGCAAAGCGGCGATGCCGCGCTTGGCAGCGATGCGGTGATTGTTGCGGTCTTATCCGCCGTGCTTGCATGGCTTGCCATACGCTGGATGATGGGCTGGCTTGCCGTCGCCAGTTTTGGAATTTTTGTCTATTACCGTCTGGTGCTTGGCGGGCTGTTATTGCTAGCGTTAACGCAAGGCTGGATCGCCCCCAGCATCACCTAAGACCGAAAAAGACCACCCGGCCGATAACGGTCAAGATAGCTTGGTAACACCATATCAACCGACGTTGCCGTGACGCCGAGATCAGCCAGAGTTCGGGCCTTTTTCGAAACGACATTATCGCATTTCAGCAGCCTTACCTGATCACGCGTAATCGGCGGGTTTGGTAATAATCCGGCAAATGCCGCACCGCATGACAATGCCAAAAATGGCACTGGCACAAGCAGGCGCCGGCGCTCAATTTGCCGTAAAGTTATTTCCATCAACCGGCGAAAGCTATAGGCTTCTGGCCCGCCAAGTTCATAAATATTGCCCGCGGCAGGCTTGGCCAGTTTACCGCCTAGCCCCAGACTTGCCATGATTGCACTGACAACATCTTCGACATAGACCGGCTGCATCTTCATTTTGCCGCCGCCCGGCAATGGCAGAGCCGGTGCCATCATCGCCATCGCGGCAAAGCGGTTAAAGAAATCATCGCGCGGGCCAAAAACAATCGACGGCCGCAGCACCACTGCCGCCGGAAACGCCTTTAACAGATTGGCTTCACCTGCTGCTTTGCTTTGCGCATATTGGCTTGGCGAGTTTGCATCAGCGCCAATTGCCGAGATATGGACAACCGCCTTTACATCATGCGCCGCCGCCAGCGCCCCAATGCGCCCGGGCAGGCCCGCTTGCAGCGCCTCAAATTTCTGACCGCCGCCTTCGGCCAATATGCCGACAAGATTTATCACAGCATCGGCTGACTTAATGACTGTTTCCAGCACAGTCTCATCCAGCGCATTACCCGCCACAAGGGTGATCTGGCCAACATTGCCCATCGGTTTGAGATATTTCGCGCGCTCACTATTGCGGCATAAAACCACAATTTGCTTGCCGGCACGTGCCAGCCGCTCGACCGTTGCCCGCCCAACAAATCCAGATCCACCAATTACAGCCACTGTGTTGATCATCACTATATCCCTAGTTGGATTAACCCCTGTTTGACCGCCCATCCCGGAACGGCGCTATCACCCTATCGGCAACAAGGCAGCCGGATAAAACCGGACTTTACGTCTTTATGATGACTGCAAATTAGGTCAAGCCTGACAGCTTTACAATCCCAGCCGTGCAAATTTGCAATAAATTAGGGTTTGGCGGCCCGATCAAACAGCGATGGGGCGGTGCATTTCGGCGCCATGATCGCTGTTATAATACCAGTGTAAAAAGGTTTGACACGCCAGCGTTTGTGGCTATTCTCACGCCGTCAGTAGGGCAGCGGTTTTTCGCAAGGCCAATGGCGAGCCCAGGTGGCGGAATTGGTAGACGCGCTGGCTTCAGGTGCCAGTGACCATTAGGTCGTGGAAGTTCGAGTCTTCTCCTGGGCACCATTGTCTTTATAACCGGAAACCCAAGGCACCATAGCCGGTGTGAGGGAGGCGCAGCCCGGGTCCTTTGATCGAGGCTCAACAAGACGCATTGGCCAAAAAGCGAGGCATCTATGACAATTTATATTCATTCAGACGATTTGCCAGCTGATGTTGATCTTGGCGATGTGGTGGCAATTGACACTGAAACAATGGGGCTTAACCCCCAGCGTGACCGTCTATGCGTTGTGCAGCTATCGAGCGGTGATGGCGATGCGCATCTTGTGCAAATCGCAAGCCCGAAAAAGCCCAGCCCGAACCTTGCTGCCTTGCTTGCCAACCCTGCCATTACCAAACTTTTCCATTTTGCCCGTTTTGATATTGCCAGCCTGAGCCATGGCATTGGCCCGGTCGCTGGCCCCATTTACTGTACCAAGATTGCCTCAAAGCTAGTCCGCACCTATACCGACCGACACGGCTTGAAAGAGCTTTGCCGCGAATTGCTGCAAATTGATATTTCGAAACAGCAGCAATCATCAGATTGGGGCGCAGCCGTCTTAACACCCGAACAGGCCGAATATGCAGCGGGAGACGTATTATTTTTGCACCGCATTCGCGAGCGGCTTGACATGATGCTGGCACGCGAAGGCCGCAGCGATGTTGCCGCACAATGCTTTGCATTTCTGGCAACGCGTGCCAAGCTTGACCTTGACGGCTTTGCCGATATGGATATTTTTCACCATTAAAGCGCGGCCAGCCGGTAAAGCGCGGCCAGCCGGTTGCTGGCAGACGGTTGCTGGCAGGCGCATCCATCAACGATCGTTCAGGAACTGACTTTAAAGAAATGGCCGAGACAACAGGACAAAGACAAAGCCGCTTTACCCCGCGCGCCAAAGCCGCAGCAGTTCCGAGCCAGCGGCACTATCCATTATCATTGCTATTGCTTGGCGTTGGTGCGGTCTTGACCCTTGCTGTTGCCAGCTGGCTTGGCCTGTTGGCGAACGGCAAGGATGTATCGCTTGAGATCAAAGAGGTGAAACGCAACGACACCGGCGAGGTGCAGCTGACCGGAGCGCGCTATCGCGGCCTGACCCCGGCTGGCAGGCCATATCAAATTACCGCGGCCAAGGCCAATGAAGCGCCCGACGGGTCGGGTCGGGTCGACATGGATCAGCCAACAGCCATCGTGACCTTGAGCAATGGCGCGTTGGTAAATCTTGAGTCAAATGCTGGCACATATAATAAAGAAACCGATATCGTGATCATGACCGGCGCGGTTGTCGTAACCCAGCCCGCCCGCAATCTTCGCCTCAATACCGAAGCATTAGAGGCAAATTTGCAAGCCGGTGAGATGCAGAGCGATGTGCCGGTTGAGGTGCAAGACATTGACAGGCGCATCAATGCCGATAGCATGAAAGTCTATGACAATGGTGCGCGTATTATTTTTGGCGGGGCGGCAAAAATGGTGATCAAAAACAGTAACGCCATCGCGCCGTCACCCACACCATCACCCGTACCAGACGCCGACAAGGAACTGCAAAAAACCAAGGCTAAAACCTGATTATTGGCGTGAAATTAGCGTGATATTGATTGGCAGAACAACGACTTAGCAACAAACCCTAGAATTCAAACGGAAAGCCTAACCAAAAGCCTAGCGAAAAGAAAGTAACCGACATTATGCGCCGACCTCTTCCATCCTTGTTATACACGTCTCGCATAATTGCCGCCGGTGTAATTGGTCTGGTACTGATCAGCAGCCTAGCCCCTGCATCTATGGCGCAAACGTCCAAAAAATCGGGCGATGCTGCCCCGTTACCGATCACGATCGAGGCCAGTGAATTCCTAGAATGGGATCAAAATAACGGCACATATGTTGCCAAGGGTAATGCCTATGTCGAACAGGGCAGCGCGAACATTGCAGCCAATCATATTATAGCAAATTACGAAACCGGCGGAGAATCCCGAGACATCACCCGCGTGATCGCCACCGGTGCCGTCACCTATGTTGAGGGTGAAAATACTGCCAAGGGAGACAGGCTGGATTATGATCTTAACTCCAGCCTTTATGTATTGACTGGCAAAAAGGCGTCGGTCGTTGGGCCGCGCGGTGCGATGACGGCAACCCAATCAATCACATATGATACGACTGATGAAGATAACCGCAAGGTCACTGCAATTGGCAAGGCGCATTATAAAAACAGCGATGGCCGCAGCATATTTGGCGATAAACTGATTGCCTATATTGGTGCCGATGGCAGCTTGAAAACCATAGATGCCTTTGACAATACCAAAGTCATAACCACCGAAGGCACCACCGCAACTGCCGATGAATTGAATTATGTCGCCAGTACGTCCCTTGCAAATCTTGTCGGGAATGTTGAAATCAACGATAAGGCGAATATCATGCGCGGCGATCGTGCAGAGATTGATTTTGACAAAGAAATCAGTAAGATACTGTCAAGCCCAACCGGCAAGCGCGTCACTGGCATCCTGACGCCGTAAACCTTGCGGCCGGATTTACCATCTGGCATTGCGGGTATTGCGCCGACAACTCATTGACAATTAGTGATTAATCGGCCGATATATAGATATTCATTGGGGCGTCAAAGCCTGATCGCTTTAAAAAGGGCATCATGGTGTCTGACAATATACAATTAGATTTTGGAATGGTGCGGCCCGTTTTGGTGCCGGGGAATCAGGGGCTGCGTGCCAAAGGCCTTGGCAAGAGCTTTAACAAACGGCGTGTAGTCCGCAACGTATCGCTGGGGCTGCAACGCGGTGAAGCGGTTGGCCTGCTCGGGCCAAACGGTGCCGGCAAAACGACAACTTTTTATATGCTTGCTGGGTTGCTGCCGGCTGATGAAGGTCAGGTTTTCATTGATGGGCGCGACGTTACCGGCCTGCCGATTTTCCAGCGCGCACGCCTTGGCATGGGCTATCTTCCGCAAGAATCGAGTATTTTTCGCGGATTGACCGTTGAACAGAATATCCGCGCCGTTCTTGAAACGCTGGAAGATCACGAAGATGAACGCGACGCGACCCTAGATGACTTGATGGCCGAATTTGGCATCACCCATCTTCGCAACACCCCGTCAGTCAGCCTTTCAGGTGGCGAGCGCCGCCGTCTTGAAATTGCGCGCGCCCTTGCTGCGCGCCCAACATTCCTGCTGCTAGATGAGCCACTTGCCGGTATTGACCCGATTGCACTTGGTGAAATCCGTGATTTGATTAGCCACCTCAAAACGCACGGAATTGGCGTTTTAATTACCGATCACAATGTTCGTGAGACACTCGATATTGTAGATCGCGCCTACATCATCCATGACGGCACTGTGCTGATGGAGGGCACCCCTGATGAGGTGGTTCAGCATAGCGGTGTGCGCCAAGTCTATCTTGGTGAGCGTTTTAGCATCTAAAAGCCGGCGATCACCGCTTGACAGCCTATCACGCACACCCTATACCTGCGCCGCTTTGGCACTGCTTGCCGTCTCGATAGGGGCTAGCGATGTTAAGGCACGATTCATTTCACAGGTCTATTTTATGTCCATCATTGATTATATCGCCGCCGATCAGGTAATGGTTGGCGTCGTCAGCAGCAGCAAAAAGCAGCTGATTGAACAGCTTGCTGAACGCGGTGCGGTGCTTACTGGCATTTCCCAACGCAGCCTTTTTGAGATGATCATGCGCCGCGAGCGTCTTGGCAGCACCGCCATTGGTGACGGGATTGCGATTCCCCATGCCGTGCATGGCGACCTCACCCGCACGATTGGCATCATTGCTGTTCTCGCCACGCCGATTGATTTCGATGCGGCCGATAAAAAACCCGTCGATATTGTGTGCCTTGTGATCGGCCCACAAGACGCGGATTGCGATCATCTGAAATGCGTTTCAAGCGTGGCAAAATTGCTTGGTGACGTCGCTGTTCGTAATCAGCTTCGCCAGGCCAAAACTGCCGAGGCGTTACTGCAATCTCTTGCAGCCCGCAGTGACGTTGCCGCCTAGTCAGCCCCATCGCCTGATTTTTTTTAAGACATGAAAACGCTTGCAAGCCCGCACCGTTTGTAGCCCCCAGTTTTTGTTCCCCTCGGCTGGGCGCAAACAGTCAGGCCGACGCTAGACGACCAGCGGAAACTGCTTGGATCGCGGAAACTGCTTAAAGCGCGGCCACTGCTTAGATCGCGGCAATGCGTCTAGGCTCCTCTGCCGCCAGCTTTCTGCTTTGGAATATATGGGAAATTGGTGGAGCTAAGCGGGATCGAACCGCTGACCTCTACAATGCCATTGTAGCGCTCTCCCAGCTGAGCTATAGCCCCTTGTTACCGTTTATGCCGTGCCTAATGTTTTTATCGTTGCACCGGCTAACGGGTCCCAATTCGTGCGGCGCCTGCGCGCTGCGATGGATGTTTATCGCAGGGGCGATGCCCGACGCAAGTGATTTTTATCCGGTATAGGTAATTTTTACCCCGCAGCGGGGATTTTTATCTGGCAACGGGCGTTTCGATTGCCGTCGCCAGATACGCACCGATCAATCAAGCCTTGGCAGGCGTGATCACGGTTACTCGTCTTTCTTGTCAAGATTGGGCAATAATTCATCGCCATCGCTGATATCATCATGAATGATGCCGGGCCCGTCCGCGTCATCAACATCAACATCGTCATCATCGTCAAAATCGATATCATCATCGATCTCGTCAACGGCAGTGTCAGTATCGACATCTTCATCTTCATCAAGATCAAAATCGTTATTGTCCAGATCATCCGCATCATCGGCGTCGCCAGACAGCTGCGCCTTTGACGCGCTTTTCGGTGCAGCGCGGCCTTTGCGGCCCTTTACCAAATTTTCTGGATCAAATTCCGTGCCACAGCCCGGACAAATAATCGGACTGCGTTTAAAGTCATAAAAGCGCATGTCACATGACAGGCAAGACCGCTTAACGCCAAGCTCTACCTTTGCCATTCTCTAAAATCCCCTGCATTAACCCATAGAAACGAGATATTGATCATCATTACGGGATTTGAAACAAATTTTGCAAGCTGTCAAAACAATTTTCGCCGGTTTTCTTACTTTTATTTCCAAGCCAGCACTCGGTTTTAACGATTCTGGACTTTTATGTCATAGATTGCC
>Ga0181554_1001207_pt1 | contig 24763 bp, 17 predicted proteins | sample 011ome_16_FD_145602 | JGI IMG/M metagenome (GOLD analysis project Ga0181554, IMG submission 145602) | Coastal salt marsh microbial communities from the Groves Creek Marsh, Skidaway Island, Georgia - 011503CT metaG (spades assembly) | ecosystem: Environmental > Aquatic > Marine > Intertidal zone... | reverse complement strand
ACCTCCTCTCGCGACGACCCCAGGGAGACTTCCAGGTGAATCTCCCCGCCCGCGGCGCCGCCGCCGCCGGCGGTGCGAACCTCGATGAGCCCGTGCGACGACGCGACCCTCGCTTCTTCGATGTCGCCCGCGCGAACGTCCGCGGACTTGACGTTATCGATCAGCTCGAGCGTCTCGTCGAGCTCGAGGTCGACGCCGTCGGAGCCGCGGTGGCGAACCACCGTCGCCGCCATCCGCTCGCCGTCGCCGTCGTCGTCGTCGTCCTTCTTCTTCTTGTCCCGCTTCGTCGGCGTCGACGTCGGCGTCGTCGCGGGCTGGGACTTCTCCGCCGCGGCGGCTCGCGCCTTGGCGCGCGCTTTCGTCACCGCGTGCACGCACACGCTCACTCGCGACCCCAACGGCGGGCGAGCGTGCGTCCGCCCGGGACTGAGCCCGCCGGCGCCGGACCCGCCGCCGGCGCCGCCGCCGACGCGGTCGCCCGCCGCCGGCGACGACCGCACCGCGGACGCGATGCCCTTCCCTCGCGCCGCGATCGCCGCGTGCACGGCGTCGCAGATCGCTCGCGTGCCGCGGCGGACGACCGGCACGGGAAGGTCGTGCTCGAGCGCGTCCATGACTTCCTCTTCAAAGTCCGCGTACGAGTCCCATCCGAAGATGGCCCTCGCGCCGACGCCGCCGTGAATCTCGCGCGCGTCGAGCTCGTCGCGGTCGCGCGCGTCGTCGTCGTCGTCGTCGTCGTCGTCGTCGTCGTCGTCCATGTCCTCCGCGCCATGTCCTCCGCGGAAACGCAACCGGTGGGTCGTCGTGCCGCTCGGGTGCGTGTGGATCCCGAGCGCGCGGCCGAGCTCTTCCGCGGCGGCGGCAGCGATCTCCGCGGCTTCGGGCGTCACCGCGGCGGCGGCGGTGGCGCCGCCGCCGCCCGCGCCGCCGCCGCCCGCGGGCGTCGGCGTCGCCGCGACGGACGGCGGCGGGACGAGCTTCTTCGCCTCGTCGTCGAGCAAGTTCCAGATCTCGTCCATGTGCGACTCCAAGAAGTTCTCCACGTCCCACTCGCCGTCGGGGGGAAGGCAGACGACTCTGAACGACGGCGCCGCCGGCGTCGGCGGCGAGTTCGCGCCGCCGCCGCCTCGGCCCGAGCGCGCGGACGCTCCTCCACCTCCGCCGCCGCGCGAGGACGTCTTCCTTTTCGCGCCGGCGGCGTCGTCCTCGGCCGCCGCGCGCGCGCGCTTCTTGGATTTGGCCTTCTCCGCGTCCTTCGCGTCTTTTTCTTTCCGCTCCTCGTCGTCGTCGCCGTCGCCGTTCGCCTCGTCGCTCGCGCGCGAGATGACCCTGTACCGGCGCTCGAGCAACGCGACGTGCGTCGTCGTCGCCGTGACCGAACTCGAGCTCGGCTTCGCGCCGACGCCGCCCTCGACCTTCAGCGCGTGACGGCCCGTCACCGCGTTGTAGCTCTCCACGGACGCCACCGCCCAGCGGCCCTTCGTCTCCGTCGCCGCCGCGCCGCGTCGGCGCCTCCCGCCGGATCCCGCCCCCGCGGCCGCCGCCGCCGCCGCCACCGCGCCGGAGGTCTCCACGTGCCCGTCCACGGCGTCGCCCGCGGCGTCCATCTCGCCGTCGTCGCCGCCGACGCCCGGGATCCACAGCCATATTTTCCCGTTCACGAGCGCGCGGCACCACCGGACGTACCCGGGATCGATGACGACAATCTTACGCAAGACGTGCGCGGTGACCGTGGCGAGCGGCGTGAGCGGCCCGGCGTGAAGGCTCGCGCCGGAGAGGTCGGTGCACAGCCGCGGCGTCGTCGGCGCGCGTCGCACCGAGAGCCGCAGCGGCGTCGAGAGGATGTTCAGACCGGAGGAGAGCTTCGCGGACGCGCTCGTGCTGACGCCGGATGATCCGCCGCCGCCGCCGCCGCCGCCGTGCGCGAACGGATTCGCGCCGAGGCCGAGGCTGAGTCCGCCGCCGCCGCCGCCGCCGCCGCCGCCGCCCGACCCGTGCCCGAGCGCCAAGTTGCGAAACACCGGCAGCTGCTCGTTCAGATCTAACGTGCTGTGCAGCAGCGCGACGAGCGCCGCGAACGGGGTCTTCCCGGGTCCCTCGTCGTCTTCGGGGGCGTCGCGTCCGGGCGCCGGCGCGGGACCGCTGACGCCGCGGCGGCGCTTCTTCCCCGCGTTCGCGACGCCCACGCCAACCTTCCGCGGCGCGGATACCGCGGCGGTCACGAAAAGTCGCTTAAACGCGGCGCGTCGCGCCTCTGTCTCTCTTCTCGACGCGCCGTGGGGGAGCAAGAAGTGCACGAGCGCGGTCGCGACGTTTGCCTCGGCGAGCTCGTACTCGGTGACGCCGTCGATGGAGACGAGCGCGGCGGCGAGTTCGCTCAGCGCCGCGAGATCGCCGCGCGCGACCGCCGCGGACGTCGACGCGAGCCGCTCCACGCCGAGCCCGTGCCCGGGCATCGGCGCCGCGTCGGAGTCCGCGGCGCACGAGAGCTCGAAGGTTTTCAGCGCGACGTTCGCCGCCGCGAGCGTCGCGTCCGCCGTCTTACGCAACGTCTCGGCTTCGCGCGACGGCGGGAGCGTCGGGAGCGCTGACGACGATCGTTCCCCTCCGCTGCCGCGCGTCCTCTGCCCCCGGTCGCCGCCGACGCTTCCTCCGCTTGCTCCACCCGGCGTCTTCGTCGCGTCGGTCGTGAACTGCTCCACGCGGCGCAGCAGCCCGTGCCGTCGAAGCTGATGCGCGCGGGACGCGTCGCGTTCGACGAGCAAATTCACGAGACGCAGCGACGACGTCACGAGCGACGCGGACTGTCCGTTCGACAGCGTGCGCCCTAAGAGGTCCAACACGCCGTGGAAGTGCTCCCTCGTGAGATCGCACGCGTCCCCGGCTTTGCTCAGGGTGGCGATCAGCAGTCGGAACAGCGTCCGTTGCGTCGCTTCCCCGCTCGCGGCGCGGCGCGAGGAAAATTTTAAAAGCGCCGGGAGCAGCCGCGACGCGAAGGCGCGCGCCATCTTCTCGAGCGCGTCGGCGGGGACGAGCGACGCCTTCTCCAGCGCGTTCGCCTCGCGCGTGGACGCGTCCGGGTCCGCGCTCGCGCTGGGCGCGAACCCGCCGTGGCCGCCGCCGCCGTGCGCGTGCGACGCGCCGACCCAATACTCGTGCGCGCCGGGTAAGCCGCCTCTCGACGGCGCGCCGTCTCGCGCGTCGCCGCCGCCGCCGCCGCCGCGCGCCGCGCCGCCCGACCCGCCTCTGCCGCCGCCGGCGAAACCTCTCGGCTCGCCGCCGATCGCGTCGATGAGCGTCAAGTTCTCCACGGGGACGTCCGAGCGCCGTTCCGCGCCGACGAGAAGCCCCTCGTCGACGTCGATGACGTGCTCGTCGTCGTCGTCGTCGTCGTCGTCGTGTTCTTCGTCCGAGGAGTGAAGCATGACTTCGCACCACTCCACGGTGGCTCTGTCGTCCGCGAGGAGGTCGACGATGACGCCGTCGCTGCCCATCAGGGTGCTGCGGACGTGGTCGCCGACGCGGAAGCCGCGGTGCGTCTGCGCGGGCGCCGCGGACGCGGGCGCGGACGCGGCGGCGGCGGAAGATTTTTTCGACGTCGACGTCGTCGTCGTCGCCGCCGCCGCCGCCGCCGCGGGCTCGATCTTCTTCGGGAACAGGTGCCCGAGCGCCCTCTCCGCAGCCTGAAGCAACGTCGTCACCGAGGGACCGCTCCTTCCTAGGACGTCCGCGTCCGTCAGGAGCTCCAACACGCCCTGCTTGAAGCACGCGTGCGCGGTCAGGGGCGTGTTCGAGCTGAGCAACCACAAGATCAGCTTCGACCCGACGTCAAAGACGCACGGCGCCACGTCCGCGGCGGTCGACGTTCCATCTTCCCCGCCGCCGCCGCCGCCGCCGCCGTCGCCACCACCACCTCCGATATCATCCCCCTCCTCCTCGTCGTCGCCGCCGCTCGCCCCTCCCGCGGCGTCGCCCGAGGCTGCCCGCCGCGCGCCCAACGCGCGGGTCAACGTCGCCGGCAACCCCCCACCGACGAGCGCGAGCGTCGCGCCCTCGCGTTCCCCGCACGCGCACAGCAACGACGCGACGCACCGCATCGCCTCGTTGTGCAGCGCCGCGCTCGCGCTCTGGTCCTCGATGATCGCCCTGAGCGAGCGGACGACGCGCGGTGGAGGACGCTCGCGCGTCGTCGCGCATAGCCCCTGCGCGAGTGTCAGCGCGTCCAACGCGGCGGCGGCGCGTCCGGCGCGGTGGCACGACCGCGCGTGTTCGCACAACGCGTGCGCGCCTCCCAGACGCGTCATCAGTCGACGCGCTTCGAACCCGCCGACGCCGGGGAACGAGCGGCGCGCGATCGCGTCTCTTCGACCGCCGGAGCCGGCGCCCGAGCCGCCGCGGCGGACTTGACCGAGGAGCATCATGAGCTTGACCGCCTCCTCCGCGGCGAGGCGTCGGCCGAGGTGCAGGACGCGCGGCGGCGGCGGCGGCGCGTCGACGTCGTCCTCGTCCTCGTCGTCGCCGGGTCCCGCGGGAGGACCCGGTTTCTTCTTACTCCCTCCTCCTCCTCCTCCTTTCCCGCCGCCGGACCCGGACCCGGGTCTGTCGATCTTCGTCGGCGTCAGCGTCGCGAGCATCGCGCGGAGGGGTCCCTCCGCGAGAAGAGGCCCGTACCCTTCCTCGGCGTGCAGCTCCGTGACTTCTTCGTACGTCCACAGCGCCCTGCACACGAGCTCGATGACGTTCTCGTCCTTCTCGAGTATCGTGTAGTTGGACGCGGGCGCGAGTATCCTCGGCGGGGCCTTCGACGACCCCTGGTGCGATTTCTTCGCGTCATCATCGTCCTTTTTCTTTTCTTTTTCTTTTTCTTTCGCCGCCGCGCCGGGCGCGGGCGTCGCGGCGGCGGTCGACGGCCCCGCGGTCCCGCCGCGCGTGGATCGTCGCGATCCGCGTCCGCCCGCGACGCCGCCCGCGGCGGCGTCCTTCTCCTTCCCCTTCTCCTTCTCCTTCGGCGCGGCCGGCGCGCCCTCCAGCTCGCGCGGCGCCGCCGACAACCTCGCGGCGAGCGCCTCAAAAATTTTGCGGTCGCTCCGCCGCCCGAAAACCTCGCCGCGCTCCTCGAACGCGAGAAGGAACGTGCACAGTTCCTGGAGCTTCGCCTCCAACGACGGGTTCGACGTCGCGTCGTCCGCGAACACGCGCACGAACTCCGCGGCGGGGTCCGCCTCCCCGGTGAGATGCTCCGGTCGTTGACCCTGGTCGTCGAGGAGGAAGAGCGCGACGACGGCGTCGGAGTCGGATATCGGAGAGGAGGAGACGTCAGCGGGAGGCGCGGAGGGCAAAAAAAAAAGGGTGCTCGGAATGAGCCGATGGGGGCTCGGATCTGGCGAGCGCGCGCGCGATACGCGTCGCGTCGACGCGATACTCCGCGCGCGTTCGCTCGCGGGGTACGCACCCGCGTGCATATGACGCATCTCGAGGAGAACATCGCGTTGTGGTACGTGCACACGTCGCAGCACCACATGTTCTCGGGCGGCGGCTCCGCGGGCGCGTCGTCGTCCGGAGCTCCGCTCGCGGCCGCGTCGCCCGCGGCCGCGGGGCGCGCGCCGCCGCACACCGCGCACTGCCTGCTGCCGTGATCGTTCAGCAGCGTGCTGGGGAAGACGAGAGGGGAACGATTCGGGGCGGGGGGTGGAGGTGCGTCAGCGGGGGAGGACGGGAAGACGAGCGCGCGTCCGAGGTCAAGATGGCAACCCGACGGTCGACCGACATGGCGAGGCGGAGGAAAGCGGGGTCGCGCGCGCGCGCGCCGCGAGCGACGCGCGCGGCGTTCGCGTCGCGACCGAGCGCACCATAGCGAGCACTCCCACTGCGGCGGGGTCTCCTCCGTCGCCATCGCAATGCCACGCCGCAGCTGGCGCCAGCCTTCCCCGCGCTGCTCCGTTATGGCGAGTTGCGAAGAGAAGCTCGCGGGTTGGCGGGAGCGAAATCTCGCGCGGTCGGCGAGCGGCACGCGGTCGGTTTCAAGCAGTTTCAAAGTTGGATATTTGTTAGACGCGAGCCTCGGTCGTTTTGAGCCCGTGGGCGAAACGCGCACTTCACTTTTCCGTGCTTTAATATCTGCTTGATTGCGCCTTTTCGGAACCCCCGCGCGCACTCGTCGACGCGCGCGCGTCGCGAACGCGATGCCCGCGCACGTCGGGATCGTCCCCTCGCGCCCGCACCCGGCGCCGCTCGCGGACCGCGGCCGCCGCGGCCGCGCGCGATGGCGGTGCGACGCGAACGACGGTGGAGGAGCCGGCGCCGATCGTCGCGCGATTTCGCGCCGCGAAAATAAAGCAACTCCGAGAGCATCTTCCCCGCTGCGGCAGCCGCCCGCGTTCGTCCGACGCGCGGTGGAGCTCTCCGCGTGGGCGGGGCGCGAGGCCGTCTCTGTCGTCGCGGCGAAAGAGAAGCCGTCGACGTCGGGCGGCGCGCGCAACAACGTCGTGGGACTCCACGCGCCGTCGTCGTCGCACACGGCGGAGAGATCTGAGCGCGCGTCGGATCATCGGAGCGTGATCGCGCGCGCGTTCGCGAGCCGGCGCTGGTGGTTCCTCGCCGGAGTGAGCAACACTGTGGGGGACAAGGAGCTCGAAGCGATCGACGCGCTGCACGCGTCCATCACGAACGACGTCCTCGCCGCGCCGCGGTCGCCGGTGCAGACGTCGATCGACTCCATGGAGGACAGCGTCGACGGCGAGGACCGCGGCGGGGGCGTCGTCGTGAACGAGTTCAGGGACGCGTCGGGGAACGCGTTTCAGGTGCGTTCGAAAACACACACAAACGTTTTTTCACCCATCGCCCGGTTTCAACATTTGATCGCGTCCCCTGTCAACTGACCGGTGAACTTTTTTTGTAAAAAATGAACGGCCCTCAGGTGGCGCTGTCGAACGAAGACGCGCCCGCGGGGATGACGAAACTGGAGATGCGCGGGATGGACCGAGATAACTTGCTCGGGTCGCTCTGCTCCGCGCTCGCGCGCGTGAACATCTCGATCGTGAGCGGGATCATAAGCACCGGGGACGACGGGCGGGTTCGGAACACGATGTTCGTGAGGAAGCAGCTGAGCGCGCTGCCGGAGATCGCCGCGTCGGACGGCGACCCCTCCGCCCCGGGCCCGAATACCGCGGCGACGAATACCATCGTCGCTCCCATCACGATCGACGAAATGAATAACATCACGCGCGTTCCCGAGTCCGAGTTCTCCGCGGTGTCGCTGCGAGTCCTCTCCGCGTGCTGGACGTCCGACCGCAGAGAGTGGCTGAAGACGAGGCAGGCTGGGAAGTTTCTCGGCAGCGCGTACGACCGCGGGAGCCTCGGAGACGGCGCCGGCGGGGGAGACGTCGCCGCCGCGGAGGCGAAGATGCGCGCGGTCAGCGCGCGGCTCGCGGACAGCGCGGCGCGCGTGGCGATGACGAGAGACGCGTGGAGTAAGACGGACGTCGTCGAGGACGATTTGCTCGCGGAGATGGAGGGCGCGATGAAGGAGTTGACGAGGGCGCGAAAGGCGCAGAGGAAGCGGGAGAAAAAGATGGCGGCGAGGGCGCTGATGAAGGGGCCTGGCGCGAAGAAGGACGAATCCGGGTTTACGACGGATTCGGGTTCCGTCCTCTCGAGCGCGTTCGTCCGCGGTGTCATGGCGATGAACCTCGCCGCGGTGCTGTTCGGCTCGAACCAGGTCGTGATCAAACAAGTCGCGGACGCCGGCTGCGACGACTTCACGCAGCTCTTCTTCCGCTTCGTCTTCGCCGTGATCCCGCTCGTGCCGTTCCTCGCGGAAGGCCTCGAGAGCAAGGACCGAGACAAGCTCCTTCAGAACGCCCTCGAGGTTGGCACCGTGCTGTGCGTCGGGTACATCCTTCAGATCATCGGGTTGGACGGCACGACGTCGTCGCGCGGCGCGTTGACGTCGACGTTCACCGTCCTCACCGTACCGATTTTCGCGCAAATGTCCGGTCAGGTCGTCCCGTGGTACACCTGGCCCGCGTCCGCGATAGGGATCGTCGGCGTCGGGTTGCTCACGAACAGCGGCGGGGAGCCGGTCGTGGGCGACGCGATTTGCATCCTCTCCGCGACGGTTTTCGGGTATCACACGCTTCGATCCGCGGAGTCGGCGGTGATGTTTGAAGACTTGGAACTCCCGTTCATCGCGTGGCAGATCGCCGTCGTGTGCGTCGAAGCCGGCGCGTGCAAGCTGTTGTCGATGATCTATCACGCGCACGAGCAAGGTATTGATGCAACGGCCGTGTTCGCGGCGTTACCGGACGAGCTCGCGGCCACGCCGTGGGCGCCGATCGCGTACATGGGCCTCTTCACGACGTCGTTTACGCTTCTGATTGAATTCTACGCGCTTCAAAACATAAGCGCGGCGACCGCGGCGTTAGTGTACACCGCGGAGCCGCTGTGGGGCGCCGCGTTCGCGTGGTGGTTCATGGGCGACCGGTGGGGCCCGATAGGGTGGGTCGGCAGCGCGCTCATCATCGGAAGCAGCGTCGGGTCGCAATTGCTCTCGTTCGACGAGGTGAAAAAAGCCAAGGCGTTGGAAGCTGCCAACGACGCGTTGATCGGCGCGGACGCGGCGCGATCGCGGTGACGAGCGAGCGGCGAATCGCATCGCGCGGGGCGGGCGGGCGGGCGGGCGGGCGCCCCCCGCGACCTGTATCTGTACTGTAGTTGTTTTGCCTGCCGCTGCGTATATTATATCACGTATTACTTGTATCCGTACGGCTGAGTTGTTGTCTTCTCTGTTTCTGTTTTCTCGTATTAAAACCCGAGTGCCTTCGCGACCGCCGTCGCTCGTCGCTCATCACCGATCGTCGATCGTCTCGTCCACGCTGTAATACCCCGAGTCCTTCAGCCAGCTCTGCCTGAGCTCATCGTCCAGCGAGTCCCCTCTCTCGTCGTCGTCGTCCCACCGGTCTGCCGCCGCGTCGCCCAGGACGTACGATCGGTACAGATCGTCCATGCTGCCGTCGACGGATCCGGACGCGTCGACGGAACCGTCCAGGCTGCTCCCGATCCCGCCGCGAGAGTTCGAGTTCGAGTTCGACGACGACCGCCCGCCGCGCGCACCGCGGCCGGCGTCGAGCGAGCTCCCGATGCCCCCGCGGCCGCGGCCGTCGAGCGAGCTCCCGATCCCGCCGCGCGCCTTGTACACGCGCTCGCCGCGGAAGTTCCGCAGGTCTTCCTCGAACGACGACGACGACTCTCCCTCGTCCGCGTCCACGGATCCCTCCGGGCGCGGCACGTTCCGGTCGCTTCGCCGCCACGTCGTGTTCGCGCGCCGCCTACGGTACACGCCGCCGCCGCCGCCGCCGCCCTCGACGCCGCGGTCGCGCCGCGCGACAGCCGCGTCGCCCCGCGCGGCGGCGAGCACGGATCGAAAGTTATGCGCGCCGCCGCCGGCGTCGCCGCCGGCGACGCGGTAGGACGCGCTGTACGACGCCCCCTTGAGCGCGCTCACCGCGGCGGCGCCTCGAGCGGCGGCCGCCGCCTCGCCGGGATCCCACGTGCCCTTTCTCCCGCGCTGGCTCAGGGTCTTACCCCGCACCTCCGCGGTCTTCGTCGCCGCGAGCGCCTTCATCTCGTCGCGCTTGAGCTCTTTCGCGACGTTGAAGTACCGCGCCGCCCTCGCGGCGTTCCCGGCGGCGTCCTCGAGCTTCGCGAGCTCCTTCACGCACAGCGCGTTCTTTGGCTCGAGGTCCACCGCGCGCGTGAGGTAATCGCGGGCTTGCGCGATGCGCCCCGTCTCGCGCTCGAGCTTCCCGAGCCCGCGAAGGAGCACGACGTTGGTGGGCTCGACGTCGAGGCCCTCGGCGTACAGCGCGCGCGCCGACTCCGCGTCCTCGCCGCGGCGCCACTCCGCGTTGGCCCACGCGGACCACGTCTGCGACGACCACGGCGCGATCTCGGTCGCGCGTCTGAAGAGATGCCGCGCGGTCGCGAGGCCGCCGCCCGCGCCGGTCGTTGACGTTTCGGATTCCGACTCCATCACCGCCCACGCCTGAAGCACGCGGTAATTTTTCGGGTTTTCCTCCGCCGCGGCGGAAAAGATGTCTCGCGCCGCGGCGACGTCGCCGAACGCGACGCGCTCGAGCCGCGCCCTCGAGAGCGCGATGTGCGCGTCGCCCGGGAAATTCGCCGCGGCGAGCTCGTACCTCTCCCGCGCTCTCAACACGTCCCCGGCGGCTTCGTCGAGCTGCGCGAGCGCGTGAATCACTCGCGGGTTGGACGGGTCCTTCGCCTCCGCGTCGGACAGGAGCGCCCTCGCCTCCAAAGCCTCGCCCGACCGCGCCTTCGTCTGCGACCACGCGTGGAGGACGACCGCCTGCGCGGCGCGCAACGACGCGCTGCTCTCCGTCGCACCAGGGTCGTCGAGCGCGGCGATGATCCCGCCGGGCTCGGACGCGTCGTATTTTACGCCCGACGACGACGACGACGACGAGAGAGACGACGCCTCTCGCTCCTCCTCCGCGCCAGAGTCCTCCTCGCCCTCCTCCGCGACGCGCGCGGCGCGCTCGGCTTCCTCGAGGACGTTCATCGCGCGCTCGAACAACCCCGCCGCGTTGACGCGCTCGCCCGCGCCAAATTCCATGACGGCCCACTTCCGAAGCGACTCCGCGCGCGCCCTCGGTCGACCCTCCGCGTGCAACAACGCGGCGCGGTACAACCCCCGCGCGCGCTCGGCGTCTCCTTGCAGCAGCTCGAACCGCGCCCACTGCTCCCACAGCGACGTGATCGACGGCGTCTTGGACGTTCGCTGATAGAAGAGCTCGCGCGCCGTCTCCGGCCGACCCGCGCGCATGAGATCCCACACGAGCTGCCACTCCACGACGCCGCCGCTCTTGTCTTTTATCGCCTTGGACGCGTCGCGGAGGGTCTCGTCGGCGGCGCGGACGCGGCCGGCGGGGGGCGGCGGCGGCAGCGGCGGCGGCGACATCGCCTCCGCCTCCGCCTCCGCCGCCGCCGCGGTCGCGATAGTCGTCGTCGCGGGCGTGGACGTGTCAGGCGCCGCGGCGGCGATCTCAAACGCGCTCGCGCTCGCGTCCGCGTCCGCGACGACGAGCTCCGCGTCGATGACAATCTCCGCGACGTCCGCCGCCGAAACGTCCGCGTCCTCGTCCTCGTCCTCCGCGTCCAGACTGTCGTCGTCTACGCTCGAGAAACTGCCTTCGATCGCCGCCGCGGTCGCCGCGTCCGCCCTGGGCAACGATCCGAACATCTTCACGCTCGCGCGGAACCGCGTAAACTCCTCCGCGCTGACGCTTCCGTCGTTGTTCGCGTCCAGCATCTCGATGAGCTCGTCCGCCGCGCCGAGGCTCTCGCTCTGCGCGCCACCAGACGCGGTCGTGGAGTCGGCGTCGACCACCTCCGCGTCCGCCAACCACACGTCGTTGATCACCCTCTTGATCTCGTCTCTCGTGACGACGCCATCGCCGTCGAGGTCGAACATGCGGAACATCCGGTCCGCGTCCGGGTCCGCGTTTTTCCCATCCGACGCGAGGCCCTTCTCCGTGAAGGATCCGAACCGCTGCGTCGCCGCCGTGTTCGCCGCCGCGACGAGCTCCGCGAGCGCGTCCGCGGCGCCGGGGTCTTCCTTGAACCCGCCCTTGTACGCCGTGTGCGCGGCGGTGCCCATCTCCGCCGCCGCGTGCATCGCCGCCGTGCGGATTTGGAGCTCCACCCGCCTTCCCTCTCGAGCCGAAGCCGAAGCCGAAGCCGAAGCCGAAGCCAAAGCCGAAGCCGAAGCCGAAGCCGAAGCCGAAGCCTTCGATCTCGGCGAAAAAGCGTCATCGTCGCGCGCTTTCTTCGCGTCCTCCTCCTCCTCCGCGCCCTCCTCCGCGCCGCCGCCTACGCCGCCGACGCCGCCAACGCCGTTGTCGGTCCAGTCCGTCGGCAGCTTCAGCGTGCTGTGCAAGCTCCGGTACCCGTTCGGCTTGGGCCTCTGCAAATAATCCTTCGTCCTCCCCGGCACGACGTCGAACACCCCGTGCGCGATCTGCTGCGCGCGGTAGCACGCCGCGAGCGCGCTTCGCTCCGCGGCGGCGCGCTCGATCGCGCCGCCGCCCGCCGCCGCGAAGCTCGGGCTCCCGATCTGCGGCGTCACGATCACCCGCATCCCGAGCAGATCGTGCACCTCCTCCCTCGGTCGCCCGTCTCGCAACACCTTCCGCATCGTGCTGAACAGACTCTTCCGCCGCGCTTTCACCTGCACGCCGCGCGGACCACCCACGAGCGTCATGAGCCCCGGGTCCGCGACGAGCGCGTCGAAAAGCCACTCCCTCGCGCGGTCCAGCGCGATGCGATCCGCGGGGCCCTCCCCTCGAAGCCACTGCTCTAGGCTGCGGTACGACGACGGGAAGAGCTCCTTCAGGGACAGGTCCTCCAGTTCCGCGCACAGCGGCCCGGCGTCGAGCGCGTGCGCCATCGGCGCGTACAGCTGCATCGTCTCCAGCGCGAGCGCGGTGCGCTTCACCTTGGGGAGACGACTCGAGTGCCGAAGCGCGTCCGCCCTGAGGGTCGGGGTCGAGGGAGGGAGGGTCCACGGTACGAGGCGACGGACGTCGGGGCGGAGTCGAAAGGCGTCAGAAGCGGAGTTGAAAGGCGTCGAGGGCGGGGATTGAAACCAGCGAGGGACCCTGGGCGGAGAGAGACGACGACGGCAAAAGTTCTTAAGGATCGGCGTTCAGCACGCGAACGCGGCCGTATGGGGACCAGTGTGAGATAGAACGCGCCTGTACGCGAGCTCGACCACCACCGCGCGCACGTCGTGAAACGTGAGGCAAAACGTCCGGAGTTTCTCCGCGTTGGCGTCGTCGAACGACCCGACGCGCCTCGGGAGCGCGTGCAACCGCGCGCAGTCGTGCGCGAGGCGCATCACCCCAGCCCCCAGCGACGCCTCGATCTCGTCCAGCGTGACGGAGCCGCTCACGAGCGCCTCTCGCAGTAACCCCGCGGACATGCACTCGGCGTCCATGCCGAGGTCGACGAGCGCGAGCGTGACCTCCACCGCGCGCTCGTGCGTCGGGCGGAGCGGCGGTTTCGGCGCGTCAACGTCCGCGTCGACCGATGATCCGGAAGAGAAGGACGCGCCCCCGCGAAGGTCGGAGGCGGCGACGGATCCGTCGCGATCGGAGGATGAGGATGAAGAGGAGGAGGCATTCGCCGCGTCGTGCGCGTGCTGCGTCTTTTGCAGGCGTGGGATCGCGAGCTTGAGCGCCGCGAGGAGCATCTCGCGGTTGCCCTGCGCGGCGCTCGCGTCGCCCCCTTGGACGCCGTGCTCGCCGTTCGCGGACGCGGCCGCGATGCGGGGAGACAGCGCGTCCCACGCGGCGACGAACTCGACGACGCGCGACGCCGCCGAGGCTTGATTGTGTGGCGACGACGACGACGCGCCGTTCGACGGCGGCGACGACGACGGCGACGACGACGCGGCGGACGTCGCGAGCTTCGTCGTCGCGTCGCCGCTCCCGTCGCCGTCGTCGCCGCTCGTCGCCGCGACGATCGCGTTGTTCCGTCCGCGTCGCGTCGAACGCGCGCGGCGGACGCGTCCACCGTCGTCGCCCCGTCCCTCTCGGAGACGCGACGGCGACGACGACGCGCACGACGCCGCGGTCGCGATCCCGCGCGCGCGCCTCTCCGCGTCGACGCCCCCCGTTCGCTCTGTCGCGACGTTCCGAGCGACGCGACGGCGCGACGGCGGCGCCCGCGGCGCCGCCCCTAACGCGCCGCTCGCCACGGCGCGCATGGTTCTGGCGCGCCGTGCTGCTCTCGGGTGCCTCGGCTGACACCTGTCTGCTTGTCGATCGAGCGTCGCCCCTCTCCAGGATAATCCACGTCACCGGATTTTACGCGGATGTGGACAAAATGTCCACATCCGCCAGTTTCAAATTAGTCGGGTAAAAAAAACGTTGAAACCGCGTTCTCCCGGTGGGGAAATTTTCATCGCATTTTCATCGGTGATTATTTTTCATCGAGGCTGACCGGAGATTCACGATCAAGAGGCGAACATTTTGACAGGCAAATCGGCCCACGCGCGCGCCCTTCAACGTGCCCGTGAGGGCTGCAATGTCCCGTCCGCCGATCTCCCGCAGTTAAATATCCGCGTCCGAGAGCGTCACACTCCATCCAATCCGCGGCTTTCGCACGCGCGAGAGTAACGAAACGATGGCAGGACGCGGAGGCGGACGCGGAGGCGGCCGCGGCAACGGCCGCGGCGGTCGCGGGCAGGCCGGAGGACGCGGCGGCGGCGGCGGCGGCGGCGCGCGACGCGTCGTCGCCGTCGTCCAGGCTGCGCCCGCGAAGAAGCTCGGCACGCTCGACGCGCGGTTCACGCTCCTGAACAAGCGCCGAGCGGAGCAGACGCAGCGAGGGGCGACGAACCGCTACGCGGCGACGATGGCGAAGCGCACGGGGCAGAGCGCGAAGAAGTTCGCGGTGCGTCGCGGGACGTCGTCGTCGTCGCGCTCCCTCCGAACGATCTCGCGCGCGCGGCCCCGATTCTAAAATTGAAACATCTCGAAGCGTCGATTCGCCGCGCTCACCGTCCGTCGTCGTCGTCCGTCGTCGTCCGTCGCCCCCTCGCTCCTCGCAGGCGAAGCCCGTGTCCGTCGCGGGCAAAGGCAAGAACAGCGCCGCCGCGAAGAAGAAGCTCGCCGCGAAGAAGGGCATCGCCGTCGGGAAAAAGGGCAAGAACGGCGTCGCGAAAGCGAAGCTCGCCTCCGCCCCGGGCGCGACGAAGAAGGGACCGAAGAAGAAGAAGAAGCCCGCGCGCGAGGCCAAGCCCACGACGCCGGCGAAGAAGGCGCCGAAGAAGGCGCCGAAGAAGAAAGCGCCGAAGAAGGCGAAGCCCGAGAAGCCGACGTACACCGCCGGCGATTTGGACATGGAGCTGGAGTCGTACATGGCCGCCGCGCCGGCCGGGGACCCGGTTCCGGCGGCGTGAGACGACGCGAGCGCGCGCGGCGCCGTCGAGAAGGATGAGATGAGATGAGATGAAATGAAATTCCCACGGCGCGGGAGTCTCGTATCCGCGCATACTTCGCGTTCACGCGGTCATCGCCTCCTCATACTCCTCCTCCTCGCGCTCGCACAAACGCGTCGCGAGGTCCCACACCTTCCTCTGCAACCTCTCGTCCATCGCCGCCGCGCCAGGAATCGCGAGGTTACAGTTCACGTAGTACCCGCCCCCGGCGGCGCGTCTCGACGTCGCGCAATACGCCGTCGTCGCCGCCCCCGCCGCCGCGGTCTTCGGGGTGGAGTTCATAGGCGTCAGAAGCGGAGTTGAAAGGCGTCGAGGGCGGGGATTGAAACCAGCGAGGGGTGGGCGGAGAGAGACGACGGCAAAAGTCCTTAAGGATCGGCGTTCACCACGCGAACGCGGTCGTATGGGGACCAGTGTAAATATGAACGCGCCTTCACGAACGGCCGCCCGACGACGTGAAGGATCGCGCCTCGCCTCCCGCTGCTCTCCAACCGCGCCCTCTCACTTCCCTCCGTGATGACCGCGCCCGGGTGCACGGCGAAGAAGGCGACGTGCGCATCGCGCGCGCGCCGAGACGCGCGGTAGCGAGCGTGGAACTCGCGCGCGAGTACTATTTGGCACAGCTTGGACTGCGCGTAGGACTTGACCGGGTCGTACTTCACGCGCGCGGCGTCGCCGCTGAGACGTTCGAACCGCACGCGCTCGGGGTAACTGAAGCGATGTACCGCGCTCGTGACGAAGACGACGCGGCACGGATCCGTGCGCGTCGTCCCGCGCGCGAAGCGGAGCGTCGAGCGAAGGAGCAGCCGCGTCAGAAGAAACGGCCCGAGCGCGTTCACGTGGAACGCGCGCTCGTGGCCGTTCTCCGTGAGCGCGAACGGCGACGGCATGATCCCGGCGTTGTGTATCAGGACGTGGACGGAAATCTTTCGCGTCACGAGCCGCGCGGCGAACGCGCGCGTCGACGCGAACGACGCGAGGTCGAGCACCTCCGTGCGCACGTCCGGCGGCGTCGCCTCCTCGCCTTCCAGCGCGACGTCGCGCGACGCCTCGACCTCCGCCGTCATCGCGCGCGCGGCGGCGTCGCCGGCCGCGGCGTCGCGGCACGCGAGGACGACGCGCGCGCCGCCCATCGCGAGCGCGAGCGCGGTCTCGTATCCGATCCCGGTGTTGCCGCCGGTGACGACGACGACGCGCCCGGCGAGCGCGCCGCGCGCGCCGCCCGCGGCGTCGACGACCTCGCACGCGGTCGCGCGCGAGCCGAAACCGCTGGGTCCCGCCCACCCGCACAGGTGGCCGACGGGGAAGCACCCGGCGTGGTCGCGCGTGAACGCGGTCTTGCGGCGGGAGAAGAAGCCCATGATGGAGACGGCGAGGGGGTGGGCGGGCGGTGGCGGGGGGCGACGAGCCGCGGCGCGCGACGCGACGCGACGTGCGCGAGGCGAAAATGAAAACTGTGAGCGAGCGTTTTTTTCCGAGGTCAAAAAAAACAGACAGGAACCGAGTTCCGAGGGAACGGCGCGGCGTCGCCGTCACTCCTCGCGCGCGCGCCGCCGCCTCCCCCATGCGATCTCGCCGCGCTTATCTCGCCCTCCTCGGCGCGTCGCTCGCGCTCGTCGCGCTCCGCCAGCTCGTCGTCTCCCCACCATCCCCGCGTCTCCCCGTCCCGTCGCGGCGCCGCGCGCTGACGCAGATAGCGCGCGAGAGCGAGACCCAGAGCGACTTTGACTTCTTGCCTGGCACCTCCGGCCCCGGTCCGACGTACTGGATGCTCCGAGACTACGCGCGCGAGGTCCCCGCCGCGGAGGCGGAGCGCGCGATCCTTACGCGCTCGAACGCGATGGACGCGGCGTGGCGGTCGAACGCGAAGCGCGTCACCCCGGGGCAGGTTATCCTCCTCCCGAGCACGCTGAACCGTCTCGCGGCGGCGCCGTGGGAGTGGGCGGCGGCGACGGTCGGCTTGGAACCCCTCGGCCAGGCGCTCGCGTGGTTCGGACGATGAGTGTTATACATACCGCGTTACTGCACTACCGTAGCTACGAATGAATGAATGAATACGATCTTCTATCGCTTCCGAAGCGCGTCGCGCGCGAGCAACCGCAGGTTCTCGCGCGTCAGCCGCGCCGCGACGCCCCGCGCCGTCTCCGCGGCGATCTCCGACGCCTCTCGCTTCGCCGCCGCCGCCGCCACCACGGGCGTCCACACCTTCGGCGCGCGCACGTACGTCTTCCGCGCTGCCTCCACGAGCGCGAGGACGTCCGACGCGGCGAGGAGGTCGCGGTGGCGGCGGCTCGAGGCTGACGTGTCTGCTGACGTGGCGCCCTCTTCCTCCTCCTCCTCCTCCTCCCCCGTCTCTTCCCTCGCGAGCCGCTCGACGTGCCGATCCGCGGCGGCGAACGCGTCCCGCGTCAGCGACGCTCGCAGGACGGCGCCTTCCGGGGAGAGCACGTGCGAGAGCGCGTCGTCGACCGCGTCCGCGACGGCTTGCATCTCGCGTGCGCGCGCGGCGTTCGAATCCAAATCCGAACCCGAATCGAACCCCGCGCGCGAAGGGCACGCGAGCGAACCGATCCCCTCCGCGATCCCCGCGAGCGTCTCCGCGACTTTCTTCGCGCAGCTCTCCTCCTCCTCCTCCTCCTCCTCCGCGCCCGCGTCGCCGCTCTTCCCCTTCCCATTCCCGCCGCCGCCGCCCCCCGCGTACGCGCGCGCCAACCTGGACACGCGCGACCACCGAACGGACCGCCCGTCCGGCTCGAGCACCAACCGTCTGAGCGACTCCCTCGCCTCCGGGGAGCGGTCGGCGAGTACGCGCGCGAGGACGTACGGGTACGCGCGCTCGATCACCTTGAAGTCGCGGTCGATCGTCGTCGCGGTGCCCTCCAACGCGGCGAGCGCGCGAAGGATGCGCGCGAAATACGGCGGGAGACGGAAGCCGCGCGTGGACAGCGCGGCGGAGAGTTGACTTACGACGCCGAGGAAGTCGTCCGCGCCTCGGACGCGGTTCAGGGGGGTTTGGGTGCGCGACCTTCCCGCCGGGTCCGGGTCCGGTTTGGTCTCGGTGGCGGCGGCGGCGTCCTCGAAGACGACGCGTAACGCCTCCGCCCCGGCGGTCGCGTCCACGTCGCGCGGCAGGAAATCCAGCTCGATCAGATCGCTCACCACCCCGGACGCGTCCCTGTTCACGAACCCCACGAGCCCCCGGATCATCGCGCGTCTCGCGCGCGGAGGAACCTCCACGACCATCCCAAAGTCCAAGTACACGAGCTCGCCGCGCTCGCTGACGACGAGGTTCCCAGGGTGCGGATCCGAGTGCATGAACCCGGTCTCCAAGAGCTGATGCAGCGAACACCGCACGCCGCGGTCGAGCAACGCCGCGGGGGTGACCCCCGCGGTCGCGAGCCGCGCGACGTCGGTCAAGCGCGCGCCGTCGATCCACTCCATCGTGAGCACCGCGCCGGTGGAGAGCTCGTCGAGGACGAGCGGCGCGCGGACGAGGCCTTCGAGGCCGCCGCCGCGCGTCTTCCTTCGATTTCGATCGCGATTTTGATTTCGATCGCGATCCTTCGTCGCCCGCGGCGCCGCGGCGTACGTGTCGTGGAACCTCCGCAAGCTCTCCGCCTCTCTGCGATAGTCGAGCTCGTCGTATATCCGCCCGATGAGCTCGTCCACGATGCCGACGACGTCGGATCTCAGCTTCACGAACCGCCGCGCGACGCGCGCGGCGCCGCGAAGAATCGTCGCGTCCAACGCCACGCTCGCGGCGAGCCCCGGCCTCTGAAGCTTCACCGCGACCTCGATCGGCGGCGGCCGGGGGCCCGACCCCGACCCTTCATCGACACATCCCCCGTCTTCGCCCCGATCGCGATCCCGCGACCGCAGCGTCGCGCGGTGGACCTGCGCCAGCGACGCCGCCGCCACGGGCTCCGGCGAGAAGGATTCGAAAAACGCCGCCGGGTCCGCGCCGAGCTCGCGTCGGATGAGCTCCACCGCGTGCTCCGCGCTCGCGGGCGGGAGCGCGTCCTGCAGCTTCGCGAGCTCGACGCAGTACACCGCCGGGAGCAGGTCCGCGCGCGTGGAGAGCACCTGCCCGAGCTTCACGAAGACGGGGCCTAGGGCGACGAAGTGGCGTCGCATGCGCTGAGCGCGCTCGTCCATCGTGCCTCGCTTGGCGTACGCGCGCGCGCCGATGTCGGCGAGGCGCGCGAGGACGGTGACGGCGCGGTGCGCGACGGTCAGCGGGCGCCACGCGAAGTACGACGCGAACGCGTCGGGGTCGTACACCGCGACGTGCGGGCGCGCGGACGCGGACGACGACGACGACGACGACGACGACGACGACGACGACGACGACGCGTCCTCCTCGACGTCGTCGCTCCTTCGCCGCTCCCACGGCGGCGTTGCGCCGTATCGCGCGTATCGACCGAACATCACGCCGCTGACGTGCGCGACGTCGTTCGCGCCCGACGTGGACGCGACGCGCTCGTCCATCGTCGCGCGAATCGACGCCCGCACCGCGGTCATCCGCGCTTCGTCGCTCCACGACGACGACGATTTCCCTCGGCACGTCGCGATGAATCCTCCTCCTCCTCCTCCTCCTCCTCCTCCTCCGCGCCGCGCGGTGCTCCGCGCGCCGGGGTCCCATCCCGCGACGCCTCGGGCGCGCGCCGCCTCGAGGACCGCCCTCGCGGCCGCCCTCCGCATATTCCGCCCCCTCCGAGCCGCGAGCCGCCCGTCGCTCTGACGAGGCCCCGCGACTCGGCACCGGTGACCTAAATAGCTCACAACCTAGAGTTTGGAATCCGGCTTATTTGACCGGTAGTTTTGCCGCTTCGACCCATGACCCTTCTCTGACCGCTTTCAAGACCTGGTTTCAAGCGTATCAGCGAGCGAACACGGCTGATGCAGCCAGGCAGCTGCAGCTGCGAGAAGATTCGCGCCTGTCCAGCTGTCGGGAGCGATCGATCGCGCGTCGCACTGAACGCTCGCGCGCGTCGCGCGCGTCGAGACCGGTCGACACCGTCGCCGCGACCCCCACCCCCGGGTGGGTCGTCGCCTCACCGGAGCGTCCGTCTCTTCACCCTCTCGGTCTCGCGCGTCGGTCGCGCGACGGGATGGCGACGGCGATGGCGTCCGCGTCCGCGTCGATCGCCGCGCGAAGCTTCAGCTTCGTCGTAACAACCTCGCGCGCCTCGACGACGCGTCGCGATCGTCTACGTCCGCGCCGATCATCGTCCGCGCTTCGCCGCCGCGGCCGTGTCTCCATCGCGACCGTCCGCGCGTCCGCGGACGAAGAAGACGACTGGGACGGCAACCCCGGACCGTTCGTCCGCCCGGAGGGCTCGCCGTTCTTCGCGTCGTACACCGACCCGACGGTGTGGAAGCTGATGCAGGAGACGCTCCGCGCGGGCGAGATCGAGCAGATCCTCCCGGCGAAGGCGAAGCTCATGGCGGAGAACGACGGGTGGACGCTGATAGACGTGCGGCCGTACCCGGACTACTGCGAGCGGCACGCGTGGGGGGCGCTGAACGCGCAGCTGTACGCGCCGCAAGAGGTGAACGACATCGCGAGCGGGTGCGCGCCGACGAAAAGTTTTTTTTCAGTCGTTTCTCTTCCCCCGCCGCGCCTCGGTCACGATGTGATCATGCCGTGACGCTCGACGTTCGCGACGACAGACAATTTTTCTCTTTTCGACTGACCGACTGACCGACCGACGCGCGTCGCCGCTCGCTTCGCTCGGCAGGTTCAAAGCCGCGGCGACGTTAGCGCTGTTCCCGGAGCGCATCGGTAAGAAATACGTCTCCGTCGCGGAGAACGACGCGTTCCTCGACGAGATGCAGGACTGCGTCGAGTGGGGCTCGCCCGTCATCCTGTACTGCCAGAACGGCGGGATCATAGGCGACGAGGCGGACGACTACGAGGAGGGTCTGCAGACCGTGAGTCTCATCGCCGCGCACGAGCTCGCGGCGCGAGGGTGGGGGTGCGAGGCGATCAAGGTGCGTTCTGTACGCTGGTCCCCACACGGCCGCGTCGGCGTGGTGAACGCCGATCCTTAAGGACTTCGCCCGTCGCATCTCTCCGCCCAGGGTCCCTCGCTTTCAACGCCCGCCCTCGATGCCTTTCAACTCCGCGTCTGACGCCTTTCAACTCCAACCCGACGTTCGCTCGTATGGAACGCACCCAAGCACATGGCGGGCGGTTTGGCGATGTGGGACGAGGGCGAGGGGTTCGACGTCGGCGAGGTGCGGGACGAGTGATGCGACGAGGCGCGCGCGGGATGCGCGCGGGATGCCGCGCCGCGCCGCGCCGCGCGCGCGCGCGTGTTAACCTTATCTAAGCGTCTATGAAGCGTCTAAGCTATGATACCTATGATACCTACGTCTGCAGCCATCCTTTCGCGGTTTCGTAGACGAAGAATGAGATTGCGCTGCCCGGGGCGACGGCGGCGACCCTCGCGGTGGCGCCGTTCATCAGCGCCCTGGGCCCTTCCTTCCTCGCTATTTTTGCCATGACGCTGAAAACGTTCTCTGCCGGAGCGTTACCCCCACAGCTGCTCGCGGCCATCACCTGCAGACGCGTCTTCGCCGTGTCGAGCGGGTTCGTCGCCGCCGTCGCTACGGCGGCGGCGATCATCCCGACGCCACCGCTCGTCGCCGGCGACAGCGTCTCTTTCGTGACGATAACGCCTCCATCTCGACCGTTACCCCCCCCCCCAACCCCCCCACCGTTCAGCACCCCACACAGCGCGTCTCTCCCGTGCTCGTAGCACACGAAATACACGACGCTGAACGGCCACCACGTCAGGTTCGACGCCCAGTACCCTCGGAACAGCCCTCGCGTCACGCCCTCGGGGGCATTCCATACGAAGCGATGTCGGGGTGGAGTTCAAAGGCGTCAGATGGCGTTCAAAGGCGTCGATGGCGGGGATTGAAAGCGAGGGACCCTGGGCGGAGAGAGACGACGGCAAAAGTCCTTAAGGATCGGCGTTCACCACGGCGACGGGGTCGTACGGGGACCAGTGTGAGATAGAACGCACCTCATTCTTCACGATCGTTCGGTACGCGTCCGCGGTTCCGCGGTAGCTCGCCCCCGCGCCCGCGCTCCCCAGCGCCTCCCGCGCCTGAAGCCTCTCCTTCACGACGTCCACGGGCGTGTACACCACGGACGCGAGCGCCTGCGCGGCCATCCCCGCGAGCGCGTACGAGGGCGTCGCGCCGACGAGCGACGGAGGCGCGATCGCGCGAGCCGCCTCGTAGCCGACGAAGTACGCGCTCGACGCGAACGGGACGCCGGTCAGCACCGCGCCGAAGCCGCGATAGAACCCGGGGATTCCCTCGAGACGCGCGATGGAGGCGATCGCCGCGAGCGCGGAGGCGTGGCGGTGCGACGCGAGCGCGACGCCGCGAAGTTGCATCCGCGTCTTGACCGTGTCGAACGGGTGCGTGACCGCGCGCGCGGCGACGCCGGAGACGCCGCCCGCGATCGCGGTGGACGAGAAGAAGGACGACGACGACGACGACGACGACGACGACGCGGAGGCGGCGCGCGATGACGTGGACGCGTCGGCGGCGTCGCCGCCGCCGCGGGAAGGGGGCGGGTCGGCGCCCATCGCGAGTGACGTCGGCCGGCGGCGGTGCGGCGGACTTGATGAAGAGCTGAGGTGCCGAGCTCAGTTATTTTGGATTACATCGGCCGACGCGACGACGGACGATACGACGATACGACGCGAGCGATGACTACATACAGTACGATATCGTTCGCGCGCGCGACCGACGACACGACCGACGCCCCCGACGCCCGCGCGACTCCGTCTTCTTTCGTCTTCGTCTTCACGACCACTTCTTCCCCGTCGCCTCCTCCAACCGCTTCCTCGCCTCGACGAATCGCATCTTTTCGTTTTTTATAAAGTCCGCGACGTAGCTCGCGTCCCTCACGTCGCTCACGTCCACGCCGTTCGCCTCGCACGCTTTCAATACCTCGTGCGTCATGCAGCGATTCTGTATTATCCCGACGAGCGTCGTGTCGCTGTGCTTCGGGTCCCCCGCCTTCGCGGGCTTCCAGTCGCCCACGAGATACCACGCGTCACCGGGCTGGTCTTCGACGTGGTAGAGGTCCGCGATGGAGATGCCGTACTCCTCGCACTTCGCCGCGTACTTCTCGACGCGTCGGCCGATGCCCGCCTTCGCGAGGCCGATGAGGAGGACGCGCGCGCCGAGGACGATGCCGCCCGCGGCCGCGCCCTCGGGCGCGGAGAAGGAGAAGTCTCCCGCGGCGGGCGAGAAGTTGGATATCACGAGACTACGACGCGATCGCGAGGTGCGATCGCGAAGCGGCGTCCTCCGCGTCCGCGCCGGCGTCGCGGACGTCGTCGCGACGCGGCGCGGGGAGGAGACGCGAGACGACGCGAACGCGCGGGGGGTCGCGGGCGCGACCATCGCGGTCGTCGCCATCGTCGGTGGCGGCGGCGCGGCGTGCGAGTGCGCCGGTGACGACGCTTCGACGTCGACAGGAGCGGGCTCCAGAGAAGAGACAGGAGGAGTCATGTCACTGTCCAGTCTCGCGTCGCCAAGTGGCCCACTCGAGGCTCAGAACGCCACGCGCGCCTCGCGCACGCCGACGCTCCGTCGACGTCGAAGATGACGACGCGCGTCGCTCAGTGAGCCCGCAAAGGCGCGATCGCCGACATGCCGCCGACCGGGAAGGTGCGCGGGGACCCGCACCCGGCGCGTCGCGCGTCGGCATTGATGACGGCACCTCCCGCGATGAATTAATCGAAAAGCGCCCCCTCATCTCACTCATCGCCCGCCTCTTCCTCCTCCTCCTCCTCATCCCTCGTCATCCCACCAGGACGCGATCCTCGCCGCGGCGCGCGCGATCGACGCGGGCGCGGCGTGCGACTCCGACGCGGACGCGAACGGCTCCGACTCCGACGCGGACTGGGCGAACTGGGGGGGCGTGGACTGGAAGAACCTCGACGTCTCGCTCTACGACGACGACGACGACGACGACGGCGACGACGACGACGGAGGCGACGACGGCGACGGACCCGCCGATCCGAACGCCCCCCTCCGCCCCGAGGACGTCGGCCTCCCCCCGCGACTCGCGAGCTGGCTCGTGCGGCACCGCTGCGGCGACGTCCGCCGCGCGCGCGACGCCATCGGTCGACGATCGAGTCGTTCGAAGCGGACGACGACGCCAGACGCGGACGGTCACGTCGCGCTCGGCGGCGCGCGGCCAAAGTACGCGCCCCTGCACGAGCGCCCGCCCGCGAAGGTGCTGCCGTGCGCGCGCCCGATGCCGCGCGACGACGACTTCGAGCCGCCGGACGTCGTCGCGAGGAGGAGGGCGCTCGAAGGTGCGTTCTATGTCACACTGGTCCCCATACGACCGCGTCGGCGTGGTGAACGCCGATCCTTAAGGACTTTCTCTCCCGGCGCTTCTCTCCGCCCAGGGTCCCTCGCTTTCAATCCCGACACACCTCGATGCCTTTCAACTCCACCTGACGCCTTTCAACTCCACCCCGACGTTCGCTCGAAGACGCCGGCCCCGTGACGGAGGTGGTCGTCGACGGCGGCGGCGTGAAATATTTCGCGCAGAAGTCAAACGCGGCGACGACGGCGGCGGCGGTGGACGCGTTGCGTCGCGCCGCGGTGAGGGAGCGCGAGATGGACCTTCCGAGAGGCGCGGGTCCCGCGGGGCGGTGGAGTCCGGAGCGCGGCGGCGGCGGGGCGGGGTTGGGCGGG
>Ga0181554_1001204_pt1 | contig 24819 bp, 19 predicted proteins | sample 011ome_16_FD_145602 | JGI IMG/M metagenome (GOLD analysis project Ga0181554, IMG submission 145602) | Coastal salt marsh microbial communities from the Groves Creek Marsh, Skidaway Island, Georgia - 011503CT metaG (spades assembly) | ecosystem: Environmental > Aquatic > Marine > Intertidal zone... | reverse complement strand
GATAAGCTGCCTATGAATTTTCTAACAATCGGTGTCGCGATGTTGCTGTTAGCGCTTGGACAGAGCCATGCTGCGTCTTGGCCGGATCCGGAGCGGCTTCGCAATTCGATCGATGCCTTCCAGGCGACAGATAAAGCGATGCCGGTTGCGTCGGGCGCGGTTTTGGCGGTTGGAAGTTCGAGTATTCGGCTTTGGCAAACTGGCGGACTGTTCGCCGAGCATATGACACCGCTCACTGTTGTCAATCGAGGGTTCGGTGGCAGCGTCATGAACGACGTTGAGTATTTCTTGCCTGAAACGGTCTTGCAGTATCGTCCAAGGGCGGTCCTGATTTACGAGGGCGACAACGACGTCAGCGAAGGGATTGCCACCGACGTGATAATGACGTCACTGCGGGCGATTGTTCGCAGGATCCACGATCAGGACGCCACCGTCAGAATTTATCTGTTATCGGTCAAGCCAAGTCTGGATCGGTGGCAGCTTTGGCCAAAGATGCAAGCGGTGAATCAAGCCTATAGAGCCTATGCAGAAACAGATGCGCGGATCCATTATCTCGATCTCGCCACATCGATGTTGACCGCTGAAGGCCTGCCTAGGCCAGATATCTTCGTTGCTGATGGACTGCACATGAACCGAGCGGGCTATGCGCTTTGGAGACGGTCGGTCGCTGATCCGGTGATCGCTTCAGAGCAGATATTCGAGGCGGACAAGAGTCCGGCACCCTAAAAACCCATTGTAAGATCGTGTTACGGCAGGTAGGCCTGGCGACTAGCCGCCGGGCCTATGCAAACCGAATCGACTACCAGAGGTCGTACTTTTGAATCTCGGCGCGGCCAACCACCATATGATGCACTTCGTCTGGGCCATCAGCAAAGCGTAGATGACGCATATCGGTGTACATGCTGGCCAGGGGCGACCATTGTGAGATTCCGGTGGCGCCATGCATTTGGATCGCTTGATCAATGATCAAACAGACCTTTTCTGGCACCATGGCTTTGACGGCGCTGACGTAAACTCTGGCTTCTTTGTTGCCAAGCACATCCATCGCCTTGGCAGCTTGAAGCACCATGAGTTTCATGGCATCGATCTCGATCCGCGCGCGCGCAATCACCTCTAGGTTTTTGCCAAGTTTGGCAATCGGCTTGCCAAAAGCCACGCGGGTTGCTGAACGCTTCACCATGAGCTCGAGCGCCTTCTCGGCTTTACCGATGCTGCGCATGCAGTGATGGATTCGGCCCGGCCCTAATCTAACCTGAGAAATCTCAAAGCCTCGGCCTTCACCGAGTAGAATATTAGTCTTGGGTACACGAACGTTATTAAACCGGATGTGCATATGGCCGCGGGGTGCATGATCCTGACCGAAAACTTGCATGCCCTCCAGAATTTCGACGCCTGGGGTGTCGGTGGGCACTAAGATCTGCGATTGCTGGCGGCTTGGCGGCGCATCGGGATCGGTTTTCACCATAACGATCATGATTTTACAGCGGGGATCACCGGCGCCAGAGATGTAAAATTTTTCGCCGTTAATGACCCAATCATCACCATCTAAAACGGCTTGGGTACTGATATTTTTAGCATCCGATGAAGGCAGACCAGGCTCGGTCATCGCATAAGCTGAACGAATATCGCCATTTAAAAGCGGCTTGAGCCAAGTTTCTTTTTGTTCGGGGGTGCCAACGCGTTCAAGGACTTCCATATTGCCCGTGTCCGGCGCGCTACAGTTAAGTGTTTCTGAAGCCAGCGGATATTTGCCCAATTCTGCAGCAATGTAGGCGTAATCGAGATTCGTTAAACCCTCACCAATTTCTGAATCTGGCAGGAAGAAGTTCCACAGACCGGAATCCTTTGCCTTTTGTTTGGCACCATCGAGTAGTTCAAGTTGTTTAGGGTGCCAGGACCAGCGATCGGTTTTCTCTTTTTCGAGCGCTTGGAACTCCTCGGTGATTGGTTCGACGTTATCCGAGATATGTTTTTGTACGGCATCCATCAATGGCTGCGCCTCGGCAGACATGGCAAGGGTATACAGATCGCTAGCGATATCGGGCATGCTATAACTCCAATGGGTTGTAAAAAGAGGATCAAACCACGGGGTGCTTGTGGAGTGCAAGCGCATCAGGGTGACTGATTAGGTGTTATCGTAGCGGGCAATCAAGGCTGTCTGATGAGGCCAGGGCCGATATTTGCAGTCGGCAAATGGGTCGAGCCAACGAAAAAAATCAAGCCTCTGCTGTTGCTGGTCGTCATGGCTAGAGTCATGGTTAATGACCTTGTTTGAGGTTTGAACAAAAGCTTTAGAAGTTGCAATTAAATAGACACGAAAGGAAGAGATATGTTTGAGCATTTGTTCGATATTCGAGGCAAGGTCGCTTTAGTCACCGGTGGCTCAAGAGGTATAGGCGAGATGATCGCCGCGGGTTTTCTGGCTAGTGGCGCTAAAGTTTATATCAGTTCTCGGAAAGCCGATGTTTGTGTGGCCACCGCCGCGCGTTTGCAGGCGGAACACGGCGGTGAGTGCATTGCGTTACCTGCGAATTTATCAGACGTAGAGGGCTGCCAAGCCCTTGCTGATGCGATCGCTTTGAAAGAATCCAAGTTGGATATTCTCATTAATAACGCTGGTGTGTCCTGGGGCGCGCCCCTTGATGAGTTTCCTGAGCTGGGTTGGGACAAGGTCATGGACACCAACGTTAAAGGCGTGTTTTTCTTGACACAAAAATTGTTGCCGCTCTTAAGAGCCAGTGCCACGCCTGAGGACCCTGCGAGAGTCGTGAATGTGGGGTCCATCGATGGCATCAAGAACCCAGTGTTTGATACGTTTTCTTATGGCCCCTCTAAAGCTGCGCTGCACCACTTAACCCGAGGGCTGGCACTACATTTGGCGAAGGAGCATATTATCGTCAACGCGATTGCACCGGGTCCATTCCCGACGTGGATGCTGAGCACGGGTGTTGGCGGTGGCGGCGACACCGATATCGACTGGAGCAGTGTTGCCAATACCAACCCTCGAAAACGGGTGGGTACGCCCCAGGATATAGCTGGGGTCGCAATCTTTTTATGCTCCAGGGCGAGCGCTTTCACGGTAGGTGAGGTGATTACCTGCGATGGTGGGGTGGCCTATGCGACCTAGACCAATAGATTTGTTGATCATTTAAGGGGGCAATATGGCATCAGCGGCTTTACCCAATGACTACGACATGCGGATTCGAGGCGCGTGGCAAGGCAGAGTGGCCGGTTGCATGTTGGGCAAGGCCGTGGAGCGGTTCTCGATGCAGGCTGGACAGCCGGCACTGGCGACCTATCTACAGGATGTCGACGCCTTACCGCTTCGCGACTATATTCCCTTTGAACCAGCCAAGGCGCCGGAGCTCATCCTAAGGGATTGTTGTCGCAACCAGTTTGATACCAGTTCACCCGATGATGATATTAACTATTCGGTGCTGGCACTCATGTTGCTCGAAACTTTCGGCCATGATTTGACAACCGAGGCCGTGGCTCGGGCTTGGCTAAAACATCTTCCCCTAGCCAGCACTTACACCGCAGAGCGTGCGGCTTATAAAACGCTACTAGCGAACGGGCGAGAGTGGTTTCCCGAGGGCAGCGACTTAGGCTTTGACATCAATGAGTGCTCGGATAACCCTTACAATACTTGGATTGGGGCCCAGATTCGCGCCGACCTCTATGGTTGGGTGTCACCCAATGCGCCAGCCCAAGCAGCAAGACTGGCAACCGTTGACGCGCAGTTGTCTCACCGAGGCGAGGGTATTTTTGGCGCTGTGGTGATTGCGGTGATGGGTGCGGTGATTGCAGGGGGTGGCGCTATTACCGACGCCATCACAACCGCTCTGGAATTTATTCCCGAAGACAGTGACTGCGCCGAGGTGATTGCGTTGGCGACATCCCTGTCAAGTTCGGCAGCAGGCGGCGAAACCATAAGGGCGCAATATCAAGCGCTCAATGTTGTACATACCGTGAATAATCTTGGTTTAGTCGTTTGGTCGCTGTCTCGCAACCCCGATGATTTCAGCGCGGCAATAGGTGATGTGGTCGCTGAAGGGCTGGACACCGATTGCAACGGCGCTACCGTGGGCGCGCTATGGGCATTGCAAGGAAAACCCATCCCAGAGCACTGGTTGACTCCTTGGCAGGGGGTTGTTGGGGTCTCTCTTGCTGGTCAGGCGAGATTGTCCATCGAAGGCTTGGCCGAGCGGACCTTGGCTGTCACGCGCGCCTTGGGCGCTCAAGCGGCCCCGAAGATGTCCTAGGGGCCGCTGTAAGGAGCCGCTAAAAATCCCTTGGGCTTGGGCAACTCTCGCAGACCACATACACATGGTGAGGGTCATTGAATTGGTTAAGCTCAGAGACCGCGCCTTCGATGGCTTTGAGATAAGGCAGCGTAGCTGAAGGGGAGGGCGTGATGAAGGACTGCACCTGTGTGGTGAGGGCATCGATAATTTGCTGTCTCCGTGAAGGTTCAGGTTCGACATGCCAAGTTGTATAGGTATCAACGCCGGCGATTTCTGCTGCAGCTGCAACGGCATCGTCTAAACCCCCTAAGGTATCGACAAGCCCCAGAGGTTGAGCCGCCGCGCCCGTCCAGACTCGGCCTTGCGCGACTGCATCGACCGCTTCGATGGTCATACCGCGTCCATCGGCAACAACCCTCAAGAATTGGTCGTATCCAGATTTTATAATGCGCTCGAGTAGCCGGCCGTAGAGCGGGGTAACGCCCCGGTCAATACTGACGCCACCAGCCAGGGGCGTAGTAGAAACACCATCTCCTTGAATGCCATAGTCACCCAGTACGCCTTCAAGGGTTGGAAGCAGACCAAAAATCCCAATCGAGCCTGTGATCGTGTTGGGGTGCGCAAAAATCTTATCCGCCGACGCTGCGATCCAGTAGCCACCGGACGCTGCCACGGATCCCATGCTGGCGACCACGGGAATACCGTCATCTTGGGCTTCAGCCAAAGCCAGTCTGATGACCTCTGAGGCGGATTTGCTGCCACCACCGGAATCGATTCTAAGGACGATGGCTTTGACATCGTCTTCATTTCTGGCCTGTTCGATGCGTTCAAGCAAAGATAGGCTACCAATGGTGCCTGCTTCGGCCGGGCCATCGATGATGCTGCCGACTGCGGTAATCACTGCAATCTTAGATTCTGTTTTTTCAGTTTCTACCTCATTAACGGCTAGATAATCTTGGTACCCGATACCCTGAAAACGCTTCTCATCCTTGGCGTCTTTGCCAATGGTTTCAATGAGATATTCATCCCTTTGTTGCTCGGTTAGCAGCCGATCAACAAGGCCTGTGTTGATGGCTAATTGCGCCAGGTTACCGTCAGCAGTTTCAAGAACCTCTTCGACATTATCGATGATGTTGTCAAGGTTACCTGGCGCCATATCTCGTCGGCGCTCAATCCGCTGGGTGTAGGTGCTCCACCAAGCCTTCAAATAAGCAAGCCGAGCTTCTTTATCTTCTTCAGACATGGAATCTCGGATGTAAGGTTCGACGGCAGATTTATACTGTCCAACTTTGAATAAATTCACGGTGATATTAAAGCGTTCTAAAAACCCCTTGAAGTAGGTCCGATAAGCGGAAAACCCCTCCGGCAGTGCGGCATACTCTGGGTCCATGATGACTTCATCAGCCTCAACCGCGAGCAACAGCGCCGATTGTGAATAGCTTCTACTCGCGGCGATAACCTTCTTTCCAGACTGCCGAAAGGCTGCGATTTCATCACCGATAAGCTCCAAGTGCGGCATTAAAGCGCCGTAGAAATCATCCAAATCTAATACCAAGGTTGTGATTCGTGCATCGTCGCGGGCTTGGGTAACTGCTTCTAGCACATCGCTTAAAAGCACCTCTTGGGGCAGGTCGCGAGACGACAAAAAGTCCAATGGGTCAACGGCTGTTCGCTGCTCAACTACATAACCTGATAAATTAAGGACCATTGCCCCAGAATCGGCAACGGTTGGGCCCTGCTCTGAAAATGGCGCAGCGATTAGAGCGATCACAACCAGGAGTGCAATCAAGCCAAAAAATAGTGTTTGTAATGTCGTGAGGAGTTTCCAGAAAAGAGAAAATGGGAGTTTGAGGAATCTAATCATGAGGGCCCCGATGCGTTTTGGCGATTGGACGGTGAGTAGCTTGATGGGTTAAAAAGTGAGGTTAACACGGGCCTTAGACGTTTTGGCAGCTTCTGCGTCTGTTCGTTTAAAAACTGCGGTTTTTGGTGATTAGCTGCGGTAATTTTGACTTGCTGAGCACTGGGGAACCGTGATTATCTGAGGCCGCTAAGCAGATTAGGAGCAAACGCGTGACCGATGACATAAGCAAAGATTGGCGTTACGACGGGGTTAAAGTTGTCAGTGGAGACCATCTAGACATTAACACGCCCCAGACCGAAGGCATGAATCGGGCCGCAGCGATCAATCGCGCAACGGCTGGCGCTGATAAACTTTGGGCGGGTACGGTCCACATTCATGCCGATGCAAAAACCGGGGTCCATCATCACGGCGATTTAGAGTCAATTATTTATATTGTCAGTGGCAGAGCTAGGATGCGTTGGGGCGACGCCTTGCAATTTGTATCTGAGGCTGGCCCAGGTGATTTTATTTATGTACCGCCCTACGTACCGCATCAAGAGATCAACGCTTCCAGCGATGAGCCGCTGCATTGCGTTTTGGTTCGCAGCGACCAAGCACCGGTTGTCGTGAATTTAGATATCCCCGTGATTGAGGACCCCAACGGCTTGTATTGGATTGACCCTATCCATGCAGATCCAAATTCAGATACAAATCCCCAATAAGTCCGAGTGCCCGAGCGACATACCGCCTGCAGGCTTGGCAATATCTGTCGAGCCGCCTTCCTGTTGACCTCAAAAACCAGGGTCTCTTGGCGGTTGTAATCGCCGAATTTACACCAAGGCAAGGTGGGTCAGATGAGGCTAGCATCGCTAGGGTTGGCGCTTAGAGGCGGCTTTTAACCATGGCGGGTCGGGATTACCGAGGCGCGTGGTTCGATCATCATGGCAGCGTCTGCGACGGATAATCCACGGCTTAATCCCCAGAGCCCCCATCATTCGCGTCCCAAGTTTGTTGGGCGCGTCGAGGTGACCCCGGGATTTAGTCAAAGGTAGTCAGATCAGCCAAGTGATCCTGCGCTTGACCGCGCTGATGGTACGTTCTGATTTGCGTTAACGCGTCGCTTGCTGGTGGTCAGCGATGTCGCTGATGCCCTGAGACTCACTGATACCTCTGCCGTGCTTGTAATGGAAGGCCAAACCGCGCTCGCCCTTGTTAAACAGCGCTCATAGATGGCAGCACCTGGTCTGTGCGGGCATTAAAGCTCGTTTAGTCTAGGGTCGTTGGGATAGATCCAGTCCTCACCAATAACCGGTGGCACCCGAAGCGATTCGGGGATGTTTTCGGGGCCAATAATTTGATCAGCGCTTTGATGCCAATAATAGATCCGAGCTTCCTGATAGCTGAGGGGTACGCCCTTAAAGCCATAGCTGTTGACTGATTTCTGAATCCAAGCCCCGAACTCGGTGTCCTCCAGCAATACCTGGATGAGTTTTTCGCCCTGATTTTCAGTCCACTGATCTGGCGCAGGCCGATCCCCCCAGTCGGGGGCGAACGTCCAAGTTTCGAGCATGCACTGATCGATACCCTTCGGCCAAAACAACAGTGGTGGTATCGCCAGTGCGCTGAGCGGCGACACCCAGTTTGGAAAAATGCCGTAAGACTGGGTGCAGGTTCGGGCTATTTCGCCGACCGTGGCGATTTCAGGCAGATCACCGCGGGTTTGCGCGAGTGTGCTCGTCATACCTTTCGGTCGGGGTGCAACCATGCGGTTGTGACCGTTAGGGTAGAGCGTGTTGACGTTTCTTCGGTCGTCTAAAATCGGTGCGACTGTAGATGGGTGAATAGATTTGACATGATAGACCTCGGTGTTGGCCTCCATTGCGATCTTCCAATTGCAGTCGAGCGTAAAGCTGTGTCTGGCCGCGAGACGACACTGATCGAAGCGAAATTCCGACCACTCATCGGCAATCGGCCCTAACCAGTCGAGCAGTGTTGGTGCTTCCATATCAAAATTCACGAAAACGAGGTTACCGAAGGTCTCGCAGCGAACCGGGTTAAGGCTTCGGCAGCTAAAATCGAGGTCTTTGAAATCTTCCGGGTCTCGGACCGATAATAAACGACCCTCGTGGTTATAGGTCCAGCCATGATATCGACAGGTCAGGCGCAGTTTTTTACCTTTGGGCTCGGTAACGACGGGCGCGCCCCGATGACTACACGTGTTATAAAAGGCATTAATCGCGCCCGTTTCACTGTGCACGATAACCACCGGTTGACCGGCATTTTCCCAAAGCAGAAAGCAACCAGGTTCTGGTATCTCGTCGAGATGAGCGGCCAGTAACCAACTTTTCCGCCAAAGATGGGCATATTCTAGGGCCATGAATTCAGGGTCGGTGTAGCGGCCGCCAGGCAAGTCTGGGAGGCTGGGGAAGGTTGGTGGCGGTGCGGTGCGCGCCGCCTCGTACTCCATTAGGGCTCGAAGGGTTTGAATTTGATCAGGGGTCATTACTGTAATCCGCTTATCAGTGCCGGTTAAAAACGTGACGCGTAACAGCAGCTAAGTTGCCTACTCGAAAGACTTGAGTCAAGGCATGGATGTTGTTTGCTCTGGCCTGCTGGCGATTGCCTAAGCCACGATCGGCCCCTAGTCTTGCTTTATGTGGACGAGGTCAGTCGCGAGCGCCGCAATGGAGGTAAAGGCGAAGGGACCGTCTTGGCCCGTAGGACTTTAGCAAGATGTCTATCGCCTAGGCCGTCGAATTGGCTTGCTAAAAAGGGTTGAGTTGCCGTAAAAACCCTTCAGGTGGACGTGCAGTTCAAGACGTTCGTCCGCCCAGCCTAGATCATGACCTAGCGCAAGCGAGATGATACGCTGGGGCGAGTTCAGTGCGCCAGCAACCAGAGTTTAGCGAGCGAATCTTAGCGCTGTTTCGTTTACCGTAGAGTGAGCGCGATGAGTGGTTTCATCAGCCAGCCTAGAACATCTTGCGCTCCACCGCTTGGGCGGCCACTTAACATCACGAGGCAGGCACCAAACGGAGTAAAGCCATGCAGTTCTTCACCCCAGAGATTTTGGCGTATCCCTATGCGACGTTCGCCCAGTGGCGGGCTGACAAACCGATTTGGCAGGATGCGGAGACGGGCGCCTGGATCCTCAGTCGCCATGATGACGTCAGGGCGGTCCTGAAGGACTCGGAGGCATTTTCTTCTAATGCCATGGGTGGTGACGCGGGACCTTTGCCGTTGCTTGCTGATGACCCACCAAGACATACCCAGCTACGGGGCATCGTCAACAAAGCGTTCACGACTGGGCGCTTGAAAGCGATTGAAGCGGATGTTGCGCAGATTGCTCAGGAACTGGTGTCTGAGATCCCCGCCGGTGAATCGGTGGATATTGTCAAAGCCTTGACGACGCCGTTACCGGTTGCGGTGATTGCCCAGATGATGGGCATCCCTAGGGAGCGAGGGGAGGATTTTAAGCGCTGGTCGGATGCGCTGACGGGCACGTTGGCCGGTGCTTCGATGGCAGAACGTGAAGTCGAAATTGGTCAGATGTATGCCTATTTTCAAAGTCTCATGGCAGAGCGCCGGCAAGGACAGGGCGACGATTTGGTCAGTGCAGTAGTGCAAGCTGAGTTTGAGGGCGAACGGCTCGCTGATGCAGAAGCCGTTGGCTTTTGCATGTTGTTGTTGATTGCGGGTAATGAGACAACCACGAATTTACTCGGTAACTTGCTCAACGTTTTAGCCGATCAGCCTGCGCTTTACGAAGCGTTGTTGGCGAACCCAGAACTCATTGACCGGGCGATCGAAGAAACCTTGCGATTTGACGGTCCGGTGCAGTTTTTAAGACGCCGATTGACCAAAGATGCAGTATTCCACGGTCAGCCGCTGGCCGCAGGAGACGTTGTGCATGTCATTATGGGCTCGGCCAATCGCGACGAGACCGTCTATGAGCAGGCCGACGAGTTCTTGTTGACCCGGGAAAAAAATCACCACCATACCTTCGGATTTGGCATCCACTTTTGTATTGGGGCGCCGTTGGCACGTCTTGAGGCGAGGGTTGCGATGCAACATCTACTGGCTAGATTCTCCCGCCTTGGGAGAGGCGACGGCAAGGACGAACGCGTGCCCTCACATCTACTTCGAGGCTTCCACCATTTGTCGCTTCGATTTGACGTCGCTTAGCAATTTCGATCTTAGGTGCTCAAGGTTTCTTGGTAGAGCTCTCGGCCGATGAGCATGCGCCGAATCTCTGATGTGCCTGCACCGATTTCATAAAGTTTGGCATCTCTGAGCAACCGGCCGGCGGGATAGTCATTGGTATAGCCGTTACCACCTAATATCTGAATGGTCTGCAGCGCCATTTGTGTGGCCTTTTCAGCGGTATAGAGAATCACGGCAGCGGCATCTTTTCGGGTGGCCTCGCCTCGATCACAAGCTTTTGCCACAGCATAAAGGTAGGCTCGAGAGGCGCCCAGCTCGGTATACATATCGGCAACTTTCCCTTGGATGAATTGAAACTCGCCAATGGCTTGACCAAATTGTGCGCGTTCGTGAATGTAAGGCAGAACCGTGTCGAGACAAGCCTGCATAATGCCGATGGGGCCTGCTGCAAGTACCGTGCGCTCGTAATCCAGGCCGCTCATGAGCACAGCTGAGCCTTTGTTAAGTTGACCAAGTATCTGGTTTTTTGGCACCGGTGCTCGATCAAAAATGAGCTCACAGGTGTTAGAGCCTCGCATACCCAGTTTGTCGAGCTTGGTGTTGCGGGTAAAACCTTGGGTGTCTCGTTCGACGATAAACGCGGTAATGCCCTTTGAACCGGCTGTTGGGTCGGTCTTTGCGTAGATCACATAGATGTCGGCATCCGGACCATTAGTAATCCACATTTTATTGCCAGTTAGCAAAAATTGGTCACCGTCGTCCTCAGCCTTAAGCTGCATACTTACGACATCTGATCCTGCATTGGGTTCAGACATCGCGAGGGCCCCAATGTGTTCGCCGCTACACAATTTAGGGAGAAACTGATGTTTTTGTGCCTCGGTGCCGCATCGAAAAATCTGATTGACGCATAGGTTGCTGTGGGCGCCATAGCTCAAGCCCACTGCGGCGGATGCCCGAGAAATTTCCTCCACGGCAATGCTTTGGGCGAGATAGCCAAGGCCAGTTCCGCCGTACACTTCATCGACTGTAATACCGAGTAAGCCCATAGCACCGAGTTTTGGCCAGAGATCTTTCGGGAAGTCGTTGTTGTCATCGATACTAGCGGCTCGAGATGCGATCTCGGCCTGCGCAAATGCGAAGATGGCATCGCGCTGCTGATCAACATCAGCACCTAAATCAAAATTCAACGATGGGTACATGGTGGTCATGATCTAAACCTCTGAAAAGTGCGGGTTGAACGAACTTGAATGATCGCACCCAAAGCACAGAATAACTGAATCTAAGCGTTCTGGTTAGTTGTGGCGAGACAGGGTTAAATGCAGAGATGCTTCGACAATTGAACCAATCGTTTGGCCCCGGGCTAATGGTTACGGCTGCTTTCATCGGGCCTGGCACCATCGCCACGGCCAGTCAGGTAGGCAGCCGGTTAGGACTGACCATCGGTTGGGCATTGCTGTTCTCTTTGTTTGCGACTTACGTCCTTCAGGAAATTGCGCTGCGGTTAGGCTTGGTGCATCGCATGGGATTGGCGGCATTACTCCGGCGTCAATTAGCAGGTCGATGGTTCGGCCTACCTATTTTGGGGTTAGTGTTACTTGCTATCGTATTCGGTAATGCGGCCTATCAAAGCGGCAATCTAACCGGCGCCGCCGTTGGCGGATCGACGCTGCTCGAAATCAGTGTCCCTGTCTTGGTGTTTGGTATCGCAATTCTGGCGGCACTGGTACTTTGGTCCGGCGGGTATAGCCGCATTGAGCGGGTACTGGTAAGTCTTGTGGGGCTGATGGCGCTCACATTTTTGATCACCGCTGTCATTGCGATCACACAGCTTCAGGCGCCTTTGAGCGACTGGTACGCTTGGGCTTGGCCAACCGGCGAAGAGACATTGCTCATCGCCCTGATAGGCACCACGGTCGTGCCTTATAACTTGTTTTTGCATGCGTCATTGGTTCAACAGAAATGGGGACCAGAAATTCCGCTGCCCATAGCCTTGACCGCAGCTCGGCGAGATTTACTGATCTCTACCGTCATCGGTGGGTTGGTTACCTTGTCGGTGATGGTGTGTGCTTATGCTGCTTTTTACGGACGCGATGAACCCGGCACGCTATCAGCATTTGCAGCACAACTAACGCCTTTGCTCGGAGCCTTTTCTGGCATTTGTTTTGGGCTAGGTTTGCTGGCAGCAGGACTTACAAGCGCGCTAACCGCGCCTTTGGCGGGGTCCTTTGTGGTCACAGGGGTTCTTGGGAAAGATGAGGACATGACCAGCAACATCTTTCGGGGCACTTGGCTAACAATTTTGGTCGTTGGTGCTGTAGTTGCTGGGTTTCAAGCAAAGCCGCTGACAGCGATCTTGGTTGCGCAGTATGCCAATGGGTTGGTGTTACCGGTAATGGCAATGGTTCTGATTGGGTTGGCCAATCAGGTGAAGGTTGACGCCGATGTTGATGCTTTTGGTGATTCGACGAGGCAGTTCGCGGCCTTAGTGGTCGTAGTTTTTTGCCTGCTGCTCGCGGTGATCAAATTAGTCTAGCGCCGCCTCCAATCGGTTGAGTAACGTACGGTTTTTGCCGGTACTAGAGACGAATAACCTAAGCAATTAGATAAGGCAGGCAAGTGTCTGACCTGCTGGAATGATCTGTTTTTAGCCATTATCGAGGGGACCGATATACGGGGACGGTGATAAAGGGCGCTGCTCTATGAAGCAGTGAGCTCAAGGCCCTGAGCGCTAGCTAAGGGCGGATGAAAGCGCCTCTGGTAGATACTGCTGCGCTAGCAAGTCGGCTGGCAATCGCGCGTCAGCAGCGCGCAATTCATCGGACCAATCAGACCACATATCTGCGGGAGTGGGCTGACATCGTTGAGCATCGAGGTCGACGTGATTGTAATCAAACAGCAAGGCTTGCCGGATGACCTGGGTGCGCCCTTTATTGTGTCCTGCCATATGCCCCAAACGATGGTGCCAAAGGATGACATCGCCCGCACTGCCCCATGCATCAACCGGTGGTGTATCCGCTTCAACTTGCTTTACTTCGTCGAGATAAGCTTGAGGGTGAATAATGCCCTTGTGACTGGGCAGATGGTCATAAAATGGAATTCTGGCCTGATCATAAGGCATCGGAAAAAGCGGATAGAAGCGGCGATGGCTGCCTGGCCAGACCTTAAATGCACCAGAATCTGGTGGACAGTCTGCAAGTAGGCAGACAACACCCACATGGAACGGATGCCCATCAGTATGAAGTTGATCAGCCGCTGAAGCGAGGGCCGGATCAGGCAAAGTGGCATAGATACCCCGGGCGCCGTCGGTGATTTGCGGATCGACAGGTCCCGCGGGCCAGGCCGGTCCCTGGTGCCCCATCGGTTTGCCGCCCGCTGTAGGCATTCGGACCTTGTCTTTGCCTAAGAGTTGTTCAGTCCAATGCAACAATTGCGGCGTGGTCATTGCATCTATCACAAGTTGCTGGGTACCGATCGCTCGGTATTGCCATTTGTCATGATGAATCGTGCGTAATGCGTCCGTTGACCATTCGCGTTCTGGTAGGGTCGTGTAGCTATCTGGTTGTTCCCGAATGAGGCTTTCGGGAGCACTCTCCCACATCAAATCGAGCAACCCTTGGCAAAGTTCAGTGGCTAGCGCTTTAGGTTTTATGAGATAACCAAATCGCTTGAAGAATGTCAGTTCCGCGGCGCTCAAGGGGGTCACGTGTTTGTTGCTCCTAACGGATGTTGCCTAGCTTATGATCCATGATTGACAGGAGTCTACGGCGTCTCGCTACGTTTTTCATCTCGTTGGCGAAATGAAGTGAGATCGATTAGGGTAATGTCATCCTAGCGAATAACGCTGAGCCCCAAATAAACACTTTATCCTAGAGTAAAGAGTATGAAAAAAATTGCAGTGATATTGAGTTTCGTTTTGCTATCTGCCTGCTCCGAGCCGCCTGAAGCCCCGACAGCGCCGGTAAGCGTGAATCCACAACATGAGATTGCAACCCAATGGGTGACCGCGGCGACGACATCTAAAACTGCGATGATGGACATGATCAAAACCCACATGGCAGAGTCGGGTGTCATTCACCGTAATCGTTATGTTGGGTTTGGGTTTCAGTTTGATCCAGATCGTAGCGATGGCATGGTGGTTCAGCGCGTGATCCCCGGAAGTCCCGCAGAGGGCGTGCTCCAAGTAGGAGACCGCTTTTTGTCAGTCCGTGATATCGAAGTTTCAGAGGCAACGATGGACCAGCTCGATTTTCGTGGTAAACCCGGCGAGTTGGTTGAGGCCACGATTCAAAGAGGTGATGAAACTCTAACGGTTGCGATTCAGCGTGGGATTGTCAGTGCGCCTTCGAGCAAAACAGAATTTTTGTCGAATATGGCATCGGCCAATGAAGAGGATTGGGCGCCGGATACTTTCGACGTCCGCCTAGTCAATGGCACCGATAATCAGGTGTTTGTATGGACAGAACTGTCAGATACCGACGACGTCAATGGTTTGCCGTATACGGTATATCAGTTGGCTCATTTTGAATTTAATAGCGGGAATCAGGTCATCGGAATTCGGTCTTTTGGGGAGCAGCGGTTCAGGCTCGAACAGACCGGGTTTAAAATTAGTCGGTAGATCAGATGCGTCTGTCGGGGTAAGCCTGAGTTCTCGCCCATTCAAGTAATTTCAATGGGCGTTCGAGGGTTGTCTGACTGTTCTCTGATGATCAGGGCCTTAGGCCAACCATTGAGGGGCGCTTGGTAAATGGCCTGCTTGGTGAGGAATCTTGCAAGCGTCTGCGACTAGGTGTTTGGCGGTCCAGGTTATACAGCCATGAACAAATTCTGAGCGCATGTTCGGGCAAGAGCGAGCGTCAAAGGCTGAGCGTGAAAGGCCGAGTGTCAAAGACCGAACAGGCTCATGATCAGCCAACATGGATAGGTGGTTTTCGGCTGATCGAGTGCTCGGCAGTAGAACCAGGTGAAGGAATTATTTTTTAGCAGGAGTAGATAGATGAGTGAAGAATTAGTGCTGTTGAATGTTGAAGATCGAATTGCAACCGTAACCTTAAATGCCCCAGAAGTGTTAAACGCGCTGTCGACCGAGATGGTACGGCAGTTGTCAGTTGCGGTCTCAAAGGCTGCTCGAGATGATACGGTGCGATGTTTGCTAATCAATGCCGCGGGCCGGGGATTTTGCGCTGGCGCCAATTTACAAGCTCGAGGACAAGGCAGTGAGGTGACGCCAGCCGGATCTGCGTTAGAAACCCACTATGCGCCCTTAATGAACAAGCTTCGAAATTTATCATTTCCGGTAGTGACTGCAGTTAATGGGCCGGCAGCAGGGGTAGGTATGAGCCTGGCTTTAACCGGCGACATTGTGATCGCTGGGGAGTCAGCCTACTTCTTGCAGGCATTTGCCAAGATTGGTTTGATACCCGATGGCGGCGCTACGTGGTACTTACCTCGATTAATTGGCTGGGGACGTGCCATGGAATTGTCGCTGTTAGCAGAAAGATTGCCCGCGCCTCAGGCCCTGGAATGGGGGCTCATTAATCGCGTTGTGCCAGATGAGACGCTCCAAGATGAGGCTCGTACTATGGCGGCTCGTTTAGCAGGGGGGCCAATGTCTTTAGGTTTGATCCGCAAAGCCTATTGGGCCAGCTGGGAAAATGACTTTAATAAACAGATGCAGCTCGAGGCAGATCTTCAAAACGAGGCGCATGCATCGGCGGATAACCGTGAGGGCGTTGCGGCGTTTTTAGAAAAGCGGGCGCCGAGTTTTACCGGTCGTTAAGGTAGTAGATAAGCTTCTAAGGTAGCGGCCAACCGCTAACGAAGGCACCCGTAATGCCGCTCCAGCCAGCTGACGGGGGTCAACACATTATCTGGAGGGCCACAAATGAAAGGCGCCCCATGAGCGGATGAAGCGCTGGATCGAGGGTATCAACAAAGCGGTAGGGTGGGGCGGGTGCGTAAAGGTCATCACGATGGGCAGATAAATTGATGAAAAAAATTGCCTTTGGGCGTAGTGGTCGCATTGCTGCTGACGCTTTGCGCTAGCGAGATTGCCCAGCGATCTGAAATGATTTCTCCCGTGCCGAATAAGCAAGAGTTAAGTTTGCCGATGAGGGCTGCCGACTTGCCTGCTGAGACGCTCACGGCGGTTATCTGCCGCTAAGTCTTACCGTTAAGCCTGTTTGTTGGACGGAGCCAGCTCAGGTCGTTTTTGTTTCCCGTCGCACGACTGATCCTTGCAGAATTGTAAATGACTAAAACAAGGGGGGTTCATGGATATAGGGGTCTGTATTGCCAGTCATGTAGGCGACGTGGGTTACGCCCTAGCGGCTGAAGAGATGGGGTTTAGTCACGCTTGGTTTGCCGATAGTCAGATGCTCTGGTCTGATTGTTACGCTTGTCTAGCCCTGGCTGCGTCCCAAACCAAAAGCATTCGATTAGGCACCGGTGTTGCCATTTCTGGCACTCGTCCTGCGCCTGTAAATGCTGCCGCGATTGCAACGATCAACGCGTTAGCGCCCGGAAGAACCTTCTTTGGCGTGGGTGCTGGCAATACCGCGATGCGAGTCATGGGCTTGCCGCCCCAAAGACTTAAAGCTTTTGAAAGCTATCTGAAAACGCTTGCTCCTCTGTTAAGGGGTGAGGAGGCTACCTTTGAAACCGCTGAGGGTGAACGCCTTATTAAACACATCATGCCCGATGCTGGCTTTGTTAATTTTGCCGATGATATTCCGCTTTATGTATCGGGTTTTGGACCGAAGTCGTTAGCGTTGGCTGGGCGATACGGCGATGGCGCAGTCTTGTCATTGCCATCTTCTGCCGGCGCCATGGAAGGGGTTTTTGCTGCCCTGCAAGCAGGATCGCAAGGTAACCTTGATCGATCGGAATTTTATACCACCGCGCTAACCGCCATCGCCGTCCTTGAAGCTGGTGAGGCAGTCAACTCTGATCGAGTGATTGGCCAGTGCGGCGCAATGGCCATGGCGGCAGTGCACTATGCCTATGATCAATACCGTAATTTTGGCCATCAACCGCCCAATTTATTAGCGGATATCTGGGAGGATTACTGCCAGCTGTTAGCAACTTATCCCGAGTCTCGCCGTCATCAGCGTATTCATCTCGGACACAACTGCTGGGTTGTGCCGGAAGAGTTACGATTTCTGACGCCAAAAATTTTGGCGGGTACCTGCTTAATTGGTACCCAAGATCAGGTGCTGGAGAGGCTTTCTGACTTGAGCAATGTGGGCTTGAGGCAGGTCATGACGCTACCCAATTTCGATACCCGTTATCAGTCGTTGGCCTCGATTAGCGAGAAAATCATACCCACGGCTGGACAGTTTTGATCGCCCATCTGTTTAGGTGAGCGCGGCACGAGCAACCAAAATCGGGCCGCTTGCTCTACTTAAAAATTAGAGGCACCATGGGGCCAGGTCCAAACTGCTGTCGATAGGGCGACCTGAGGGGTTTCAAAAAGAAAAAGCCTAGGGCGAATAGACAGTGGTCGACCAAATTAGCTATTTACAGTCATGAGTGGTTGAGGAAGCGCATATGTCAGAAGCATTTAAACCCTTAGATCCAGAGTCTATGCCAAGGTCTCCTGGGATCACCTACCAGCAATTACTTGATCAAGATTCGAGGCCTGTACCCGACGTACTGCGGTTGCAGTCGCCCCAAGATATGGGGCTGCAGCAGTATTCGGTTTCACGTTACACCAGTGCTGAATGGCATGAGCGAGAAGTCGAAAAGCTCTGGAAAAAAGTTTGGCAGTTCACTTGCCGAGAAGAGGATATTCCTGAGCCCGGCGATCATTACCGATACGATATTGCCGGCATGTCTTTTCTGATTGTGCGCACCGAAGCTGGAACGTTAAAAGCGTACCCAAATGCATGTTTGCACAGAGGGCGAATGCTCAAAGAGTTTGATGGCAATGCGGCTGAACTCCGGTGCCCCTTTCACGGTTTCTGCTGGAAACTCGATGGCCAGTTAAAGGATATCCCAGCAGATTGGGATTTTCCCCAAATCAACCAAAGCGAATTCTCCTTACCCGAAATTCCCCTCGCAGTTTGGGCGGGATTTATCTTTATCAACCCTGATCAGCACTGTGCCCCGTTTGATGAATTTATTAAAGATTTAGCAGGGCAGTTTGAGCGATGGAACTTAGGGGGACTGTACAAGCAGGCGCATGTCGCGAAAGTGATGCCTTGCAACTGGAAAATCGCTCAAGAAGCCTTCTGTGAAGCGTTCCACGTCAACGCAACTCACCCGCAGATTATGCGTAGCATCGGTGATGTAAATAGCCAGGTGGATATCTGGGAAAATTGCTCGCGGGTTATCACCCCTGGAGGCACCCACAGTCCACTGCTAAATGACGTGAGTAACCAGGATTTGATGCGGTCGATGATGGACTTAGATCATGACGCGCCAGTACCCGATATCCCCGACGGGGTTCGGATGCGTCAATTTTTAGCTGATCGAAGCCGAGAAAATTTAAGAGCGATCGCCGGTGATCGAGTGGAGACCTATTGCGATGCTGAACTGATGGACAGCTTGGATTACACCTTGTTTCCAAACTTCCATCCCTGGGGCGCTTTCAATGGCATTGTCTACCGGTTCCGTCCAAACGGTAACGACCATCGTTCGGCCATTATGGAATGCATTATGCTGGCGCCCTTTGAGGGCGAAAGACCACCTGCCGCTAAAGTGCATTGGCTGCAAGAGGACGAAAACTGGTCTAGCGCGCTCGGTTTCTTGGGCAAGGTGTTTGATCAAGATTCATTCAACATGCCAAAAGTCCAGATGGGCCTTGAGTCAACCTATATGAAGGGGATCGTGCTCTCCGGGTACCAAGAGAGTAAAGTCCGGTGGCTGCATCACAAGCTGACAGAATGGGTAGGTGAATAATGCCGAGTATTAAGCATCCTTTTGAACCGGATTTTTTGTACCAAGTAGACGAAAACGGTGACATTCGTGTGACCAATGGTAACGCCTGGGGCGTCTTCACCAAAGAAGGCATACACTTAAGTGGCGATATCCGTCACGCCGATCCTCAGTTATGTGTTTGGGTGGCCAATAACCCAAGCGCCGACGGCCAATTGCGCTCGGCTGCGGTAACGGCGAAACGAAGTTAAAAAATGTGAGTAAGGGTCGGTATGGGTCGGCCCGATTGTCAGTGCTGGAGCAGGTAGAGACTCAGCCGTTAGGGCGCCAGAGGCCGCTGTCTTTGGGTAGTGATGCTGGCCATCCGCAAGCAATTCAACCCGACTAGACGGGCTATTTTCTGGCTCAAAGCACTGGCTTTGATCACGGTGTTTGTCTCTTGATAAGCCTTTTGTGACCTCGGTCTCAATGGGCGATCGATGTGGCGGTCTATTCATTGTGTTTTATTGTTTTAAGGCGCCAGAGGGCCGGGAAGGAACAGTGCCGCTGCCGTGAAGGACATTACCTTTTACCCATGACCGGCCTTCCTGCCGCATGAAGGTTAGGTGGCAGGCCTTTTCGAGCGCGCAAAAGTTAATCGAGGCGCGCTATTGATGGTCAGATTTGGCCCTTCTAGCACCGCCGTCTATGTTGGCTTGTGCCTATTCAACCACTGCCAGAGAGCGCCATTGTGTCGATACGTAAAACGCATTTTGGATTTACGCCGGTGGGTTTACCCGCTGAGATATTTTTTCTTGAAAACCGGTACGGGCTAAAAATTGAACTACTCTCCTTTGGAGCTACCTTGCGCAGGGTTATCCTGCCGGCCCCGAGCGGCAAGGATGTCGCAATTACCCTTTGCAGAGACAGTCTCGAGCAATATGCTGACACTCCCTGCTATTTTGGCTCGACCATTGGTCGAGTTTGTAATCGTATTGCGAGCGGTCGATTCAATCTTGAGGGTGCTGACTATCAGCTGGCTAAGAATGACCATGATACGCATCATCTTCATGGCGGTGATCTAGGTTTTGATCGGCGGGATTGGTCAGCGGAGGCGATCGAGGGGCAAGGATATGATCAGGTACAGTTTAGCCGCATCAGTCCGCAGGGTGAAGAAGGTTACCCTGGGACGCTGCAGGTTCAGGTAACTTACACCTTATCTGATGACAATTCGCTGCAGATCGATTACCGAGCTACCTGCGATCAGGCAACCCCGGTAAACCTAACGAATCATGCTTTCTGGAACTTGGCTGGCCCAGACCAGTCGATCTTAGATCATGAGTTGAGGCTTTATGCGGATGCTTTTTTGCCGGTAGATGATCAGTTAATACCAACGGGCAGGCGCTCAGAAGTAAAAGGCACGCCGATGGATTTTAGCCAGCCGCAGGTCATCGGTGAGCGAATCGCTGAGGTTTCCGGTGGCTATGATCATTGTTATGTTTTAGCCCCGCCTGCTGGCGAACTGCGACCCGCTGCGGTTCTGGTTGATCCAGCCAGTGGCAGGAGCATGTCCATTTCGACCACTGCACCCGGCATACAGTTTTACAGTGGTAATTTTCTGGACGGCAGCGTCGGTTCTGGCGAACGGATGTACCAGCGTCATGGCGCGCTGTGTCTTGAAACCCAAGGCTTTCCCAATGCGGTCAACGAGCCTAACTTTCCATCAGTTGTTTTGTTGCCGAATGAGACCTATCGCCAAACAACGATGCACAATTTTCGCTGGTGATTTCGAATGGTTAGGGCGCGGCGCCGAGAATCGGCTCATAGGTTAGGTAGGTGTTTGAGTGACCATAAAGGATTGCATTTGCCGAGCACTTTGAGGTGGTATAGGCGTGTCACGGCCTTGATTAGGCCAAAGAGGCTTGAAGTAACCCGCAGGGTAGCGGTGTCGCTTTAAGTTAAGATGCCTTGGCGAAGAGATGTTAAAGATGTCGGCGTCGTAGCACCGCCTGAATCTTTTCGACGATGGCCTCTGGCTTGGCTGGTTTGTGAACCCAATCAGACGCGTTGTGGATGTCGAGTAGGGTTTCAAGGGACTCAGAACCATCGGGGATCAAAAGAACCGCTGAAATACCAGCATAGGCCAACGCTGAGTGAAGCGTTGCAAATGATGCCATCGGTGTATTGTTGGCCTGCTCGATATCAACCAGCATAAGGTCCACGGGAGCGCCTGACTCAATGTGTTTTTGAGCAGCGTTGGAGTCTTTCGTGGCCGTGACAACAAAGCCCAGCCTTGATAGATGATCCTCAAGGGCACCTCTTAGAGTGTCCTCCTCAACCACAAGTAAGACTTTTTCGGTCATGGTAACTGGCGTCAGGCCTTCCGCTTGGGTGAACTCAACCGTTTTCGTGGGGCCAAGTGCTCGCCAAAAATTGCCACCATTGATACGAGCGACTTCATCCACTGAAGTCTCTCCGGCGGCAATAAGATCCACGCCAGAATCATGCAAAGAGCGCATACCTGAAGACAGCGCATCGTCTTTTAAGGCGGCCTCATCAATAATGGCAGCTCTCAGGATGTGTTTGCTGCCCTCAGAAAGCTCCCAGACTTGAGCGATGGGCAGTCGTCCTCGGAAGCCCGTGCCGTTGCAATCATCGCACCCAGATGAGCGATAGAGGGACAAAGCGTCAGGTCGTAGCGTTTTAAACAATCGCTCGCTTTCAAGGAGGTCGGTTTCCTCGACTTGAAATTTACAGCTTGTGCAGAGCTTACGGACCAATCTCTGGTTAATCACGAAGCGAACCGCATCTGCGATCAGACTTGGGCTGACTCCAAGGTCGGTTAAGCGGCTGATGCTGCTGAGTGCATCAATAGTGTGCAGCGTCGATAACACCAAATGTCCCGTGAGCGCCGCTCTCATAGCAAGCTCTGCGGTTTCTACGTCCCTGATTTCGCCAACCAAAATAACGTCTGGGTCCTGCCGAAGCATTGATCGCAACACCGAAGGAAAGGTGAGACCCTGATCTGGGTTAACGCTCGTTTGCGATATGCCGGTCATTTTGATTTCTACCGGATCTTCCACCGATAATATATTGGTTGTGTCATGGTTTAATCGTTTTAGCATGTTGTAAAGCGTAGTGGTCTTGCCCGACCCTGTTGGACCGGTCGCCAATATGACACCAGACGTGTCAAGCATGGCTCGGTTCATAACCTGTTCCAGCGCCTTGGGGAAGTGTAAGGAAGCAGTTTCGCTGGTACTGGCAAGAATACGAATCACAAGACGTTCGCCGCCCTCGGCGGGCAGGATCGAAATTCTAAGATCTCGATCATCCATGTCCTCTGCTATCAGGGTCAATCGGCCATCTTGTGGCGTGCGAGTGTTTGTAATGTCTAGATCTGCGATTGCTTTTATATGACGTATCAATTGTTGCATGACGCCAATCGGCATACTCTTTATTTGTCGCATCACACCGTCAATTCTGAATCGCACCGCTGCGCCCCCAACAAAGGGCTGTATGTGCAGATCCGAGACCGCTCGGTTCAAGGCTTCTTTTAAGATCAGAAGGAACAACTTTTCTGTCGGTGCTGTCTCAGCGGTCAAGCGACTGGTGATAGACCTACCCTTAACTGCGATCGGCGCTTGCGTTGAGGATTTTTCTGCATGACTCAGTTGTGCTGGCGTCAGGCTATCATTTGGATAGCTGCTTTGAATTAGACCTACAATCGTTGCCGGTGCTGCGATCATGTGCGAGACAATCCGGCCACTAAGAAACTGAATCGTTTGAGCGGCTTCAACATCGGTTGGATTGGCGGTCGCAAGGGTAATGGTTCGATCAGTGCCGTCAATCGGAATGACTTGGTAGCGTTCTGCGACTGATCGAGGAATCAGTTTGACGGCTTTTGGACTTGGTTTGGTGCCGTCGAATGCCGGGAAGCCAAATGCCTCGGCAATCAAGTCGACCAGTTTTTGCTGGTCTATGGTCAAAAGTTCGATGACAGCTGTCCAAGCCGAATCTGCGTCGTTGTAAGCTTTGGCCAGGAATTGGTCATGACAGTCGCCGGGTAGAATTGACGTTAACCATTGGAATTGCATATTCAAATGCTCGATATCGAGAGGTAGTGCGTGTACGTTTTGATGCTAGTGTGAATTAGAATTAAAGTAAACGAAACGAAACGAAACGAAACGAAACGAAAGGGGGGTGTTCGATGAGCGAGCTTGACGATTCGATACGACAGGTCGACGCAATAACGCCGCCAAGTAACGGGCAGCGCGATCACAGGCATGCACCTTCAGCAAAACCACGAGGCAGGCTGCTTTTTATGATCCTGTTGTTAGGGTTCGGTGTCGTTATTTATCAATGGGGTGCGATATTTGGACCCACTCAGTCGGTCGTAGAGGCAGACGCAATCGCTTTGCTCAAGACTGTAGATGCCGCGCTTCAGGCCGAACAAGTTAAAAGCGGGCGGCTACCCGAAACGCTCCCTCAAAATGTGGGCAGTCAGTGGGTTAATTTTCAGCCAACGGAAGATGGTTACCGACTGACCACGCGGATCAATGGTGTGTTCCAGCAATTAGTCAGACAAGGCGATAGGTTATCGCTTGAAAGGGAAAGCAAGTAGGATGAAGTTTTACAAGAGAATATCTCAGCAAGGTTTTACACTGGTAGAGCTGATGATCGTTGTCGTCTTGGTCGCGATATTGGGCAGTATTTCGGTGCCTTTATACAGAGGGTATGTTGCCACTGCAGGTGCCGCGACTTTCTTAGAAGAAGTCTCTGAATTCCATACATACTATCAGTCGCTGGCTATGTTGCCGTCAGGCGAAACGCAAGTCATCGATCATTGCGCCCTCACCTGGCAGGCATTAACGGATCGTCAAAGTAACCATGATCCCGGTGCGCCCCTGTACCCTGTTTCATCCCTAATGGATGTGAGCCAGGGCAAGGATGGCTTAACGCTTGAAGTCGGCTCTACCCTTGAGCGTCACGGGGTGGCTGGTATTGATGCTGCTAAAGCTGTCGCAACGTCTCTCAAGGAGCAGGGATGGCTGACAGGCAATGCGCAATTGAGTGACTCCTTTGTGGCGTTTATTGTGGATTTTCAGCACAGTTGTGCGGACCTTCAGACGCAAAAGCCCAGTCAAGTGACGGGTGGCGCACCTTTGACCAGCCCCAATCTCACTGGGCTATCGAATGGGAGCCCAGTGAATGCCTCCATGGGCTTGGCTCAAAACCCAGAAAACGCGAACTGTGCTAGCGGTCAGAAAAAGTTGGGCGGACGTTGCGTTACGCCTCCAGCTTGTGAAGGCGGTTCGCTCTCGTCGGATTTCAGCCAGTGTACGTGTCCTGCAGGCGAGGCTTTGTACCAAGGGGTTTGCGTGGCTAAAGCCAGTTGTGGCAGTGGTGGCACGTTAGCGACTGACCCAAGCCAGTGCGCGAGCTGTGGCAGCGGCTTAGGTTTGTTGTCGGGTCAGTGTGTTGCAAAAGCAGCCTGTGAAGGCGGTTCGCTCTCGTCGGATTTCAGCCAGTGTACGTGTCCTGCAGGCGAGGCTTTGTACCAAGGGGTTTGCGTGGCTAAAGCCAGTTGCGGCAGTGGTGGCACGTTAGCGACTGACCCAAGCCAGTGCGCGAGCTGTGGCAGCGGCTTAGGTTTGTTGTCGGGTCAGTGTGTTGCAAAAGCAGCCTGTGAAGGCGGTTCGCTCTCGTCGGATTTCA
>Ga0181554_1001202_pt1 | contig 24863 bp, 19 predicted proteins | sample 011ome_16_FD_145602 | JGI IMG/M metagenome (GOLD analysis project Ga0181554, IMG submission 145602) | Coastal salt marsh microbial communities from the Groves Creek Marsh, Skidaway Island, Georgia - 011503CT metaG (spades assembly) | ecosystem: Environmental > Aquatic > Marine > Intertidal zone... | reverse complement strand
AAGAGTTTCTTATTTCCTCACATTTTTTTCTCCAACACACACACACACACACACACGAGAAGAAGTTCTACAGAGAGAGAGATGAACGCGTTGTTTTTTACTCCTCTTCTTCTTTTCCGTCTCCAGTGACCGCATTAAAAAACAGAACAGAGAAAGAGAGGATAACAGAGTACTATCATACTCGACGACCGTCGTTCTTTGAAACCGAGGAGGATATACCGAGAGATGGAGGCAAGAAGACACTCGTCAATGTCGTCGTCATTTTTCTCTCGACCGTGGCAAGACTTGTATAACGTTTCCGTGCGGGTTCCTTCGTCTTTGGCGAATGATGCAAAGTGCGATTTCATGAACGCGGAGGATGTTGATGACGATGAGCATAACAAGAGTAAAATCCTCGTCATGTTGCACGTGGACGCGATATACGAGGTTTTTAAAAGACTCTCCCCTCGGGATTTAGTCAGAGTTTCCACGGTGTGTAAGAAGTGGCACGCAATCGTGCAACACTCGACGAAGAGTTTGTGGCAGTCGCACTGCGAACGCGCGTTTCGATTTTTTGACGTGAACGGGGAGGAGACGAGGAAACGATGCGCGGAAGCGTATTCGAACAATTATAAGAAGATGTTTTACGAGCGGAATCGAATACGGACGGATGGATTGTACGTGAGTAGGAATACGTACGTGAAAGCGTGCGCGAGACGGGAGATTGGGACGTCCAAGAAGGAGCATCGACCGGCGAGGGTGGTGGTGTATTATCGGTACTTTCGTTTCCTCGAAAACGGCGAGTGGTACTCGAAAACGTCGCCGGAACCTGTCAGAGTGGTGAAGAGAACGATGTACGACGGCAAGAAAGCAAACGAGGATTCTTCGGTCAACGTAGGATGGTACCAGCTGGACGAAAAAGAAAAAGAAGAGAGGATTCACTGTCAATCGGCGAAGATGAAACCGGAGAGCGGGTACGTCACGACAACGCACTTCTGGGTGCGATTAAGATCTCGTTTAAAAGGTGGGTCGGATAGGTTAGATTGCGTGAAACTTTTGTTAGTGGACGAAGATTTTGACGCGAATGAGGTTTTAGACGAGGAGGAGATTACGGAGAAAGCGAAACGAATTTTACCGACGGAGGAAAATTGGGAGAGCGTGGACGATTACGAGGCGCTGTATAGACGGAATTTAGGCGCGGAAAGGCAAGGCGTCGCGCCGGGAGCGTATACTTCGGGTCACCCGAACAGCGACGGACAGAGAGATTTGCAACGCGGTTTGAATACTTTGGTGTTTATTCCGTGGGAGGAGTGCGAACATCACGAGTTGAATAAAGACATCAGCGAGATGGATTTTTACATCACCGGGTAAATACGAGAATTTATCGCGCATCGCATCGCAAAGCTCGTCGCTCTCTCTCATGGATATCAAACGTGTATATTAATATTGTTACTAAATTACCTGCTATGACTAAACTGGTTCTATTATGCTGCTACTGCTGTTGACTAAGCTTCTTTAATCTTCACTCTTCCTCCTCCTCGGCTTCCATGACCGGATCGAACGGTTTAAAGCTTTCTTTAAACGCGTTGGTTCGTTCAATCTCGCCATCTTCGTCTTGGACGACGCTTTGCCAATTCGCCGTTTCGGGCGTTTTTAGCAAGTGCGAGATGACTTCTCTCCCGAATTGCATCCAGTGTTTGTCGTATTGTTTCACTTCGGTGATTAAAATAGTGCCATCTGGTAAATGCACGGCGTAATATTCAGCTTCTGGGAAGGAGAGTAAAGAAGTCATCGCGCTTCTCGCCGCGATGCCGGTTTGTGCGTGTTCCGGCGCGATGATATCCCAGGTGAAGTCGCACCGTTTCGCGGCTTGTTCGAAGATCTTCTTGGATAGATGTTTCCTGTTGCTTGGAATGGGAACCACGTTCAAGTGCATGTGATTACCACCTTTGTTTTTCAACGTCAAGTGTCGCTCGAACGCAACCACGCCTCTGTCTTCCGTCGCCTCGGCGAATTTTCGGAAGCCTTGTAAATACGACCACACCTCCTCGCACGTCTCGTCTGGAAGCATTGAAAATGCGGCGACGTGTTCAATCGGCACAATCTGCGCGTGTTCTGGGTTCAACCCACCTTTATCCATAGCAACGAACGATGCGTTTCCAATAGACGCGATCATGTGCGTATCTTTGTTGTTCGAGAGGCAAAACCAACACGATACCGGTGGTGGCGGCGGTTTCCTCTTGTTCGGATCGTATCCGCCGTTTTTGTTTTCGCCGTTATACTGTCTCGATTGTTGTTGTCTGTCCATCTGAACTCGAATATCGCGTCCGTAAAAGTTTTGTTGGTCTCTCTCTAAAGCCGCATCGACGCCCTCTTTCGTTTTAAAGGCGATTTTACAAAATCCTCTGGATCTCCCGGTTTCCACGTCGCGGCCGAGTCGAAGGTCGGCGAGTTCACCGCACTCGCCAAAATATTCTGCGATGGCGCCTTCATCCGCGCGATAATCTAAATTTCTCACGTGAATCGTCTTATCAGCATCACCAACTAACGCTCTCGTTTGACTCTCTTCCAATCGCTGTTTCTTCTTCGCGTCGGCGTTATCTCGCCAATCCGGTTTCAATTCTCTCTTTAAACTTTGTTGGTTCCCTCCTCCTCCTCCTCGCTGTTGTAAGCTGGAGACGCCAGCCATGGCATACGGAGACGGCGTAGAATCCGGTGGCATTTGACACAACTTAATTGGGTTCATGGTGCCTCCAGGTTCAATGCCTAACGCGTGCAACCACTTTTGTTTCTTCGAGTTGCCGACGCTCGCCAACGAGATGAATCGAGTCGCGTGTTTCGCAGAAACGTTTCTGTACGGTTCGCGTTCAAAAAACTGATCGATGTTTTGTTCACCTTCACTCTCCGGAGAAAGCAATGAGGCCACCACGTGATATCTGGGACAAATCACATTCGCAATCTCCGCAACATCCCTGGACGCGTTCTTTTCCTCTCCCGAAATCGGCGTCATCGCGTCCTTATACCTGGACAACATGTGCACGTCTTTCGGCCACGTTTGCGTGAGCAACACGTCCACTACGAACAAAGTCGACCCATTTTCCTTCAATCTCCTCACCGTTTGTCGAATCACCTCCACGTCTTGAACGGTAAACTCCCCGTTCGCCTTCGCGGTCTTCTCGGCTAACATCGCGTTCCCGGCGGAGGCGTGCGACTCTTTCACGTTCAAATGATCGTACGAACCCGGTAAAATAGCCACAGAAAACGGATTCTCGTTTCCTTCTTCATCTTTTTCCGACTTTATTAAAGTTGAATACACGCCTGGTTTGCTCACCAAAAACACGTTCGTTTCTTTCTCGTCCACGACGATTCGTTTCACGCTTCCCCTAGGATTCAATCCTTCGATATGAGTGGTGGTCTCGTCTTTTCCATCGAATTCCTCCGCGTCGACCAAACGCACGCCTGTTTTTTCTTCTCCCTCGAGCTCTTTCAACTGTTCGAGTAAAAACAAATCCATCGTAAACGTCTTCATCGTAATTTCATCTTTTCTCAGCACGTCCACGAACGCGTTCACACTTTCTCTCGTCCGTTTCTTTTTACTCATCTCTTCTTCTTCTTCTTCTTCTTCTTCTTCTTCTGATGATGATGATTTCCAAACGACGTCCCCGAGGATAAAAAGCGCCTCGAACGGGCCCGCTTTCTCGTGCGCACGTTTTGCGCGTTCGAAGAGCGCAGAAAAGGAGGAAGAAGAGGTGGTAGTTGTCGTCGTCGCTTTTGTCGTCCCCGCGAACAGGATCTTTTGTATCGTCGACGTGCGACGATGAGAGGAAGCCATCATGATTTTTTGTCACGTGGCGGCGAGAAAAAAAAACGCAAAAATAGTACAAAGCGAGTCTAGTTTTTGCCTTTGAAAATTTTTACTCTCTCTCTCTGTGTGCGTATTCCTTAAACCGGTCGCCCTACCCCCGGGGGACACACACACACATACCAAACTTTAGGAGCTTCTGTGCGCTTCCTTTTGCTGCTTTTAGGCGCATAGATTTTGCGGGAGTCTGTCTGTCTGGAGTCTGTTCTTTTAAGCGCAGAGAGTGCGTGGATTCTCAACCCCTATCTGTTCTTTTTGTTGTTTGTGTGTGCTCGTATTTTTTGCCAAAAGGGGGAATAAAAAACTCACCTTTTATGCCTCACTTTTTAACACACATAAATACATATTTATACGCAAGAACAAAAATGGCTCCGACGACTCAACAAAAAATCCTCGCCGCGTACAACGGCTTGTACGGTACGACTTTTGCTCTCTCTGTTCTTCATTTGGTTTTGAGTTGGTTGTTGCGCGCGGCGGGCCATTTTTTATTACATCATTTTTCCCCGAAAGCAAATTTTGTCATCATCGTTTAACTGAATTATTGTTTCCAATCAATTCTCTCTCTCTTTCAAATGGGGTAATAATCTATAACACAACAACAGGTGTGACTTTATACCACAACTGGGTGAAGTACTACGGCCCGAAAGGTATCGCGCCGTACTTTTTGAAAACCGAAGGCGCGGTCGCCATGGTATGTTTATTTGTCTTTTTTTCCGTGAATTGAATTAAAAAAAAAATATTTTCAAAAAAAAAGATGGCCTTCCGTATGTTTGCTTGCCTCCTCTGCGGCTTCGCGTACGGGTTACTCACCGCCGGTCCGAAAGATAAGACGGCGTTGAAAATGACATGTTTTGCCCAAGCTCTGATGTTACCGTTGATGGTTATCGCCGGTTTTGGTCCGGATGCAACGACGTACGCGCAACCGATGTGGAAGGCGCAAACGGTTATCCACTCGGTTATGACGTACGTGGCGTACACCGCGTCGCAAGGGGCGAAGACGAGAGCGTCGAGCAGAAGACGATAAGCTTTTTTTGAGGAATTTAAAAAAAGGACAGACTTAAGAAGAAGAAGAAGAAGAAGAGGGTTGCGTGTATACGGAAAGAAGAGAACAGAGAGAGAGAAACAGAGAGATGATATGTATCAAGACATGAAAATTTTTATTATATTGTTCCCCTTTGTGGGAAAGAGGATGACGAGAGAAAGCGACGACGACGAGAAGACGATGAAAAGATAACACACTTTTAACATTGTAATCGAAGAATATTTGCAAAACGACGAGTTGTTGTTGTGATTCCACAAAACATCATTATTAATATTATCGTCGTCGAAAAACTTTTCATCATCCTCCTCCTAAATCTTCTCTCAACCAATCCAACGCGGTGGCTAACCACGGGCCGACGTGGCACGCTTCTTCCTCCTCGTGGCCGGTGAGCACGTCGTGCGTGGTGACGTTGGAGATGGCATCGGAAAACCACTCGACTTCTCTGCCGTACTCAACCATAGGGATTAAAGCTAACCGCGGGTACTGTTCCACTCGCGGGTCTCCAGAAAACGCTTCGATGTTCTTATCCGCGTGCGCTAATAACAACACTTTGTGTTCGTCCGGGAAGGACTCGCCGCAATCTGGAAACGCGTCGTAATACCGCAAACTTCGTCGTCGCTTCTTCTCCTCTTTCGCCTCTTCGTCTTCTTCATCCTCTTGATCTTTCGTTTGTTTACTCTTTGGTTTCTCCCCGGGTGGTGTTATCTCTTCCATCTCCGAGCCTTTCGGGGACGAGTACGTCGAGCTCTCTAAATATTCTTTCCTGACGACTTCTCGACCTTCGTTGGCGCCGCCCCAAATAGGCGCGTCCGCGCTCACAGCTCGGTGAAACACGTCCGGGTGTCTGTACAACAACGATAAAACGCCATACCCGCTCGTCCCGTACCCAATCAAGGAAATCTTTCCGACGTTTGTCGCCTCGTACCCTAACAATTCCGGTAAAACGACATTCATGAGATACGATTCGTGGTTTCTCGAACAGCTGTCGTTCATCCACGTGTACGTGTTGAAACACAAATCAACGATGATGCAATCGTTCTTATTGTGATACTCTAAATCTCTCAAGGCCATAACCATCCCTTCTCTGGCGATATCTTCTGTCGAAGCGTGATAATACCCGTCCTCGTAATCCACGCCGTACCCCGGATCGCCCGGAACGCAAATCACCATCGGGTACGGCGTCGCCCTCGTCTCGTCGTACGAATCCGGGAAAATCACCCGCGTCGTCATCGGCGCCACCATGTTCTTCCCTCTCGTCTCTGATAACGCAATCACATCCTCCAAATTTTTATGGTGAAACGCCAGCGAGTTTAATCGACTGTCGTTTTCTCGTAAAGGGTCGTTTCTGTGGTCGTAACTCGGGTGAAAGTTCTTCTCTAAAACGTACTCTGAGGTCAACTCGACCGTGGAATATTGGACGTTTGGTTTCGCTCGGTGCGGATTTCGAACGTTCTTATTTGATGACGACGATGACATCGCTCGCGTCTTTATCCTCCTCCTCCTCGAAGCAAAATCCTCTTTTTTCCCTATTATGAGCCGATTCCGCCGCCGAGACGAGAAAAAATCCTCCTCATCATCGCGAGAAGAAGAATCCGAAGAACTCACCAAAGATTGGTCGAGCGAGACAAACGCTCTTCCTCGTTGTTGCCGCGCTCTTTTCGATAAAGAAGACGACGAAGAAGTGCAGATTTTGATCGACGAGGACGTCAGAGAGCGATGAAGAGACGCCATCTTATTATAAACAGAAGAAGAGAAAAAGTAGTTGTTCTTTTGTCTGTGTTTTTTGTGCGAACGAACGCGTCGGTGAAAACCTTATTTTTCGGTTAAAATTTTTCTCTCTTTCTTGTGTTTTTTTTTTGCTTGTGTGTTGATGCTTTTTTTTGCGTCGTACTCGTACTCAATAATATTCATTTCACTAGACAGAGGAGCAAAAATGTCTTCTCTCTTTTTTCAGTCGTCCTCTCTTAAAGACTCGGGTATATATCTTTTTAATAAACGCTCTCTCGAAAGTTGTTGTTGTTGTTCTTCTTCTGTGGAGTTACGACGACGGTCGGCGCATTTTCGTCAACAAACTGGGCTCTTTATAAGAGACCACTTTTTTGGCGACGTCGCGAGACGGCCGTCCTCGTTTTTGTTGTTCTTGGTGGTGTTCGGTGTCGACGTTTGCGGCATTTCGCGTGAATCCCATTCGCATGGCGAAAGTTTGGTGGCCGCTGTTTTTGCCGAGGAGGTTTTTTTGTTCTTCGTCGTCGTGTTCTTGTTGTTCTTGTTCTTGTTCTCCTTTTCTTCGCTCGTCGTCGGCGCCCGAAACCTCGCCTTTTTCGTTCTTCTTTTTAGAAGTCCTTTGTTGTTCCTTCTTGGAAGTGGGCGGCGGTAAGGGTGGTTTTCCTCCTTCTTTACCTTTGAGGAGGCTGCGAACGAGAAGCGGATGCTCGCTTTCGTTTTCTGGTTGCGCGGTGGTGGTCGTTTTCTTTGTCTTCGAAAATGTCTTCTTCTTCTCCGTCGTCGTTTCGTCCTTCTTACCGAGAGACAACAGCGGTTGCTTCTCTTCTTTGTTCTCGTCTCTCTTCTTCAATCCAACTTGCCGCTTACTCTTAGAGACGCTCACAAAAGAGCCACTTTCGTCGGAAGCGGACCACGAGGAACTGCTCTCTTCTTCTTCTTCTTCTTCTTCCTCCGAAGAAAAACTCTCAAAGTACTCCTTCGTATCCGCAAACTCTCCTTCGCCTCCTTTCCTCGCCGCCGGAGCCGCAGTCTCTCGCTTCTTCAATTGCAAATACGATCTCGGCGGCGGTGGCGACGATACCGCCGTTATCGCTGCTCCCGCCGGTGCCAACAACTGCTGCTGCTCCACCTCCTCTACCCTTTCTCTCGTTCTCGAAGTCGTTTGTACCGTCGTTTGTGTCGCGTGGTGGTTATGGTGGTGGTCGTTCAGCTGGATTTTCAACCTTAAGATCTCCTCCCGCATGTGTTTCATCTTCTTCGAATCTTCTCTCCTGAGTCGAGCAAACTCCGCGCGTTCGCAGTTATGCGCGACTCGCATCATAGATTCCGATATCGACGCGCGGTGGGCCAAGTCTCTCGCTTCTTTCGATTCGCCTCTTATCTGTTGTCCACGTTGTTAGTATTGTTCAGAGAGAAAGGTCAGACCGGAAAAGGAACGAGAGAACTTTTGCGAGTAAAAAGAGTTGCATAGAAGCACGCATTTCTCTCTCTCTCTCTCTCTCGCATCGTCGTCCTTATCGTCGACTTTCGCTTCCGCGCGTCGTTGTTTCTCACGACGACCAATGACGACGACGAGAGCGCAACAGAGGCGAGAGTTTATTAAAACGACGCTTCGTAAAAAATACGAGACAAAGACGAACGAAATGTGATCACCACCTTTGAAATCTCTCGCGCGAGATCCACGTTCGCTTCCTTGCACTCTTTCAAACGCTTTTTGAGGACCTGGTAATCGACGAGAGAGTGGTGTTGATGTTGAGATTGTTGTTGTTTTATGAGTATCGCGCGAGGATGATCGTCGTCGAACATATTATATGCTTTTATGTGTGTGAGAGTAAAGAGGAGGAGGAGGAGAAAAAGTGAAGACGAAAAGAAAGAAAAAGAGAGAGAGGATGATGATCTGGATCGATCACTTCTTGTTCTTGTTCTTCTGTTACGCGTGACTTTAAAACATTCTCTCTTTATAATTAATCGCGCAAAGTCTCGTGGTATATACTAAGTGACTCTCTTCTATTCTATTGTTAATACTTTTTACTACATCTTTTGTTGGGCGGCGGCGCTCCCGCCCGCTTGGTGCTGCAAAAATTGTCTTTTCTTGTGCAACAGTCTTTGACTTTTCTTCGTCTTCGAGGCTTCTTGTTGGTAGACAACCCCACCGAAAACGCACACCATGAGGAACGTGAGACCCATGGGCGAGGCGTGGTGCGACCAGATGACGGTATTTATGATCACGGTACCGATTTTGTTGACGACGCCTAAGACGGTAAACGTGGTCGCGCCGACGGATCTCCTCGCGCCGAGGCCAAAGTAAGAGATGGAGAGGCCCATGAGGCAGCTGGTGGAGATGGCTAACACGGCCGAGTTGGATTCGTCGGAAAGTGAGGCTATCATTTCTGGATACCGCGCGTAATCGCCGGAAATGAAATACGCTATTGGAAACAAAAACATCGCCAAGACGTTGTTGTAATACACCAACCCCCACGTGCTCAAATCGACGTTAGTGACTATTTTCTTGATCAGAACCATATCGACGGTCATGGATACGACGTAAGCGACTCCCCAAAAGTAGCTGTGGAGTTTGAACTTTTTATCCACGAGGACAAACCCAATCGCACCTAGAAAGATGGCTATTAAAGATACGAGTTGTCGAATGGTGACTAAACTCGACAGTTTTGGTTTTAACGTCGTTTCCCCTCTTTCCACGCTCGCATTCCCGCTCTTACTACTATTCGTACTCATCATCTCTCCGTCGTCGCTCGTATTACTATTCCTATTATTATTACTACTACTACTACTCTTGTTTCCTTTGAGTAAAAACAAGTACTCCAACGGTAACACCAGTAAAGGGCAGCACGATCGAAACACGATGAACGTATCCACGTTCGCGTGTTGCAGAAGCTTCGAATTCGTAAATATCGAGACGTAAAACAGCACCACCGCGGGCGTGAACTGCCTCGCTTTTTGCCAATCCAATCGAACTCGTTCCACGACTCCAAAGTGCCCTAATATAGTCACCGCGATTGCGCTGCTCGAATATTGCAGGAACGTTAATATCGATGGAAACGGGAACAACATCAACGCCCATTTGTTCACGATGGCTAAAAACGCTGAACTGAAACAGTAGCCCACGCATAAGGTTGCTATTTTCTTATTCGAGTTGTTGTACGACCCGTTATTATTCGTATTCGTCGTCGTCGGTGTTCGAGGCGAATGCAAGGGCAAGATTTTCCCATCCATGTCGTCCCCTTTGTTTTTGAACAACTCGGGGCTCATGATACTTTTTTCTCGTCGTCGTCGTCGTTTACACGCACACACACACTCTCTCTCTTTGTTGTCTCTCTTTTCAAGCAAAAGAGGTATGTGGTATGTGTTCTACACGAGAGAGAGAGACACAAAAGTGTTGGAACGTGTGATCTCTTTTTCTGCCCAATTAAGAGCAACAAAAAAAGTGGTTGCAGAAGAAGTGTCTCCCCCCAAAAAATCTTTCACCAGACCAAGGAGACGCACGTAGTATAAAAGCGCTCTTGCAGACAGACAGAGAGACAGACAGACGCAAAAACACATCGCGTCGCAGTGATACTACGCTCTGATATATAGCTAAGAATAATAATGGTGTCCTCTTCTTCTTCTTCTTTGAGATTTTGGACGAGCTCTGCTTTGCCGTCGTCGTCATCACATCATCATCATCATCATCATCATCATCATCATCGACGACATTTTCCATCGTCATCATCATCATCATCATCGAGGACGACGACGCTTCATCGAACGCACGCCTCCTCCTCCAACAACAACGACAACAACGAAAACAACAGCAAGAAAAACGACGACGAAAATTTGAAAGCCAAACTCAAGTCTTTCGCGAGAGAGATGAACATCACCGACCCGAACGATTTCGTGGACATGAAACAAGGAGGAGGACTCTTTACCGGAGGCAAAGAAAACAACGCCGCGAAAAATCAAATACGAGAGGACGAGCAAAGAGCTTTGAACGCGGTGACGAGCGCGGAGTTTACGAAAACGATGTTAGGGGTGACGGTCGGGTTATTGGCGCTGTATTTAATCATCGGACCGCCGCCAGTTGAAGCACCTTTGTATAAGTGATGAATTTTGTGTTTGTGCGCTTTAGTTTTGAATAGTCATCATCAGTCGCTGTACTCGCCGTCTTCGATTTCCGGCTCGGCGTGGTCGTTTGTCTTCTTTTTCTTCGTCTTTTGCTTCTCACCCGTCCCTCTGCTTTTGTCCTTTTCTCTATACCTCTCGTTCACTCTCTCCTCGAACTTACTCTTCACGTCCTCTTCTATGCTCCGTCTTAACTTTGCCTGCGCTTCTTGCTTCAACCGGTTCTTCTCCGCCGTTTTCGATCCGCCGAGCGCGTTGAAGACAAAGCGAGACGCCACGCGACCGTTCGCGCGCGGGATCTCCCCGTCTTCGCGATGACGAGTATTATTCTTTCTACTCTCCTCTTTAATCTCTCCTATTTCTTCTTCTTCTTCTTCTTCTTCGTTCTTCTTCGTTATTCGTTTCTTCGTCTCCTCTATTTTCCTGGAATACGCCTCGACCCGTTTCCTCTCAAGTCGTAAACCTTCGTGTTCGTCCGAATTGACGCCGTTGGTTTTGAGTAAAACCGCGAACGCGAGCAAGCCGAGTCTCGTGCGTTCCAGTAACTTTTCCGCTTTTTGCAAAGACACCATTTTGCTCGAAGCAGAGGAAGGAGAAGTGATGCGCTTCTTGTCGTCTGCGTCCTCGTCCTCGTCGTTCGCATTCGCAATCGCTTTTTCCATCGCGTCCAAGAACGCATCCATCTTTGCCACGTTCGCTTTCAGTTCTTCGTTATGTGTTCTCATCGCGTCATCGTCATTCTTCTTTTTGGTCGTCGTCGTTCTCATCTCTCTCTCTCTCGTCTTTTCCTCCTTTTTCGCAACTAAACGCACGAAGAAGGTTTGAGTTATTAGGTAAAATTCGAAGCGTAAATTGGGGGCAGTTGTGTGTGGAAATCGAAACGAAATCACTTCACTTCATTCCCTCTCGCGAATAGTTTTCTGCTGCGCGCGTGGTTTGCGATACTACAAGAAGAACAAGAAGAAGAATGAGCCGGCGAAAGAATCCACATCCGCAGCGCGCGGTGAACGTAAAGACGGTGGTTGTGGGTGATGATGATGAAGAAGAAGAAGGAGGAGGAGAAGAACCGTTGGTGTTGTGTTTGCAAATACCACCTGACGAGGATGATGATGATGTTTTTGTTGTTGTTGATGATGATGACGATGATGATGACGATGATGATGATGATGAAGAAGAAGATGATGATGATTATGAAATGGACGAACATACACGAAAAGAAGAAACTGCTTTTAGGAAAGGATCGAAGAGAAAGAGAACGCAACACGAGTGCGATGTTTGCGAGAAGATGTTTGGAAGTCCATCCCAATTGGCCGTACACATGCGTACGCACACGAACGAGAAACCGTATGAATGTGATGTGTGCGAGAAGAGATTTCGTCAATCTCAACATTTGAAAAGCCACGTGCGTATTCACACGAGCGAGAAACCGTACGAATGTGATGTGTGCGAGAAGCGTTTTACTACGGCTGATAGTTTGAAAAACCACATGCGTATTCACACGAACGAGAAACCGTATGAATGTGATGTGTGCGATAAAGCTTTTCGTCAACTTGGTAATTTGAAAGTCCACATGCGTATTCACACGAACGAGAAACCGTATGAATGCGATGTGTGCGATAAAGCTTTTCGTCATTCTCAACATTTGAAAAACCACATGCGTATTCACACGAACGAGAAACCGTACGAATGTGATGTGTGCGAGAAGCGTTTTACTCAATCGAGTAATTTGGAAAAGCACATGCGTACGCACACGAAAGAGAAACCGTATGAATGCGATGTGTGCGAGAAAGCTTTTCGTGAATCTGGTCATTTGAAAGACCACATGCGTACGCACACGAACGAGAAACCGTACGAATGTGATGTGTGCGAGAAGCGTTTTACTCAATCTAGTAGTTTGAAAACGCACGTGCGTATTCACACGAACGAGAAACCGTATGAATGTGATGTGTGCGAGAAAGCTTTTCGTCAATCTGGTGATTTGAAAAGGCACAAGCGCACTCAACATTAGCTCTTTTATAGTCCTACATATACACACGTATACATTTACGTGACGTATCGAGCGAATCAAACAACAATTAAACACGCCAAATATGCGCTATTTTTAGAACATTTTCTCCCTCTCTCTGTGTTGACGTCGTCATTTTATCCACTCGCAAAGAGCGAACATGAAACCTAAAACCGCTGCGCCTGCGAACGAGGACGATGCACCACCACCCAAAACATCATCAACGATGACGACGACAAAAACGGTACCGAATCAACAAAAGAAACGAAAACTGGTCGGGTACTCAAACTTTAAACGCGCGAATCCGCATTCGGATTTGTTCCCCGTCACGCGTTTCCACTCGATTGAGTTTTTCTGTCAAGACGCGAAAACGACCGCGAATCGATTCGCCATCGCGCTCGGGATGAACGTCATCGGTCTGAGCGATCAAACGACGACCGGGAATGTGATTTATAACTCGTACGCGATGAAAAGTAACGAGCTGGTGTTTGTGTTTACCGCGCCGGTGATGACGGAGGAAAAAGGGTACGGGAGAGACTTAGAAGGCGAGAAGGAGGAGAAAAATGTGAGCGACGATGAAACGACGAAAGCAATCGAGGAAGAAAAAGCTTTAGCGAAACAGTTCGTCGAGAAACACGGCTTAGCGGTGAAACGCGTGTGCGTGAGAGTGAATGATTGCAAAGAGGCGTACGCAGTGAGCACGAAAAATGGTGGCGTGAGTGTTCGCGCGCCGAGAACGCTGAGGAATAGGAAAGACGGACGCGAAGCGACGGTGGCGGAAGTCGCGCTGTACGGAGACGTGGAGTTGAGGTTCGTGGAAGATGCGACGACGCATTTGGACGACGATGAGACGTATAGGTATTTAGATTACGATGCAGTCGAACAAGAACAAGAAGAACAGAGCTGTAAAAGTGAGAAGAGGAATTACGGTTTGAAACGTTTGGACCATTGCGTCGGGAACGTGAGCGATTTGATCGAAACCGTGGAATACATCGAAAAGATGTTAGGATTCCACGAGTTTGCCGAATTTGTCGCCGCGGATGTTGGAACTGTCGACTCTGGGTTAAACTCCATGGTTTTAGCGAATAACGACGAGTTTGTCTTGCTTCCGGTAAACGAACCGACGTTTGGAACGCGACGCAAATCGCAAATTCAGACGTATTTAGAAGCCAACAACGGCGCGGGCGTTCAACATTTGGCGTTGAAAACAGACGACATTATTCACACCGTCACGGAAATGAAAAAATATTCTGGCATGTTTGGTGGCTTTGATTTTCAACCGCCCGCGAGTGAGAAGTATTACCAAAACTTGAAAGCCAAAGTTGGCGACGCGTTGTCCGACGAAACTTTGAAAGAGTGCGAACGCTTAGGTTTGTTGGTAGATAAAGACGACCAAGGCGTGCTGATTCAGATTTTTACAAAACCACTCACGGATAGACCGACGATATTCATCGAGATTATTCAACGCATCGGTTGCGAATATCCGAAAGAAGAGAAGAAGGAACAAGCGGCTGGGTGCGGGGGATTCGGGAAAGGTAACTTTGCCGAGTTGTTCAAGAGCATTGAAAACTACGAAAAGAGTTTAGAAGAGGCGAAGAATCAAGCGCCCACAGTGGCGGGCAAATAATTATCATCAGTCATTATACTTTAGCTTATTAGTATTTGTAAGTTATATGTACACTTTTCTGCGCGTGCGTGCTGCTATCTAAAAATCTAATTTACGCGAACGGATTATACGCCGCTGAATTTTGAGAAGGTCTTGGAGAAGTCTTTTGCATCGTGCTGGGCATCGCCGGCATGTTTGGCATTGCCGGCATGTTTGGCATGTTTGGCATCGCCGGCATGTTTGGCATAGTTGGCATAGCTGGCATTAGAGGTTGTGCAGCTGGCTGTTTTGGAGGCGCCGACACGCCAGTCATGCCGCCAAACATAGCGAACGGGTCCGCCTGTTGTGTTTCTGGTAGTGGTTGCTGAGGAGGAGGAGGAGGAGGAGGCGCGCTTTGCTGCTGCGATGAAATGCCTAATCCAGAAATTTGCGGCATGCCAGGCATTGCAGGCATACTAATCACCGGCGCTGCTGCAGCAGTTGGTATCGCTGGTTGGGACCAAAAATCGTCGTCCAACATTGCACGCCCGCTGCCCACGCCCACGCTTTCTCCCACCGTCGTACCGTTTTCTTGTTGTTGTTGTTGCTGTTGTTGTTGTTGCTGTTGTTGTTGTTGTTGCTGCTGTTGTTGAAAAGACACCGCATTTGCTACTCTCGGCGGTGGTTTCAACGCGAACCCTTGGCTGAAACCAGATCCACCGGTTTGCACCTGCTCCGCGGCGTCGAAGAGCGAGGAGGTAATTTTCTTCGTCGGCGATTTCGTAGGATTGTTGATTTGTTCCAACGCGTTAAAAACAGTCTCATTCCCAGGGGTTGGAAACGACGGCGGCGACGCGAAGGAGCTCCAGTTCACCGAGCTATTCCCTTTTTGTTCTTCTTGGTGTTGTTCTTGTTGCTTTTTCTCAGTATTTTCATCTTCAAACAAACCGCCGAATAAATCCGGCGATTTCTCTCTAAACAACTTTGGTTTCGCATCCGGCGGCGCGGGCGTCGTCGTCGACCCATCATCCCCTCCTTTTCCACCTTCATCAACACCATCACTCATCCAAATCTTATCCACCAAAGCTGCTTTCACGAACCCTTTTATCTTATTCGTCTCGCTGCTTTCCGGTTTCGGATACTTATTCTCGTCGTACTTACCTTTGGCGAAATATCTTCGTCTCGCCGTTTCGTTCCCACCGTTGCAAACGAACACGTTTACCTCTTCCGGCGTAAACGTGCTCGCGCTCACGCTTTTCACTCGAAACCCAAACTCGCGATAGATGCCCGCGCATCTCGTGCATATGAAGGTTGAAAATGTCACGCACGCGTATTGCGGGGCTAAAGATCCCGGCCCTGCGCACGTGAAACACGCGTTGTTGTTCTTTCTCAAACGTTTCATCATCTCTTCGCACTTTTCATTTTGGAGTTGTTTGTTCAATGACGAGACTTTTTCTTTGTCCCATTTTATATTAGACATTTTAGTCGTAGTATTACTCGTACCACCACCACCACCACCGGGGACGACAAAGTTGTTGCTTTTCTTCATATTTCTCGTCTTCTTTCTCTTCTTCTTCAAGAGGACACAAAACAGCAGCGCGCAGAGTAATCCAAGAGAGAGAAAGAACAACTCGAGAGTCAAAATAATCCAGTGTCCTCTTTTGACAATTTTTAAAACCCTAAACTAATTTTATTTTGAGCCCGCCAAAATTTGAATTTTTCTCAACTCTTTTGAACAACCACACTTTTGAAACGAAGAAGCGCAGAGGAACAACAACAACAACAACAACAACAACAACAGCACTTAGGGCAAAGAGAGAGAGACGATATATAAAGAGCACTACTTACAATAATGGTTTTACCGCTGATGCCACCGAACACGCCTGGAAATGGTAATGTTGGTTTAAATAATAAGAATAACGATGATGAGAAAAACAACGCCGCTCCGATTGGCCATCTGTCGCGAATCGAGCTCGAGAATTTCAAGTCGTACAAAGGGAAACAAATCATCGGTCCGTTTAAAAAGTTCACCTCCATCATAGGCCCGAACGGGAGCGGGAAATCAAACCTCATGGATGCGATTTCGTTCGTTTTAGGCGTGCAATCCGCGCAATTGAGAGGGTCGACGTTGAGAGATTTGGTGTACGCGTACGACGTGCAAGATTCGAAGGAGAAGAGAAACGCGAGCGTGAGTTTGGTGTACGTTTTGAATACCAACGACGAAGAAGAGGAAGAAGAAGAAGAAGACGAGAGCGAAGAACGAGACGGAGATAAAGAAAACTCGAAGAAGAAGAAGAGGCAGAAGAGAGGAGAAGAAGAAGGAGAGAAGAACGAGGTACGGTTTTCGCGCACGATATCCAACTCGGGCGCCTCGGACTATAAAATCGACAACAAGACGGTGACGTTTGAAGAGTACGCGGAGAAGTTGAAACAGTTTGGTATCCTCGTCAAAGCGAGAAACTTTTTGGTTTTTCAAGGCGACATCGAAGCCGTCGCGCAGAAATCGCCGAAAGATTTGACGCAACTGTTCGAACAATTGAGCGGAAGCGACGAGTTGAAGCAGGCGTATAACGACGCGCAGTTGAAAGTGAAAGAGGCGGAGGAGGAGAACGCGGTCGTCTTCGGGAAGAAAAAGACGTTGATGAGCCAAAGAAAACAGATTAAAGAGCAAAAAGACGAGGCAGAGAAGCACATAAAGCTCGTGAACGAGTTGAAGGAGTTGAAGACGGATCGAGCGATGATGAAGTTGTTTCATTTGGACGAAGGCATCAAGACGATGCAGGAGGAAAAGTTGAAGATTGTGAAAAGTCGAGACGCGCACGACGAAAAGAACGAGGCAAATAAAGTCGAACTAGAGGAGAAGAAGAAGACGAAGGCGCAGGTGGCAAAATCTGCGCTGGTGGCGGAGAAGAAGATGAGTAAGTTGAGAGAGGAGCTCTCGAAAGCGACGCCGAAAATGGTCAAATCGAACGAAAGTTTGCAAAGGAACAAGAAGAAATTACAGTTGTTGCAAACAAACTTGGAAAAGACAAAGGAGGATAAAGATTCTCGATCGCAAGACGTGACAAAGTTGGAGAAGCAGTTGGAGGAAGTGAACGACGCGGAGAGATTGTACGACGCGGACCAGCTGAAGAAAGCCGAGAAGAGGTCGAAAGTAGAATTAAGCGACGCGCAACGCGAAGAGTTTAACCAAAAACGCGCGGAAGCCGGTTCGAAGACGTTTAAATTCAAACGCGAACGCGACGCGGCGGAAAACAGAGCGAACGTTGACAAAGGCACGTTGGAACGTTTAGAAGGTAAAATCGCGCAGTTGGAGAAACGTAAATCGTTCTTGAAAGAAAACGAGAAGTCGCAAAAGGCTCGATTGAAAGAGGTTGGCGAAAAAGTGAAACTGGCCGAATCCGATTTCAAAGCGCAAGACGCCAAGATTAAGATTTTAGCGGACGAGAAACGATCTACGAGAGCAAAAGCGGAACACTACCAAACGCAAATCGACGCCTTAACTGAGAAGTTACGAAGTGCGAAGGCGCTGCGTAAAGAAAACGAACGCGAAATGAAAGCGACGGAGGCAATCGCGTCCATGAGATCGCTCTTCGCCGGATGTCGCGGGAGAGTCACAGACTTGATTAAAGTGTCGAACAAAAAGTACGAGTTAGCTGTGATCACGGCACTAGGTCGAAGCGCAGATGCGGTAGTCGTAGACGATCGTGAATCCGCGAAAGAGTGCATTCAGTATTTGAAAGACCAACGCGTCCCGGCGATGGAATTTATTCCGTTGAAAGACATCAAGACGATGTCCGAGAACAACGAACGCTTGCGCGAATTAGGCGGCACCGCGAAATTAGTCATCGATGTCGTCAGCTACGATAACGCGTACCACAGAGCGATGTTGCACTCGTTAGGGGATTGCGTCGTCTGCGACACCCACGCCGAGGCGAAGAAACTTGCGTACGACAAGAGCAAGAAGAACGCCGGCGCGCTATTGAAAGTCGTCTCTTTAGACGGCACGAGCATCGATAAAGCAGGTAAACTTACCGGTGGGAGCTCTCAAGGATTGACGGATAAAGCGAACAGATTCACGCGAGCGGATATTGACACGTGGCGTAAAGAAAAAGAAAAGTTAGAAACGGAAATGTTGAAGTTGAAATCGGTGCAACAAATCATAAACGAGGAGAGCGCGGTGTACTCTCAAAAGCAACGACACGAACGCGATTTGGCGAATTTGAAGGAAGATTACAAAGACGTCGAGGCAAAATTGAAGCGGTTTCAAGATGAAATGACTTCAATTAACGACGCGTTGAAACCGATCATTCCCGAACGCGAGGCGACGGAGAAATCCATCAAAGAGTTCGAGGCAAAAATTGTCGAGTTGGACGCGAAAATCCACGACATTTCCGACGAAATCTACGCCGAGTTTTCCAAGCGCGTCGGCATCAAAAACATTCGCGAGCACGAAGAAGAACGAGAGACGAGGCGAAAGAAACAAGCGGAAGCTAAAGCAGAGTTTGCGTCGCAACGCGCGCGCGTCGTTGAGTTACTCGATTACGAAAAATCCCGCGACAACGACTCCGCCATCAAACGCAACGAGAAAGATATCAAAAAGTGCGAAAAGGAAATCGAAACTTTGGAAACGGAGTTGGAAAAACTCAATCAAAGCACGGCGGAGATGAAGACGCAGTTGAAAGAGCTGGATGGTGAATTGAAACGCGCGAAAGACGACGCGAGAAGCGTCGAACGCGAATTGCAATCTCTGAAAGAGCTCAACGCGGAAGCCAACGACGAACGGGAACGATTTTCGAGGTTGATTAACGCCAAGAATAATCACTTGGACGCGTTGAGAGGTTCGAGATTGGACGTCTTGAAGAATGCGAGCATGGAGTTGTTGGAAATCCCGCGAGCGGCGCAACCCGCCGCCGGCTCTGGTAGTGCGAAAAAGAAGAAGAAGAGTTCGTCTCGAAAAAGAAAGACTGCGGGCGATGACGACGAAGAAGAAGAAGAAGACGAAGAAGTAGAAAATGACGACGACGCCATGGACGTGGACGCGCCAAGAAGTGAGTACGATACGGACGAAAACTACGCGGTAGACTATTCGGACTTGAAACCCGAGTTGCGCTTAGCCATCGATCAGGCGCAAAGAGACCGACTCGACGGGGAAATGCGCGACGAGTGCAACGAACGCGCCGCTACTTTAGAAAAGCTCGAGCCAAACATGAAAGCGCTCGAACAGTACGACCAAATTCTCGAAAAGGAAAAGCAACAAGCGGTTGAGATTGATAATGCGCGAGAAAAGTTGAGCGCGTGTCAAATCACCTTCCGAGAGATTGCGGAGACGAGAGGCGCTCGTTTTAGAGGCGCGTTTGAGCACGTCGAGAAGAGAATCTCTGAGACGTACCGAGAGTTGACAAAAGGTAGCGCGCATCCAACGGGAGGTCAAGCGTTCTTAACGCTCGAAAATTACGACGAACCGTTCTTGGGTGGCGTGAACTTCACCGCCATGCCTCCATCTAAGCGATACCGCGAGATGGAGATGTTATCGGGCGGCGAGAAAACTATCGCCGCTTTGGCGTTGCTCTTTGCGATTCACTCCTATCGCGCGTCGCCATTTTTCGTCTTGGACGAAGTCGACGCGGCGTTGGATAAATCCAACGTCGAAAAAATGGCTAGGTTTGTCCGCTCGAAATCCTTAGGCAAAGGTGGTACGCAATCCATCGTCATTTCGCTCAAGGATAACTTTTACGACAAGGCGGAGTCGTTAGTCGGCGTTTCGAGAGACCAACGAGAGGCGTGCTCAAAGGTGTTGACGTTTGATTTGACGCAGTTCGCCGAGACTGCTTGATGATGAAAATTTCAGTGGCGGAGAGAATACAATTATCGTTGACAAGAAGAACGTGCTGAATAACATACGCGCACACATGCGCGCGCAAACGCGCGCGCGAAGAAGAAGAAATAGAGAGAAACACAATTTTGTAAAAATGAATTAATACGAAGTAATTTACTGGACCTATACTATTTTCTACTTCTATCCGCCGCCACCGAACGGGTTAGGTAAATTCTCTTTGAACTTATCGAACGTGCTCTTTATCGCTCCGACGCCTTTATTCACCTGACTTGTTGCCGCGTAAGCGTTATAAAAAGTGTTTTGAATGTCCTCGCCTTCGGGTCTTCGTTGCATCGCGCCGACTTGACTAAACTTTCCATCTTTATCCGTGATTAATATTCTCCACGGCGTCCCGCTCGGTGCGCCACCTAAGACGCACTTGAATATAGCCCCTCCAGCGTTTTGGCCGAATACCTTATTCTCAATTGCTAAGGGTAAATACGAGTACACCACCGCGAATTGATTCTTAAACTTCTCCGTCTCTGAAATCGAATCCACGTCTTTCCCGCTCGCAATGATTTCGGATTTATAAATATCTCCCCCATCACCGGCGTGCATCCACTCCGCGTTCACCAAAACAATCGCCCGCGACGGGTTAATCTTCTTCGTTAACTTCACCGCCTGTTCAACTTCGTCTTCTCCAAACCCGACCAAATATACCGCCCCGGTCTTCTCGCTCGCGATGAAATCCGCCTCTACCTCCAACGCTTCCGCCAGCGAGAACGTTTCCACTTTACCATTCTTCTCTGCGCTCTTCCTCGCCGCTTCTTCGTCCGCGTACACCACGCTCGTGTTTTCCTCGTCAAACACCAGCGATAACGCCATCTCCGACGTGGATAAAGCGCCGTCGTCCATCACCGGTAATTCCGCGCATAAAAATTGCCCTCTTTTCGAGACTTGCTTTCGCATCGCTCGTTTTTTATTCGAACTGCTTTTTTTCTGGGACGCGTTTACGAGACGTTCGATCGCGGTCGCGCACTGCTGAAACGCCTCCTCTTTCGACTCCGGAGGATTATAAATTCCTTGTTGGTCTCCCGTCAGAGCTGTTGTTGTCGTCGTCTTCGTCGCTCTTTGTTGTCTTCTCGTTGTTGTTGTTGTTTTCGTCGTCGTCGTCGTCTTTCTCTTGAAGTTTTGGATAATGCGCTGCTGCGTGTGATGATGATGATGATGACTCGACGACGACAGAGCAGCAGCACAGGCAGAAGAAGAAGAAGACGCAATCATTGAGAAGAAACGAAAGAAAAAGAGGGTCTTTTTGAGCGCTCGAAAACGAGAGGATTTTACTGTCTTTAAGTGCGCTTTAAGTGTGCGTGCAAACAACAACTTAACTTGTGGTGGTTTTGAGCAGTGCTCTCTTTGCTCCTCTGCGAGTCTCAATCAACCGCTATCGCTGCATCATTTGCCGTTCTTTAAAGCGTTAACGTTCACGGGATTCGTCGGATCTTTCTTCCACATTTTGGACAACAACTCGTCGTACTGACTTTTCTTCAACCCTGGCCGTTCTTCTTTCATCCCGGGGAGTTCTCTCTCCTCGAACGCTTTGTACGCCGCCTTCATCGAAACCGGTTGCGTTTTCTTCGCGATGTCCAATCCAGTCAACTCCTTGACCGCTCTGTCGATAGTTCCTCCTCCTTTTACTGCTTCTTTATTTTCTGCGTCGAAGCGTGCTTTGTTTGTGTTTTCGATTTCGTCCACGTTGACGTACGACTCCGCTTCTCGCTTCGCCGCGAATTTCGCTTTCAATCTCGCCTTTGCATCCATCGCTTTGTTCTGTTCGATTTCGAATTTCGTCAGCTTCTTACTGCTCGAACTCTTCTTCTGACCGAGTTTGTTCATCTCCTCTTCCTCCATTTTCGCTAATCTTCTGTTCTCCGCTTTCCTCAGCGCGATTTCGTCTTCTCTCTTCGCGTCTTCTTCTCTCTTCTTCTCTCGTTTTAACGTCGGGTTCTCGAAGCCGATGAATTTCGCATCTTCGTTCGCTTTGTGCTCCTGCGCTTTCGTTTTCGCGAGTTGCTCTTGTTCCCTCGAAGCTTTGGCCTCGCGGCGGATGTTTGCCGTGCCACCCATTCTTTATCGCTGTTTTCTTGTTCTTATTCTTAGTATTAGTATTACAACGAAGCGAGAGTAGTATATAAAGTGCGTCTGCTTCTTTGAAGAGATTCTTACTACTACTACTACTACTACTACTACTACTACTACTCTACGTAAAATGATGTCGCTATTATATGTTGTTGTCCCCGTCGCTGATTTTAACCACGTGAACGCCTTTCTGTTCCATCGCTTTTCTGGCCTCTTTGACCGAGTCACCGAGATTTACCGCTCGAGTCACGTCTTCCAAAACGACGACGCGATCGAAGAGCTCGAAAGCGTCCTCGGCGGTGAAACGGACGCAATAATCGAAAGCGACGCCGACGATCACGCAGTGCGTGATTTTTGGACTTTTCGCGGCGTTATCATCACTCTTCGATGACGATGTTAATGATGATAACTCCAATCCTTTATTCACGCCGCGAATAAACTCGCTCAACCCAGTTTCCGTTTCTTTATCGTTTTCCAGAAACGCCGAGTACGAATCCACCCGTTTACGGAACCCTTTCCGAATAACTTTCGCCGAAGTGGGGACTCGAATTCTCTCGTGAAACTCCGCGCCTTTCGTCCCTTGCACGCAATGGTCCGGCCATAACGTCTGCACCACTTTTACTTCTCCTCCTTCGTTTTTTTTGTAACACTTCACCACCTCGTCGAACGGTTTCTTATTCTTTTCCGCGCTCGCGAACGAGGAGTGCTCTGGGCAGTGCCAGTCTTGGGTAAAAATCACCAGCTCGTTTCTCTCGGAGAATACATCGACTAACGCGTTCACATCCTCGATGATTTCTTCCGAATTCGGGACGGACAAGGCGCCAGTTGGTGAGAGGAAATCGTTTTGCACGTCGACCACGATCAGACACGACTTGTTCTCGTTCTCGTTCTCGTCGTCGTTGCCGCTTCCAAAGAACAATCGATTCGTTTCCATAAAAGTCATCCATTTCTTTTTCCGTTCTTCTTCTGCGTTTGAGAGGAAAGACATTGTGCTGTTTTTCGAAAAAGGCGGCTGCGTGCTCTGAGAAGTGTTGTTTTGTGTTTGGTTCGTGGTGGCAACAAAGTTAGTATACGTGGTTGTTCGCGCGCGAGAGAGAGGAGTATATCGTAACGAACTTTTCTCTCTTCGAAAGGCAAAAGTTTTAGGGAAAAGAAGTTGTCATTTCTTTACTCACAAAAGCGCGCTCAACGTTTCGAAGAAGAAGACAAAGAAGAAGAAGAAGAGGAAATACTGTACAGAATGGCGAGACGAAAGAATCCACATCCGCAGCGCGCGGTAAACGTGAAGACGGTGGTTGTGGGTGATGATGAAGAAGAAGAACAAGAACCGGTGTTGTGTTTGCAAATACCACCTGACGAGGATGATGATGATGTTTTTGTTGTCGTTGATGATGATATTGATGACGATGAAGATGATGATGATGATGAAGAAGAAGATGATGATGATTATGAAATGGACGAACAGATACGAAAAGAAGAGACTGCTTTTAGGAAAGGATCGAAGAGAAAGAGAACGCAACACGAGTGCGATGTTTGCGAGAAGATGTTTGGAAGTCCATCCCAATTGGCCGTACACATGCGTACGCACACGAACGAGAAACCGTACGAGTGTGATGTGTGCGAGAAGCGTTTTACTCGAGCTCATAGTTTGAACGAACACATGCGAATTCACACGAACGAGAAACCGTACGAGTGTGATATGTGCGAGAAGCGTTTTCGTTATTCTGGTAATTTGAAACTCCACATGCGTATTCACACGAACGAGAAACCGTACGAATGCGATGTGTGCGAGAAGCGTTTTACTCAATCTAGTAGTTTGAAAGACCACAAGCGTATTCACACGAACGAGAAACCGTATAAATGTGACGTGTGCGAGAAGTGTTTTCGTCATTCTAGTTCTTTGAAAATCCACATGCGTATTCACACGAAAGAGAAACCGTACGAATGTGATGTGTGCGAGAAGCGTTTTACTACGGCTTGTAGTTTGAAAGTCCACATGCGTACGCACACGAACGAGATGCCGTACGAGTGTGATGTGTGCGAGGAGCGTTTTAGTGAATCTGGTACTTTGACAAAGCACATGCGTATTCACACGAACGAGAAACCGTATGAATGCGATGTGTGCGATAAAGCTTTTCGTCAATCTGGTACTTTGAAAATCCACATGCGTATTCACACGAACGAGAAGCCGTACGAGTGTGATGTGTGCGAGAAGCGTTTTACTACATCTGGTCAATTGAAAGTCCACATGCGTATTCACACGAACGAGAAACCGTACGAATGTGATGTGTGCGATAAAGCTTTTCGTGATTCTGGTGATTTGAAAAAGCACATGCGTATTCACACGAACGAGAAGCCGTACGAATGTGATGTTTGCGAGATGAAGTTTCGTCGATCTGATACTTTGAAATTCCACATGCGTCGCTGGCATTAGCTCATGAATAGTCCTGTTGTACCACATACGTTTGCTCTTTTATAGCCATAGCCTACATGTATGCGTTGTCCCCATATGCGATAGATACGGAGAAAGAGTCTCGCGTGAGATTACGCTCGTAAATATTCGCGCTTATTAATGTTTTTCCTCTCCTC
>Ga0181554_1001199_pt1 | contig 24889 bp, 17 predicted proteins | sample 011ome_16_FD_145602 | JGI IMG/M metagenome (GOLD analysis project Ga0181554, IMG submission 145602) | Coastal salt marsh microbial communities from the Groves Creek Marsh, Skidaway Island, Georgia - 011503CT metaG (spades assembly) | ecosystem: Environmental > Aquatic > Marine > Intertidal zone... | reverse complement strand
TGGCGGGCGGGCGGGCGGGCTGAACGGTTTTTCATTCCTGCGGATCTGGATGATCTCCGTTTATTCCTGAGAACTCTGACGGAAGCTAGCGAGCCTCTGCTTTGGGTGGGATTGGGCAGCAATTTGCTGGTGCGGGACGGTGGAATTCGCGGGACTGTAATTTGTACCCGCCATCGTCTGAAGGGATTGAATCTTGTTGCTCCCGGAAAAGTCGCGGTTGAGGCCGGGGTGCCTTGTGCTCATGTGGCCAAATTTTGCGCTGAGCACGGCTTGGTTGGGGCAGAGTTTCTGGCGGGTATTCCCGGCACAATGGGGGGAGCTTTGGCCATGAATGCCGGTGCGTTTGGCGGTGAAACATGGGAGTTGGTAGACCGTGTGACCACCGTGGATCGTCGGGGCGATCTGCAGAAAAGAGATCCCGCTGAATACCGGGTGGGTTACCGCAGTGTTCGAGGTCCAAGCAACGAATGGTTTGTCGAGTGCGAACTAACCCTCCAGAAAGGTGACGTTGCGATTAGTCGCTCAAAAATCAAGGGTTTGCTTGCTCGTCGCAATGAAACACAGCCGACAAATATGCCTAGTTGCGGTTCGGTTTTTCGTAATCCCGATGGGGACTTTTCTGCTCGCCTTATAGAGGCTTCGGGACTGAAGGGGTATACGATCGGTGGGGCTCAGGTTTCCGAGAAGCATGCCAACTTTATTGTGAATACGGGTAATGCCAGCGCTGCCGATATTGAACGGTTATTGCTGTTTGTGCAGGCCGAGGTTCTGCGGTTGCAAGGGGTTGACTTGGTGCCGGAAGTGAAAATTGTAGGTTGCGAGCCAGAGGAGGCATGATGAGTCGGCAAGTGAAGGATCCTCTTGATTTTGGTCGTGTTGCGGTGCTCATGGGCGGTGCTGCGGCTGAGCGCGAAGTGTCGCTGAAAAGTGGCCGGGCGGTTCTGGATGCCTTACTGAATAAGGGGGTCAATGCCGTTGGGCTGGATGTCGGCAAGCAAATGACGCAATCCCTGACCGATGATGGCGAGGGGTTTAATCGCGTTTTCAATATCATTCATGGCCGGGGCGGTGAGGATGGTGTCCTGCAGGGAGCGCTTGAGACTCTTGGCATCCCATACACCGGTAGTGGTGTACTCGCTTCGGCGCTGAGCATGGATAAATTGCGCACCAAGTTGTGCTGGATGGGCGCTGGCTTGCCCACTCCGCGCTGGATGCGAATCCGGTCAGAGGGGGATTTGATGCTTTGCGAGGAAAAGCTGGGTTTCCCCATGATCATAAAGCCAGCTCAAGAGGGATCTAGTATTGGGATGAGCAGGGCAGAGAACAGGGAGCAACTCAAGGACGCATGGCGCACAGCATCGTTATATAATTGCGATGTGTTCGCCGAATCCTGGGTTGTCGGCAAGGAGTACACCGCCGCAATACTCAATGGCAAGCCTCTTCCACTTATTCGTCTTGAGACTCCCCATACTTTTTATGATTTCGACGCAAAATACCGCGCCGAAACCACTCAATATCATTGTCCTTGTGGCTTGGCAGCTGAGCAAGAGCTGCAGTTTCAGCGGCTCGCGCTTGATGCCTGCGAGATTGTTGGCGTCTATGGATGGTCCAGAGTGGATCTGATGGTTGACCATGATGGAAAGCCTTGGTTGATCGAGGTCAATACAGTGCCGGGCATGACCGACCATAGCCTGGTGCCTATGGCGGCCAGACAAGCGGGTGTTTCATTCGATGATCTGGTCTGGCAGATCCTTGAAACCAGCTTTGACCGGGGTTGAAATTTCGCATGAGTCGCTCTCGATCGAAACCCCGAAGAAAAAAAACCAACTACCTGAAGGTGGTTTTGCTGGCCGGGATTTTCCCGGCTATTGGCATTTTTGCAATGCAAAAGCGAGACACCATAATTGCCTCGGTTGAGATGATGCTCCCCATCAGGCAGGTTCGCATCGAGGGTGAGCTTGCCAGCATAGACCCCCTGATACTCGAGCAGCGCCTGCTCCCATTGGCTAGGGGCAACTATTTGACTCTGGATATCAATGCGCTTGAACAAACCGCTTCACACGTGGAGTGGGTGCGCTCTGCAAGTGTGACAAGAATCTGGCCCGACACGCTGCAGGTGAGTGTAACTGAGCAGAAACCGGTCGCTCGATGGGGGGATGAAAGCTTGTTGGGGGAATCCGGCGAAGTGTTTGCCTTGCCGGCTCAGTCTTCTGATTTTTCATCACTGCCCATGCTTAATGCGCCGCGAGGGCATGAACTTGAAGTGCTTGGAATGCTGGACAGGCTGAACAAGAAACTTCAGCCCCGTGACACAAGCGTGACTTCGCTCAGGATGAGTGACCGATTAGCCTGGACGGTCATCCTCTCGGATGGCCTGGAGATCGCTATTGGGAATCAAGATCCGTTGAAAGCCCTTGACCGTTTGTTAGCTGTGTTGCCTGGTTTGGGTGAGCAGCGCATGGCCCTGCTCAAAAAGGTTGATTTGCGCTACCCCACAGGATTTGCCGTGATATGGAAGTCGGAGTTGCAAGATGGCCCGATCCAACCTCCAGAGCAGGGTCAGTCCAAAAAAACCGCAAGCGCAGTCAATAAAACTTGAATGTATTGAGTTGCATGAAAAATATTAATAACAGGCATTTGACCCATGGCTAAAAAATCGGACCGCAATCTCATTGTGGGATTGGATATCGGCACTTCCAAGGTGGCCTGCATCGTGGGCGAGATTAACCCGGAGGGTGATATCGAGGTAGTGGGTCTGGGTACGCATGCTTCAAAGGGCCTTAAGAAGGGAGTGGTGGTCAATCTTGAAACCACCGTGCAGTCGATACAACGTGCAATCGACGAGGCCGAGCTGATGGCAGGCTGTCGCATTAACTCTGTCTACGCCGGGATCGCTGGCAGCCACATCATCAGTATGAACTCCCACGGCATCGTGGCTATCCGTGATAAGGAGGTAAGTCAGGGAGATGTGGATCGTGTGATTGATTCCGCCCGCGCTGTTGCGATACCGGCGGATCAGAAAATCCTGCACATTCTGCCTCAGGAGTATGTGATTGACCGTCAGGAAGGGATCAAGGAACCGGTCGGCATGTCCGGCATCCGGCTGGAGGCCCGCGTACACATCGTGACCGGCGCGGTCAGCGCAGCGCAGAATATCGTTAAGTGTATCCGCCGTTGTGGACTCGAGGTGGAAGACATTATTCTCGAACAGTTGGCTTCAAGCGCTGCTGTTCTGACTGATGATGAGAAAGATCTCGGCGTCTGTCTGGTGGATATTGGCGGTGGCACCACGGATATTGCCGTTTTTACAGATGGAGCCATACGCCACACTGCCGTAATTCCGATCGCTGGCGATCAGGTAACCAATGACATCGCTGTTGCGCTTCGAACTCCCACCCAATTCGCCGAGGAGATCAAGATCAACCATGCTTGTGCGCTAACTCAGCTTGCGAGCCTTGAGGATCTGATTGAGGTCCCCAGTCTAGGTGAGCGTCCGATCAGGCAGATTTCCCGGTTGAACTTGGCTGAAATCGTTGAGCCTCGCTACGAAGAACTTCTCATGCTGGTTCAGGCTGAGTTACGCCGCAGCGGTTTCGAGGATTTGATTGCCGCGGGTGTGGTTCTCTGTGGCGGAAGTGCAAGGGTCGAAGGTTTGGTAGAGCTTGCGGAAGAGATCTTCCATGTGCCTGTGCGTATTGGTATGCCGCATGCCATCACAGGGCTTAATGAGGTGGTACGTAATCCTGCTTATGCGACCGGAGCGGGATTGTTGCTGTTCGGGAAACAGCAGCATGTGCATGGAGAGCATCATGGGTCGGTGGGTCCTGGTTTTCGGGGTATGTGGACCCGCATGAAAAGCTGGTTTACGGGCAATTTTTGATTCGATGAATTACAACGGGGTGGAGTTATGAAATTTGAAATAGTTGATTCTTATAGTCAAAACGCTGTCATCAAGGTTATTGGTGTTGGTGGTGGTGGCGGGAATGCCGTGAACCATATGGTGAACAGTCAAGTCGATGGCGTTGATTTTATTTGCGCCAATACGGACGCTCAGGCACTTAAGAGTCTGCAGGCGCGCTCAGTCATTCAGTTGGGTAATGCCTTAACCAAAGGTCTTGGAGCGGGCGCCAATCCTGACATCGGTCGCCAGGCCGCGCTGGATGATCGTGATCGCATTCTTGAGGTGCTTGAAGGATCAGACATGGTTTTCATCACCGCAGGAATGGGGGGTGGGACCGGCACGGGCGCTGCACCCGTGATTGCCGAGATCGCCAAGGAAGCTGGGATTCTTACGGTAGCCGTCGTCACCAAGCCCTTTGCGTTTGAGGGAAAGAAGCGTAAGGACTTGGCCGAAAAGGGGATTGATGAATTAAGTCAGTTTGTTGATTCACTAATCACCATTCCCAACGAAAAGCTGCTGCCGGTATTGGGTCGAGAAGTCAGCCTCATGAACGCCTTTGCAGCCGCGAATGACGTTCTGTTGGGTGCTGTTCAAGGCATCGCTGATCTGATTACCCGCCCCGGTCTGATCAACGTCGACTTCGCCGATGTTCGGACCATCATGTCGGAAATGGGGATCGCGATGATGGGTACTGGCGTAGGTCGCGGAGAAAACAGAGCGCGTGAAGCGGCAGAAGCGGCGATCGCCAGCCCGTTGCTTGAAGATATCAATCTTCAAGGGGCTCGAGGCATTCTTGTTAACATCACCGGTGGCATGGATATGGCTATAGGTGAGTTTGACGAGGTGGGTAACGTCATTCGTGAATTTGCCTCCGATGATGCAGCAGTAGTTATTGGTACCGTCATTGACCCGGATCTTCATGATGAATTGCGGGTGACCGTGGTGGCGACTGGGCTCTCTGGTCCTCGTTATGCCAGTGAGCCGACGCTCAAACTGGTGCAGAAGAATACCGGCGAAATCGACTACGGTGAAATGACACGCAGACCCGCGGTAGCCCGGAAGCAATCTCAGATGGAGCCGCGAACTGAAGCAAAGAAAGAGAAGGAGATGGATTTGGAATATCTGGATATTCCTGCCTTCCTGCGTCGGCAGGCAGACTGACAACTTGGGTCGCCTTTGCAAGGCGAAATGGACTAACGGGGCTTGTGATTTATCTACTTGGGCCCACCGAGACCGACCTGATTCGTTACCCAACGAAAAAGTTTGGACAAGTACGCAATTAGATCAGGAGATAATCTGATGATCAGGCAAAGAACTCTGAAGAACATTATCAAGGCGACCGGGGTCGGCTTGCACACGGGGGAGAAAGTATTTCTCTCGTTAAGACCTGCTGCACCCAATACCGGCATCGTCTTCCGACGGGTAGATTTGCCTGAGCCGGTTGATATCCCTGCAACCCCGCAGAATGTCGGTGAAACCACTCTATCCACTACCCTCATCAAAGGGGATGTCAAGGTTTCAACGGTTGAGCACCTGCTCTCTGCGCTGGCCGGGCTGGGTATCGATAATGCCTATATTGATGTGAGCGCTCCCGAAGTGCCCATCATGGATGGCAGTGCCGGCCCCTTTGTATTTCTGATTCAATCGGCCGGTGTCGAAGAGCAGAATGCACCCAAACGCTTCATTCGGATAAAGAAACCGATACGTGTCGAGGACGGTGACAAGTGGGCCAGCTTTGAGCCTTATGAAGGCTTCAAGGTGGGGTTTACGATCGACTTTGATCATCCTGCGTTCAATGATGATGTTCAGTCAGCCAGTATCGACTTCTCCTCGACTTCGTTTGTAAAGGAAGTGAGCCGCGCAAGAACCTTCGGTTTCATGCGGGACATCGAGGCCCTTCGTAAGCGTCGATTGGCTCTGGGTGGCAGCATGGATAACGCTATCGTTGTTGATAGTTACCGTATTCTTAATGAGGACGGGCTTCGGTATGCCGATGAATTCGTCAAGCACAAGATTCTGGATGCTATTGGCGATCTTTATTTGTTGGGGCACAGCCTGATTGGATCCTTCACCGGTTACAAATCCGGGCATGGTCTGAATAACCTCCTGTTGCGTGAACTGCTGAGCCATCAGGATGCATGGGAGTCCGTCACCTTTACCGAGGAAGCAACCCTGCCTATTTGCTATAGCCGCCTGGTTACCGTAGCCCGATAATTTAAGGGTCATTGACAAAAAGGGCATTGCGACGTTCGCTCGTAATGCCCTTTTTTATATGCGGTGGTTCAATGGAGCGAGCTTCAGCACAACCTTAAGGCCATTATCATGTGGTTGCATAGCTGACAATGGCCAGCGTTGTGTAGGTCTCAGTCCGCGAGAGTGCGGCCAAGACGCATCAGAGCCGATTTGATTACCTCAGATTCGCAGCTTTCAGCGGACAGAATCAGCTGTTTTGCAGTTGCTTTTGATGGACGTTTGGCGGAAAAGGGTTTTGGCGTGATGCTTGCGCTAGCAGGCAAGGTTCGAATCTGAACCCTACTAAGTTGGTGCCCATCTGTGATCAAAATCCTATCCAGCAGTGCGCCAGACTGGAAACGCATCAAGCTTGCCTGAGCGGCCGATTCCACCAGAATAATGAGGGTATCGTTTCTGAGGAGGCAATGTAGGCATTGGCCCCGCAAACCAGTCGGTAAAGCAGCTCTTACCTGACGCAGTAGTTCTTCCTGGGCGGCAACCGTTGCCTTAATGTTGGTCAACGCGGAGTTGCAAAAAAACGAATCCAATCGTCGTGGCTTGTTTGTCATTCAGGACTCAAGTTGAGAGGAGTTCCTTCATCATGGGTGCGTCGCCCGAATGATTGTTTTGCATAATGTTGAGAAGGCTCGAACCTTATAAGGACAAGTCATTTGCGGTATCATCCCGCGATTAAATCCCACCGCATCTGGAATCATATCGTAATGCTAGGCAAGCTGGTCAAGATGGTCGTTGGCAGCCGCAACGAGCGCATCGTCAACAAGAAACGTAAAATCGTCAAACGCATCAATGCCCTGGAACCACAGTTTCAGTCGCTGACTGATGAAGCGCTCAAGCGCAAAACTCAGGAGTTCAGGGAACGACTGGATCGTGGAGAAACCCTTGACGGTATTCTTCCGGAAGCCTTTGCCACCGTGAGAGAGGCTTCTCGGCGCGTACTGAATATGCGTCACTTTGATGTACAGCTGATCGGTGGCATGGTGCTGAATGACGGCAAGATCGCCGAAATGAAGACCGGTGAAGGGAAGACCCTTGTTGCAACGTTGGCCGCCTATCTGAATGCGCTGCCCGGCAAGGGTGTCCATGTTGTCACGGTCAATGACTACCTGGCCCGTCGCGACTCCGAATGGATGGGCAGGATTTATACGTTTCTTGGGCTTACGGTAGGTTGCATCGTTAGCAATCTTTCCACTGAGGAGCGTCGCGAAGCCTATGCTGCCGATATCACCTATGGCACCAACAACGAATTCGGCTTTGATTATTTGCGCGACAACATGGCGTTCAGTCTGGATCAGCGGGTTCAGCGCGAGAAATTTTTTGCCATTGTCGACGAAGTGGACTCCATCCTCATCGATGAGGCCCGAACACCTCTGATCATCTCTGGTCCCACCGAGGATAGAAGTGATCTCTACCAGAAAATCCAGTTGCTGATGCCGCAACTGGTCAAGCAGGAAAAAGAAGATGGTCCCGGTGATTATTCGCTGGATGAGAAGTCTCGTCAGGCCTTCCTGACTGAAAGCGGGCACGAGCGTATCGAACGGCTGTTGGTAGAGAATGGCCTGATTCAGCCTCACGAGAGCTTGTACGACGCTATCAATATTCGGCTGATGCACTACATTAACGCATCACTGAAGGCTCATGCCCTTTTTCAGCGTGATGTCGACTACATCGTAAGGGATGGTCAGGTCATCATCGTCGATGAATTTACCGGTCGAGCCATGCCGGGCCGGCGATGGTCAGAAGGTTTGCACCAAGCTGTGGAAGCTAAGGAGCGTGTCACGGTCCAGAATGAAAACCAGACCCTTGCTTCAATCACTTTCCAGAACTACTTCCGGCTCTACTCCAAGCTCTCGGGCATGACCGGCACCGCCGACACCGAAGCGCCGGAATTTCATCAGATCTACAATCTGGAAGTGGTCTGCATTCCGTCCAACAAGCCGATGGCCCGGAACGACATGGGCGACCTCGTGTATTTGACGGTCCCCGAAAAATACATGGCGATCGCTGAAGATGTCCTTGGGTGTGTCGAGCGCGGACAGCCTGTGCTGGTCGGGACCACTTCGATTGAAAATTCCGAGGTGATTTCCAATCTGTTACGGCAGAAGAATATTCCCCATCAGGTGCTTAACGCCAAGCAGCATGAGCAGGAGGCTCATATCGTCGCTCAGGCAGGCAAACCGGGTGCCGTGACGATCGCGACGAACATGGCTGGACGTGGCACCGATATCGTTCTTGGCGGTAGCCTGGAGGAAGAAACAGCCGGCTTTGATCCTAATGACCACGCGGCCTTTGCCCAGGCAAAAGCCGCGTGGGAAGCTCGTCATCAACAGGTCGTCTCAGCGGGCGGTCTGCACGTGATTGGTTCGGAGCGTCATGAATCCCGTCGCGTGGACAACCAGTTGCGCGGTCGTTCCGGCCGGCAAGGCGACTCGGGCTCTTCTCGCTTCTATCTATCCCTTGAGGATCCGCTGATGCGAATCTTCGCTTCCGATCGAGTGGCCTCGCTGATGCAGAAGCTGGGAATGCAGAAGGGTGAAGCTATTGAACATCCTTGGGTAACCCGCGCTATAGAAAATGCTCAACGGAAGGTTGAGGCAAGAAACTTTGATATCCGCAAGCAATTGCTTGAATACGACAATGTTGCCAATGACCAGCGGCGCGTCATTTATCACATGCGTGATGAACTGATGAAGGCGGATGATATTTCCGAATCCGTTGATGCTGCGCGTGTCGATACGATAGCCCAAATGTTTGGTCAGTTCATCCCGCCAAACACAATGGAAGAGCAATGGGATGTGAAGGGACTGGAAGAAGCTCTGGAACGTGACTTCGGAGTCAGCATTCCAATTCAGCACTGGCTGGATGAAGACTCCCGACTTGATGAGGAAAAAATCCGCCAACGCATAACCGAGCAATTGGCAGGAATCTACCAAGAAAAAACGGAGGCCATCGGTCCGCAAGTGATGCACCACTTTGAAAAGACCGTGATGCTGCAAGTGCTCGATGACTCCTGGAAAGAGCATCTGGCAGCGATGGACCATCTGCGGCAGGGCATCCATTTGCGTGGTTATGCTCAAAAAGACCCCAAGCAGGAGTACAAAAAGGAAGCCTTTGAAATGTTCACCTCCATGCTTGAGGGCATCAAGCACGAAGTGATCGGTATCGTTTCCAAGGTCCAGGTGCGCTCCGATGAAGAGGTTACTCAGATGGAGGAGCAAAATCGGGCGCCACAGGAGCTTGAATATCAGCATGCCGAAGCCTCCGCGCTCGGGGGCGAGGAGACGGCTGCCGACGCGCTAGCCGAGCAAGCCGAAGTAGCCAGCACCGCTAAGCCCTTTATCCGCGAGGGTGCCAAGGTCGGCCGCAACGACCCATGTCCGTGCGGTTCCGGCAAGAAATACAAGGCCTGTCACGGCAGGCTGGACTAATTCCATGGTTCATTTGCCGGGATCTGGGAAGCCGCTATCTGTGCGTGGCATCCGACTGGGTGCCGCAGCGGCGGGTATCAAGCGCCAGGATCGCGACGATCTCCTCATTATTGAGGCTGATGAGGGCGTTACCGTGGCTGCAGTCTTCACCCAGAATGCCTTTTGTGCAGCACCGGTGCTCGTGGCCCGTGAACATCTTGGCTGCTCCCCGCGTTGGCTTATTATCAATTCTGGAAACGCCAATGCCGGTACGGGTGATCGGGGGTTGTTGGATGCCAGAACCACCTGCCGTTATCTGGCTGATTATGTTGGGGCTGATGGCTGCCAAGTGTTGCCATTTTCCACCGGTGTAATTGGAGAATTTCTTCCGGTTGCCAAGATTGAGTCGGCTCTTCCTGCGGCTTTGGCGGCTTTGGATGAAGCGGGCTGGGAGCGTGCTGCCCGCGCCATCATGACGACCGACACGCGGCCAAAGATGGCGAGCAGAACCTGCCAGCTGGGTGAAGCCACGATCACGGTAACCGGCATCTCCAAGGGTGCGGGCATGATTCACCCAAATATGGCGACCATGCTTGCTTTTCTGGCAACCGATGCCAGGGTGAACCAGCCAGATCTTCAGGCAGTACTTGCGCGTGCTACTGATAAAACCTTCAACTGCATCACCATAGACGGGGATACGTCCACCAATGACGCCTGCGTGCTACTGGCGTCCGGTGCCGCGATGACGTCGCCGCTCGATCCGGCAACAGCGGATTTCGCTGATTTCGAACAAGCCGTTTTTGGGGTCTGCGAAGAATTGGCGGAGGCCATTGTGCGGGATGGCGAAGGCGCAACCAAGCTGATGAGGATTCAAGTTCGGCAAGCAAGGGATGTTAACGAGGCTCGTGCTGTCGCTAAAACGATTGCGCTTTCACCCTTGGTGAAAACTGCTTTTTTTGCCAGCGATCCAAACTGGGGCCGTATTCTGGCCGCTGTCGGTCGTGCCGGTTGCGAGCAGCTTGATATCGCCGGCGTGTCCATCTGGCTGGGCGATGTGCAGATAGTGAATCATGGTGGTCGGGCGCAGAGTTATACCGAGGAGGCAGGGGCCGCCATAATGGCCCGTGACGAGATTCTGGTGCGTGTCGAGCTTGGTCGGGGCGCGGCCGAGGAAACGGTGTTGACCTGTGACTTCTCCTACGATTATGTCCGCATCAATGCCGAGTATCGGACCTGAGTCGGAAACCAGCTGATCCTTAAAAGACCCAGCGATGGAACACCGCCAGCCAGACGTACTGGACGTTGCAGTCGGGGTAATCTTCAACGAATTCGGCCAGATACTGATCGCTCAACGGCCCGATCATTTGCACCAAGGTGGGCTGTGGGAGTTTCCCGGCGGCAAACTGGAGTGGGGTGAGACGGTCAGGCAGGCATTGGATCGTGAGTTGCGGGAAGAGCTGGACATCGAGGTAAAGAGCGCTTCTCCTTTGATGACTCTGCGACATGATTATCCTGATCGTTGCGTTCGGTTGCACGTGTGGCGGGTGGAACGGTTTTCCGGTACTCCACAGGGGTTGCTGGGCCAGCCGATCACTTGGGTTTCGAGGTCTGATTTGCCCGGATATCAATTTCCGGCGGCCAACGGCCCTATTATTACCGCCGCCCGATTGCCCGACCGATATGCCATCGTTGACGGGCGCGGCGAGGATGGGCGAAATTTCATGGCCCGTATCGAAGAACTTGCTGGTCGAGGCATCGAAATGATTCGTTTGCGGGCTTCCGGTCTCCGGTCACAGGATTACATCCCGCTGGCTCACCGGGCCGCTAACTTTTGCCAAGAGCGCGGAATTGCCTTGCTGCTCAATGGATCGGCGGCCCTTTCCGAAGCTACCGGGGCTGCGGGCCTGCATTTGCGGAGTGATGAGTTGATGCGACTATCCAGGCGGCCAATGGGGGCAGATCATTGGGTGGCAGCATCCTGTCATGATGCAGCTCAACTACAGCATGCCAGCGATATTGGGGTCGATTTTGTCGTTCTGGGCCCGGTTTTACCCACGGATACGCACCCTGGGACTCGAACCTTGGGGTGGCTGGAGTTTGCAAGACTCGTCGATTCCGCGTTGCTCCCGGTGTTTGCTCTGGGTGGACTGAGTGAAGCGCATCTGGATGAAGCCAAACAAGCCGGTGCACAGGGTATCTCGGCTATTCGCGGATTGCTTTGATTGTGGCCCATGCTTGGGCAATGCGCACAAAAATGGTGCATCCTAGTTCCTTGGAAAGTGATTCCAGCCCTGTTTGCAGGCGCTCCATTGTTTGGTATCGATTTTGCTTTTTAATCGAAACGAGTTAGCCCCGTCCCATTCTGACAACCATCGAGGAGAGATAAGAATGTCCCCAAAAGACGTCCTGAAGATGATCAAGGAAAACGAAGTCCGCTATGTGGACCTGCGTTTTTGTGACACCAAAGGTAAAGAGCAGCATGTCACCATCCCGGCCAGCACGGTAGATGAGGATATGTTTGAAGAAGGCAAGATGTTTGACGGCTCCTCCATTGCCGGCTGGAAGCACATCAACGAATCCGACATGATCCTGATGCCGGACGCTACCACAGCCGTCATGGATCCGTTTTTCGACGACCCCACCCTGATCATCCGCTGCGACATCATCGAACCAGCCGACATGCAGGGCTACGAGCGCGATCCGCGCTCCATCGCCAAGCGGGCAGAAACCTACATGAAGTCTACCGGCATTGCCGACATAGCGCTGTTTGGCCCGGAAAACGAATTCTTCGTGTTTGATGACGTGCGTTGGGGCACTTCCATGCAAGGCGCCTTCTTCAAGATCGACTCCGAGGAAGCCGGTTGGAACTCCGAGAAAGTCTATGACGACGGCAATATTGGTCACCGTCCGGGTACCAAGGGTGGCTATTTCCCCGTTCCGCCGGTTGACTCCATGCAGGATCTGCGTTCCGCCATGTGTAACACGCTGGAGGACATGGGCCTGGTTGTCGAGGTTCATCACCACGAAGTGGCCACCGCCGGTCAATGCGAAATCGGTGTGAAGTTTGGAACCCTGGTCAAGAAGGCCGATGAAGTGCTTGTTCTCAAGTACGTTATCCACAATGTCGCTCATGCCTTCGGCAAGACTGCCACGTTCATGCCGAAGCCCTTGGTTGGCGACAACGGCAGCGGTATGCATGTTCACATGTCGCTGGGCAAGGATGGCAAGAACCTGTTTACCGGTGATCTGTATGGTGGTTTGTCTGAGACTGCCCTGTACTATATTGGCGGTATCATCAAGCACGCCAAGGCACTTAATGCCTTCTGCAACGCCGCCACCAATAGCTACAAGCGACTGGTCCCCGGTTTCGAAGCCCCGGTCATGCTGGCTTACTCAGCGCGCAACCGTTCCGCCTCCATTCGCGTCCCTTACGTTATGAACCCGAAGGCGCGTCGCATCGAGGTGCGCTTCCCCGACTCCACTGCCAACCCCTATCTGGCTTTCTCCGCTATGCTGATGGCCGGTCTCGACGGTATCCAGAACAAGATCCACCCCGGCGATGCCATGGACAAGGATCTCTATGACCTGCCGCCGGAAGAGGAAAAGGCCATACCGCAGGTTTGCCACTCTCTCGACATGGCACTGGAAGCCCTGGACAAGGACCGCGAGTTTCTGACCCGTGGTGGTGTCTTCACCAACGACACGATCGATGCCTACATTGGTCTGAAGATGGAAGAAGTCACCCGCTTGCGCATGAGTACCCACCCGGCTGAATACGATCTCTACTATAGCCTGTGATGTTGAATTGCATATCCAAGTGATGCCATAGGCGTCACTAAATGCCTTGAAAGCCCCGCCAGTCGGGGCTTTCGTTTATCTGGGGGTGGGCCAATCACCGGGGGTGAGTAGATGATTGACCGGAGGGGTTTGCTGCTAAAGCTGATGCCGGGATTTTGGCCATCAAATTTTCGTTACTTGTCATCACCGTCAGTCTAAAATCCCATCCGTTTATTATTTAGGGTGCAAAAGCCCGCAAACAATCATCCCAACGGTATTGGATAAGCTGATGTTCAACAGAAACAATTGTCACCACCGCATTCGCAAATTGGGTTTTTTACTGTTGGGCTTCGCCCTGGTTAATCCGTTGATGGCGGTGAGCGCGGGCACGGGTCTTGATTTTGGTCCCGCACACGCTTTTAGCTATGAGTCATTGGTTAACCGCGCGACTGAATTAGCCAAGAAGCCCTATGTCGCGCCACCCAGGCCTATGCCATCCGTCGTCGAAAAAATTGACTACGAAGCCTGGGGGAATATTCGTTACCGGCCGGAGTCTTCGTTGTTTGCCGAAGGCCCCGGTATCTTTCCGGCGACTTTCTTCCATGTCGGCCAGTTTTTCCAGAAGTCGGTGAAGATGCATGTGGTAGAGAATGGCCAAGCCAAGGAGATTCTTTACAGCAGCGATTACTTCTCGATGCCAAAGAACAGCGTCGCTCGAAAGCTGCCCGCCGATACTGGCTTTGCCGGATTTCGCCTGCAGGAGTCGCGGAATCGAGAGGATTGGCGGACCCAGGACTGGTTGGCTTATCTGGGAGCCTCTTATTTCCGCGCCATTGGCGCCCTCAACCAGTACGGTCTATCGGCGCGCGGCGTGACTATTGATTCAGCCGAACCGACGCCGGAAGAGTTTCCCGATTTCACTGAGTTCTACATCGAAGGTGCTAAATCCGAGGGTGACCCGGAGGTGATTTATGCACTACTGAATGGACCGAGCATCACCGGCGCCTATAAGTTCTCGGTCCGTCGCACCGAAGGTGTTGTGCAGGATATCGATGCCGCTCTCTTCATGCGCAAGGAAGTCACAAGGCTGGGCCTTGCGCCACTCACCTCCATGTACTGGTTCAGTGAAACGGAAAAGCGTCGTCTAGAGGACTGGCGTCCCGAAGTCCATGACTCCGATGGGCTGGCGATTTGGACTGGCAACGGAGAACGCCTTTGGAGACCCCTGATCAATCAGCCTTATGCCGTCACCTCCAGTTTTGTGGATAACAACCCCAAGGGGTTTGGTCTGTTACAGCGGGACCGCAACTTTGAAAATTATCTGGATGGCGTCAATTACGAACGGCGGCCCAGCCTGTGGGTAGAGCCCCTGGGCGAGTGGGGGCCGGGGGCCGTCCAGCTGGTCGAGCTGTCGACGGACGATGAAATTCACGACAACATCGTTGCCTATTGGCGGCCGGCGGAACCGGTAAAAGCCGGTTCCTCATATCGGCTACGTTATCGCCTTCACTGGCTGGCGGACGAGCCTTATCCTGCCAAGGTCGCCAAATGTGTTGCTACCCGAATTGGTCGTGGTGGCCAGCCAGGCAAGCCGAGGCCACAGGGCGTCTACAAGTTTGCCGTTGAATTTGCCGGCGAAGCGCTGGATCCCCTGTGGGGTGACACGGTCAAGGCAGAGCCAGTGGTGTCCGCTTCGCAAGGCACCATCAGCGGAGCCTTCATGGAACCCATACCGGGAACCCGGCGCTGGCGGGCCATTTTCGATCTGACACCCAAAACCAATGACCCGGTGGAGTTGCGCCTGTTCATTCGTGGCAATGGAGATGCCATGACCGAGACCTGGTTGTACCAGTTCCGTCCCGGTCGTTGATCGCTTCGGTATGAGCGCCGGGGCGGTTGTGGGTAGCGGCGTTTTCCGATGTGGCCGACAGAGTGTTTTTTCCGCGCATTTTTCACTGGAAAAACGATCATGAGCATGCCGGCCAAAAGTGCGTGGGTCGTTACCGCAAGCTCTGGGGATGCCCGGTTAGCGATAGACAATCTCTATGCGACAACGTGGGTTTCCGAACCTTCGTTGAATTCATGGGTTCAGATTGACCTGGGAGTGGAGTCCACTCTAGCGGGGATTGAGGTTTATTGGGGGCGACGATGGGCGGACAGTTATTCCATTGAATGTTCTCTTGACGGCGATGCATGGGCGCATCTCTGCCATACCCGGCATGGAGAGGGTGGGCAAAATGTGTTTGCTTTTCCTCCGACCCTAGCTCGATTCATCCGTCTGACCGATGAGTGTCAGGAGGCGGAAAGAACCCTGGAAATCGTCGAAATCAATCTTTATGGTCCCTCAGGCGCGATCAGGGTTCTGGAACCTGGGCGCGTTGTGGTATTGGGGCAGTCGCCGATTAGGCTCTTGCCCGGTGAAAGTATCACAGTGGATTTTGGTTATGTCCGTCCACCCATCGGCGCCCTTATCGAGTGGGGCGAGACCTACGGTACGGTATTTTCGGTGCATCTTTCCGATGACGGGCAGCACTTCCGTGAAGTGGGTCGGATTACGACGAGCAGCGGCAGCTACGACAATTTCTATTGGCGATCCACCACCAGCCGATATTTTCGCCTGACTCTCCACGAGACCAGTTCGCCGCAAGGTGCCATCATCAATGAACTGAAGCTCCGCATCCTCAATAAGGACCGAATGCCCATCGGTCAGCTCGAGCGAGCGGCACAGGCTGGACCCGGCGAGCTTTATCCGCAATCTCTACTCGGTCGGCAGGTTTATTGGACGGCGCTTGGAGAATACGACCATCCCGAGCAAGCCCTGTTCGACGAGTACGCCAATCTCGAGCCTCAAGCGGGTAGTGGGCAGTTGATGCCCATGATCCGGATGAATGGCCTTCTGCATGGCGCTCCGGGCGCGCCGGCGATTTCTCACCATTTGGTTGACGGCTCATTGCCGATCCCTTCCGTGAAATGGCATCTTGGTAGCCTTGATGTAGAGGTCTCGGCCTTCGCTCACGCCGGGGAGGCTGTCGTGGAGTACCGGCTGCTTAATGCCGGCTCAGAACGACTGAACGGTTCACTGGTGCTTGCCATTCGCCCGGTCCAGATCAATCCCTATTGGCAACATGGAGGACATGCCATCATCAACTCTATCCGAGTGGATGACCGGCAGGTTTGGGTAAATGATCGGCCTTACGCCGGGCTGTCCGAGCAACCGGATAGTATCTGCATCGCTGATTTTGACCACGGTGACATCGTCAGTGTAATTGCCGGGGAGTCCAGACAGTCGGTGCCCAGCCTTCAATCGAATTCCGGTCTTTTGAGCGCCGCCCTGGAGTTTGACTTTGCGCTGTTACCCGGTGAAACCAAAGCGATTGTCGCTTCGGCCCCCATGCGGGAGGGTATCAGCCAAAACACCCATCTTTCCTTTGAGGATTTACGGCAGCAGGTCATTCATCGCTGGAGGGCGAAACTTGGTTCGCGGCGCATTGTGGTCGGTGACCCCGAAGTCAGCGATACGGTAGAGGCACAGACTGCCCTGATTCTGGTGAATGCCACCCGGTTTGCCTTCAAGCCCGGCCCGCGAAATTATGACCGGACCTGGATCCGGGACGGTTCTTCCCAGGCGTTGGCCCTGCTTTGGGCCGGTCTGGTTGATGAGGCCAAACGCTATGTACTTTGGTATGCGGAGCGGGTCTATGAAAATGGCATGGTGCCGCCAATTCTGAACCCCGATGGTACCGTCAATCGTGGTTATGGCAGCGATATCGAATACGATGCCCAAGGTGAGTTTGTCACAATTGCGGCTGATATTTATCGAATCAGCCGAGATGCCGATTTCCTGCGCGCAATCTACCAATCCGTAGTCCGCGCCACCCGATTCATTGAAGTGCTTTGTGCAGAGACCAACGCCAAATACGGGGCTGAAAGCCGATTTCATGGTCTCGTCGCGCCCTCCATCAGTCATGAGGGATACAACAAGCCAAGCTTCAGCTATTGGGATGATTTTTTTGCCCTGAGTGCCTGGCGCAACTGCGCTTTTTTGGCCAGAGAGATGGGCGACGACTTCACAGCGAACTATGCAGAGACCCAAGGTCAGGCGTTTGCCACACTGCTGACTCGATCCTTGCGGCTGACCGCAGAGGCCCAGGGGAACGGCATGATTCCCGCATCGGCGGATCGTGAGGATGTCGATCCAACCTCGACATCGATCGCCTTCGAGCCTTGCCGCGTAGACGACGTCATTCCCGCCGACCTGATCCAACCCACCTATGATCACTATGCGAAACATCTGGAGGTCATTCGCACTCCGGGTTTTGCTGGCGGATTTACTCCCTACGAGATTCGCAATCTAAATGCCTTTGTAGCGCTGGGCCGCTATGAGGATGCCTTTGGCTTGCTAAATGATGCCCTGACCTGGCGCCGGCCCGCTGGCTGGCGTCACTGGGCGGAAGTGCTCTGGGGTGACCCCCGGGCTGCCGAATACATAGGCGATATGCCGCACACATGGATCGGTGCCGAATATGCGACGGCGGTACGCCGGATGTTATTGCGGGAGCATGGCAGCACTCTGGAACTGTTCAGGGCTGTTCCCGAAGCGTGGTGGGCAGGGGAGGGGATTCGGCTTAACACCCTACCGACCGCCTTTGGCTGGGCGAACCTGAGAGCCGAGCGGAACTCTGTCGGGGCGAGGGTCACGCTGTCCCTGTCTGGGCCGTTGCCTGATCGGATCACGCTTCGCTATCCGGGGGTCCGGCGGGCCATGGCAGATGGTGTGCCTTGTGTCGTTGAGGGCGAGTTGATTTTCGCCTCTTATTTCGAGCAGCTTTCAATCGAGGCTTGATTCCGGACGTCTGAACCTGAGAGTTCAGCCGGGTTCCTCAAAAGCTCATGTCGACGTGCGAGAGTTTCTTGTGAACTGGCCTTTGGCCGGAGCCGCGGTCTCAGTCTCAGATCGGGATTAAGGGGCAACCTACCGCCAAAGCTCCTCGCCATGGCTGTCGATCACCTGGCGGTAAAATAGCGCGCTGTCCTTCAGCGTGCGGGTCTGAGTGGCGTAGTCGATGTGAACCAGTCCAAAACGCTTCGAGTAGCCAAAGGCCCATTCAAAGTTATCCAGTAAGGACCAGGCAAAATAGCCCTTCAGGTTGACGCCCTCGGCAATGGCCTCTTGGGCTGCCCGGAGATGATGGCGAAAATAGGCCACGCGATCGACATCGGCGACGCGGCCCTTGACCGGGTTGGGGTCATCGAAGGCGCCTCCATTTTCGGTGATGTAAAGCGGTATTTCGCCATAGCGACGCTTGACCCAGAGCAGGCAGCTCTTGAGGCCCTCCGGAAAGATCTCCCAGTCCATCGCGGTATGGGGCGATTGATCCTGCCGGACCCGGTCGGTATGAAAAGGCAGCATGCCGGGCGCGTTTTTAACGACAGAACGGCTGTAATAGTTGATGCCGAGAAAGTCGATCGGCGTCTGAATCACGCGGAAATCTTCCTCAGGAAAATCAGCAAAATCCCGGCCATGGATATCGGCCAGCTCCTCGGGATAGCGGCCCATGAACACCGGGTCGAGATACTGGCGGTTCATCCACGCATGCATGCGGGCCATGGCCGTCTGGTCCTCGGGCTTTTCCGATGCGGCATATTTCGGCTCCAAATTTACCACTAGCCCGATCTCTCCCTCTCCCCCATCGGCGCGAAACGCCTGTACGGCAAAACCGTGAGCCCGGAGCAGGTTGTGGGTGGCCAGCCGTGCTTTCGGCAGTTCACGCAATCCAGGTGGGTGCGAGCCTTGGACATAACCTTCATGAACAATCACCCAGGGTTCATTCAGAGTTGCCCATTGCGGAACCCTGCCTCCCAGTGCCCTGAAGACAGCATGGGCATAGTCGGCGAACCAGTGGGCAGAGTCCCGGTTGGTCCAGCCGCCCTGATCGGCCAGAGCGAGTGGCATATCCCAGTGATGCAAGGTCACATTGGGTTGAATTCCCGCGTCATGCAGTCGGTCTAGTAGCCGACGGTAAAAATCCAGCCCTTTCTCGTTCAGCGTACCGCGTCCTTCGGGGAAAATTCGGTTCCACGCAATACTGAAACGGTATGCCTTAAGGCTTAATTCCCGCATCAGCTCGACGTCATCGGCATAACGGGTGTAATGATCACAGGCCAGGTCGCCGTTATCATCACGGGCTATGTTGCCGGACGTATGACTGAACCGATGCCAGTTGCTGGGGCCGGCTCCATCTGCCAGCGGTGAACCTTCGATCTGGTAGGCTGAGGTGGCAGCGCCCCAGAGGAAGCCGGGTGGAAAGGTTTTGTTGTCAGTCATGAAGCTTGAGATCCAGGCGGGTTCAGCAGAGGGGTCGTTCAATTTTGGAGGATTGATTCCGTCGCCTGGGCTTATCCTCATCCAGTCTGGCCAGGGCATTCTCGACATGGATTGCAAACATGTCGGCCATGTCCCTGGAGAAGTTTTCTTTCACAACAATGCGCATCACGTCAATGGATTCGGCTGCGTGGGGAAGCGGGTAGGCCGGCACCGCCCAGCCGCGTTCGCGTAACACTTCACATAGCTGGTAGACAGTAAATCCTCGGTCGTCCTTGAGTTTGAGCACGACCACCGGCAGGTAGGCCGTATCTGTCAGCATCTCGAAACGACCCAGAGCAAGCAGACGTCGTTCGAGATGGCGGGCGTTGCTCATGATATTGGTAATGATCCGCGTATATCCGGCTTTTCCCAGTCGAATAAAGTTGAAATATTGCAGAACGACCTGTGAGGCTGATCTTGAGAAGTTGAGGCTGTAGTTCAGCATCTCACCGCCCAGATAGTTGATGTTGAAGATCAGTTCCTCGGGGATGCAGGAAGCATCCCTGAAAATCACCGAGCCCATTCCGGGGTAGACCAAGCCATATTTATGATTGCTGACGTTGATGGAGCGGACCTGTTCCAGCCGAAAGTCCCAGGCGATTTCAGGGTGAGCGAAGGCCATGACGAATCCGCCTGAGGCGGCGTCGATGTGGATCGGGATGTCGAGTCCCCTTTTCGCCTTGATTTCGAGCAAAAGGGCGTTAATGCCGGCAAAGTCATCGTTCTGGCCGGTAAATGTGGTGCCGATCACCGCGCCGACAGCGATCGTGTTTTCGTCGATGAGGGGCTCGACCTGCTCGGGTCCGATGGTGTACTGGCCCGGTTGCAGGGGAATGATGCGCGCTTCAACATCGAAATACAGGGCAAATTTTTCCCAGCACGAATGCACATCGGCGCCGAATATTACGTTGGGCTTGTGGCTGTCGAGCCCTTGTGCCTGACGTCGCTTGCGCCATGACCACTTGTGCGCCAGTAGCGCCAGCATGATGGCTTCCGACGAGCCCACGGTTGATGTACCCACTGAATTTGTCTCCGCGCAGGAATCCCCAGGCGCGTGGAGAAGGCCTGCCAGCATATTCATGACCCGTTGATGGATCGCCCGGGTGATTGGATACTCGTGAAAGTCTATGAAATTGATGCTGCTGGTTTTCAGCATCAGTTCATCGGCCTCCGGCTCCATCCAGGGCGTCACAAAGCTGGCTGTGTTGAGCAGCGGGTTGCCGTTGAGATTAAGCTCGTCGAGAATCAGACGCTGAGCGGTTCTCGCATCCATGCCTTCATCGGGAAGCGCTACCGTCGGTGCCCCCTCGCACATGTAGTGGCTGGCATACAGTGCATCGGTGGCTCGCATCGAGATATCGACTTTGTCCATGAGTGTGTTGTCGTGGACTATTCTGGTTGCGCTGGGTAGTGCAGCGTCTGACCGGTCTCCGCCTCGGTATAGGTGCTGGACGTCAATGCCCCGTAAAGCTCAGGCCGCCGATCCGACAGGTAATGAGTTGCCGCCACGGTATCGTGGATCAATGTTTCGGGGTGGGTGGGCCCATAAAATCCGGGCACGCAGTCAGCAATCATCAGCATGTGGTCGTTCCAGCCGGACCCCGGTTTGTCAGTCCTTCGGGGAGGTAATGGAATTTCCGGCAGCAAAAAGTGGCCATGCGGGTCGACCAGGCAACTGTTGCCCAAGTAACCGCCGACCACCACCCCATTCTCGGTTTCCAGCCCGCGCCGGTTGCTGTAAGCGCAGAAGCATTCGTTCTGGTAGGCGTTGGCGCGGATGAGAAAATCGACATTGGGATACGGGGTACGGGTTCGCTCGCCGGTTCTGAGGACAGTGAAATCATCCGCTGCCGTCGGGATCACAATCAGTTGGGCGCCTTTCAGTGCCAGTATTCGCGAGAGCTCGGGCAACTCGGCTTCATAGCAATTGAGAACACCGACCCCGATGCCGTTGATTCTAAACACCGAAAACGCCTCGCCCTCCTCGGGATGGACGTAGCCGAAAGACCAGTTGTTGCGTTCATCGCCGCCCCAAAGGTGGCTCTTGCGGTAATTCTTCAGGCAGGCGCCGTCCGCTCCATAAACAATGATGCTGTCATAGTAGCGACGTTCCCCCGCGACATTCGCCGCTTCCGGGTACGGGCAGATGATGGCGACATCATTATCCTGAGCAGCCTTGGCGACTTCTTTGAGAATCTCTTGCCGCTGAATGATCTCGGCCAGCTCGTGAGCAATCTTGGCGTTGGTCACGTTGTAGCCCGTGAGGAAAAGCTCCGGGAAGCTCAACAAGTGCACGCCATGTTCTTTGGCCCTGCCGGCAACCTGTTGCAGCACGGCAAGGTTGTCGTGAACGGCTTCAAGGTTTCCTGAGTTGCCGTAACCTTGGTAGAGACCGAGTCGGATATGGGCCATCGCGGCGGGTATGCTGTCGCTGATGAAGCTTTGAATGATCATGCCGGTGCAGTGGGGTCGGGTACTGATAAGTGAAGCATTATCGCCATTGAGTGAAGCTCGGCGAAGATAACTCAGGGCGACGACTTCGCCAAATGATTTAAGGTGTTGACCGTCCGGCTAGCAGGGGAATGATCACGTGGACCCAGGAAAGCCGAATGCCCCGGCTGTGAGTTTTAAAGGGGTCAGTCCGGGGCCTTGAATGTTATCCTTAGGCCCCTTATGGAACCTGTCTGTCCCTGTCGTTTTGGTTTATGTCGCTTGAATCCGGTTCACTGAAATCCATCCTGTTTGCCTTGGGGGCCAATGCCGCCATCGCCGTTGCCAAACTGATGGCCGCCATGTTTACCGGTTCCAATTCGATGCTAGCGGAGGCGATTCATTCGTTCGCCGATTGCGGTAACCAGGGTCTGCTTTTGTGGGGAATCAAGCGGGCAAAACGCCCTCCCAGCCCTGATCATCCGCTGGGATTCGGCAAGGCCATTTATTTCTGGTCCTTCATCGTTGCGCTGATCCTGTTCAGTATGGGCGGTGTATTTTCGATTTATGAGGGCATTCACAAACTGCATCAGACTACCCCGATGACGCTGCCATGGCTTGCCGTCGGTATTTTGGTGTTCAGCATTCTGATGGAATTGGTCTCATTGCGTGCCTGCCTGCAGGCAGTCAATCGCGAGCGGGGATCGCAGGGGCTGTGGGCATGGTTCCGCGAGACGCGACAAAGTGCTCTCATTGTCGTCCTCGGTGAAGATATAGCGGCGCTGGCCGGTTTAGCCATTGCGCTGGCAGCCATCCTTTTGACCATGCTCACCGGCAATCCGATGTTCGATGCCATCGGCAGTATCGCAATTGGTGTGCTATTGGTAGGCGTCGCTTTTGGCGTGGGTGCTGAAATCAAGAACCTGCTGATTGGGGAAAGCGTCGAGCCTCAGGCACGGGAGGCCATGCGGAGTTTTTTGGAGGAGCGTTCCGAAATAGACCAGGTGTTCAACATGCTGACCCTGCAGATGGGGGATGACGTCATGTTGGCCGTCAAAGCCAGAATTAGGGATCGGAAATCCTCGCGGGAACTCATTGACGACATCAATCGCTGTGAGAAGGCCATCAAACAGGCATTTCCCAATATTCGCTGGCTCTTCTTTGAGCCCGACGTAACCGATTGATGCTTGGTCGATGATGTTTACTACCCCATGAAAATCGGCTCAATCCAGTTTCCTCTAATCCTGCCCGTTTTGCTGTTGCCATGTTGGTTGGGTGGTTGCGCCAGTGTGCCACCCAGTCAGCAATCAAATCTCTGCGCCATGTTTGAGGAAAAGGATGACTGGTACGAGGCGAGCGTCGCCGCCCAAAAGACATGGGGTATTCCGGTGCCCGTGCAGATGGCCATCATCAAGCAGGAATCGGCTTTTGTGGCGGATGCCCGTCCGCCGCGCGCATGGTTTCTAGGGTTCATCCCCTTGTCCCGGCCTTCGTCTGCCTTTGGTTATTCGCAGGCGCTGGACGGTACCTGGGACCGATATAAGCAGAGCACTGGTCATTCAGGCGCCGAACGGGACGATTTTGCCGATTCGGTTGATTTCATCGGCTGGTACGCGCAGCTTAGCCAGAAGGAACTAGGCATTTCGATGGCGGACACTTACCGTCAGTATCTGGCGTATCACGAGGGGCAGGGCGGCTATGCCCGCGGCAGCTATCTGAAAAAACCGTGGCTGCAGGATGTGGCCAGGAAAGTGGCTGGTACGGCGGATCGCTATGAACGACAGCTCGCTGGTTGCAAGCCGGATCTTGAGGAAGATCTGGCCTCAAATTAAGCCCAGCCTTTAGGCGGGTTTTTGAATCACTAAATCATGACCATCTCTACCCGATTTTTTGCCACGGCCCCGTTAGGGATCGAATTGCTGTTGGCCCAGGAGTTACGCGAACTTGGGGTTCCCGAGGTTGCCGAGGCGAGGGCAGGTGTTTCATTCGCTGGCGGATTGTCTGCCGCTTACACGGCCTGCCTGTGGTCGCGACTTGCCAATCGCGTTCTCATGCCTATCGCCCAGTTTTCAGCCGCGACCGGGGAAGAGCTGTATGACGGCGTGCGTTCGATTGACTGGGGATTGCACATGGAGCCGGAATCGACACTGGCCGTGGATTTCGCCGCCAGCCGTTCGGCCATTACCCACACGCTGTTTGGGGCGCAGAAGGTCAAGGATGCCATCGTCGATCATTTTCGCAATGAGAGTGGAGCGCGCCCCTCGGTGGATCTGGCTCGCCCGGATCTCAGGATCAATGTTTACCTGGATCGCGATCAGGCTACGCTGAGCATCGATCTTTCCGGGGACAGTCTGCACAAGCGCGGCTACCGCCTTGAAGGAGGTAAGGCGCCATTGAAGGAAAATCTGGCGGCCGCCATTTTGTTGCGTGCCGGTTGGCCGGCCGTAGCTGCTGCCGGGGGGCAATTTATTGATCCCATGTGTGGTTCGGGTACCCTGCCGATTGAGGCGGCACTGATGGCTGCGGATTTCGCGCCCGGCTTGTTGCGTCCTTGGTTCGGCTTTCTGGGTTGGCGTGGTCATGATGCAAACCTTTGGCTGGAGCGGCTGGCCGAGGCGGATCGCCGCTCTGAAGTTGGCCTTAGACAATTACCCGTAATTGTCGGCTACGACCTGGATCGGCGAGCCGTGCACACGGCGCTGGGTAATGTGGATAGGGCCGGTCTGCGCGGCGTGGTGCATATCGAGCGCAAGTCCGTCG
>Ga0181554_1001192_pt1 | contig 25000 bp, 28 predicted proteins | sample 011ome_16_FD_145602 | JGI IMG/M metagenome (GOLD analysis project Ga0181554, IMG submission 145602) | Coastal salt marsh microbial communities from the Groves Creek Marsh, Skidaway Island, Georgia - 011503CT metaG (spades assembly) | ecosystem: Environmental > Aquatic > Marine > Intertidal zone... | reverse complement strand
GGCAGTTGGAGTTGAAAGGCGCCGAGGACGGGGATTGAAAGCGTGGGTTGGGCGGAGAGAGACGAATGCAAAAGTCCTTAAGGATCGGCGTTCACCACGCGAACGCGGTCGTATGGGAACCAGTGTATAGAACGCGCCTTATTCGCGCGGTCGAGCAGCTCCCGCTCCACCTCCGGAGGGTACGTCGTCACCGTCGCGGCGAACGACGCGAGCGTCTCCACGTCGCGTCGATTCGTATTCATCCCGCGACCTTTCGCGTCCTCTCGGTCGCGGACGACCCCGACGGAGACCAACAAGCGCGTCTGTCTGCGGCCCGGAAGCGACAGGAGCGACCAATCCCGCGGCGGCGCGTCGCGCGTTTGAAGCGCGTCGTACCGCGCGTCGCAGTCTCGGATCCACCCGCGGAAGTCCGGAAGAGGCAGCTCGAGAACGTGCTCGTGCACGCGCGCGGGGATCTCGACGGACCGCGCGTCTCCGTCTCCGTCTTCGTCCTTCTTCTTCCTCCCGACGCGCGCGGGGATCTCGACGACGTAATCGACGTCCTCGGCGCCGCGCGCGTGGAAGTGGAGTCGCTCCGGGTCGGGTTCGTCTTCCGTCTCGCGCGTCGTCGTGAGAAACCTCCCTCTCGCGCTCACCATCTCGAACGGATGCGACACCTTCACGACGTACGTCTCCGCGTCCTGTATCTCGCGCAGCCATCTCCCGCGCTCGTACGCGCACGCGACGGCGTCGCCGGTCGCGAGGCGGCGACACGCCGCGCGATGGTCGCAGCGCGCGTCGCCGCCGTCGTCGTCGTCGCCGCCGTCGTCGCCGTCAGGGTCGTTCTATACAAGCGAACGTCGGGGTGGAGTTGAAAGGCGTCAGGTGGAGTTGAAAGGCGTCGAGGGCGGGGAATGAAAGCGAGGGGTCGGCGGAGAGATGCGCCGGGCAAAGTCCTTAAGGATCGGCGTTCACAACGCGAACGCGGTCGTATGGGAACCAGTGTATAGAACGCACCTCATTCGGGTCCGCGCCGAAGCGGTCCTCGCGGATGCTTCTCCACAGCCACCTCGACTCTCGCTCCGCGTCTCTCCATCCCCGGCACGTCTGGCTCGCGCGCAGGACGTTCCGCAGGCCGACGTCCGGGGAGGTGTCTCTGGAGACGATGTAGAAGATCTCCGCGAGGACCTCGGAAGGGAGCGCGGGGGTGGGACCAGGCGGCGCGGCGTCTCCTCCTCCTCCAGTGCGCGCGTGAATCTTTCTCGCGGCCGCGCGCGCCGCGTCCTTGCGTCGTTCCAGGAGCTTCTCTTTCAGCTCCGTCGCGATTTCGAGCTCCCCCGAGGGCGACCAGTTGTCCTGGTAGGTCACGAATTCGTGCATCAGCTCGAGAGCGGCTTCGCCGACGCCTTCGACCTTCGCGTAGACCGCCGGGCTCTCCTCGGAGAGGACGTCCGAGCCGTCGTCGTGAGATCTCATCTTTTCCGAGGCGACGAGGAAGGCTTTCGCGCGTCTGCCGTCCCCGAGCTTTTCGCACACGTCCGCGAGTTCATCGAGGATGTCGACGAACGCTTGCTTCTTTCTCGGCGGATTCGGCGGCCTCACGGTCGTCCTCGTTCTCGCCATCGCATCTCCCTCGCCGCGCGGGGCGTTGTTATTTTTTCGTTCAGGGCACCCGTGCCAACTTTTGAGCAAAAAGTTGATCTGAACGACGAATACCGTCACCGCGCGCGCGCTCGCGACACGACGATGGCCGGGCGGTTCCCCTCGCGCGCGTTCGCGCGCGGGTTCAGCGCCGGCGGCGGCGTCCGGCGGCGACTCGGCGGCGGCGGCGGCGGGGCGGGGCCGAGGAGGGACGTCTCCCGAGCGGACGCGGCGAGTAACCGCGCCATCTCGAGCGGCGCGTCGAACGGCGGAAAAAGCGGCGCGTCGTCGTCCTCCTCCTCCTCCCTCAATGGCTTGCTCCAGCGCTACGCCGCGATGAACGAGGCGCACCCGACGACGACGCGCGTCGGCACCGGCGTCGTGATCCTGTGCGTCGGCGACGTCGCCGCGCAGAGGATCCAGCACGAGGGCTCGCGCGACCGCGACTCGAAACCGTTCGCGATCGACGCGCGACGCCTCGCCGCGTTCGCCTCGTTCGGCGCCATCTACACGTCCTGGTTCCAGATGCACTGGTTCCGCGCGCTCCAGCGGTGGTTCCCGCGGCGCAGCGTCATGGCGTTGAGCACCGCGACGAAGCGCCCGTCGCTGATTCGCGCCGACGTCCTCGCGCCGTTGCTGATCAATCAGTTCGTCGCCGTGCCGACGTTGTACTACCCGTTCTACTTCGCGTGGACCGGGTTCGTGCGAGGCTTCACCGCGGAGGAGTCGATCGCGCTCGCGAGAGAGCGGTTCACGCCGCGGCTGCTGTGTCAGAACTGGGCGTTCTGGCTCCCCGCGCAGTTCGCGCAGTTCGCGGTGGTGCCGCCGGGGTACCACATTCTCTACGTCAGCGGGATGGGGTTAGCGTGGAACACGATACTCTCGCTGAGGTGCGTTCTATACACTGGTCCCCATACGACCGCGTCGGCGTGGTGAACGCCGATCCTTAAGGACTTTGCCCGGCGCGTCTCTCCGCCCACCCCCCGCTTTCAATCCCCGCCATCGACGCCTTTCAACTCCATCTGACGCCTTTCAACTCCACCCCGACATCGCTTTGTATGGAACGACCCTGAGCACGCTCACGTCCGCGGACGCGGCGGACGCGCGGGGCGAGGAGAAGACTAATAAGACTAATGAGACCGCGACCGCGAAGGCGACGAAGAAGGCGCGATAGGATAGGATATATGCGTGCGATAGGTCGGCCGATCTGCTATCGTATCACCACCACAGTACTAGCTATCAATACCTAACGCCTGATACCGCGTATCTTATAGGACGCCCCTCGGGACGGAAGGTCCTCAAGAAACGGCGTTCCCCGCCGCATGCGAACGGGATCGTATGGGGACCAGTGTCGTGTAGAACGCCCCTCAGTCGCGTTCCTCGAGCGGGAGCGTCTCCACCGCGCGACGCGGTCGCTCCGCCGGCGGCCGTCGCGCCGGCGCCGTCGTCGTCGTCGTCGCGGCGACGGCGGCGGCATCCTTCGATTTCGATTTCGATTTCGTCGCCCACGGCAGCGAAGACATCCGCTTCGCGCTCGCCACCGCGCTCGCCGCGGCTTTAAACGAAGGCGCCGCGCCGCCGGTCGCGGTCGCGGTCGCCGCCGCCGACATCGCCATCGCCGTCGGCTTCGGTTTCTTCCCGACATGACTCGCGCGCTGTCGCGCGTAGTGCGCGCCCCAGCTCGTCCCCGCGAGCTTCCCGACGAGCGGCGGCTCGTCGTCTCGAGGATATGAACCGTCGCGTCGGTTCGCATCATCGCGACCGTCCGTCTCCGACGCCGCCCACGGCGCCTTGGCGCGCGCCGCGCGCTCCTCCTCTCGCGCCCTTCTCTCTCGCGCCGCCGCTTCCGCCGCCGCGGTCTCCTCCTTCGCGCGTCGCTCCTCCGCGCGCTCCAGCCGCGCGGCGTGCGCTTGCCTCGCGCGCGGGTTCCCTCGGTGTTTCATCGTCTCCTCCTCGACTCTGCGGCTCTCGCGCTGTACGGAGTTGATAGGCGTCAGATGGGGTTGATAGGCGTCAGAAGAGGAGTTGAAAGGCGTCGAGGTGTGTCGGGATCGAAAGCGAGGGACCCTGGGCGAAGAGTCACGCCGGGAGAGAAAGTCCTCAAGGAACGGCGTTCACCACGCCAACGGGGTCGTATGGGGACCGGTGTGAGATGACAGAAGAACGCGCCTCAGCCTTTCTCCACTTCTCCGCCGCGGAGGCTTCCGCGACGACGCCGCGAAACGCGTCGCGGGCGTCTTCGCTCCTCGCCGCGACCGCGTCCGTCGCCAACTGCTTCGCGACGCCCCACCGCTTCGCCGCGTGGAGCTTCGCTGCCGCCGCGACGGACGCTCTGAGCGCGCGGACCTCCTCCGCGGCTCTCGCCGCTTCCACCGCCGTTTCCGCCTCCTCACGCGCTTTCGCCGCCGCCGCCTCTCGCTCCTCCTCTCGCTCCGCCTTGGCTCGAAGCGACGCGAGCCGCGTCATCTCCGCGACGATGCCGTCGTCCACGTCGCCGTCCTCGTCGACGTCGCCGGCGTGCATCGCATCGCGCTCCGCGGCTTCGCGCGCGACCTCCCTGGACGCGCTCCAGCCGCGTTCGTCGTCGTCGCCGCCGCCGTAGCCGCCGCCGTCGCCGCCGCCGCGAAGGCGCGCCCTCGCTTCCTCCATCTCCCACGCTGTCTCCGCGGTGTCGAACATGTGCGCGAACGCCGCGGGAATCGTGAGCCCGTCTGGGGGCTCGGGAATGAGGTGCGACTCGTGCCCGTGGCGCGCGTACGCCTTGGCGTACTTCCTCGCGATGTCTTCCGGCCACGCCTGAGGGTCGTTCCATACAAAGCGACGTCGGGGTGGAGTTCAAAGGCGTCAGAAGCGGAGTTGAAAGGCGTCGAGGTGTGTCGGGATTGAAAGCGAGGGGTGGGCTCAGAGATGCGCCGGGAAAAGTCCTTAAGGATCGGCGTTCACCACGCCAACGGGGTCGTATGGGAACCAGTGTATGTAACCAGAACGCGCCTGACATCGTAGTTGCATCAGAATCTGCGCCTCGAGCTCCTGGTACAACGCCCGCGCCTCCTCTTTCAGCCGCGCGCGGCCTTCGATCTCCTTCTCGCGCGCTCGCCTCTCGAGACGCTCCGCGAGGTCTCGAGGCACACGCGCGTCCGCGGGCATCGGATTCGGGTCCGGGAAGTACGCGCGGGCGAGGAGCTCGCCCTTGATGGGACGGTCCTTGCGATCGCGCCACGGATACCAGTGCGAAATCTGATGGAGGAACCGGTGACGCGAACCGACGCGCGTTATATTATCGGTCAGTCGAACGTCTCATCGGTCGAGCGTCGAAAGGGAAGCGCGGGTGAAGCTACGACTACGCGTGCTGTACTGTACACGAAACGACGGCGGAAGGCCTCGACGAGAAACGACGCTCGACGCGACGCGCGAACGGGAGCGTATGGGAAGCGGTCTCACCTTATCCCCGCCCTGGCTCGCCGTGGGGATTTGTTCGAGCGGCAAGAGTATCCTTCCGAGGAAATCATCCGAGGAGCCCTCGTCGAAGTCGAACAGGTCGAGCTCTAGGATTTGCCCTTTCACGATCTGGACGCCGCTCGCGCCGCCATTCCCGCCGCCGAACGCGACGGCGTCGAACGAGGCGACGCCGCCGCCTTTGCTTTTGTCGGATCCTTTCCCTCGCCCTCCTCCGCCGCCCGCGTCGCCGCCGCCGAGACTCGTGATCATAGCGCGGCGCTCGATCGCGTCCCGCTTCGCCCTCGCCGCGACGTCGATCGTCTTGAAGTCGCTGGCTTTGTACGCTCTCTTCTTCTTCCGCGCCTTCTCCTCTCTCTTCAGCGCTTTCAACTTCGCTTTCACCTCTCTCTTCTCTCTTCTCTCCCGGGCTTCGACTTCGTCAATTTTCTTGCACCCGGTCGCCTTCTTAAACGAGTCTAAACCGCCGTAGACGCCGTTCACGATCGTCCCGAGGACCCCGATCTTCGTCGTCTCCGCGGCTTTGATCTGCGCGTCCGTGGACGGCCACACGCGGAAGATGAAGTTGTGGTTCCACGTCGGCTCGATCGTCTTCCACACGACTTTGGTTTTGAAAATTTGATCTTCCCGACCCGTCTCCGGGTCTTTAATCGGCGTCGTCAGCGTCGCTCTGACGTACGGATCGGACGTGCCGCCCAAGTCCGCCGCCTTGATGTCCTTCGCGCGCGTCACGCGGACGCACAGCTTGGTCTTCTCGTCGTCGATGAAATACGCGATGACGTTGCATTCGCCGGAGACTTTTCGTTTTTTGCTGTGCGTCCGCCACGGGTGTTCTCTCGGCGCGGACCGCACGTCCCCGAGCACCGCCTGTGAATTGATCGACCGATACGATGACGCGGAGGGCGATGATTGGTCGTTAGTTTTTGTCTTTCGATGAGTGGAATATGCGTTGGCCGTGGTGCGAGAGACGAGAGACGCGCGTCGTCCGAACGTCGCGCGTCGCGAGGCCAAGGTGCGTTCTATACACTGGTCCCCATACGACCGCGTTCGCGTGGTGAACGCCGTTCCTTAAGGACTTCGCGCACCTGAGGGAGGCTCTTCACGGGCAACACCACCTGCGCCATCGCCTCGTCCGCGCCGAACCCATTCTTGTCGTACAACTCGAGCATCACGACGCTGTCGGAGAATCGTGACACGTGGTCGTACACGAACGTCTCGTTCCACGTCGGCTCGTTCCGCGGTTTCGGCATGATGACCCGCGTCTTTCTCGCGTCGTCGTCCTTCGGCCTCTCGTTCTCGCCGACGCGTAGTAACGTCACCTTGACGTACGGATCCTGCGACGCGGTTTCAACGCGGTCGGGCTCGGTCAGTCGAAAGGCGTCGCGTCGGTCGAGCGTCGAAGCCGAAACCGAGCACGGGGTGAAGAGAAGCACGTTAAGAAGGCATCGAGAAGCGACGCGCGACGCGCGAAGAGGGAAGCATCTCGCGGGAAGTCTTTTTTTGTCGCGCGGGAAGGCGTCTTCTGTCTCACCGAAGCGGCTTCGATCCCGCGCGCGCTCGCGACCGTGACGTGTAACCGCTCTTCCACGTCAGCATCGAGGTAACACCCCAGCTTCACCACCCCGCGGTCTCTCTCCGGCGGCGGCCTCTTCGACTGCAGCTTCACCCAGTGCGCGCGGACGCGAGAGCAGTTCGCGTCCGGCTCGCCGTCGTCGTCGTCGCCGACCCAGGGCCGTTCTATACGAGCGAACGTCGGGGTGAAGTTAGTTGAAAGGCGTCAGAAGCGGAGTTGAAAGGCGTCGAGGGCGGGGATTGAACGCGAGGGACCCTGGGCGGAGAGAGACGACGGGAAAAGTCCTTAAGAAATGGCGTTCACCACGCCAACGCGGTCGTATGGGGACCAGTGTGAGATAGAACGCGCCTGAGCCGCCGCGCCGCGCTTCGTCCACCGCGCGCACCGGTATCGTGATCTGCCCTAAAAAATCGTGCGCGCCGACGAGGTCTTCATCGTACAGCGTCACGATCACCTCGTCGTCCTCGAGCGCTTTCGCGGCGATGAATTCGAACCGTTCGCCCCACGCCGGGTCGCACGTGCGAAACGCCGTGCTCGTCTTTCGCGTGATTTCTCCGAGCGCTACGGACGCGTACGGGTCCGACGTGCCGCCGAGATCCGTGCCTGGTGGCGTATCGAGGGAACGAACGCGATTGGTCAGCATGGTGTGCTTTTGATGACGTGTTCATACACGTGGCACATGATGAGTGGACGATATTGAATGTCGGACGGGACGCGCCTTCCAGGTTCCGCGCGGCGAGAATCTCGACCACCATCCGCCGCGGGCCGTGGTCCCCCGCGCGCAGCGCGCCCGCGTCCGCGCGCCACAGCGCCCTGCCGTCGCGGTCGTGCGTCTTCGCCCACGGGTCGTCGCCGTCCACGGGCACGAGCGTCCCGTCCTCGAACTCGATCGAGCGCGAGCACGACGCGACGGCGCGACGCGCCTCCGCGCTCAGGAGCGAGCGCGTCGGCGTTCGCGCGACCGCCGCGGAGGCGCGCATCGCGTTCGCGAGCGCGCGCGCCTTCTTGGAGTCGCGCCGTCCTCGGATCGACTTCGACTTCGCGGAGGAGGAGGTTCTCGAGGCGTCCGAGGAGGACGCGCGCGAGTCTCTCTCGAGCGACGACGCGTTCGCGCCCATGACGCGAGCGCGGGCGGAGGAGGAGGATAGAGGCCGCGGGCGGGGGGAACGGATCTGATGATTCGCGAGAGTGCCCACCCGCCCGGAGGATCTGATGGGCGCGCGATGAAGGGCGAGGGACCGCGGCCGCGCTCGATCCCGCGACGTCGACGCGCGCTCGCGTCCGCCGCGGTCCCTGAGGCGAAGAGAGACGACGGATCCGCGCGCGACCCACCCGGCGGCCGCGTCGCGCTGGACTGACGACGCCGCGGACGACGCGCGCGTCTCGGAGCTCCCGAGACTCAGAAACGGTTCTGGTCGCAGACTGCGAAATATACACAAACGTATTTCACCCATCGCTCGGTTTCAACACTTGATCGCGTCTTCTTTCAACTGACCGATAAACATTTTTTGTAGCCCTATGAAAATTTGCTGCCGCCTGAGCCTCTTCTGCCGCGGGGGAAAACGTAAACGCGTCGGCGCGATCGCGAGCGCGTCGCACACGCCTCCGCGCTCGGGGACACGATGACGACGATGTCCGCGCCCGCGGTGGGCGCCCTCGGGGTATCCGCGACGTCGTCGACGACGCGCCGCCGCCGCCGCGCGTCCACCGCCTCGATCCGCGCGTCGGCCGCGGGGCCGGCGCGCGGCCGCGTCGCCGCCGCGGTTCCCTCGCGCGCGACGCCGAACGATGATCATCATCATCATCGTCTCGTCGTCCTCTCGGCGCGCTCGTCCCCCCCGACGCGAACGCGAACGCGCGTCGTCGCGTCCGCGTCCTCCGCCGCCGCCCCCGCCCCCGCGACCGGAGGCGACGGCGGCGAGGCGGCGGCGGTGATCAACACCGTGAAGGCCATCTTCGGCGCGGGCGGGTTCGCGCTGCCGTGGGCGTTCGCGAACGGCGGCACCGCGCTCGTGACCGCGTGCCTGGCGTTCAGCTACGTCTTCGCGCTCACCGCGCTCAAGATGCTCGTCAAGGCGCAGGACGTCCTCGTCGCGAGCGGGCAGTCGTCGCGCGCCGCGGTGGCGACGTACGCCGGGCTCACGAAGGAGGCGGTCGGCCCCGTCGGCGACGTCGTGTGCAAAGGTGCGCGGACGCTCCGACTGGTCCCCGTACGACATCGTTCGCGTCGTGAACGTCGATCCTTAAGAAGGACTTTTCTTCCCGGCGTTCGTCTCTCTCCGCCCACGCCACGCTTTATTCAATCCCGACACGCCGCGACGCCTCACAACCACTCCGTCTGACGCCTTTCGACTCCGCCCCGACGTCTGTCCTGTCGCCTCGCGCGAGCGCAGCCCTGAACGTGATCACGTGTTTCGGCATCTCCGTCGGATACATGATCTTCGTGTCCGACACCGTCATCTCGATGCTCCCGGCGCAACACGCGGCGTCGTTCACGACCGCGTCGATGATCGCGCGGACGCTCCCGGCGTGGCTCGGGCTCGCGTTCGTGCGCGACTTCAAGGGGGTAAATCTCATCTCGCTTCTCGGGACGGCGAGCGTGAGCCTCGGCATGCTGTGGGTCACCGCCGTCGCGGCGTCGAACCCGCTGCAGGTCTCCGCGATCCCGCTCGCGAACTTGAGCGCGTTCAGCGGGTTCTTCGGGACCGTCGCGTTCCTATTCTTCATCCACTTCACGCTGTTTAGCGTCCAAGAGGCGATGCCGGACCAGACGCGATTCGTCCCGGCGGTGAGCAAGGCGTTTGCCATCGCGATGGGCGTCTCCGTCGTCTTCGGCGTCGTCGGCGCGTTCGGTTTCGGGCCCGGGGTGAACAGCGTCGTGATCACGATGCTCACCGGCGTGGGCGGGACGATCGTCAAGGCGCTCCTCTGCGTCAACTTACTGGTGCGTATTCTATCTCGCACTGGTCCCCATACGACCGCGTCGGCGTTGTGAACTTCATTCCTTAAGGACTTACTGCGAGCGGCGAACGATCGACCGATTTCCCCTCCCTCCTTCCCCGTCGTTCGTCCGCGACCTCACGCGTTATTTCCCTCCCGCCGCCGCAGTTCACGTTCCCGCTCATGGCGAGGTCGGCCCTCGTGATCCTCGAATCCACGATCGCGCGCGGGAAGGAAATCAGCGTACCCGCGTCGCTCGCGACGAGGGCGGCGTTCGTGCTCTCGGCGGGTTACCTCGCCGGAAACGTCCCGAATTTCGGCACCGTGCTCGGCCTCGTCGGCGGCGTGTGCTGCTGCGCGATGTCCATCGCGATGCCGCCGGCGATCTTGAAGCTCGCGAACGATCGCGCGGGGGTGAAGTCGAGCGCGGGCGAGAGCGCGGTCATCGCGCTCGTGTGTCTCACCGGCGTCGTGTGCATGGTGCTATCCGTCGTGTTGTAGAATACAGTATGTTTTTGGTTGATACGATGCGTTGACGTGATACAGTAGTAGATACCCTCGCTTCCGGAAGTACGCGCTTCCGCACGCCGCTTCCGTATCACGTCGCCGCCGCTAGTCGTCTAAGAGACGTTTTTTATGTTGTCCCGGTCTCGAAAAGCCAGACTCGCTCACGGAAACCTCGGCTCGACCTTTTCCATCCCCTCGCGCGCTCGCCTCGCCGCTTCCGACATCGGCGGCGTGATCGGCTGCCGCACCCCCTTGCTCTTTTCCCCTTCCCTGGCGTACACGGCGTCGTACAACACCCGCGCTTTCGGGTACCGCGCGGCGACGATGTCAACCATCCTCGCGTACGCGCCGCGGCGATACCCCCACGCGTCCCCGGGTTCGAACCACTCGAAAATCTCCGACGTCGTTCGACTCGCGCCCTCCACCTGTTCCAGCCAATCCGCGAGCGTCAGCGTGATGAAATCGTGCCAAAAGTCGCGCCGACGCGTCTTCACGTCCGCGTCATCGGATATGTCCGATAACTCGCCGTCGCTCGCGTCGACGTCGAAGCGGCCGAGCTCCGGCCGCGCGAGCCAGCTCTTCGTCCGGTCGTCGAGATCGTTGTCCACCGAGAGTCGGTCGACGACGCAGAACGTCCACACGAGTCGCTCCGCGTACGCGCCCACGAGCGCGCGGACGTCGTCCCGGCGCTCGTACGGGAGACAGAACCCCTGGAACCCCTCGGTGCCGTAGACGCTGTGAAACAGTCCCGCGTCTTGCAACGCGGGCGAGCACCCCCAGGACGCTGACGTGGACGGGAACGAAGCGGTGTGATTGGTCGGTGAGGTGGTATTCTAGAGTATTCTTGACACGTGCACGCGCGTGATTGGTGGTTCGTGAAACGAGGGAACGGGTGACGTGGCAGGGTGACAAGTGGACGCACCCAAGACGCGCTTCACGCCGAGTAAGTGAGCGTCGAACGTGCCGTTCCCGGTGTGCGCGATCTCTTCGACGCCTTCGCCGTTCAAGAACGCCAGCTTCGCCGGCTCGTCGTCGGTCGGCGCGATCGAGGACGTGACGTGCTCGATCGGGTCGATCGACGCATCGCTCAGCGCCGCTTTCAGCGCGGCGACCTCCGCGGTCTGATCGGCGACGTCCGCCGGGTTCGCGACGCTCGGTTTTTGGAAGCAGTCCGCGAGGTGGTCGAGTCCGACCTGGCGGCACTCCAGGGACCACTCCGCGCGCATGGCCTCTCTCTCGAAGTCGGAGAGCCGCGTCATGTCCCACGCGTCGTCCTCGCCGCCGCGCGAGGACGAGGACGACGCGACGACGACGCGCGATGCGCGAGCGGACGACGACGACGACGACGACGACGACGACGAGAAGAGATCGTCACCTCGACGGCGACCGCCTCCCGCGGAGCGACGACCCGACGCGCGCGCGGAGGAGGAGGAGGAGGAGGACGCGACGCGCCGTCCCGCCGTGGACGCGACGGGCGCGGAGGCGCTCGCGACGGTTCCCGCCGGACGCATCGACGACGCGCGACGGCGGCGGCGCGGCGGGCGAGCGCGCGCGAGAAGCACTGCTGACTCGTCGAGCTCTCAGCGAGGAGATTTCCTGGAGATTTCGCTTTCAAGCGCGAGCTCGCGCCTTTCGCGTCGCGAGCGCACTTCCCCCCCGCGCGCGCGCCTCCCACACCGCGCCGCGCCGCGCCGCTCCGAGCCGCGCCATGCCGACGTCGATCCCGTCGTCGTACATCCGCAAGAGCGTGACGTCCAACTCGCAGACGCGATGGCACGTCCGCGCGTACGACAAGGAGTCGCGCGCGACGGTCGCGCTGGGAACGTTCTCCACGCGCCGAGACGCGGAGAGGTGCTTCAAAGACCACCACCGCGAGGGCGGCGGCCTCCCCGTCGCGACGGCCGCGACGGCGAGGACGACGACGACGACGACCGCGAAGGAGACGACCGCGCCGGCGAAGAAGCGCGCGCGCGATCGCGATCGCGATCGCGCGCGCGCGACGACGCCCGCGAAGACGAAGGCGCCGACCACGACGAAGCGCGGCGCGGCGCCGACCGCGACGACGACGACGACGAAGACGACGAAGACGAAGACGCGCGCGCCGCCGCCGCCGCCGCCGCCGTCCTCGCCCGTCGCGCCCGCGAGCTCGCTCCCGCCGAAGAAGCGCCGGCGGATCGGCGACGGCGGCGGGAGCATGGAGCTCCTCATCGCCGCGGCGAACCAGCACGGCGGACTCGACGCGCTGACGGCGCCCTCCGCGCGTCCGCGGGGGGGTCCGAAGTCGCCCCGCGCCTCCCCAAAAGACGTAGACGTCGCGGCGACGCCCGCGCCCGCGCCCGCGCCCGCGCTCGCGACGCCCCCGAGAGGCGATACGCCGCAGGAGTCGCACACGGTCTTGAGTCCGGTCGCGCGGCCGCCGGCGGCGTTGAACGCGCCGGTACCGGTCGTCGTCACCTCCCCTCCAGCGCGAGACGAGAACGAAAACGTCGACGCGACCGCCGCGGCGGCGGCGGCGGCGGCGACGGCGACGAAACCGCCGAGCCCGCGTTCGATCTGGCAGCGGCTCAAGGCGACGCTTAGCCCGAACGTAGTGCCGTCGCCGCCTCTTCGCGCGCTGCAGCTTCTCCCGGATAACGTCACGAACGTCGTGGACGTCCCGAGACGCGCGCCGTCCGCGGCGGCGCCCGCGCTTCCCCCCGCCGCGGCGGCGGCGGCAGAGGAGACGCGCGGGGTCGCCGCGTTCGCGAGGCACGCGACTTCTATCGAGTTCTGGGACGACGCGGACGAGAACGACGCGTGCCTCGCGGAGGAGGCCGCGGACGTCCTCGCGGGCGCGCGCGCGGTGACGTTCGATGCCCTGCGGGCGTCGTTCGCGCGGCGGGGGCTCAAGTTGGAGTTATTGTTTCGCGTGGTGAAAGAAGGCGACGGCGGCGGCGGAGGAGGAGGAGGAGGGATCTGAATCGACGCGAGTGAACTGAATCGACGCGAGGACAGGACGACGTGTGATGGCGCGTAGACGACGACGCGACGCGGCGCGACGACGAGGACGATGTAATAACGATGACACGACGACGACGCGAACGAAGCGCGCGGCGAGTTTACGGAAAGCCTCGAAGGGGCAGGGCTCAAACCGAGCACTCGATACTCGAGTGCCAATTTCTGTTCGCGCGAATAACGACGCGACGAGACGAGACGACGGTGCCGACGAATTCCGCCCCGCGGCCAGTCGACGTCCGCGCGCGCTTCCGCGTCCACGCGCCGCGCCGTCCACGGTTTTCGCGCGTTCGATCACGCCGCGTCGCGCCGCGCCGTCCACCGACCCCCGCGCCGCCGCGAAGAAGCGAGCGCTTCCGCGGACGATATCCAACCATCAGCATAATGCCGCCGCCGCTCCCGCCGCGCGCGCATCCGGACGATCTCCGCTCGAGGCTACGAAGCGGCGGCGGGTACGCCGACCGCGGCCCCCCGCGCGGGGGCTACCGCAACGACCGGTACTCCCCGTACGGCGATGTTCGCGGCGAGCGAAGGCAGGCGCCGCCGACGTTGAAAGGCTGGTCGCCCTCTGGGAACACGCGCGACGACGGCAAGGACACGTTCGCGGGTAAGTGCGAGGGGTGCGGGAACGACTGCGAGGTTCCGTTCAGGCCGGTGAAGGGAGGGAACCCGCCGGTGTGCAACGACTGTCATCAGTCGCTGAGGAGCGCGCAGGGAGGACCGGACCGGGGGAAGCGCGGGCGGGATCCGTACGGTGCGCGGCGCGCGGACGCGACGAGCGAGCGAGCGAGCGAGCGCCCCGAGATCGATTCGCGCGATTTATCGATCGATCCGATCCGATCGCGATCGATCGTCGTCGACGAGAATCCTTTCCATTCCGTTCCGTTCCGTTCGTCGCGATCCGTCCTCCTCCCGTCCCGTCCTCCCTCTTCTTACGCGCGCGCGCATCCTTCCCCTCTCGCGCGGAATCGGAATGAAATGAAATAACAGGCAACGGGCAGCAGATGATGATGGTCGTCACGCCTCAGATGATGGCCGCGATGCAGCGCGGCGGCGGCGGCCGCGGAATGATGGGCGCCGGCAGAGGCAGAGGCAGAGGCAGAGGCGCCAACGTGTGGACTCCGGACGGCGCCGGCGGCGAGGGCGCGGGCGCGGCCGGCGGCGAGAGGAAAACGCCCACAAAAGGACCGTTATCAAAAACGTGGGTCCGCCCCGGCGCGGAGATCGCGGGGGACGACGGCGCGGCCGCCGGCGCGGGCGGAGGCATCAACGCGCCGTGCACGTTTTTCGCGCGGGGGAAGGCGCGTTCTGATTCACACTGGTCCCCATATACGACCGCGTTCGCGTGGTGCACGCCGTTCCTTGAGGACTTTCTCTCCCGGCGTCTCTAACCGCGCACCCCTTCCTCGCTTTCAATCCCGACACACCGCGATGCCTTTCAACTCCGTCTGACGCCTTTCGACTCCGCCCCGACGTCGCTTTGAACGACGGAACGACCCAAAGTGCCGCCACGGCGAGGACTGCCGGTTCTCGCACGACCCGGACCTGATCGCGGCGAGCCAGGGGGACTCGCTGCAGGGGCAGCAGGGCGACGACGACGAGCTGCCAGAGATTGACATGAACGAGTGAGCGAGCGGCGGCGGCGGCGGCGGCGGCGGCGGCGGCGGCGGCGATGGGAAGAGGACTACAGTATACGGAGTTGCATGTGAATAAAAATTGTTTGCCAACCAAATGCCAAAACTTTGCCAAAACGAAACCTTCCACCCGCGCGGTCGTTCTTCTTGGACGCGCCGCCGCGTGCGCCGCGACCGCCGGTCGTCTCCTCCTATCGGCTCCCTCCGCGAAAACCCTCTATCCCCCGCGTGCGTCGTTTCTTTTCCCCGCGTCGTCGTAGCTCCCGGCGAGCACTCCGCGACGCGCGCGCGACGCGCTCGGAACCCTCCCTCCCAGGGCTAACTCGCGAGCGGAAGCGAGGAGCCACCTCCCCACGCGCGGACCGACGCGCCGCGCCGCGTGCCCGCGATGTCGATGTTCGCGCGCGCGACGCAGCGTGCGAGCTCGCGCACCGCGTGCGCCGAGCTTCTGAAGCTCGCGCGCGCCTCGGCGTTCGGCGTCGACGGCGTCGCCGCCAGCGCCGTCGGCCGAGTGGTCTTGAACCGTGGGCGCACCAGGTCTTATTCCACGAGCGCGAACCCCGCCGCCGACGTCGCGACGGCGCGCGCGACGGCGATCGCGGGCGGCGACCGCTTCCGCGCGACGCCGACGCCGCGCGTTCGCGCGAGCGCGCAAATCTCCCACGCCGCGGGGCGGCTCGCGATCGCTCGCTCGGTCTCGACGTTCGTCTTCTCCGAGTTTTCTCAGGTGCGTTCTATACACTGGTCCCCATACGACCGCGTCGGCGTGGTGAACGCCGATCCTTAAGGACTTTGCCCGGCGTGTCTCTGCGCCCACCCCTCGCTTTCAATCCCCGACCGCGACGCCTTTCAACTCCACCTGACGCCTTTGAACTCCACCCCGACATTCGCTTGTATGGAACGACCCTCAGCCTTCTTCGCTCACGAGTTCGCGCGTCGCGACGGAGGCCGACGTCGTCGGCGACGACGACGCCGTCGTCTCGTCGCGCGCGCCGCCGCCGCCGCCGCCGCGCGAGATGTTCGCAGCCTCGACCTCGACCTCGACGCCGCCGCCGCTGCGACCGAGCTCGACCTCGATGCCGCGGCCGCCGCGACGGAGGACGCCGCGCCGTCGCCATCGCGCGCGCGCGAGAGTCAGAACCGGAAGAGAGTGGGACCGAGCGTACCGCGCGCGGACGCGCGCCGCGCGCCGCGGGTTCGCGACGAAGGTCCCGGTGAAAGACGAGCCCCTGCCGACGATCGAGGAGGAAGAGATGGAAGTCTTAGAGGACGACGACGACGACGACGACGACGACGACGACGACGAAGTCCTTAAGAAACGGCGTTCACCACGCGAACGCGGTCGTATGGGGACCAGTCACGACGACGACGACGCCGAAGTCGACGCGAAGGAGGCGCACGTCAGCGAATACCTCGCCGAGGAGCTCGAAGCCGAGGAGGATAACTTCGCCGTGGGCGGCCTCACCGGCCCCGCGCACCTCGAGAGCAAGGCAGTGGGACTCAGGAGCGAAGCCGACGGCCTGGAGAACACCGCGACGGCGCTCAGGGAAGGGTACGCGCGTCGTCAACGCATGAAGGTAACGCTACGCGATGGCGTTCAAGGCCTCTACAATTTTAAACGTCGAGGCTCACGTAACTCGTTTCACTTGCAGGTGCGCGAGTTGGAAGAGAGGGCGTTGGCGCTGCGGGAGAAAGCGAAGGAGCTGGACGCGCAGGCGCTCGCGCTGCGCGAAATCGCGAACGGCGGACTGTGACGCGAGCGACGGAACGAAAGGCGCGACGGACGCGTGAAAAAATAAAACACGCGACGCGAGCGAAAGAGGGAGCACGACGCGACAGCGTCCTGCTCGTTGTACTTGTACCGTAGGATTTCGACGACGAAGACGTGATACTAAACCACCACCACCGCGTCGACCTCTATTCGTACGCGTACGCTATCTATGCGCTCTTCTTCTACAGTATTCTAACTAAAGCACGTATTTCTAACCGCGCCGCGTGCGCGTCGCGCCTGCGGTGGGATCTACTCGTACCTACTGTATCTATCGGCGTTCTTTCCGAACGAAAACGACGGACACGCGCGTCTCCCCTCGCTCGACCTCGTCGCCAACCTTCACGCCCGCGACCGCCGCGTTGACGCACAGCGGCGTGATCCTGTCCACGCTCGCCTCGCGTATCCCGTGCCTGAGGGTCGTTCCATACGAGCGAATATCGGGGTGAGATTCAAAGGCGTCAGTTGGAGTTGAAAGGCGTCGAGGGCGGGGATTGAAACCGTGGAGTGGGCGGAGAGACACGCCGGGAAAAGTCCTTAAGGAATCGCGTTCACCACGCCAACGCGGTCGTATGGGGACCAGTGTATAGAATGCACCTGAGCGCGTACGCGTCGCCCTCGTACAGCAGCAACGAACGCGGTCGGAGGTACACTTGCGCCCTATGTCGGGGTGGAGTTGAAAGGCGTCAGTCGGAGTTCAAAGGCGCCGAGGGCGGGGATTGAAAGCGAGGTGTGGGCGGAGAGATGCGCCGGGAAAAGTCCTTAAGGAACGGCGTTCACCACGCCAACGCGGTCGTATGGGGACCAGTGTGAGATAGAACGCACCTCGGCGACGGCGCGTCCGGGCGTCGCGCGTCCTCGTCGTCCGTCTCGGACGCGGGGCCTTCGCGCGCCCAGAAGTCTATCAGCGCGCCGCCGCTCAGGGTGACGATGGCTGCGGGTGATCGCGTGGAGGGTTGGTGATTGATGTGTGATTGGTGAGCGCGTGATCGGATTCGCTGAAGCGTACGATACGATCGCGCCGTCGGGGCGGTCGAACGGGAGACGCACCGACGCGCGGGTTGTAGATGTCGCCGTCGTTGTGCGGCGTTATGCCCGCGGGGCGTCGGTACTCGTTCACGAGCACGTGGTTCGGCGCCGCGCCCTCCGCGACGACCCCGGCGTCCGATACCGCGCGCGCGAGCGCGGCCGCGAACGGCGGCAGCGGCTCCGCGACGTCCAACTCGGACGGTCGCCCTCCCCAATTTTGCACGCGTCGCTGGCCCGAGGCGACCCAACGCGACGCCGCGTCTGGGGCGTACACGCCGCGCAGCACCGCGGCCTCCTCGTCCGCGGACAGGAAGTCGGGGACGTAGTGCAGGCCGGCGACGCCGCGGTCGGCGCCGACGGCGTGGTCCGCGAGGCGCAGCGGCGTCCGCGGCGACAGATCGCACGGCGCGGGCGCGGCGCGGATCTCGTCCGCGTTCGACGACGACGTCTCTTCCGCGGCGGCGGTCGCTCGCTTCGCTTCAATTCTGCGCGCGCGCTCGGCTTCGAACAGCGACTTCATGTCCACCATGGCGACGACGCGACGACGACGACGCGACGACGACGACGCGGCGACGTCCGCGGGGGCGCGCGGCGACGAGTGGCGCGGCGACGTGGTTCGGTGCCAAAACTTTCGTTTGCGATAAATAAAAAAATAGTACAAAGGGGCGGGGGCCGCCGCGCGCCCCCCTCCCCCTCCAAATCCAAACCCAACGCGACGAGACGTTCGCACATCATCAATCACAGAATTCGCTTATACCTAATGTAAATCATCGATGCCGCGAACGCGAAGATCATCAGCACCGAACACGCGACGTTCACCGCCACGAACGTGCTCTTAGAGTCCTCCTTCCCGCTCGTCAGATTCATCCCGAAGATGGACGCCACGACGCCGTACCTGCGGGGCGGTTTGTGAACGGGTGAACGGGTGGGTCAGTCGGGCGTCTCGCCGGTCAAATTGAACGTACCGCACGTCGAAAGAGACGCACGCGCGGGGTTGGGTTGAGCGAAGAGAAACGAACGAACGAACGAACGACGCACATGGAGACGAACAACGTCGCTGTCGTGAGCACGAGCTCGAGCTTGATGAGCTGATTCCGTTGGCTGTCGAGCTCGATGTTAACAAAGTCTTCGGTGTCGTCGATGTACTCGTCCAGCGCTTGCAGCTCCGCGAACGTGCTGTCGATGTTCGCGAAGTACGTCTCGAGCAGATCCTCCACCTCCTGAAGGTCCTTGTCGTCGTTCAAGTCGGGGTAGTACTCCGGCTCGACGTCGTCGTCGCTGTGGTCCTTCGGAGTGTCGCCGTCGCCGCCGCCGCCGGTGGCGTCGTCGTCGTCGCGTTTCGCGTCGCCGTCGCCGTCGGTCGTCGTCTCGCCCTTGTCTTTGATCGGCGAGAGGATGGGCTGGCGGAGGATCTGCGCCCGGCCCCCGCGTCCGGGCTCCCCGCCGCCGCCGCCGAACCTAGGGGAGTAATACCCGCCCACCCCGCCGACGCCGGCCATGGCGGCTTGGAACCCCGCGCCGTTGAACCCGCCCATCGGCGTCGCGCCGCCTTGCCGCTCGTTGCCTGGGATGTTCGCGAACAGCTCCGCGAGCAGTTTGCGCGTCAGGTACATGTCTCGCATGTCCGAGTCGTCGTCCAGGTAGCGCTTGATCTCTTCTCGAACTTTCGACACTCGGCCAGTCATGCGCGTGACTCTCGACTTCAACCGCCGGACTCTCTCGAGGTTCACCGTGGACACCTTCTTACGCAGCGACTCCAGAGACGATTTCGCTTCCGCCGCCGCGGCGACTTGCTCCGCCTCGAGATCGTTGCAGACAATCTCGAGCGCGACCTCGAGCGCGATGAGCTCGAACGGGAGGTCCTCCTGTCGAGCGCTCTCGTTCCGGTTCATCGACTGCAACCGTCGAAGCGTCGCGGACACGCTGTTATCGCCGCCGCCTCCGGGGCCCCACGGGTCGCCGCCTCCGCCTCCGCCGGCGGCGGCGGCGGCGACTTTTAACGCCGCCGGCGCCGCCGACTGGATTTGGATTTTCTTCGCCCCTAAAGGCGGCGGCGGCGTCCCGACGCCGGTTTGAAGCGCCGGTTTCGCAGACGCCGGCGCGAGCGGCGACGACGCCTTCCCCGTCGCCGCCGTCGCCGCCACCCGCTGCACGTCGTCCAACGACTGCGAACGGCTCCCCAACCCTTTCGCGAGCTTCCCCCCGCGCACGCTGCTATCGCTGTCGTACCCGGGCCCGGAACCCGCGGTCTTCTCCGGCGTCGTCGTCGTCGTCGTCGGCGGCGGCGGCGGCGGCGGCGTCGCCTCCGACATCACGACCTCTCTCGCGTCGACGCTCGCGCCTCGCTTCGCGTCGTTTTCCGATCCCCCGTTATCCTCCTTGTCCGTGTCGCTGTCGTACACGTTCGAGATCCCGTGCGAGTCCATCAGCTTCAGTTTCCGCATCAGCAGCCTCCGTTGCAGCTCGGGGAGGTACTTGGTGACCGTGATGTTTCGACCGTCCTGTAGGTACACCTCCTCCGCGGTGATCAAGAGTCGAATCTGTTCCACCTGGACCACCATGCACCGCTCGCGGCACAATATCGCGGCGGAGTACGAGTTGCTGTGGCTCGGTTCGAGCATCCTGAGATCGCGCATCGGGACGCGGACTGCGCGCGCGGGCGGCGGCGGGGGAAGGGAAGGGAAGGGAACGGCCGGGGTCGGTCGGGGGACGACGTGACGATGGGGCGAAAGAGAATAATCTAATCCATTTGGTAATCGCGCGAAATGGTGGCGGAACGCATCGCGCGCCGGGCGGGGCGGCGCGACGACAGCGCGATACGCACCTAGCGACGACAGCCGGTGCTTATCGATCGTCACCGGCGTGCATATCCCCTCCTCGTTCATCTTCAGCCACGCTTTCGGGCCGATCGCCCTCGGCGCGACCCCACCGTTCGGCGGTTTCGGAGGCGCGTTGACCTTGCTCGCGATGCCACCCTGCAGCCCCGCGACGTCGGCGTCGGACGCGCTCTTGGGCATGCCGGGGATTCCGCGCGCGACTTTGTTCATGTCCGCGACCGCGAGGAGCGCGGGCGGGGCGAGCGCGCCCGCGGGCGCGAGCGCGGGCGCGAGCGGCGGGCGCGAGGGCGGCGGCGGCATCGGGGCCGCCGAACGCGGCGGTTGCGTCGGCGACATCCGTGCAACTTACCGTGATAAATTAATAATTTAGTGAATGCTCCGAGGCGTCGAGGTTCGCGGTGGTCGGCCTCGGGCCCCGGCGCCGTGGACGCCGCGGCGCGTCAACGCGAACGGCGTTCGTTTCGCGACTCGACGCGCGCGAGGAGCCGCCCTGCGGTGGGGTCGAAGACGACGCGCCGGCGGCGCCGCGAACGAGTGAACGAATCACCACCGACGCGCTTCGTCCCAATGCATGATATCCGCGGTCGGTGCCCTCTCTCGGAAAAACACAGAAGACGCAAGTGACGTTCCGTTTCCCCGTCGCAGGACAGTTCGGTCGCGCGCGCTCCGCTCGCGCACCTCCGCCCCAACCCCCGCCCGCCCCGCATCCTCCGCCATGGGCTGCGTCGCGAGCAAAGACGCGCGCGACGAGCGCGGCGCGACGTACAAGGCTGGCGTCGAGCGCGGGTCTCTCGACGCGCCGGGACGACGCCGCGCGACGAGATCCGATGACGAAAAAGCGAAAAACGACGACGACGACGATGATGGGGCGAAAACGCGCGCGACGCCGCCGCCTATTCCGCCGCCCGCGGTGGACGCGCGAGCGGAGAAAGCGCGACGCGCGCGCGCGAAGAAGAAGCGCGTCGCCATCGCGGTCGAGGCGCTCGCGTCCGACGCGTCCATCACCAAAGTCCCCAAGGACAAGGCGTCCACCAAGCTCATCTTAAACGCGGTGGAACGAAACATCCTCTTCGACGGCCTGAACGAAGAGACGCGCCTCGTGCTCGCGTCCACGATGACGCGCGCGGTCGCGGCCGCGGGTCAGGACATCATCTCGCAGGGCGACGACGACGCGTCGCACTTCTACGTCTTAGCGTCCGGCGCGGCGACGGTGCACGTGCGGCGGGCGCGCGAGGCGGAGACGGACGACGACGACGCCGGCGCGCGCGACGACGACGACGACGCCGGCGACGCCGGCGACGACGAAAACGTCTCCAACTCCGAGAAGGACGGACGCGACGAAAGCGAAAGCGAAAACGCAAACGCCCCCGCCGCGGATGAAGAAGAGACGCGGGTCGGGTCGTACGTCGCCGGCGAATCGTTCGGCGAGCTCGCGCTGCTGTACAGCTGTCCGAGGGCGGCGACGGTGCGCGCGACGGAAGAGTGCGCGCTCTGGCAGCTCGAGCGGCGCGTGTACGTGAACGTCAAGCGCAGTTACCAAGGCGCGTGCGTCGCCGCGGCGGAATCCGTCTCCAGACGATTTCTTTTCGTCTTACCGTGCCCTTCCCGACTGACCTCGACGCTTCCCACTACTTCCGTTCGACAGAGCGACTGCAGCGCCGCAAGCGCGCGCTCGTGGAGTCGTGCGAGCTCCTCGCGCCGCTCGGGGAGGAGAACAAGGCCACGCTCGCGGACGCGCTGCGGCCGGTGACGTACGACAAAGGCGACGCGATCATCCGACGCGGGGACGTCGGCGACCGTTTTTACGTGCTCGCGAGCGGCGAGATATCGATCAAGAACGACCGCGGCGACGTCATCGGCGCGGTCAAAGAAGGCGGCAGCTTCGGTGAAAAGGTACGTTTCGTTTCGTTTCGCGCGGTGGGTGGCTTCCACCCCGCGCCGCGTCGGTTCGTATCTCATCTCACATCGCGTCGGTTCGTATCCTCTTCGCAGGCGCTCGTGAACGACGACGTGCGAAAAGCCGACGTCGTCGTCGCCTCCGACCACGCGGAGTGTTTCTACCTCGACCGCGACAAGTTCAACGAACTCCTCGGCTCCTACGACGAGATGTGGCGCTGGCTCACGCTGCGTCGCGTCCCGATGCTCGCGACCGTGTCCGACGCGGAGCTAAACGAGATCACCGCGTGTTTGTCCAAGCCGAAGGCGCGTTTGCGATCACAGTGGTCCCCATACGACCCCGTTCGCGTGGTGAACGCCGATCCTTAAGGACTTTCGCCGTCGTTTCGCTCCGCCCACCCCTCGCTCGCGTTTACTCCCCCCGACGCGCCTCGACGCCTTTCGACTTCGACCGACGCCTTTCGACGCCACCCCGACGTTCGTCGCTTTGAACGATGGAACGGCCCTCAGGCGTTCGCCGCCGGCTCCGTCGTCTTCGACGTCGGCGACCCCGGGGACTCGATGTACGTCGTCGAGCGCGGCGTCGTCGTCGTCACGGACGCGAACGACCGCGTCGTCGCGCGCGCGAAGGACGGCGACGTCGTCGGCGAGCGGTCGCTCATGGGAAGCGAACGCCGCGCGCTGCGCGCGACCGTCGACGTCGACGCGAACGCGCCCGCGTCGTTGTTGGAGCTCAGGCGCGTTCGAGTCACACTGGTCCCCGTACGACCGCGTCGGCGTGGTGAACTTCATTCCTTAAGGACTTTCTCTCCCGGCGTTCGTTACTCTCCGCCCAACCCTCGGTGGTTTCAACGCCCGACCCTATGACGCCTTTCAACTCCACTTCTGACGCCTTTCAACTCCGCCCTCAGACGCGGCGACCTCGAGCGCATCCTCGGCGACGGTCTCCGCGAGGTCACCACGCGCGCGCGCCTCGCGTGCCTCTCGCACGTGACGCTCCTCCGGTCGCTCAATGACGACCAGCGCACGAAGCTTGTGCCGTTCTTGACGCCGCGGCAGTACGACGAGGGCGACGTCGTGTTCAGAGAGGGCGAACGCGGCGATCGGTTTTACATCGTCGAGACCGGGAACGTCGCGATTCACCGCGCGAGGAAGGGCGGGGGTAAAAAAACGCATCGGGAAGAGACGTTAAAGCTCGTCACGAGAGGCGAATATTTCGGCGAGCTCGCGCTCCTGCGAGGGGATCCGAGGGCGGCGAGCGCGACGGTGGAGAAAGGCGGCGCGTTCGTGCTGTCTCTGAGGTGCGTTCTATCTCACACTGGTCCCCATACGACCCCGTCGGCGTGGTGAACGCCGATCCTTAAGGACTTTTCCCGGCGCAACTCTCCGCCCACCCCTCGCTTTCAATCCCGACACACCTCGACGCCTTTCAACTCCAACTGACGCCTTTCAACTCCACCCCGACGTTCGCTCGTATGGGCAATTACCCTAAGCCGCGACGATTTCGTCGAGCACCTCGGACCGCTGCAAGAGATTCTCGACCGGGACGCGGTGAACGAATACGGCGTGACGCCTTCGAAGAAAGGTCAAGGCGGTGGATCAGGCGGATCACGCGGCGGTAACGGTGGCAAGAGGAGCTTGGACGTCTCGAGCATGAGCGACTTCTCGGTGAAAGCGGTCCTGGGCGTCGGCGCGTTCGGAAAGGTCTTCCTCGGTGCGCGGCGCGGCGGGCTCGGCTCGGCTCGCTTTTTCTATACACTGTTCCCCATACGACCGCGCCGGCGTGGTGAACGCCGTTCCTTAAGGACTTTTCCCCTCCGCTCCGTCCTCTCTCCCCGCTGACGCTTTCCTTCTTTAACCCTAAACCCTCCCCTCTCCTCTCTTCTCCTCTCCTTCCCTCCCGCGCAGCCACGCGCGAGGACGAGGTGTACGCGGTTAAATCTCTCTCTAAAGCGCAGATTCTCGGCGCGCAGCTGCAGCACCACGTCATGCAAGAGAGGGACGTCATGAAAGACTGCGACTCGCCGTTCACGGTGAGACTCGTCGCGACGTTTCAAGACCGCGCGATGTTGTACATGTGCATGGAAACGGTCATGGGCGGGGAGTTATTTAACCACCTCGCGCGCGTCGGCGGCGCGCTTCACGAGGATACCGCGCGTTTCTACGCCGCGTGCGTCGTCCTCGCGTTTCAGTACCTCCAAGCGAAGCACTACGTCTATCGCGACTTGAAACCGGAAAACCTGCTCATCGACCGAAACGGCTTCCTCAAGATCGCGGACTTTGGCTTCGCGAAGCGTTTACTCCCCGGCGAAAAGACGTACACGCTGTGCGGCACCCCGGAGTACATGTCCCCGGAGCTGTACAAGCAATCCGGCCACAACAAAGGCGTGGACTGGTGGGCGCTCGGGGTTTTAATCTACGAGATGGTCGTCGGCGCGCCTCCGTTTTACTCCCCCGGCGGCGACGGCGAGACGCAGTGGCGACGCATCCTCGTCGCGAAGTACTCGTTCCCATCCGGCGTGACCCCGCACTTCAAAGACATCGTCCGGAGGTTGCTGACCGTGAACTCGGTTCAGCGGTTAGGCTGTCTGAAAGGCGGCGTGAAGGACGTGAAGTTGCACCCGTGGCTGAGAAGCGTGGACTGGGTGTCGCTCGCGCAGCGGACGCACGCGGCGCCGTTCGTGCCTCCGGTGCGTTCTCTGCAAACGTGTGTTTCACCCATCGCCCGGTTTCGACACTCGATCGC
>Ga0181554_1001185_pt1 | contig 25103 bp, 16 predicted proteins | sample 011ome_16_FD_145602 | JGI IMG/M metagenome (GOLD analysis project Ga0181554, IMG submission 145602) | Coastal salt marsh microbial communities from the Groves Creek Marsh, Skidaway Island, Georgia - 011503CT metaG (spades assembly) | ecosystem: Environmental > Aquatic > Marine > Intertidal zone... | reverse complement strand
CGTCCTCGGATTCCGTGAGCGCCGTCTCCTTGTCTAGATCGTCCTCCTCCTCCTCCTCCTCCTCGGCCGCGTCCGCCGCCGCCACCGCGTTGGCGCGAACGAACACGTCCGGATGCCCGACGCGTTTGCACCACGCGTACGTGGCCAGGAGCAGCGCGACGAACCTCGCGATCGCGGCCCACCGCGCGCCGCTGTCGCCGTCCACGAACGTCTCGCGAAGGAACGCGCGCGCGGTCGCCGCCGCCACCCTCGGCGGCGGTTTCGAAGCGAAGAGGTTGAACAGCCGCGATAAACCCTTCTTCGGCGCCGCCGCCGCCGCCGCCGCCGCCGCCGCGCGCTCCTCCGCGAACGACTTCAGTATCCCCCCAGCCTTAACGATCGACGCGTAAACGCCCGCGTTTTGAGCGTTTTGAACCATCACCACCATCGCGAGCACGAGCAGCTCCGCGATGCATATCGTCGCGCCGAGGTAGTCCCCCATGACGCCCCCGAGCAGATACTCCCCGTACCTCCCCGCCGCCTCCGCGAACGTCCACACGACCAAAAACAAAACGCACGCCGTCTGAACCCCGACGACCGCCGCCGCGACCGCGAGCGCCGTCGCGCCCGCGACCGCGACCCGCGCCCACCCCACGAGCGACCGCGCCCGGAGCATGAACGAGTAGTACTTGTACTTGGGGCCGCCCTCGTCGACGTACGCGCGCGTGCGAATCAGATACGGCGCGGTCCAACGCGCGAGCGCGTGGCCGAGCACCAACGCCGGCCCCGCGCCGGTTAGGGACAGGGACCCTGATAGCGGATTTGATGACCCCCCGTCGTACTCGTAGCCGTACGACGACGCGCCGCACGCGGCGAGGAGGGCCACCTTCGCGATGACGTACGTCGTCAGCGACGCGCAGCCGTAGGTCCCCAGTCGCGTGTCCGTCATGATGCGTAGGATCTGTTTCCGGCTCCACCCGCCGCCGATGCCGTCTGTCGCGTCCGCGAGGCCGTCCTCGTGGAAGCATCCCGTGAGCCAGAACGACGCCGCGGTGCTGAACGCGGCGGAGACGGGGAGCGGGAGCCCGATGGCGACGGCGGCGTCGAAGAAGGCGGCGACCCACGCGCCGACGAGCGCGCCCGCGAGCGGGAAGTACGCGGTGCCTAGCATGAGGAACCCGGGGTGATGGTCCACCCACGTCGGCCCGGGCAGGCGCGTGATGAACGTCCACACGGTGAAGAACGCGCGGATCTCGCTGCGGAGACCGAGCCGCGCGTCGGAGCGGAGGAACGACGCGATCTCGCGCGCGACGACCTCGGCCTCGTTCGCCGCGCCCGACGCGTCGCCGACCGAGATTCCCGCGCCTCGATCCTCGACGGTTCCCGCGTCGAGCACGGTCGTCGCGCCCGGAGGCGGCGTCGTCTTCGCCGGCGTCGCGCTCTTACGGAGCTTGCGCGAGCGCTTGAGCTCCGCGAGCGCGTTGTTCGGAGCCATTTCGGCAGGGCGCCCGGGGGGCGCGCGCGATGTGATGGACTGTCGAATGTCAAATTATCGTCTGGACAGAAATTCCGAGGCGCGTATGCGTTAATAACAAACATTTCACCCATCCCTCGGTTTCAACATTTGATCGCGCCCCCTTTCAACTGACCGATGAACTTTTGTTAGGTGAAACTTTATCAGACAAACTCTTCTTCCATCAGAAGAGACTACCTACGAACTCGCCGCGACCACCGTGCCCGCGCCCGCGTCCTCCGCCGCGCCGGCGCCCCTCCACGAGTAATCCCTCTCGTACCCCGTCTGCTTCCGATGCCGCGGGTGGTCCATGTGCCCCGTCGGCCCGAGCGGAATCGTCGACGCGCTCCGCATCGTCTTGCTCGCCGCCGCCGTCGCCCTCTGCGACTTGGCCTGCGCCGCCATGTCCTTCCGACTCCGCGGCTGGTACGACTGCCGCATCGTGCTGTTCCCTCTCCTGAACCCCTCCTCTTCCGTGGGCGCGCGCCTGATGTGGTGCAACGGCACGGGGTACACCCTGCGGGGCTCCTCGACGCCCAGCCACTGCACCGCGCCGACCGCCGGGGTGAGCCGCGTCTTCGGGTTGTCTGCAGTCTTCAGCGCCGGGTCCGGGCGCTTGATCTCGTCTAGGATGGCGCTGAGGTTGCCGCACTGCGACTGGTACGTCGTCGTCTCCGTCTTCTGCTTGCCGTACGGCCCGAGGTCGAACTGCGACGCGGACGGATCCTTCGTCTTGGACGGGGACATCTTGCGCGGGTCGCAGCACACGCCGCCCCTCGCCTTCGCCGCCGCCGTCGCCGCCGCCTCTTCACGCATCGCGTCCTTCATCCTCTGCTTGTCCTCCATCTCCGCGCGCTTGATCTCCTTCCGTCGCGCGCGTCGCGCCTGCTCCGCGCGCGTGGGGCCCGAGGACACGCACGCCGCCGCCTCCGCGCGACGCTTCGCCTCCGCAGCCGCCGCGAGCGGGTTGTACCCGACTCTGTAGTGGTCGTGCGACAGCGGCGCGCGCTTGCCTCGCGCGACCGCGGTCCCGGCGTGGACGTCCCGCAGCGTCTCCAGAATCTTCTCGCGCTCTTCCGGGGGTGCGTGCATCAGCGTTTCCTCCAGCGCGGCCGCCGCGTCGTCGTTGAGCAGGTCGCCGTAGTAGAGACGCGATCCCAAAACTTTCTCCATGAGTCGCTCGCGTTGCCGCGCCTTGTCCTCCGCGATCCCGGGCACCTCCCCGAACGCGGCGATGACCGGCTCGTCGTGCGCGATGTTCGTCGTCTTGAGCGCGTTCTCGCGCCAGTGCCTCTGCGTCTCCTCGTTCCCGCGCACCATGTCCGCCCACTCGCTCTTGTGCGACTGGTTCTCCACCGCATCCGGCTTCGCCATCGCGAGCACCGGCTTCAGCGTCTCCGCCGTCTTCGGGTCGCCGAACGCATTGAAGATCTCCTGATACGCCGTCTTCACGCCCTTGAGCCCGCCGTACGCGGGCTTCATCTTCTCGCCCGTGACCGGGTCCACGCCCATCGCGTCGGCGCCGACCGTGGACGCGAACGTCGGCGCGATCGGCGTCGCCTGCGTCGGGATCGGATGATTCTGCGACCGCCGCGTCGATAGGGGCACCGGGGGCTTGCGCTTCGCGCGCGTCGCGGCGGGCGTGACCGACGCCGCGACGCGGCCCTCGTCGCCGAACGACAGCGCGACGTTCACGACCGGCGGCGTCGATTCGCGCTTCGGCTTCGGCTTGCGCAGGTCCACCAGCGACGTCGCCTTGTGCTCGACGACGACCAGCGGTCCGGCGGAGGATCCGGGCGCCATCGTCGGGCGTCCGACGCGCATCGTGTCCAGCGCGCCCGCGTGCCTCGACGCGTCCTTCGACAGCTGCGACTGCTGGTCGAACCATCGCGCGACCTCGTTCGAGCACGCGTCGCTCTTGAACCCGGGGCCGCGCTTCGGCGACGACGCGGCGGGCATCGCGACGACGGACGGACGGATCGGACGACGAGCTCCGAAAGCGGCGAGCGAGCTACCTGTAGGGGGGTCGACCGATTTCCGCGATTCCGACCCTCGCGTCGAGAGGCCCACGAGGGACGACGCGGCGCGCGAGTTCCCGCGGCGAGTCGAGGCGCGACGCGGCGCGCGAGTCCCGCGAGTCCGCGCTTCGTGCGGGGTGCGATGCGGAGGCGCGCGTCGACGCCGTGCCCGCGCGGAACGGAAGTGGTCCCTAAATTGGGTGAGGAGGGATCCTGTCTTCATTGCCAAAAAAGTTCATCGGTCAATTGAAAGTAGACGCGATCAAATGTTGAAACCAATGGATGGGTGAAAAACGCACCTGAGCAGCGGTCGGCGTCTGAGAACTCTCGATCTCGGACCACTGGGCACTCGCCTCGACACTCCATCGCGCGCGCCGCCTCCGCTGTCGCCGCCCGGCCGGCCGCGCGATGGCGTCGCACCGTCACCGCGTCGTCTCCGGCGTCGAGCTCGCGACGATCGCGTCGGAGCTGACCGCGACCGTGCGCGTGCGCGCGCTGGACCCCGACCTCGCCGTCGGTCGACGCGCGGCGTTTTGTCGTCGCGGAGATCTCGACGGCAGCGACGGCGACGACGCGAGCGCGCCGACGACGTCCGTGTCCGCGTCCGCGATGCGGCTCCCGTCGTCGATCGTCGACGGGGGCGGCGGCGAGCTCCTCGTCGCCCCTCTCGCGCTGTTCCTCCCGTTCCTCCGACGCGACGCCCGCGGCGGGGCCCCGGGACTCGGACTGGTCGACGACGCGGAGGTGCACGTGATGCGAGAGGCGACCGTCGACGACGGCGGCTCCGGGGGTGTGTGGGTCCCCGCGCGAGTCGTCGCGTCCGCGGTGCCCCCGGACGCGCGCGACGCGGTGAACGCGCTCGCGAGCGCCGACGGCCTCAGCGCGCTGAAGCGCGGGTGGACCGCGGGAGGCGCGGTGCCGTGGAACGGCGACGGCGGCGGCGGCGGCGGCTTCGACGTCGGCGCCGTCGTCGCAGGGTTCGTCGTTCTCCGCGCGGCGACCGGTCCTCCTTCGCCGTCGCCGTCCCCGGGGATATCCCGAGCGTTCGCGCGCGAATCCCCGCTCCCGCGCGCCGGCGACGCGATCCTATCGTGCGGCTCCCCGTTCGGCGTCCTCGCGCCGAGTCACTTCGCGAACGCGGTGACGACCGGATCTGTGTCGCGGACGTGGCGGCGTCGGACACCCGTCGGACGCCACGCGGCGGATACGTCAGCACCACCGCCGATCCTGATGCTGGATCTCCGCGCGCTCCCCGGGACCGAGGGCGGCGTGGTCTTGGACGCCGGCGGCGGCGTGCTCGGGATGCTGACGCCGCCGCTCGTGGCGAGAGGAGGCGGCGGCGGCGGAGAGGACGACGCCGTGCCCTTGGCGCTGACGATCGATTGCGTCAAGCGCGCGATGCTGACGATGGCGTCGTCATCGTCGTCATCTTCGTCGTCCACGAATGAAGAAGACGACGCGCCCCCGATCGCGGTCGCGTCGACGTCCGCGTCGCCGAGGACGCCGCTCGACGACGCGGCGTCGACGTCCGTCGTCCTTCTCTCGACGGGAAACGGAAACGACGACGCGTCGAATCCGTCGTGGGCGTCCGGGATCGTCCTCACCGCCGGCGACGGCGCGCGCGGGCACCCCGCGCTGATCCTCACGAACGCGCACGTGGTCCACCCGTCCGCGCGCGCCGCCGGCGGCGACGGCCGCGGCCCGCGCGTGCGCTCGCAGCGCGTGTTGGTCCCCGGCGCCGGCGGCGGGTGGCGCGACGCGACGCCCGCGTTCGTCTCCGCCGGCGCGTTGGACGTCGCGGTGCTCGCCGCGACGACGACGGAGGGCGACGAGACGCGGCTGCGCGCGGCGACGTTCGCGGACGACGACGACGCGTGCCGACGCGGAGAGCCGTGCGCGGTGATAGGGCACGCGCGCGTGGGGCCGCGAGCGGCGGCGGCGGGCGGGTCGTCGGTGTCGGCGTCGGCGTCGGCGTCGGCGGCGGCGTCGGCGTCTCCGGGAGTGGTCTCCGCGGTCGTCCGCCGCGGCGTCGGCGGCGAGCCGGTGATGCTGACGACGTCCGCGGCGGTGCACAGCGGCGCGTCTGGCGGCGCGGTCGTTCGCGCGGCAGACGGCGTCGTCATCGGCCTCGTCACGAGCAACGCGCGAAGGGGCGGGAAGGACGGCGACGGCGACGACGTTTTTCCTCGTCTCAATTTTTCGATTCCGTCGCGCGCGCTGCGGCGGCTGCGTCTGGCGGCGGAGGCGAGCGGGGGACAGGACGACTGGGAGGTGCACGAGGCCGCGTTCGAGGGGTGTTTGGACGCGTACGACGACGACGAAGTGCGCGCGGTGTGGAATTTGAGGGATCCGGGTGGAGGAGGCGAGCGGGTGGCGCGGAGTCGTCTGTGAGTTCGCACGTCACGCATTTTTTTTGCCAAAAAAAATCTGAAAACATCGCTTTTCTGTCGAGCCGTCGCCACTCCTCCTCCGCGCGCGTTGTCCGCGCTCGCGCGGACGTCGCGCGCGGATCGCATCGGTCGCGCCCGCGTTCGCTTTCGTCGCTCGGTCCCCGCTTGACGTTCCCGAATGCGGCAGTGGTGGGAGACTCTCGGAAGATCCGACGTGGTCACCACGGAAAGAGTAGAGGAGGGGGCAATAAATGCGTGCCGCGTCGCTGCAGAGAATGGTGTGGTGAGAGCGATGATGGACCTGTCCATCGCCTACGATTCCTTTGCCAGTATTCGAAACGAAAAGAAGGCGTTCCAGTGGGCCGAGAGGGCTTACGGCAACGGCGCGTGCTTCCGCGGGTGTTTCGAGCGCGATCCTTCGACAGGAAAGCCGTGGGAACCTGGAAAGCGGGATGAATATCTCAAACTCGACTCGGTGCACGGAGTGGTGTACGGAGTCAACTATTTGCTCTGGTACCTCGGTATCAAGTACGCGTGCGGACTTGGTTGCGAGATAAACTACATGCGCGGGTTATTTCTCATGCTCCGAGCGATCGAACTCGGGTACGACAACGACGGCGACGCGGAAGGGTTGATGAAATTTGTGGCGCTCATTCGCTTTCGGGCGAGCGGCCTGGACGTTAATACGCCTACCAAAGAGGAACTAGTTGCGTGGATGGAGAACCACCCCGACGTTGTTTCTTCGTTTGATATGCATCATCCACCGGAGGAACTGCGGAAAGTTTTCGAGCAAGTTCAGGTGGCCGCGCTCGCGAACAAGGAGTTGAAGCATATGCGCCGGTGTCGAAACTGTTGCGCGGAGAGCGAAAACCTCAGGATATGCGCGCGTTGTAAGTCGGTGTGCTACTGCAGCAAGGAGTGCCAAGAGATGGACTGGAGACTGGGTCTGTGGCCGCACAAGAGTATTTGCGACAAAATGGCTCGCTTATGGGACGAACGCCCCGGGAGGTCAGACCAAGAGGCGCTCGCGAGTCTGTCGAAGAGTTTGGCGACGCAGTACGTGGAGATGTGGGGCGCGAAGACGTGATCGTGAGCGAATTGCGTTTCGAGTCCTCGTCCTCGTCCTCGTCCTCGTCCTCGTCTCGTCGTTAAAACACCCCGACGTTCTTCTTCATCTCCTCCCGCAGCTCCGCGGCGCGTTTCATGTCGTACCGCAGCCCGAAAGTCCCCGTCCCCATGTCCACGGTCCGCCCCAACACGATCCGCGCGCTCGGCGACTCGAGCGTGTCCTCCTGCCCTCGCATCGTCGCGTCCACCAAAAACGCCGCAGCCGTCTCGAACGACATCTTCAAGAGCGGACTCGTGCTCGTCTCCATCCCCGCCCTGGAGCACGGCCGGTAGTCCCCCTGCGCCATCATGAAATCCCCAATCAAGCTCAGGTGCCGCGCGTCGACGGCGATGCCGTACACCCCGAACACGCCCCGCACCTCCGCGACGAGCGTCTCCCGCGCCGCCTCCACGCCGTACGTTTGCATCATGGCGTACACGTCGTTCGTCTTGACGTTCGCGCAGTCCACGAGGTCGTCGTTCGCCCAAGCCGCCGCGAAGTTCACGCCGTCGGTCTGCACCATGAGCGGGCTGAGGCCGTTCGGGTCCTCCGACGCGTCTTTGCCGATCACGAACGTCTTGTCGATGCCGGGGACGTGACGCACCGTCGTGTTCGCCGCCGCCGCCTCGCACGCCTCCATGATGAGCACCGGCGGCGCGCCGAGGCGAAGCGACACCGTCAGCGTGCACGTGCGCGCGCGCGGGTCGACGACGACGCCATCCACGATGTCCTCCAGAGTTTCGAGGAGGTCGCCGCCGCCGTGGGTCGCCTTCTTCGGATTCTTCGCGGCGGGCGCGGCGGAGGAGGAGGATGGTTTTTTCTTCTTCGCGGGCGGTCGCTTCTCCGTCTCCGAGTCGGAGTCGCCGAGGTCCTCGCCGTCCGTGTCCGTGTCGTCCGACCCGGAGTCGTCGTCGTCGTCGCTGCCGTCGCTGCCCTCCTCCTCCTCCTCCTCCTCCTTCATGTCGTGCGCCTTGGACGCCTTCTCTTCCTCGACGACCTCTTCTTCTTTCGAGAACCCTTCGCCGTCGTCGCCGCGCGCGTCTTTTCGATCCTCCGCCTTGGCACCCTCCTCTTCGTCCTCCTCGTCCGAGTCCTCGCCGTTCTCGCCCTCCTCCTCCTCGAGAATGCGCTTGTTCGACGCCCGCTTCGCGCTCGCGACCTTCTTCTCGTCGTCGCCGTCGTCCGCCGCTCCGGCGTCGTCCGCGACAGCCTGGACGCGCGCCGCGCCCTCCATCTTCCCCGACTGAATCGCAACCTTGGCCGCCGCGCGCTTGCGAAGTTCCATCTTCAGCGCGCCGTGCAGCCGTCGCGCGAAGTCGCGCTTGAACGCCCTCGCCATCTGCCGGAACGTCACCTTCCCGTCGTCCAGCTTCCCGGTCGCGTCGGCGCCGCTCTCGCTGTCGCTGTCGCTGTCCGAGTCGTCGCCCGACCCGTCGTCCGTCTCCATCGCGACGTGCTCGTTGCCCTCGTCGGCGTCCGCCTCGACGGGCCCTCGCAGCTCCACCGTGACCGTGTACACTCTCGCGAGCTCGCCCGAGCCGCCGTGGCTCCGCGCGCACGGCCGCTCCGCGACCTTTAACTTCCGGACGAGCTCCGCGAGGCGGACTTTGCGCAGACGGCGCGCGAGCGCGGTCGCGTCCTCGCGGTTCCTCGCGCCGTCGCGCAGCGGCAGCGTCATCACCGGCGTCGCGAGTTTTTTCGAAGCCGCCATCAACAGCTCGCGCAGACGCGGGATGCCGAGCGTGACGTTCGCTTCGCCTCTTCCCGCGAAGTGGAACGTGTTGAGGGTCATCTGCGTGGACGGTTCGCCGACGGACTGCGCGGCGACGCAGCCGACGGCTTCGCCTGGGGACGCGAGCGCGCTGAGGTAACGCAGGTTCATGAGGCGTTTGAACTCGTCCGCCGTCATGCCGGACAGCGCGGGCAACCCGGGGGGTTTCGCCGCCGCCGCCGCCGCCTCCGCCTCCGCAGCCTCCTTCTCCTTCTTCGTCGGCTTCTTCTTCGCCGCCTTCGCCTTCGGCGGCGGTTTCTTCTCCATGATGTCGCCGCCGTTCGCGAACACGGCCGGGTCCGCGCGTTGAATGAACGCGTCGAGGTTATCTTTGAATCGCTCCGGAAGCGTCCCGAGCGCGTTTGAAAGCGGACGCGAAGACATGACCGGCAGCGCCGGGTGTTTCCCGCTCGCGTCCTTCTCCTCGTCCTCGTCCGCCTCGTCGATCACGCGCAGCGCGGCGATGTCCTTCTCCGCCGCCGCGAGGTTCGCGCGCAGGAGCTCCGGGTTGTCCGCGAGGAACTGAAACTTCTCCAGGTACCCCCCTTTGGTCACGTCCACGGCGTCGTCGCCGTAGTGAAACTGCACGATGCTCCCGTCGCAGTCCCTCACGGTGTGGTCGTAGTGCACTCTGAGCGGCTCCAAGTTCTTCACGAGGCAGCGCTGCAGGTACCCGGAACGCGACGTCTTCACCGCGGTGTCCACGAGCCCTTCGCGTCCGGCCATGCAGTGAAAGTAATACTCCTGCGGCCGCAACCCGCTGAAGAATCGATCGCTGACGTATCCGCCAGCGCGCTCGGAGGTGTCGTGCGGCGGGAAGCACGGCAGCGTCTTCCCGCTGATCATCCTGGGGACGCGCCTTCCCTCCAGCTCCTGCTGGCCGAGGCACGCGGCGATCTGCGAGAAGTTCACCATGCTTCCCTTCGCGCCGGATTGCGTCATCAACGACAGGCAGTTTTTAGGAAACGGCTTCTTCGTCCCGTGGGGAAGACACCGCTTCACCGTCGCGGACGTGACTTTGGCGAGCGCGCCGCTGCTTCGCATGTCCAGCGCAGCCTCCGCGCCCTCGCGCTCGCTGAGACGCGCGGCGATCTGCTTCCTGAGCGCCATCTCCGGGACGTTGACGTCCGCTTCCGCGAACGCGGCGGCGGCGCCGCGGCACGCCGCCGTCGCCTTGTGCAGCTCCTCCTCGCGGCCTCTCTCCGACTCCTCATGGAGGATCAAATCGTCCATCCCGCACGTCATCCCGTGCCTCTGTAAGAACGCAGTGAGGAGACGCGTCAGCACGGAGATAAAGTCGCCCGCGAGCACCTTCCCGTGCAGCTCCGCGACCGCGTGCACGAGGCCGTGCGCGCCGAACGTGTTCTTATCCAGGATGCCGGAGCACACGTAATTTCTGCGCACGACGAGCACCCCCTCGCCGCTGTCTTCGCCGCCCCAGTAGTTCGCGGGCACCTTCGTGGCGTGGCTCACCGTCATCGGCGCGCGGCCGTGCGTGATGTGCTCGATCACCGCCGTGAACAGCTGCTTCCCGGTCCACAGCGCGCGCGGCTTGCGAATCGCCGGCGCGGGCGGTTTCAAGCTCTTTCCGACGACGGCGCCGCCGCCCGTCTCCGCGCCGGCGAAGTCCACGAGCGCGAGGTACATCAGCTGCGTGAAGTCGCTCTTGTCGAGGAACGTGTCTCGACACGTCATCAAAACCCCGGCGCAGATGTGGTCCTGGATGAGGCCGCGAAGAGGTTTCCCGTCCGTCGGGACGGTGTACTGCTGATCGGCGCGAACGATTTCGTACGCCTCGGCTCTCGCGAGATGATCCTGCGGGAAGTGGAGGTTCATCTCGTCGCCGTCGAAGTCCGCGTTGTACGTGCTGCAGTTGGCGTAGTGCATGCGTATCGTCCGCTGACCTGGGAGGACTTTCGCGGTGTGCGCCATGATCCCCGGCTTGTGAAGCGTCGGCTGACGGTTCACGAGCAGAACGTCGCCGTCGCGCAAGTGTCGAAACACCTTCTTCGCGAGCGGCCGCGACGGCGCCGCGGTGGCCGCCTTCACGACCGCAGCCTTCGAGGCGGCGGTCTTCGCGTCCACGTCGTCGTCGTCGTCGTCGTCGAACTTGATTTTGTTCCCTTCCGACGCGACAGACGCGGGGGTCTTCGCCTTGACGGCGGCGCCCCCGAGCGACATCCCCGCCGCCGCCGCCGTCGCCTCCCCCGTCGTCGTCGCCGGCGTCGCGAGCAGCGTCTTCGCGATCGCGGCTCTCTTCTCCGCGGTGAACCGATCGAGGTGGATGACCCGCCCTCGCTCGTCCTCGATCGCGTTCGCCCCCGGGTGAATGTCCGGCCCGTTCTCGACGAGCTGACGCATCAGTTCCACGTTGTGCGCGGTGACGTTCTCGGGAAACGTCAGCTTCTTGGCGAACACCGGCGGGACGCCAATCTCCGACGTCTTCAGGTACGGATCCGGCATGATCACCGACCGCGCGGCGTAATTCACGCGCTTACCCATCATGTTCATGCGAAACAACCCTTGTTTCTTCTCGAGCTGCTGACGTATGCCCATCCCGCCGGCTTCGCCTCCCTCCGCCTTGCTCGAGTCCACGAGCCGATTGACGCCGCCTTGGAGCGTCAGCCACGCCCGCACCGCGCGCTGCGCCCTCACCTCCGGCGGCTCCGGGACCGTCGGGGGTTTCCGGAACAGCTCCGCGAGCGTCAGGTTCGCCTGGATGATCGCGTTCAGGTGCGTGTTCTGCGGGTGCTCGAACATCATGTCGTTCATCTTCGACGGCGGACGGAACCGGCACGGCGTGACCAGCACCGTCTGCATGAAGAACCGCGCCGGGTCGCTCCTGCGCTCGGGCAACGCGGAAGCGGCGGCCAACGCCCCCGCGCTGTCCAAGGCGGACGACGCGGGGGAGGACGTCGCGTCGTACGACGGCGCGTTCGCGACCCAGACCATGGAGACGAAGTCGTACTCGTTCGCCCAGAGTTTCTTGAGCATCGATCGCGCCTCGATCGGGGTGATGAAGACTTGCCTCTTCGCGGGCGCGGGCGCGGGCGCGGCGCCGTTCGCGACGGGAGTGGCGGGCTCCGACGGCGCCTTGCGCTTCTTCGAGTCCGAGTCCTCGTCCTTGACGTCGTCGTCGTCGTCGTCGTCAGCCTCCTCCTCCTCCTCGTCGTCGTCCTCGTCCGACGACTCGAGTCCGGTCGCGTCCTTCTTTTTCCTCCGCCTCCTTCGTCGTATCCTTCCGCCCTCGTCCGGCTCCACCTCTTGCCCCGCGAGGTCCTCGCCGTCCTCGCGCGGCTCAGCGTCGTCGTCGCCCCGGTCGGGACCGCTCAACCCGCGCCGCAGCTCCTCCTCGAGGTCCACGGACGGCGTCAGCGCGGCGTTGTGTTCGATCTGTTTCTTCGTCAAAGCGGCGCGGTAAATTTTGTTCGCCCCCTCCGGGCTCACCTTGGGCGAGCACACGCCGCAGTTCTCGCACTTCCCCGGCGTCGCCGCGAGGAACTCCTTCACGAGGTCGCGCGAGAGCATCATCGCGTGCGACGTCCACCGCACGCGGTCCTTGCGTCGGCCTTGACGCGCGACGGGAATCACGCGACTCACGTGCGTCGTGTCCAACGTTCCCAGGTCGCCCACCATCTCGCGGATCTCGTTCAGTTCCGCGCGCGTCTGCTTGCTCACGCCGCGGACGTCGACGTTCGCCGCGCCCTCGAGGTCGCCCTCGCGTATGAGCCGCAGTCTCTCGCGATACGCCGCGACGCGGTCCGCGGCGAGCTTGAATTTGCCGCAGTGCAAGCACGCCGATCGAAGCAGCCGAACGACGACGGAGAACGTCAGCGGGTTGTACACCGGCACCGCGAGCTCGATGTGCCCGAAGTGCCCGGGGCAGTGCATCGCGCCGAGGCGGCACGTCGCGCACGACCCGCGCTGGTCGATCGGCCCGAGCGCGGGGTCGTAGAGACCGTCCGCGACCGGGTTGCTCAGCGCGTCGAACAGGACCGGGTTCGAGATGCGCTTGACGCTGATCCGTCGCGCTTCCTCCGCGTCGTAGAAGGAGAAAGACGTGGACGTGATCTCCTTCGTGATCAGCCCGGGTTGTCGCAGGTCCACGTGCGCGGTGGGCGGCGCCATGGCGATCGATCCGGGCGACCGCCGAGGGGTGTTGTCGGTCCGCCGCCCCGCCGTTAACAAACTCTCGGACCGCGCCGATGCCCTAGTAGACTACGGGTCGGCTGGACCGACGCCAAGCCACCCCTTCGCGCTCGACGCGAGCGCGCGCGGCGCGGGGTGAATCGCGCGGGTGTCCCACCACGAGCTCGCGACGCTCGTCGGTTCGCGTCCTCGCGCGTCGAGAAGTGCGCGGAGGCGCGAGACGGCGCGACGGGAAGGAGGGCGCCGCCGCAAGTTTTTCCGGAGCCGATTCGCAGCGACGACCGCGACCGGCGGAAGAGCGCGCTGCGCGCCGCACTGAACGACGTGAGAAAAATAATGCACTGTATGTAGGACGCGTCCGCGAAGTCGACGATAAGAGGTGCTACGATCGCCTAATCCTCGTCCGAGTCGTTCCCGTCCCCGCGGAACCGCGGGTTCTCCTTCGCGTCGCCGTCGTCGTCCCTCCCGCGCTTCGCGCCGACGACCACCTTATCGTCCGCCGCCATCGCACCGCCGCCAGCCGCGTCGTCCGCGCCCTTCTCGCCGCCTCCGACGACGTCGCCGCCGCGATACCCCTCGCCGTCCGCGCCCTTCTCGCCGTCGCCGTCCGCGAGGGCCTCCAGCTCCGTCTTGATTAACTTCCCGTACCCCCCTCTGCCGGCGTCGTAGTCCGTCCGGAATTCGTCTCGCACCTGACCGCCGCTCTTCCCGCGGCCGAATTGCCGCCCCTCGACGAATCCCCAGTCGAAGTCGATCCGAATCTCGCGGTCGTCGAGCTTCGTGCCGTTGAGGTACTTCACTGCCTTCTCCGCGTCCTTCCTGTTGTGGTACTCCACGAAAGAAAACCCGCACGGCGTCTTCGCGTTCTTGTCCAGGCCCATCACGATCGTCCGAAGCACGCCGACTTTAGCGAAGAGCTCCCAGATCTGCTCCTCGGTGGTGAAGAACGAGACGTTCCCGACGTACAGCGTCGTGGACGTGCGAAGCTTCTCGAGGTACTCGTCCATGCTACCCTGGAACGATCGGTCTTTGTACTGCGTGAGCGGCTCCTGATCGAGGAAGAGACGCGCCATCGCGACGGCGGGATGCGTGCGGCGGCGATCGCGATCGCGCTTCTGATTCTGAGGAAAATTCGCCGAGCGGCGCGCGGAAAACCCGCCACGCGTACGCGTACGCGTACGCGCGGCGCCGTCAACTCTGACGAAAACGATGCGAGGGCGTCTCGGAGCAGTGTCGCGCGCGCTCCGCCGCCGCTCGCGTCGTCCTCGTCCTCGTCGCCGCGCGCGCGTCGCGACGCTCGACGAGGATGGCGCCCGCGGCGGCGAACGAGGAGTCCCCGTACCTGAGGCACTGGTCGCGCGTCTACGCGGAAGATCCGTCGGCGCGAACGCGCGAGTGGCACTGCGCGTTCGACGACGCCGTCGACGTCCTGCGTCCGTACGTCGCGCCCATCGTCGCGTCGTCTCCGTCGCGCTCGCTCGTCGTGGACGTCGGCTGCGGCGGCAGCTCCATCGGATACGACCTCGCCAAGGCGTTCGCGTTCACCGACGTCCTCATGACGGACATCGACCCGGGCATCGTGGAGATCCTCCGCGAGCGATACGCCTCCTCTTCCTCCTCCTCCTCCTCCTCCTCCTCCTCCGCCGCCGCGCCGGCGACGCGGTGCGAAGTCGCGGACGCGCGCTCGATGCCGACGGTCCCGACCGGCGCCGCGGTCGTCGTCCTCGACAAGGGCACCGTCGACGCGCTGCACGGCGACGACGACAAGCTCGCGACGCTGCGGGAGTGCGTTCGAATGGCGAACCGTCCCGACGGCGTCGGCGTCGTCGCGTCGATATCCTTCCCCGCCGCCGACCGCCTTCGTCTGCTCGAGCGCGTCGCGCGCGAGACGCGCGTCGGGCTGAGGGTGCGCGTCGTGGGGGACGGCGACCCCGCGCGCGGGCGTCGCGCGGTCTTCGTCGCGGTCCTCGGGAAGCGCGTGGAGCGCGTGGAGACGCCGCGGTGCGAGCTGTCGGAGACGGTGTTGGCGCGGATTCGTCGGAGCGGATCCGTCGTGGAGGACGAGCCCGCGGGGGAGGAGGACGCGCTGACGTTGTTCGACGACAGCGACGGCGACGGCGAGGACGGTTGACGCGCGCGCGTGATAGGCCCTACGCAGCGCGACGAGTGTTGTGATGACGCGGGGGGCTTCGCGGCACCCCACCCTGGTATGATGTCATGTCGACCCGACGCGCGCTAGTATCTTATAGTCGCGAGACGCACAGCTGTGCGCGCCCGCCTCGTCGTCACCGCCCCTCGCCGAGCATGTCAACGCCGTCCTTCTTCACCTTGAGCTTCGGCGGCTCCTCTTTCTTCGGCTTCTTATGCTTGAACACCTTCGCGGGCTTGCCCTTCTCGCCTTCCTTCGCGTCGCCGTCCGCGTTCGCGCCTTCGCTCTCGCCGTCGCCGGCGGCTTCGGCGTCGTCCTTTTTCCCGCCCGCCCCCTCCGCCCCCGCCTCCGCGGCGTCCCCCTTCTTCTTCTTCTTCTTCATCTCCACGCTCCCGCCGTTCTCCTTGTTCTTCCACCACTCCGCCTCCGCGGTCGCGAGCTTCGGCTTCCGGTTGTCGACGAGTTTAATCTTCGTCCCCGGCTGCACGAAGTCCAAGTCCTCCAGCTTCCCACGGTTCAGCCGCTGCGTGAGTGCCAAGTTCTCCTCCGTGTACTCGCCCGTGTACTCACACACGAGCTCGCCGATGGTCTGCCCGGACTGGAGCGTCACCTCCACGGTCTTCTTCGGGAGCGATATCGACGGCATCGAGAGCTTCACGCCGCCGTTGTTGACGTACTGTGAGAGCGCGCGCGACGACGGACGAGAGGAGAGAGAGAGGGGGCGGAGAAGTGCGGTGAGCGATCAGACGGCGGTGAGCGAGCGCGTGGATTTAAATCATCAAACGCGGAAGGAAGCGCGCGGTCGACGCCGGGCGCGAGCGCGGACCTTCATCGCGAGCGCGCCGAACGTGATCCCCGCGGCGACGCTGAGGACGGTTCCGAGCTTCGTCCGCCGCGTCGGCTCGTCGCTGTCGCTGTCGTAGTCGTGCATCGTGACGACGGCGCGGAGGGTGTGACGGCACTCACCGTCCGCCTCGTCCGAGCTGATGAGTTGGCGTCGCGACGAGCCACGCCATCGCCACGCCGCGCGCCAATGAAGCGAGGGGAAGTACGGAGGTAAATCGGAGGCCGTCGCCGCGCGCGGAGGGCAGTCGTCGAGGCGCGAGGCACGATGAACAACAACTCGAACAACGAGAACGCCATCCTCGGGGTGTTCTCCTCCGCGGGGTACATCGATGTCGGCACGAAGGTGCGCGGCGCGACGTCGCGACCGCGCCGGCTCGCGCGCCCGCGCTCGGCCTAACCCCAATTAAGCAACGAACGAACGTTCGCGCACGAATGAGTGAATCATCAGACCGCCGACTGACCCCGCGCGTCGTCCGTCCTCCCCCGTCTCGTCTCGCAGGAGAAACCGCTGCCGTACCCGATCAAGGACTCGGTCCGGTCGAGCTTCACGGGCGCGCAGCCGGTGTGCCCCCCGGCGAAGAAGGGTCTCTACGGCTCCAAGGTGCGCTTCTCGAATCCTCGCGCGGAGAGAACGACGCGCGCGTCGCCCTCTCGCCCGAAATGGCTCGACGACGGATCGCGTCGCGTCGCGTCGCGCTCGACCGAATCCGATCCGAGCCGCGCGCCTCCCTCTGACCGATCGCTCCTCGCCCCATTATCATTCCCTCCCTCCCTCCCGCGCGCATCAGATCCCCGACGTGTACCTGGACAAGTCCCACCCGTGGTTGATGGAAGGGGTCAAGTACCAAGACCGCCTCAAGTACGGCGACACGCAAAAGGAGAAAATGAAGGGCTTCGGCACGAGCGACTACTCCAAGAGGGACGAGTTCTCGTACGACTTTCGCACCGCGCAGCACCGCGAAGCTTTAAAGATGGAGGCCAAACACACGCAGGCGGCGACGGAGCGCGCGTTCAGGGAGATGCAGGAGTCGATGAAGGACGCGGCGGCGGCGGCGCCCGCGGAGACGAAGAGACCGAAAAAGCTCTTCTACGACCTCGTGTTCGAGGACGACGCGGAAGACCCCGAGGGTTTGGGGCAGACCGCGGTGCCGAACAGCATGATCGGAGGAAGGGTCAGCAACAACCCGACGCAGACGTCGTGGGGACGGGATTACGGCGCGGTGAAGACGAGTAGCATGGCGTGCGGGTACGGCATCGACACGGCGCATCACGGAAAGCCGGAGCACGCGCGCGTTCCGATCATCGAGAAGACGTTTTACCGACCGTGCGCGATTCCGATCAAGAACACGCTGTACGATAAGCGGCCGAACTGATCGGAGGGTGGGGTGGGGGATCGGTGACGAGTAGTGTATCTATGATAGCGCCGCCCGTGTAAATGATTACGAAGATATTTAATTAATATCATCGCGAGCGCTCGCGACGCCTCGTCGTGTTGCGTCGAAGAAAAAAAGACTCCGAGCCTACTTCCCGCGTCCCTCGCCCTCCTTGAAGAACTGTCGCAACGTCGCGACGTGATTCAGCAACGCAGCCTTCCCGTCCCCGGTCTTCGAAGACGTGAAGATCATCGGCGGCATCTCCTCCCAGTACTCGGACACCTCGCGACAAAACGCCTCGACGTTTTCCTCGGGCTTGGCGCGTTTCCCGCTCTTGACCTTCCTCTTCTTGTCCACCTTCGTGAAGACGATGCTCACCGGGATGTCGTTCTCGCCCAAAAACTCGAGGCACTCGAGATCTAACCGCTGCGGCTCCACCGTGCTGTCGATGAGCAGCATCACCGCGAGCAAGTTCTCGCGCTCCAGGAGGTACTCCCGCGTGAAGAGCGCCCACTTTTTCCGTAAACGCTCCGGCGCGTTGGCGAATCCGTACCCCGGCAAGTCCACGAGGTACCACTTCCCGTCCCCCGTGATCATCTCGAAGTGGTTGATCGTCTGCGTCTTCCCGGGGTTCTTGGACGTCTTCGCGACGTCCTTGCGGCCGGTGAGGAGGTTCACCAGCGAGCTCTTCCCGACGTTGGAGCGGCCGATCACCGCGATCTCGGGGAAATTCGGCGGAGGGCAGTCCTGGACGCGCACGCACGTCTGCAGGTATTTCGCGCTCTTCACGCTCGCGCCCTTCTCCTGCTGCGCCGTGGACAACGTCAGCGCGTCGTCCGCGTCCGTGAGGTACAGCTCGTCGTCGTCATCGTCGAACTCCGAGTCGGAGCCGTCCTCGGAGCTGGCCCCGGCGGCGCCGAACGTGGTCCACTCGCCGCCTCGCGTCTCGTCGTCCTCTTCGAACGACCCGCCGCGCGCGTCGAGCGCGGAGAGAAAGTCGCCGCCGTCGCCGTCGCCGTCGCCGTCTCCCTCGACCTCCACCTCCACGCGCGTGATGTCCTCGTACCGCGTCTCCTCCTCCTCCTCCGCCTCCTCCGCCTCGTCCTCGTACTCGTCTCTGAAGTCGTCGTCGTCGTTGAAGTCGATGCATATCGGCGCGCCCATCGGGTTCGGTCGCATCTCCTCCGCGTCGCCTCCTCCGCGCTTCGGAGGCGCGGCGACGTCCGCGTCGAACGCGGCCACCTCCGGGTTCTCTCGCACCATCCGCCCCGACGGCTGCTTCTGCCGCGCCGAGGAGGACGGCTTGTTCTTCCCGCCGCGGCGCGCGGGCGGGCCGACGCCCTTGCGTCCCGGTCGCGCCGTCGCCGCGCCTCCTCCGCCTCTGCCGCCGCCTCTGCCGCCTCGTCCGCCTCTGCCGCCGCCGCCGCCGCCGCCGCGGCCGGCCGCGGCGATGGCCACGCCGCGAGAGGACGCCGCGTCGCGCGCGCGGCGTCGCGACGGCGGCGACGGCGTCGTCGCCGCCGCTCGAAGCGCGTCCCAGCGGAGAAGAAGCGCGTCATCAGACGCGCCGCGCGTCGTCGGATCCCGCCGCCAAGGATTCGACGCGCGGTGCGAAGGATTCGACGCGCGCGTCGCGCCGAGACGCGCCGCCGCGGCGGTCGAGACGCGGACGAGGGTGGACGTGAGCATGTTCGCGGCTTCTCTCGCGCGCGTCCACGCGTGCATGCACGCGAGCGAGGCGTGCGCCGGCGGCTCTGCGTGCGCTTTTCGTCGGCATTTCGATGACCTGGACGGACGTCACTTTTTTCCCGACGCGAGCGCGATCGAACAGCTTTTCAGGTGCGTTCTATACAAACGTTTTTCACCCATCGCCCGGTTTCAACGTTTGATCGCGTCCCCTTTCAACTGACCGGTGAACTATTTTTGTATGGAATCGCCCTCAGATTCAAACGATCGCCGCGCGAGGCGCACGCGCACCAGGGTCGATCCATCACCCCGGCGCGCGTCTCCTCGTCTCCGCGTCTCCATCCCTCCCGCGATGCCGCCGAAGAAGCGAGACAAGGCGGCCGAGGCCGCGGAGGCGGAGGAAGCCGCCGCGGCGAAGCTCTCGAGGGCGATCTTCGACGACGCCCTCGACGCGCGGATGGTCGCGCGCGCGCGCCCGTCGTCCGTGCGCGAGCTCGTCCCGAGCAAGCTCCTGCGCCGGAGCGACTGCAAGGACATCCACAAGAAGTCGTCGACGCGGAAGAACCGGTACATGACCGTGTTCCCCGGTCAGCTCGCGGCGCTGAGGGAAGGTCGGATCGGCTCGCTCGCCAAGCTGGACTCGCAGAACCCGGTGTTGTACGTCGAGTACGCGGGCCTCGGGCGGCTGAAACTGCAGGGGACGATCGTTCGATCGCGGACGACGCGATACTTCACCCTGAACGTCAAGAGCAAGGACAGGATGAACCTGGAGGATTGGTTCGACAGCGTGATCATCTTCTCGCGGTTCTCGTGGGTGGGCACCGCGGAGGAGAACCCGGGCGAGGAGCCGCTGCCGTTCCCGGAGAGCCTGAAGCACGTCCAGGAGGCCGCGGAAGCCGAACCGTCGCGGACCGACGCGGCGGCAGACGCGAGCGTCAAGCCGGGGGCGTCGCCGCTGGATCCGGTCATCGCGAAGGCGCTGGAGGAGCGCGAGAGAGCCGAGGCGGCGAACCCGAAGCCGAAGACGGACCCGTCCGTCGTGGATTTTTTCGCGGGCTCAGGTGCGTTCTATACACTGGTTCCCATACGACCGCGTTGGCGTGGTGAACGCCGATCCTTAAGGACTTTGACCGGCGCATCTCTCCGCCCATCCCTCGCTTTCAATCCCCGCCCTCGGCGCCTTTCAACTCCAACTGACGCCTTTGAACTCCACCCCGACTTCGCTTTGTATGGAATGGCCCTCAGTCGCCGCGGAGGAGGGCGCGAAGCCGATGCTGAGCGTCGTCGAGGACGACGGCGGCGCCGCCGCGGCCGCCATGCGCTCGGCGTATCCGGCGGGGGATGGGAAGTCCCCGGCGAAGGCGGCGAACACGCACGCGATCGTCGTCGACGACGAGGACGACGACGACGACGAGGACGAGGACGACGGCGGGGGCGGCGGCGGACGGAGGGCGTCCGCGCGACCCCAGCGCGAGTCCGCGAAGGCGATGAAGTACACGTACGACGACGACGACGAGATGGACGACGACGAAGACGACGACGACGACGCGGCGCAGGTGTTCCGAGGGAAAGCCGCGGAGAGGGGACCGGCGCCGGCGCAGCTGTTCGCGCCCGTGTTCGCCAAAGCCGCGGCGAAGCCGACGAAACCGAAGCCGGCGGCGAAGTCGCGGGCGTCCGTCGACGCGGTGACGAAGGCCCAACCTCCCGCGAAGAAATCCAAGGCGGAGAAGAAGAAGGAAGTGATATCGATAGACGACGACGAAGAGGAGGAGGAGGGGGGGGACGAGGAGGAGGAGGAGGAGGACGACGACGAGGACGACGACGTCGTCGTCGTCCCGAAACAGAAACCGCTGCGGAGGGCTTCCGCGAGCGCGTCCGAGGCGAAGCGGAAGCGCGCGCTGGAGGAGTCGGACGAGGAGGACGAGGAGGACGAGTCTGAGTCCGAGCTGGAGGAGGAGGAGGACGATGACTCCGACTTCGACGCGTGAGGAGAGAGCGCCTCGAAGTACCGACGTAATAAGGTCACTGTGCTCGAAAAAAACGCGAGGCGAGCGCGGTGCCGATCGCCGCGCGGGCCGGGCCCGGCCGCGATCGACGAATCTCTGGATAAGGCGCGATCGCTCGCTCGCGCGTCGCGCCACTCCCCGCACCGCGCGAACGACCATGTCCGCGATGTCCGTCGCGTCGACCGTCCTCGCGCGCCCCTCCCTCGCGCGGCGCGCGTTCGGGCTCGCGCCCCGCCGCGCGTCTCGCGCGCCGCGTCGCGCGGCGTCCGTCCGCGTCGCCGCCGCGGCGTCGTCGAAGTCCAAGCCCACGACCGATCCGCTCGCGCTGACGGTCGGCAAGGACACCCTCGAGACGTTCCTCTTCAAGCAGCAAGCGAGAGACAACGTGGACGTGGACCTCTCCATCATCATCAACTCCATCGCGGTCGCGTGCAAGAAGATCTCCTCCCTCGTCGCGACCGCGCCCATCCGCGGCCTCACGGGCATGGCGGGCTCGAGCAACGAGTCCGGGGACGAGCAGAAAAAGCTCGACGTCATCAGCAACGACATCTTCTGCGAGTGCATCAAAGACACCGCGCGCAGCGCTATCGTCGTCACGGAGGAGGAGGACGTCCCCGTCGCGTCCGAGGCCATCAGCGGCGATTACATCGTGACGTTCGACCCCATCGACGGCTCCTCCAACATCGACGCGGCGGTCACCACGGGCTCCATCTTCGGCATCTACTCCCCGGGCGAGTGCGAGGTCAGCCTCGACGATACCCCGGAGGAGGCGATGGACAAGTGCCTCGTGAACACGCGCAAGAGCGGCGAGGAGCTCGTGTGCGCGGGGTACGTCATGTACAGCAGCAGCACCGTGGCGATGATCTCGGTGGGGCACGGCGTGTACGGGTTCACGCTGGACTGGACGACGGGGGATTTCGTCCTCTCGCACGACGACGTGAAGCTGCCCAACCCGGGGCAGAAGATCTACTCCGGGAACCAGGGGAACGTCGAGAAGTGGGCGCCGGAGCTGCGTAAGTACGTGGACAAGCTTCAGGAGGAGAACTACTCGTACCGGTACATCGGCGCGCTGGTCGGAGACTTCCACAGGACGCTGCTCTACGGCGGCATCTGGCTGTACCCGCCCGACGCGAGCGCGCCGGAGGGCAAGGCGCGGCTGCTGTACGAGGTGGCGCCCATGGGGTTCTTGGCGGAGCAAGCGGGCGGGCTCGCGATGTGGGGGGAGATGGCGGACAAGAGAGTCATGGAGGTCGTCCCGCAGCACATCCATCAACGGTCGCCGATGTTTTGCGGGAGCAAAGACATGGTGGAAGGACTGCAGAAGTTCCTGGTGGAGGAGAAGGCGCGCGCGACGGTCAAGGCGTGAGATTTCGCGATCGCGCGCGAAGTGTCGTAGTCCGCACGCCGCGCGTTTGTAACACGATCAAAACGGGAGGATACGCGTCGAGTCGTTCGAGTCGCGGCGGACGCGTTTGTACGTATCGGGTCCATAACCTGCTGCGTGTGTGGTATTGAAGCCATTTTGAAGCGGCGAACACGAGTCACGAGAAAAACGCATCGACCATCATCTGTCGGGTGTTCCGCGTCGCCGCGCCTCGCCTCGCGCGTCACTCGGCGCGCGCGCGAGACGCCGTTCCCCGACGCGCGTCCGTCGTCGTATCGTCAATCCCGCGCGATGTCGTCGAGCTTCATGCGCAAGCGCCCGCCCGTTCTGAACGCGGGCAAGGCGAGGAAGCTCGGCGTGACGCAGATCTCGCGCGTCACCGCCGAGGGGGACGCCGGTGCGTCGACCGCCGACCCGCGCGCGTCCATCTCACCTCTCGTCGCCGTCTTCCCCCCTCGACCGCTGAGCTGACGCGACGCATCCTCTCGACTCTCGCAGCGCACGGCATCGACGGCGGCCCGACCACGCCCGAGGGCACGGTGCGCGCCGCGCGTCCCGCCGTCCCTTCCCTTCTCCGCGGCGCTCGTCGCGTCGCGAAGATGCGGAATGAATACCCCTCGAGCGACGGGATCCGTCCGCCCGCCCGCCGCGCGCGCGACGCACGCCGACGCTGACGTTCTCCTCCTCGTTTCTCTCTCAGACGACGACCGCCGCGATGAACGACACCGCGCGAACGCCGCCGACGCCGGAGCTCGCGTCGCACGTCGCGCCGCCCGCGGGTGCGTCCGCGACGGTTTTTCGCTCGTCTCGCGTAGTGCCGACGCTCGACCGCTTCCTCGAACCCGACTGACGGTTCCGACGGTTCCTCATTCCTCCTCCTCGTCGTCCTCAGGGATCGCTCGCGCGGCGCCGCCGCCGGCATCGCGCGCGGCGAAACACCTCGAACCGCCGAAGTCCGACATGGCGGTGCGTCGTCGCCCCGCCCGCGTCGCCGCGTCGCTCCTCGTCGACGGCCGTCCGCCGTCCGTCCTCCGCGACGCGACTCGCGCGCCGACTGACGACGTTTTTTTCGGTTTCCCCCTCCTCCTCCGTCAGGAATGGGACGATTGGAGCCTCTCGTCCTCGTTCGCGTCGGCGTCCTCGAACAACGCGTCCACCGCGGCGAGCGCGCTTCTTCCATCGCGCGGCGGCGTCGCGCGCGCGGGGTCGCACCGCAGCGCTGCGAGCGCGCTCGATCGCCTCGCGTCGTCGTCCTCCTCCTCCTCCGCCTCCGGCGGCCGCGGGACGCGCGCCAAGACGGCGCCGGGGGACGACCTCTCCGACGCCATCGACGGCGTCGTCGCCGGCGCCTCGGACGCGTTCACCGGCCTCGGTCGGACCGTCATGTTCTTGGGCAACGCGCTGGATAAGACGTTGGGCACCGCGATCGAGAGCACCGCGGCGGCGATGAAGAAGGGGATCGAGAACGCGGACGCCGCGCTGGCGGCTTCGAAGGGCCAGCCGGGGGCGAGTCCGCGACGCGGCGGCGGCGGCGGCGGCGGCGGCGCCAGAGCCGCGCGGCGGGGCTTCGGGTACGAACCCGACGCGTTCGATGTCGAGAACGTCACGCCGCCGCGAAAGTCGCGCGGGTCGCGCCTCGGCGGCGGCGGCGGCGGGGCATCCCCGAGCGGCGGCGGTCTGCGCGTCTACCGCTCGCCGCTGCGACGCGTCGACGGGAACCGCGTTCGCGGAAAACCGTCCCCCGCGCGCTGCGGCGGCGGCGGCGGCGCGAAGAAAACGAAACCGGCGGACGACGACGACGACTGGGGCTGGGGCAGCGCGAGCCCCACGGCATCGCCGGGGTCCTCCAAAGACAAAGAGAGCCGCGCGCGCGACGAGGACGCGGCCGAGTTCGAGCGCTTCGCGTCCGTCGCGCGCGGGTGGCGCGCGGAACGCGACGCCGCGCTCGCGGCCAACGCGGCGCTGCGAAAAGAGCTCGACGGCTTGCGCCAAGAGCACGCGTCGCTGAAGCGACAGAACCTTTCGCTGAACAAGCGGCTGCTCGCGAACGCGCACTGCGGCGAGGGCGGGGACCCGCTCCACGAGCAGATGCGGCGACAGACGGAGTCGCTGCTCGGGGAGAAGAGCGCGTTGGCGCGGGAGTGCGACGCGTTGAAGCGAGAGTGCGTCTCGCTGCAGGCGCGTTCTATCTCACACTGGTTCCCATACGACCGCGTCGGCGTGGTGAACGCCGTTCCTTAAGGACTTTTCCCGGCGCATCTCTCCGCCCATCCCTGGCTTTCAATCCCCGTCCTCGACGCCTTTCAACTCCGCTTCTGACGCCTTTCAACTCCATCTCGCTGCAGGAGCTGCTGGCGTACTCGGACATGGCGAAGACGGCGGAGGCGATGTACTCCCCGGGGGGCGCGCTGGGGAGGGATCCGGACCCGGACCCGCCGCGCGAGGGGACCGGGGCGGCGGCGGCGGCGAGGGAGGACGTCGAGGAGACGACCGCGGCGGCGGCGGCGGTGGAGGTGGAGGAGGAGGAGGAGGACGCGGCGGTCGACGAGCGAGACGCGGTCGCGGCGGCGGAGGCGGCGGCGGCGGCGGCGGCGGAGGAGGAGGAGGAGGAGGAGGATTTTGATCTCGAGATGGAGGACGCCATCTTAGAGGAAGCGCTCGCCGCGTTCGAGGAGGTCGTCGCCGAGGAAGCCGCCGCGGTCGCCGCGGAGGCGCGCGCGGAGGAGGCGCC
>Ga0181554_1001174_pt1 | contig 25226 bp, 18 predicted proteins | sample 011ome_16_FD_145602 | JGI IMG/M metagenome (GOLD analysis project Ga0181554, IMG submission 145602) | Coastal salt marsh microbial communities from the Groves Creek Marsh, Skidaway Island, Georgia - 011503CT metaG (spades assembly) | ecosystem: Environmental > Aquatic > Marine > Intertidal zone... | reverse complement strand
GAATCCCTTGGAAAACGTTTCGAATTCTCTCTCTCTTCTTAGTCTCTCTTATTCCGTACGAAAAAGCGCTCTCTTCCCTGTCTCGCTTCTTTCTTTCGCTTCTTTCGAGAGCGCTTTTGAGAAGAATTATTACAGCGTTCAGACGCCTTTATTGTTGTTGTTGTTGTTATTCGTAGTATTATTATTATTAGTACTACTACTGAAGCACACCAACACCTCCAATTGGTCGAGAGTGAAAAAGAGTGAATTTTTGTCTCGTTTTTTGCGCTTCTTTTTTTCTCGGGCAGAGCTTTTTTCTCTCTGTCTCTGTTGTTTTCGTCTCTGCTTTTTCTCTTTCGCTTCTTTCGTTCTCTCTTCACATTTTTTTTGTTCGCGAGAACACACACAACATTCATAACACTCGACCTAAAATAATGGTACGTTCTCTGTACACTTAAATGCGCGAATACGTATAGCATTTGTGTTCGTGGTATTCTTCGTTTTATTTTCTCTTCTGAAAGAGAAAAGCTCGTAAAAGCGGGAGAGTCGCGTTCGCGTCTTTCTCTTTTACGAAGAAGAGCGATGATGATGATGATGCTTTTTACGCGCGAATTTTTGGTAAATCGGGTTTTTTAGGAGTGCGCGTATGCGGGTAGAGAGAGTGTCTGCGAGACCACCGAACAACTGGAAGAAGCGATTGAAAAATCGAAATCCACGCGTTCTTTCGCACGCAACGCGCACGCGTGACCTGCGATGCGTATTTCGCGTAATGGGAGTCTTTTTGCATTTCCATCACCATTCTGCGCGATGATGACGGACGGGCTCAAGTCCTAAAATGGAAAAAAATCTCTCTCTCTCGTCCATCATACGTATGCTTTGTCGTCGTCGTTTCTACATCGAAACAACCGCTGACCTTCTCTCCTCTCTCTTAACAACAACACAGCCACCGAAAAAGAAAGTCGCCGCCGTCCCTGCCGCCATCAAGGCGAAGATTGCCGCGAACACGGTCAAGGAACCGACGGACCCGCGATTTGTTCGCGAACCGAAAAACTTTGGCATTGGCAACGACATGATGCCGAAAACGCCGTTAAACAGATACGTGAAATGGCCGAAATACGTTCGCATTCAAAGACAACGACAAGTTTTGAAAAAGAGATTGCGAGTGCCGCCGGCGATTAACCAGTTCACGAAGACTTTGGACAAGAACATGGCGACGAACTTGTTCAAGATGCTCATGAAGTATCGCCCGGAGGACAACGCGCAAAAGAAGGAACGTTTGACGGATATGGCCAAGGATGCCGCGGAAGGCAAGGAGTCCGACGTCAAGAAACCAGTTGTTGTCAAGTACGGTATTAACCACATCACGTACTTGGTCGAGCAAGGCAAGGCGGAATTAGTCGTCATTGCGCACGACGTCGACCCGCTCGAGTTGGTCATTTGGCTCCCGGCGTTGTGCCAACGCATGAACGTCCCGTATTGCATCGTGAAGGGTAAGGCGCGTTTGGGTGCCGTCGTGCACAAGAAAACCGCCACGGCGTTGGCGTTGACGGCGGTGAAGCAGGAAGACAAGATGGAGCTTTCTAAGTTAGTCGAAGCGATCAAGGCGTCGTACAACGAAAAGGCCAAGGAGCACGCGCGAACGTGGGGTGGTGGCGTCATGGGGGTGAAGTCTCAAGCCAAGACGGCGAAGAGGTTAAGAAAGGTGGCCAAGGAATTGGGTAGCGCGGACAAGTAAATGAACCCGATTTTTATAATAAATATTAATTTTCAGAGAGAGTATATAGATATGAAGAGAGAGATTTTGAGGAGGAGTTGGACTTCGGACTTAAGGACGCACCGTCGCTGTTACATTTCGCGTTTGTTTCATTTAGCTCACACACAAACACAGTAGTCAACAGATACTTATTAGCGTGCGAACATCGGTTGTTATAAATACGCAACAATAGATTTACGAAAGTCGGAAAGTCTGCATCATTTTCATCATCATTTCATCGTCAAAAGTTTATAACACTCTTTTCTCCCTCTTTTCGCTACACAACAAAGAGCGAAATCATTTAACATGGCAAGTCCGGAACCAGCGCAAGTACCAACGCCTTCGTCTCCTCCTAAACCTCCTCCTTTACAGCGCACTTCCACGTTTTCCGAGCGATTGAAGAAATCCTCCATCCCGTTATCCTTTTCCGTCCACGACCACTTCCAATCCGTGTTCCAACTGGAGAAAACAATCTTACTGAAACCGCAAAACGTTCGCTTCACCGTCGGCGCCTCCGCGTTCGTCCAAAAGAAAGAAATAAGTACCTACGGGAAACTCGAATACGACGTGCCTTCAAAAGTGTCTCTTCTCGACGGGAAAGAGTTCAACACGTGGACACCGACGATCGTTTTAGACTCGAGCCAAGTCGAATTGAAGAAGAAGTTCCGCGCGTTCGAAAGGAACAAATTCGGGAAATGTTCCGTCTCGTTGTCCTGTGGGTACAACTTCAAAAAACGAGATCCGTTCTTCGCGTTCGAGGCGGTACCGTTAAACCCGTTAATATTATCCGTAGGCGCCATAGGCGTGATGAAAGAAATCGGCCACGCGAGTGGGAAACTGGAACGGGAAGTGAAACTCCCGTTCGCGAGTGGGAGTCGATGTAAGATTTCAATACCGGTGGAAGTGACGAGAGAGAAACGGACCAACGCGTTTCGAGTAAGGGCGAACGGGAGCGCGTGTACCGTGAAGTTGAAAGAACAGATGATCACCATCGGGAGTACGAATAAAAAGACGACGAATTTGTTACGATAATATACTAGTCGATCGATCCTGATTCTTCGTCGATGATGATCAGAGAATGAATGAATGTGATTATTCCCGCGCTCGCTTTGTAATACTATACGACACACTGTACTCTTGTTTACCATCACATCCGCAGCGGTGAAAAACACGTCATAAAAAGTCGAACGCAACTTACACACAACCACAGAAGAACTGAAAGAATGCGCACCACGGAGCAGCTGAAAGACAGCGGCGGTTTAGCCGCGATCGCGAGGATGTTGAAAGCGCAGCATAAGCAAACGACGACGACGGCGGAAAACGAGAACGACGAAGAGTGTAACGACGACGACGAGAAAGAGAAACGAGGAGAAAAACGACGACGAAAAGAGAAGAAGAAGCATAAAAAGGAGAAGGAAAAGGAGACGAAAAAGGAGTGTAAGAGGAAGAAGACGTCGTCAAAGTCGGACGATTCAGACGTAAACGACGACGATGCGGAGGACGAAAAGAGGAGGAGGAAAAAAAGTAAAAGCGAGGAGGAGAAGGAGGTTTCGTTGGAGTCGCTTTTAAGGCGAGTGGACCCGGTGGTGATGTTAGACAAAAACGACGACGAGAATGATAAAATGTTGAAGAGGATACGAGCGAAGCTGAAGTGTGCGTTAGAGGCGAACGTGTTGCACTTTTCGAAACGCGCGAGCGGTATTACGAAGAACGCGAGCGTTACCGCCGAGCGAGCGCACGCTTGGCGACAGGCGGTTCGCGGATACGGGGACGAAGAAAACGATGAGAGAGGACCTGGAAACGTCGATTCTGTTTTGAACGTGTTTAAGGCGATGTCGGATGTGCTCATGGCGATCGTGTCCGTTGATTCCAAATGTAGTGACGACGATTCAGACGACGAGAGTGAAATAGTGAAGAAGTATAGCCCATTCGCGTCGCAGTTGAGAGCTTTGTCGACGAAAGCGTTCTAATAAAGCAGGGGAACAAAATGTAATAAAACGTAGAACAACGCATTAGAAGATGTAATAATATTATTATTTGCCAATACAAAATCGCTCGAATATGGTCCCTAAAATATCCTCCGAAACGTCTTCGCCGGTAACTTCCCCCAACGCCACCGCGGCTTCTCGTAAATCAATCGTCCAAAAGTCTACGGGTAAATCGTTCAGCGCGGATTCTTTCACACGTTCCATGGCTTCTACGGCGTGTTTCAACGCTTCGCTTTGCCGAGAGGAGACAAGATAAGCGTCGCCTTCGACGCTGGAAAGACCAGATTCGAAAGCGTTGGACACTTTTGACTCTAAATCTTCGATACCAAACCCTTCTTTGGCAGATAAGAAGACGACGTTGTTTAAATTGCACTTGTCCAACACGTATTCGGGCACGCGCAATTGATTCGTCAAGAACGGTTTCATCTTCCCGCTCGGGTCACTTTTCATTTCTTCAATCAGAGATGCGTTCTCCGTGATATCGTCCATTTTATTTGCCACAAAAATCACGTTTTTCGCCACGTCTAAAGCTTCTCTCCAAACGGTCTCGTCGGCGCGTTCCCACCCTCGACTGGCGTCTAAAACGAACGCGCACAAATCTGCTCCTCGCGCGGCTATTTTCGAACGCTCGATACCGACCGCTTCCACTTTATCTATTATTTCGGTTTCCTCTTCTTTGTTACTATCATCACTACCGCTACTACCGTTACTATTACTACTATTACTACTACTCCTACTACTTCCACCTCTTATGCCAGCCGTATCTAACAGAGTGACCTTCACGCCACTCACATTTACCGTCGCCTCGACCACATCTCTCGTCGTCCCTTCCACGTCGGTGACTATCGATCGTTCGCTCTTCGTCCATCGATTCAACAATCTCGATTTTCCCGCGTTTGGACGTCCGACAATCGCCAGCGTGCACCCAACCGACAAACTCGCGTTCTTCTGCGACGTTTTCAACGCGCTCAACGCCACCTCTTTCGCCTCGTCCACTTCTTTCGCAATCTTATCGACGTCCAGAGGTACCATCTCGTCGTCAAAGTCCAACCGCGCTTCCAACTCTGCCAAAACATCAATCATCCTCCCTCTCGCCTCTTTGACGTCGTTGGACAAACCACCTCTCAACGTCTTCAGCGCTTGCACCGCTGCCTCATCCGTCTCCGCTCGAATCAACGAATGCACCGCTTCCGCTTGCGACAAATCCAACCTCCCGTTCAAAAACGCTCGCATGGTAAACTCGCCGTTCCTCGCCAATCGACACGCGTTCGTGCGTAAGCACGCGTCTAACACTCTCGCGGCGCACACGGACCCGCCGTGCGTGTGTATTTCAACCACGTCTTCCGCGGTGTACGATCGAGGTTTCAGCATTGGTAAAAGGAGAACTTCGTCGATAACTTCTCCGTCGTTGTTGTTCACAATCGTCCCGTGAAGGACCACGTGCGACTGAAAACAATCTTTTCTTTTCCCGGTTGGTTTAAAAATCTCATTCGCAATCTCCCTCGCGTTCTCTCCGCTGATTCGAACGATAGAAACCCCTCCTAACTGAGGAACGATCGGCGTCGCGATCGCCACGATCGTATCGTTGTTGCTGGAAGAGTTTTCCATCGTCGTCGCCATCATCCTCGTCGTCGTCCGTTTGTTGTTGTTGCTGCTTGAACACCATTTTTGCGAATTTCGCCGCCAAAAAAACTCTTTTCTCTTCCTCCTTCTTGTCCTCTCGTTTCCGTGGATGATGTGAAAAACAAAGCGGGACTTCTCAGACGATTGAGTAGTAGTACTAAACGACGACGACGCGAAAAGCATCATCCTCTCTTCTTCGAAAGAAGAAAAGGAGGAGGATAAAAAGCAGCAGCAGAGTGTTGTTTTTTTTTTGTTGGTGTTTGTGGGAAAATTCCAAGCTCTGTAGTACTTAGGGTTTAGGGTTTAGTACACACGTTTTTGGAGCTCCCCCGAGAAAGAAAAAGGCGGCTGTTCTTGCGCTCAAACTCATCAGAATTGTCAACGCAAAAACACGCGCAAACAAACAGCATTCCAACGCCGAGCTCGAGTTCTCTCTCCTCTTCGACAAAGAAGAAGAAGAAGAAAAACAGTGAGAGCCGTGAAGCTTTATTATATATAAACTATATATAATACACTTTCTTGTTGTGTTTAAAAGGTAGTATATAATTGTGTGTTGTCTTTTCTTTCCCGTAAAAAGAAGAATTCTCTCATTCTCTCTCTGAATTGCATCCGCGTAAGAAGTTGGTTCGTTTTCCAATTATCGCGTCGTCGTTTACGTCGTGTACACGTCGTCCTCGTAACGCGCTTTATTTTGGTGTAAATCTCTTTATTCGTTCTTTCTTTCGAGCGGACTTTCTTTGCGCTCTTGAGCTGACCAAATTGAATTCTTCCTCTTCTCGTATTCAATAAACCCACAGACAGCATTAACAAAAAAATGTCCAACAACGAAAACCCGAAAGCGTACCCGCTCGCGGACGCGCAATTAACCATCAGCATCCTCGACATCGTCCAACAGGCGAACAACTACAAGCAACTGAAAAAAGGCGCCAACGAAGCGACGAAGACCTTGAACAGAGGCATTTGCGAGTTTATCGTTCTGGCGGCGGATACGGAACCGCTGGAGATTTTGTTACACTTACCTTTATTGGCGGAGGATAAGAACGTGCCGTACGTTTTCGTGCCGAGTAAACAGGCGCTCGGGAGAGCGTGCGGGGTTTCCAGACCGGTGATTTCCGCCTCGGTCACGACGAACGAAGGGAGTCAGTTGAAAACCAGCATCGAGAGTTTGAAGCAAAACATCGAGAAGCTGCTGATTTAGACGACGTATTAAAGAAGAAGAAGCGAAGAAATGGGAACGGACGCCGTGACGATAATTTTTCATCGAATGATTTGGCTTGGGTGATGTTCTTCTCGCGACTTTAGAGAGTTTTATTAATACATAATACCCAAAACGCGCTCACATGCGCGCGATACAACACGTTATAAAGTTCACCAACATTTACGAAAACGCGTCATAACAAATGCATCATCGAATCAAAACACTCCTAATTCATCGAAGCAGCATTACCTTTTTTATCCCAACACGCTCGAGACGAACGAATGTAAGAAACAACATAATCATCAACAACAAAAGCAATAACAGAAAAATGGAAATTGGAATGAACACGAGCAAGAAAGATCTCATCACCCAAGCGATAGAATCAATGTAACCACTTTTCGTATCTTTTGTGCATTGGAAAACTCATCACGATGTATTCTTCTTATATAGGTACCCGGAACAATCCGAGACGCATCGCGACCGGAAGAAAGATTTTCAAAAGACGGTCGTTTTTATGTGCGACGTGCAAGAATGTTTCCGCCCGTCGATCGATGCGTTCGATGGCGTCGTTCGAAGTTCAAAGATTTTAATCGAATCTGCAAAGATATTCAACTGGCCGGTGTTCGCGACGGAACAAGTTCCGAGCAAACTCGGGAGGACCGCCGAGGAGGTTTTGCAATGCATGAGAGAGATGCACCCTGAAAACGAGGAGGTGGTGTTGAAGGAAAAGTTTCCAATCGCGAAATCGGATTTTGGTATGCTTCGGGCGATTTTGATGGGTAAAGACGGCGACTTGAACGTTCAGCCGAACTCGCTGTGCGGGAAGGAAAGTTTAGCGAAGATGATGTACGACGCGGACGAGATACGCGTTTTGTTGTTGGGAGTAGAAGCGCACGTGTGCGTGTACCAAACGGTGAAGCAGATTATGGAACACAACGAGAAAGCGGGACGGAATATTTTGAAGCCGTTCGTGTTGTGCGACGGAGTGCAGTCGCAAAGGGGCGTGGACCGCGAAGTCGCTTTAGAAAAAATGAAAGAGCTCGGCGCGACGATGACGACGACGGAGATGTTTTTGTTCGAAGAGATGGGTGGAGCCGAGCACGAAAACTTTCGGGACGTGGCAAAGACGGTGAGAAAGTATAAGTAACGTGTAGTAACTTTCAACACACTATTCTTTTCTTTTCACATTAAAACATACTACAGTACAAATTTAGTCTTAGTCTTTTTTTAAACTTTTACTGTCCATTTCACAGTCATACTTTATATTGCGTCGCTTTGAACGCCATCGTCGCGTCTCCGTTCCACTCGCTGTGTAACTTCTCGCGCAAGATATCCGCCTGCGATTTTCCAGTGTTTACGATGTTCCACAACGGCGCTAGGTACTTTTCCTCGCCCAAATTCCGGTTCTTTAACCCATCCTCCGCGAACTGCACGCACTTTTTACACAAATCTAAACACGTCATCCCGCCTTCAAACGTCGACCGTAACCCGTTTGCGGTGACGTCGTTCCGCAACCATTCTCGCTCCTCGCTCGTCCAATTTTTACAAATAGACCAAGCGTCGTCCAAACTCTTCTCGTCGTATAAAATCCCAACCCAAAACGCGCTCAACGCGGTGATCATTTCCTCACTTCCACCATCAGCACCTCGCATTTCCATGTACTTTTTCAATCGCACTTCCGGGAAACTCGTCGTTAAGTGTTGCTCCCAATCATCAATCGTCGGCTTTTCACCTGGTAAAATTTTCAAAGTCCCAGCCATGAAATCGCGGAAAGATAAACCGGTAACATCAATATACCCTCCATTTCTATATATGAAATACATCGGCACGTCCATCATGTACTCGGCATACTTCTCAAACCCAAAATCGTCGTCAAACGCCCACTGTAACGTCCCACACCTGTCGTTATCCGTATCTTTCCACACGTCCGATCGCAACGAACACATGTTGCAATCTTTACCATCTTTAAACGGCGAGTTCGCGAACAACGCCGTAGCTAGCGGTTGCAACGCCAACGACGTTTGAAATTTCTTCACCATATCCGCCTCGCTCGAGAAATCCACGTTGACTTGAATCGTGCACGTGCGAAACATCATATCCAACCCAGTCGTCCCGACTTTAGGCATGTAGTTCTTCATGATGTTATATCTCCCTTTCGGCATCATCGGCACTTCCTCCACGGAATGTTTCGGGTCGAATCCAATTCCGGAAAACCCGTACCCTTTCTCCGCAGCGAGTTCGCACACTTGCTTAATGTGCGCTCTCGTCTCCTCTACGGTTTCGTGCAACGTATCCAACGGCGCTCCGGAAAGCTCAAACTGTCCTCCCGGTTCCAAAGTCACGTTCATTCCATTCTTCGTCGCGCCGATGATATTCACCGTTCGCACGGTCCCATCCGCATTCGTGCACGAACCAATTATTGGACACTTCTCGTTCAACGGAGCCCACCCGTATCTCTCGACTAACCCGCTCAACACGTAATCGATAACCGCGTACGGCATCCGGCTGTTATCGGTCAACGAAAAGCCAAACTTTTCGTGTTCGGTTCCAATTCTGTTTAGTAGATGTTTGTTGTCAAAGAGAGTTGTCGTTAATCACAGCGAGAAGAATAATACGAAGAACAAAAGATAATAATTATTAAACGCGACGAGAGAAGATCACGGTCGTCAGTTCTCTGAGTATCGAAACGTGCGCGCGCGACTTTTTGTTGTTGCCCCACCAATCTTTGGTGTTATTATCCAAACAACTACTTAAACGAACAAACGATACATGATCTCATCATCGTCATCGAACGTACCTCCAATTCTCTTTCGGTTTGCACCCGCTCCGTAAAAAGTCAATCATCTCCTCTCTGCTCGCCGGAGGTTTCTTCGGCCCGCCTTCCGAAGGCGGTGCCGCGTTCCTTTTCTGCATTTCGCCTCGTTTTGTTATCCGTGACGGCTGCGCATTTCTCCCCAAAATCCCGTTGTTCTTCTTTGTTGTCTTCTCCTTTATCGGCTGAACGCGAGACAGAACGGGAGAAGAACGATGAGGACGATAACAACCGCAACAGGTCTGTGCCATCGCGATGATCTTCTTTGTCTTTGTCTTTATTAAGCGCAGGAAAGTGTGACGATTTAATCTTTCTTTTGCCTTATCGTGCTTGCATGGTTTTCATATGTGTCTGTGACTTTTGAGCGCGTACGCAGGGTATTCATTTTCTTCTCTTCTTCTTTCTAAAATATAAAAACACTTTAAAGTTTAGTATTACGCGCTAATGATGATGATGATGATGATGAATGTCTCCTCTTCTTTTCCTCTCGTCGTCCCTCTTTGATTCTTGGTTGGCTCTCGACGATGAAATTTTATCGTCTTTCCTCTCTCGGCGCGGACCATTCGACTCTTAAGATCAAGTTATCGTAACCGAACCCATCCAAACGGTCGATGGCTCTTTGACCGTCGTCTCTGTTGACGAAATTGACGAAAGCGAACCCTCTGCTCTCTCCGGTTTCTCGGTTGAACGCGACGTAGATTCTGGTCACGGGACCAAACGGTCTGAACAACTCTTGTAAATCTTGCTCTCTCGTGTCTTCGGATAAGTTGGATACTCGGACCGAATTTTCTTCTCTTCGTCTGTTCATGGAGTCTCCTTCACCAGCGCTCGCCCCGGCTCTTCTCGACGGCGGCACGTACCCGCCGGCGCCGCCGCCGGCTTTATCGCCGCCCGGTCCGTCGCTTCCCGGCGGTTTGTCGCCCATCGCCGCCAAATCTTTATACGGACACTTCGTCGTCCAGTGATCCCCTTTCTTCCCGCAAATTCTACACACTAACAGAGACGTTTGACTGCTCGCCATCGCCTTCAACGGATCGTTCGCTTTCTCCAACTCCGATTTCGGTTGCAACCTCGCTCGCTCCAAGAAAATCTCCTCTAAAGACACCGCCGTCATGCTCTCGTCTCCTGTTTTATACCTCGCCGCGTCGCCAAACCTGGCCCAGTTTTTCCTCTCCAGCATTTCCTTCGTCACCGTTTTGGACACTTTGTGCACTTTCACTCGTTTGATCGACCGAACTTTCGATCCGTCTTCTTTCACTCGGTACTCCGTGACCGTTTTGATCCCCGTGGAAGGATCGATTTCGATTTTGGTCGGCGGTAACGCGAACGCCGCGTCGTCGTCGACGCCCATGTCGTCGGAATCCGCCAGAGAGATTTCATCGTCCTCTTTCTTTGAAGTCGTCTGAGGTTCTGCGATCGCCATTTTTGATCGTGTTGTTGTGTTCAAAGTGTGTGTTAATCTGAGGACATAAGCCCCAATTTTTGACTTCTGAGACACAGAGGAAAAGAGAGGAAAATCGACATTTTAAAGGAGGAGGAACTTTATAGGTTCACTTTGCCCAAGAGTAAGGCACACTTTATGTGTATAATTATATGCCTTTCTTCTCTAAAAATAGTATTGCTAGTATCACGCGTTTTGTTGTGCTCTTCTTTTTCCTTTTATACTTCTTGACTTCTTCTATATTATGCGAAGTACGCCAAGTCGCTCTTTTTCTTCGCTTGGACTTGTACGATGCCTTCGACGAAATCTTCGTGGTTGACCGTCGTCCCGTCTCTTCGCAACGCTAACATCCCAGCTTCCACGCAGACGGCTTTTAATTGCGCGCCGTTGAAATCGTCCGTGCCTCGGGCTAATTCGTCGTAGTTTACGTCCGGGGAGACGTTCATTTTGCGCGCGTGGATTTGTAAGATGTGCGAACGGGCGTCTTCGTTCGGGTGAGGGAACTCGATTTTTCGATCTAAACGTCCAGAGCGCAACAACGCGGGATCTAAAATGTCCGCTCGGTTGGTCGCGGCGATAATTTTCACTCGATCGTCCGAACTAAAACCATCTAATTGGTTCAACAATTCTAACATAGTTCTTTGCACCTCGCGATCGCCGTTGGTATCGGAATCGAAACGTTTCGTACCGATGGCGTCGATTTCATCGATGAATATAATCGCCGGCGCTTTCTCTTTCGCCAACTCGAACGCGTCTCGAACTAATTTCGCCCCGTCTCCGATGAACATTTGCACCAACAAAGGCCCAGCTAACTTCAAATAACAAGCGTTCGTTTGCGCCGCGCACGCTCGCGCCAACAGCGTTTTCCCCGTTCCCGGAGGGCCGTATAACAAACATCCTTTTGGCGCTCGTATGCCAAGTTTTACGAAGTGTTCTCTGTGCGTCATCGGCAAAACAATCGCCTCTCTCATCTCTTGAATCTGCTTATCTAACCCCCCGACGTCGGAGTAATCCTCGACTGGTTTCTCGTCCACCTCCATCGCTTTCACCCTCGAGTCGTACTCCGCCGGAAGCGTATCCAAGATCAAATACGAATCCTTATTCACGCCGACTAAGTCGCTCGGTTTCAAATCCTTCGCGTCTACTAACCCAGCTATCGGGAGAAAGATAGTCTGTCTGGTGGTTGTTTTCAAAACCACCGCTTTCCCGCTCCTTTGCGCGTCCAAATCCGCTTGCGCGTCCGCCTCCTCGTCCTCGTCTTCCGGTTGGAGATCTAAAATTTCCACGATCGAGGCCACCAAATACGGAAGCTGTTTGTTCAGTTTCACTTTCTCCATGTTATCTTTCACTCGTTCTCGTTCGCTGCCGACGTCCAGTTGTAATCGGTTGCTTTCGTCTCGCAGGACTCGTATTTCGTTTTCGAGTAAACGGACGCGCACGAGGACGTCCTCCGTGGTGGAATTTTTCAGATCGTTGAGGACTTCGGCGGTGCCGTCGTCGTCGTCGAAAACGCCGTCTAAATCCATATTTCTTTATCGCCAATATCGATCGACACAACTACGTAATAGCTCAACAGAAGAAGGTGAGAAGAACTCTTCTCTCTTTTGTCTTTGTCTTTGTTTTCTTGCGCGTGCTCTGTTAAACGAGAGAATCTGACTGACGTTTTTTGAAAGAAAATGGGTCTGTGTGTTTCAATTTTATTCAACAAAATAGTGTCTCTCTCTCTCTCTCTCTCTCTTTTTCTAAATCATCAATCCATCGATGATGAACTCTTTCTTGAAGGTGGACGTTCTCTACTGAATGTGATGGGGTTCTTCCTCGACAAATGCGGCGTATTCTTCGTCCGTTGGTTCCGAGAACCCTTTTTCGAGCAAGTAGTTTTCGCACTCGGGTTGCTCGTAATACCGAGCGAAAGCGATGTATCCCCAGAGGTCAAGAGGCACTTTCGCCTCTTCGACTAAGTATTTGAGGCAATCGAGTTTGCCAAACCTTGTAGCGGTTGCCACACAGTCGAGTTTTACTGCATAAAATATTTTTCTTTCTTCAATAAGATATTTCAAGATGTTTATGCGACCATGTCCTGCCGCCTGATGTGCCGCATCTTCTTCCGTATCTCGCGAAGGTTTCACTTTGTCGAAAAGAAATCGAACACAGTCGAGGTGTCCTCTAGCAGCAGCTTGTTTACACGACTTTTCTTCATCACACGGGCAACCATTAGAGAAGCAGTACTTAAGTATCTCGAGATTACCAAAACATGCCGCCTCGACAATCGTCCTTTCATCCCACTCGCACTGTTTCACTTCTCTCGCCCACTTGAGCAACTCGAGTTTGCTCGTTGTAGCAACTTGCCAGCAAAACAAGGCTTGATCTGCCACTCTTCCGCTTTTATCTCTCTCTCCCCAGGGAAAGTTATTCCACACCACTTCCAACGTCGAAATCGATGAACATTTGTCAACATTCACACGTAATTCCGATACGTTTACCCCGGCATACTGAAGCACATCCCAACTCTCTCTATTCACCAGTGAAAAGAAACACCGATCTGTCCTATTCAATTTCGGAATCACATGCGAGACAAACACATCCTTATGATGCAACACCAATCCCGTCCACAACTTCGTCGGTCCAAGCTTTAAACGCTCCACATCTACCACAGCTTCCGCCATGACGACCCGCTCCTTCTTCTTCTTCTTTCTCAAAGAGTATTATGCTCTGTTATGCTCTATTTTATTATTCTTTTTTCTTCGCATTAGAAAAATGTGCGGTCACGTCGTTTTTTGCTTCAAATTTTAAAATTTAATTGTGAGCACACAAACCCCTCGAGGATCCAGAAAAAAAACGCTCCGCTGATGAACAACACGAACAACACCATGAACGATCGTGGTGGTGGTTTTGGTGGTCACAACACTACTACTTCTAATGCCCTCGGTTCGGGAGGAGGTGCGTTACTCTCGGAGTGCACGATACGAGTTGAAAACAGATTCGAAATACGCGTGGACACTTGGGGAAAAAAAAATGCATTCTCAACAAACAACAACGACAACATCCTTCATCAAATCCCAACGTTTTACTTTCTAACGCACATGCACCAAGATCACTTGCGAGGATTACGGGAAGATACGTTCGAGAACGATAATAATGGGAGGATATATTGCACGGAAATCACGAAGATTTTACTGGTGAAACGATTTCCGAGGTTGGAATCGAAAGTCAAAGTGTTGGAGTTTGATTCCGTGGAGGTGGTCGAGGTTGTTTCTAATAAGAAAAACACGAAAGAAGAAGATTTGAGGTTCAACGTGTACTGCTTGGACGCCGGGCACTGTCCCGGGTCCGCGATGTTTGTCTTCGAAGGAACGTTTGGGAAAGTTTTACACACCGGGGATTTCCGGAGGGAAGATTGGAGCGGGAGTTTGCCGAGCGGGAAGAGGATGAGTTTACCGACGCCCGGGAGCAACGGAAGCGGAAGCAACAACGGGTTGAGGAAGAATTTTTTTAGCATGTTGAACGACGTGCCACTTTCTGCGATGTGGTCTTCGAGCAGTCCGAGTTTGACGACGGGTTCCCAGGACCTCGGGTACGACAACAACAATAACACAACTTTGAAGAACGCGACGCCGTTGCCGAAAGTGCTCGATAATTCGAAAACGCAAGCGGTGGACGTTTTGTATCTCGACAACACGTACAACAATCCAGAGTACGATCATCCACCCAGAGCTGTCGCTTTGGAACGCATCGTAAAGTTAGTCACGGAAATCGAGCCGGAGCGTCCGGTGATTCTTTTGTTAGATTCTTTAGGTAAAGAAGACGTCGTCATAGCGCTGAGCCAAGCGACGAAATCGAAAGTCTATTTGCACAAAGATCGATACAACGATTGGTTAAAGTTAGGATTTAAGAAAGAGTACGTGTGTAACAGTCTCGGAGAAAACGAAAGCACGAGAGTGCGCGTACTCCCCAAGGCCATGGGGAGACACAAAGAGAACGTGTGCGGACCGTTGGTGGCCGGGTTGAAGAACTTTAAGGAGTGGGGACCGTTGGTCATCAGTCCGACGGGCTGGGCGCGCGTCACCGAACAGATGCGAGAGGAGGACGAGAAACAAGAGATGGATACGGAACGACGGGAAAAGATGACGAACGAGGAGAAAACAGACTGGGTTCGCCGATCGGTTCCGTATTCTTTACACAGCAGTTACAGCGAACTGGAAACGTTCGTGAAAAGAATCCAACCGAGGAAGATTATCGGCAACACGAGGGACGACACCGTGAAAGAGGCGGAGAGGAAAGGGTTATCAGAAGTTCGCTCGGTACACGTGTGTAGTCTGGAAACGTTTCTGCGGCCATCGTCGCAATCGGAAGAGAACGTAGTGTTAAAAGCAGTTTTTGAAACAGAAAGAAGACGCGAGCAAGCGACAGCGACGACAACAAAAATGAACACGACGAAACTGTCGGTCGATTCGCCTAGAGACGACATTTCAGACGTGCGACTGCTTTCGGCGTCGTCGCCACGAGGCGTCAAAGGCGACGTGAAAGAAACGCTTCACAAAATGAGGATCGTTTCGCCGAGCAAGCCAGCGACGAAGTACGCGCTCGCGAATAAAAAGTTACCGCTACGTTTACAACGGTTTCAACAAAAAGAACGAGAAAACGACGCCACAAAGCCGCAAGAAAGAGAAGAAGAAGAAGAAAAAGAAGAAGAAGAAGAAGAAGAAGAGGAAGAAGAAGAAGAGAAAGAAGAAGAAACTCCAGAAGAAGAAACCCCGGAGGAGATTTCTGTGCTACCTCTACCACCGAATAGAAGAAGGCTACCGTTACCGAAGAGCTTAACGACGACTCGGGATGTCATTCTTCATTCTTCGGAAGAAGATTTGTACATCAAGTCAAACCTCAAATCGCAGCCGTCCGTGCGAGGCCCATCGAAGGAACAGCCAGTCAACCGCATACCGCTCGTGAACAATCAAAAAAGCGACGGATTCGACGTGCTGAACGCATATCTCGAACAGAGAATGAGACAAAAAGAAGAAGAGCGCCTCGAAAGAGAGAGACAACAAGAGCTCGGCGACGTCAACGCCGACGCAGATATTGAGGATGAAGACGACGAAGAAGAGGAAGAAGTGGAAGAGAAGGAGGAGGAGGAGGAGGAGGAGGAGGAGGAGGAGGAGGAGGACGCCGACGACGATATTGTTCCTACGCAGTCAGCTGACGGAGCCATCGGGCACGGGAACGAAGAAAAAGAGGTGACAGCAACGCTCGCGAGCCCTAGTAAATGGTTTTCATCCATCATAGGGCCGGTGAAACGGTTGTTCTCGAGAAATGGTGAGAAGAAAACTCCTTTGGAAGAAAAGTTACCGGAACCGAGAGTAAAAGAAGAAGAAAAAGAAGAAGAAAAAGAAGAAGAAAAAGAAGAAGATGATGACGACTGCACAACAATGATAGATGATATAGATTCGGATGAAGACAGTGAAATCGTGGACGAATCTGAAGATGACGGAAGTGATCTTGAGGACTTTATTGTCCCAGACGACGAAGTTGATGGGATGGTTATACCACCACCAAACCATGCTACTATTGATAAAGAATGGAACGATTGGGAACCCGGAAGCCCGGGTTCAATGCTTTTCAAGGAAATAGTAAATGTTATTGAAACACACGCAAAAATACAAGCGGATATCACTGCGAAAGTCACTGACATGGACGACAACGATGGCGAAGCAGAGCATGGCGGTGGCAACGACGCGATCGCCGGTACAAATACGAAATCAACCGGAACCACCGCCGCGTGTGGTAGTGAACCGAACCCTCAAGGCGGTCCTCGACGTCCGAAACATCACAACCCGTGGGGATTAGACGAAACTCAGGCTTTGATTGAAGGCGTCTCCAGATGCGGCGGCGGTAAATGGGCCGATATTAAAAAGCTTGGGTTTCCGGAAATTGAACATCGCACCGCGGTTGATTTGAAGGACAAGTGGCGCACCTTGCTTCGAACCGCAACATTACCGACGCCGTCTGGACGAGAAACCGCTGGTAAGTCCGGCGGCGACAAGAAACGAGAAATCCCGAGAGCTATGTTGGACCGAGTTCGAGAACTCGCCATGCTTCACGCGAAGCTTAAAGCGCGCGACGCAGGCCACACTCTCGAAGACACCGTCGATGACGGGAACAAAGAGACGTACACGAGTCAATTAGAAGCAACATTTCCAGCATTAATCGATGGCTCGCATTTGAGCGTGGAAAAGCCAAAAGAAGATGGTGCGGATGTTGGCGAAGAGGGAGAAGACGCCGCCGCCGCCGCCGCCGCCGCCGCCGAAGAACTCGATAATGATAATAATAAGAACAACAATAATAACAGAGGCGATGCCAGCGAAGACGACGACGACGACGATGACATGCCAATTCGGGGAAGTCATCATCGCGCGCGCAAATCTGGATCACCGCCGACTGAAGAAGAGCTGAAGGAGGCAGTGTTCGAGATAATCGTACGAGTCAAAGAGGGAGGAGGCAAACGAATATCAACCAAGGAGGTTCGCAAAGAGCTAGAGAAGAAATTCGGGTGCTCTTTAAAGGCGTACAAGGAAAAAATACAGGACTGCATTTACTTCAAGGTCATCGACCGAGACACAACCATAGTAAGGAAGAAGCGCAACAATTCACGGAAGGAGGGAAGTCGATTAAAGCGTAAACGCGAGTTGAAGACAGAGCAAGATGTAAAAGACGATGTCAGAGAGACAGAAGGAGTAGCAGAAGAAGAAGTAAAAGAAGAGGAGCGAGAGGTAAAGAAGCGACCGCAACGAAAGAAGAAAGTAAAAAAGCTTCGGAAATCAAATCCTCTAAGATATGCGGATTCAGATGCATCATCATCCGACGACGACGACGAAGATGATGAAGAAGAAGAAGAAGAAGAAGAAGAAGAAGAAGAAGAATTGAACGATGGCGACGACTCCGACGATGATAATGAAAACGAGGACGAGATGGACGACAAGGAATCCAAGTCAGTAGAGAAACCGCACAAAGAGCGAAAAACACCAGCCTCGATATTCTCCAACACTGGAGTGTATTCCGTTCCCGGGAAAGTTCGATGGCAACGGACGACAGCACAGCTCGAGCGTTTAGAACAGCTCTTCGCGAATGATACGACGACGCCGCGGGGAGAAAAATTGAAACAAGTGACGGAAGAGTTGAGCGCGCTCGGCCCCATTCAAGAGTGCAACGTGTTTAATTGGTTTCAGAATAAGAAATCGAGATTGAAGAAACTGGAGGAAGATGCGGCGAGGGAAAAAATGGAAGCGGCAGCGAATAAGAGATCGAGAGACTCTGACGATATGGAGAACGGCACCGTCGTTGAACCCGAAATAGAAAAAGAGGAGCAGGACTCTGAGATCGATAACGATTTAAGGTTGCTGTGGGAAAAAATGAAAGTAGAAAAGAGAAAACGTCCGCGGACTTAGAAAGAATCGCAGCGCAAGCAATCCAAGTAAGGGCGAATAATAGCAAATTTCTGTTGTTGTACTAATAGTAGCTAAAGCGTAGCCCGCAATAAAGTAGAATTTGTAAAGATATCGTACCATGTACCAAGGTACCAGTATACATTTTCAAAGATGTGTTTTATCTCTCCTACAAGCTGCGCGCGCTGGCGTTATTTTTGTTTTTTTCATTTTTCGCTATTGTTATGTATCTAATCCATGTCGCTCCTTCGTTGCGCCTCCGTCGACGCGGCTGCCATCGGCGGTTTCGTCGAGTCGTGTCTACAGGTGGGGCAAATGCGAGATCGTAACAACCACGTATCTATACACGGCGAATGATAACAGTGACCGCACGACAACCTCTTCATATTTTCTCCGCCTTCAATATCGGACAAACAAACCGAGCAACTCGCACACGCACCATTATTCTCGTCACCTTTAGCGGTAATGATTTCCATGGCGTCGATTTGTTGTTGCGTCAAAGGCGCTTCGGCTAAATTTTCGCCTCCGTTGGCGTGCTCGGCGGCGAAGCCGTGCATGGCTCGTAACAAGTCGTGGAAACCTCGGATGGAACCAGGCATAAATCCAGGCGGCATCGCACCATCACCCATCGTCGCCGCGTTTTCCTGCTCTATCGATTGAAACATGTTCCTAAACGCCCTCTCGAATCGATTGTTATCGTTCAAAACGTCCTCCCTTGCCTCGCCCGGCGCGCGTTGTCCGAGCACTTCTCGCATGATTTCTAAGAACGGATCGCCGCCTGGCATCCCGTTTTGTTGTTGTTGTTGTTGTTGTTGTTGTTGTTGCTGATGCTGCTGTCCGCTATTTCCGCCGAGCATATCCATCATACCCGGACCACCCATGACGGATCGAAAAACTGGTCCATTTGGCCCTCCGACTTGTATCTCGATCCTCGTTTGCCTTCGGCGAACGGAATCGCCGGGCCTTTCGTTCACTTCATCTCTTCTTCGAACTCTCGACCCTCCTTGTTGTTGTTGTTGTTGTTGCTGCTGCTGCTGCTGATGCGCCTGTCGTCTCTCCACCATCCTCCTCTGCCTCGTCTCTTCCATCCTCGCCTCTTTCATCTGCCACTTCCTCGCCAACACCTCGTCTTTATATTCGCTCTCCAACTGCTCCGGCGCCTTCCCGGTCTTGGCGCACTCCATCGCGAGCAAATGGTCGTCGGTCAGATACGACGGTTTCGGCAACACCTCCTCGTCTGCAATGTCTTCTTCTTCTTCTTCTTCTTCTTCAATATCTTCATCTACATCTTCATCTACATCTTCTTCTAAATCTTCTCCGCCCGGCGGCGTAGAAGTCGTTCCTTCTTGGTGCCTTTGCTGCTGCTGCTGCTGCAAGTGTCTCCCTAACGCGTGCCTCGCGTGCGCCATCGCGATCCCAACGTTCAACGCGCCCGGTATAAAATTTGGAATCCCACCCGTATGCGTTCTCTGTTGTTGTTGATTTTGTTGTTGTTCTCGCGGCGGTTGTTGTCGTTCCTCCTCCCTTCTCGTCGTCGTTTGATTCGGAAGCGGAGGAGGCGGATTTGGATTTTGCACGACGGAATGATTCCTCGGCGGTAACGGTATAGCGCGTTCGCTCCGAAACCTCGCCGCGTGTAACGAGCGAATCTCTTCCATCTGTTGTTGTTGATGTTGTTGTTGCGTTCTCTCTCGATTATTGCGCTCTCGCTCCGTCATGTTTCTCGCGTTTAGGTAATCGAAAGAGAAGAAGTAGATACTCTCTCGGGAAAACGAAGGATGAAGAAAACGAGTTCAGAATTTACTCTCTCACTCTCACTCAGTTTCTACTCCGTTCACCGTTAAAAAACGCCGCGAGATGTTCTCAGACGTGTAATTCTAATAACGGTGATGTGCTCTCCAAACGGGTAGTATCAGATACCGCTTAGTCTTTAGATGTGATATGTGCCGGTAACGACGAGAAGAAAAGATGTTTTACTCTTTTTCTTGGAGAAATGAAGGCTGAAGAAAGAGTTTTTCATCAGAATTTGTCTCAAAAGGCGGGAAAATTTAATTGACCACTGTCAAAAAAATTTCCGCCGAAAATTTTTGAGGTCCTTTTTCATCAGTCAGTGTTTTGAAACGAAAGAGTCCACACTATATACAAAGAGAGAGATATGCGATGATGATGATGATTTCAGCAGCTTTTGTCGCGCAAACGGGACGACGGTTTTGCCCCGCGCGCTCCTCCTCTTCCTCGTCTTCCTCCAAATCCTCCTCCTCGTCCTCGAGGAAAAGTTTTGGTGGTGGTTTTTTATGCGGTGGCGACAGATTCGGGTGGTCTCCTAACGGTCCTAAGAATGGATCTTTTGTGGTTGGGAAAAGTTCACTCTGCGTTTCAAGGAGAAGAGTAAAGACGACGCGCGCGTTGGTGATGATGGGGGTGCACCCAAAACCTCCTTTCGCCATAAAAGCGCGAAACGCAAAAACGACTGCATTTTCATCTTCTTCTTCCTCCGTATCCTCCTCCTCGAGCGTGTTGAAGAATGAGTATAATAACAAAAGAAGGAAAAGAAGAGGCGATTTGAAAACGAACGCGATAAATTTGCGATATTCGATCGAATCGAGTTTAAACACTCTGGCGAACTTGTTTCCACTGTGGATTGTCTTGGGCGCTCTCGTTGGGCTTTTTAACCCAACTGTGGTCGCGCCGCTCTCGAAATCGGAAATCGTGACGCCGGCGTTGGGAATCGCCATGCTCGGCATGGGCGTGACGTTGGACGAAGGGTCGTTGAGGCAAATGCTCTCGGTGAAAGGGTCCGCGCGCGTGTTTCTCGGGTCTTTGTTACAGTTTACCATAATGCCGTTGCTCGGGTTCTTCGTCGGCCAGATGTTCGGGTTGGAGAAGAGCGCGAGACTCGGGTTGATTTTGGTCGGGTGTTGTCCAGGCGGAGCGGCTTCGAACGTGGTGGCGTTTTTGGCGAACGCAAACGTCTCTTTGTCGGTGGCGTTGACGACGTTGAGCACGTGTTTGGCGGCGTTTGCGACGCCGTTTCTGACGAGCAAGTTGATGGCGCCGTTGTTAGTAGCGGCGTCCAAGACGAAAGGCGCGCCGACTGGGATCATCGAGGTTGATTCCATGGCTATGGTCGCTTCCGTCGCGCAAGTGGTGGTAATGCCAGTTATCGCCGGATTTGCGTTGAAGAAGGTCTTTCCGAGAGTTGCGAGGATTGTGTCTCCGGTGTGTCCGTTGTTAGCCGTCGGCGCGGTGGCGTTAATTTGCTCTTCGGTCATCGGGAAACACTCCGAGGCGATCTTAGGTGCCGGACAGGATATTTTGTTTGCAGTTATCTGTTTACACGCGCTTGGGTTTATGTTCGGGTACATCGGTGCGAAAATCTTCGGTTTTCCGAGTCGAGACGCGAGAACGGCGAGTATTGAAGTCGGCATGCAAAATTCCGCGTTGGGCGTCGTGTTAGCCGCGGCACACTTCGCGAAGGATCCGTTGGTGGCGGTAGTTCCCGCGATTTCCGCCACCGTGCACAGCTGCCTCGGTTCTATGCTCGCCGGTTACTGGAGGTTTAAAGACAGAGGCGGTGGTTCTTCGTCTCCGACAGCTTCCTCGTCCTCGTCCATAGATGATGATGGCGTGAAGATTTATTCGTTCTAAAACAATTCGAACAACGAAAGACATGAAAGACAACAGAACGCTTCGTCGATGCTTTGTTGTTACTTTCTATTTTAATTTTTATTAATTAAAAACGCGTATGCTAAAATTTATCTATGTGCTATAATATCAGGCGGCTATCAGTCGGCCCAATCTTCGCGGAGCCAGTTATCGCCGTGTTTCTTTTTCATCTCCTTCTTTCGCGCTTTTCTTTTTTCGATTTCCGTTCTCGATAACTTTTGGTGTCTAGCTTTTTGAATCTCTCTCATGGCCTCGTCCATCTTTGCCGGGTCGATGTAATTTTCTAAACCAATGTTTCGGTACGCTGCGCCGGCGCCGCCGGGTGGACCAGCCGCGCGACGCCGTTGGAGGAGCTCGTTGACCTCGGCGGTGACGCGACCGGTGACTTTGTTATACGTACCAACAGAGGCGAACCGTTCCGACGCGTCTTCGCCTTCATCGTTCGCGTCGATACGCGCGCTTGAGCGCACGCCTGTCGCGTTCTCCATGGCTATTTTTTCTTGTTCTATTCGGTCGTTTTCCGGTAAACCTTCCAAAGCAGCTTGCGCCCATCGGTTCGGTTTTTCTATGCCGTTGTTCTTTTTATCTTCTCCTTCGTCATCTTCATCTCCATCATCGCTGGCTAGCCCGTTCAAATTTTCTTTCGCGATTCGATCTCGCGCCGCGATGGCCGCCATCATCACCTGCTCCGCTTCTACCGCCGTACATCTCAACGGTAATACCGCACCTAACGCTTCGCATCTTTTCCTTAAATGTGCGTCACCTAATAACAAAGCTAACGAGGTGCACTCATCAGATTCCTTTTTTGTCGTTCCGTGTTGCCTCACCTTCAAATTCATCGGCAACGCCGCTCGCCACATTTGCAACTGTTCCGTTTGGAACGGTCCTTGCCAATTTCCAGAATCGTCTTCGTACTCCCATCCCATTTGCGGCGCATTTGCCGCGACGACGCTCGTACCCGTCGGAGATGGTGGCGATTTTGCTCGTCCGGATCCCCCAATCTCTCCTCTCGCTTCTCGCTCAATCTCCTCCAACTCTTCTTTACTCACGCTCGCGAACAGCGCTCGTTTCTTGTGTTCCGCCAACGCGCTTTCGTCTCTGACAATCTTAATCGTTGTTTCCTCCGGCTCTTCCCACCTCGTCTCTCTCGTTTGTGGGTTGAAGTAATAAAACTCCTCTTGCGTCTGGTCGTACGATTGGACCCATTTCGTCGTCGTCGTCGTTTCCTCTTCGTCTTTTTCTTCTTCTTCTTTTTCTTCTTTCGTTGTTGTTTTCGCCGCCGCTTTTGAATGTCGTTGCCGTAACTCCTCGTACTCTTCTTTACTCGTTGGAAAGTTCACCTCTGGGCCGTCTCTTTTCGGTTCGCACAATTCGTTATCAGTTGCGTGTGCATATTTTAACCTCGCTTTCGATTCCAGTTTCGCTTTTAATACTATTTGTTCAACCTGATGTTGCTGCGCATCGGAGATTTTCGTCGCTTTGTTGGAAATTTTACCGTCGTCTAAATCGTCCTCGTCAAAAGACTCATCGTTCGTCCGGGGTTTCCTCTTTGCCAACGAAGAAATATCTTTCCTCTTCTTCGTGTCTGCCATTTTCTTCCACTAAACGTCTTTTAGATGGCAATATACTACTACACAAAGCGCAAAACGAATTAAAGTAGAGAGATTATGATGTAAAAATAATGGAGTAAAACATACGAGAGAAATACGACAGAACAAAAAAACGTCTTTGTTCTAATACTAATAATACTAATAATACTAATAATGGGGAAAGGACGCTCCGGCGCGCAGAAGAGGAAGAAGAAGAAGGAGAGAGAAAAAGCTTTAGCGGAGCATATTGAGAATTTGGAGCGTTTAAAGCTTGGGCCGACCAAGTTGTGGACCGGGTTGGTGTTGCATCATAAGGATGTGTTTGTCTCGCATGTGATTTCGAAATTGAACGAGACGGATCGGTGGTTCTTTGCAAAGGCGAATAGTGAGAGTTCGGGTGTGCTTGAATACGCCGGGGTAAACGTATCGGGATTAGTTTGGGGTGTTCACGAATGTTCATCCATTTCGACGTTGGAATTGGTGTGGAATAACTTTCTCTGGGGAGAGAAAGATGATAGAGGAAGAGTGGCAGATCAAGCCTGGTTTTGCGAGCAGGTTGCTCAAACGAACAAACTCGAGTTCCTCAAGTGGGCGAGAGAAGTGAAACAGTGCGATTGGGATGAAAGTACGATTAAAGTGGCAGCAGATATAGGTAATCTCGAGATGCTGAAGTACTGCTTCTCGAATGGTTGCCCGTGTGATGAAAAAGAGGCGTGTGAACTAGCTGCTATTGATGGACACCTCGACTGTCTTCGATTTCTTTTCGACAAAGTGAAACCTTCGAGAGATATGGAAGAAAAAGCGGCAATGCAAGCAGCATGCAGTGGTCACGTGGACATCCTGAAATATCTTGTTGAAGAAAGAAAGATATCTGATGAGGTAAAGATTCAGTACGTGTACAACGCTGCAGGGTTTGGCCAACTCGATTGCCTCAAATACTTAGTCGAAGAGGCGAAAACGCCTCTTAACGACTGGGAAGACATCGCGTCCGCTCGGTTTCGCAAGCACCACGAGTGCGAAAACTACTTGCTCGAAAAAGGGTGCCCAGAACCGACGGACGAAGAATACGCTAAATTTGTCCAGGATCGGCAACCAGCTTAGAAGAGAACAGCGACTGATAGATAGATCATTGAGAAAGAGAGAGAGAGAGAGAGAGAGAGAGAGAGAGAGAGAGAGAGAGAGAGAGAGAAAGAGAGAGACACACACGCACTAATATTTTAAAACACACACGCAAGACTTTTTGCAAATTTTCTTTTTTGACCGGCTTCTTCTTCTTCCACTTCTCTTTTTGTACTTTTTTTTTGTCTCCTCCGAGAAGAGTAGGGTTGGATCTTCACATTAAACACCACCAACTTTGCCTCTTCTCCGCGTTGAGGAGCCCATCATATTTTCTCGCTTACGGTCGTAGTAGTACTGTTACGAGAGCGAGAGCGTATTACGTCGTCGAAAACAGCATCGGGGCAGAGGAGGCCCGCGTAGTTTGTTTTGCGTAGAGTAATTCCTCTTTCTCGTAGTATTGTTTTTTGCGCTGCTTTTGTTGGAATTTCATCATCCGAAAGAGAGAGAAAAAAGAACGCATCAGACGAATACAGAGGAGACGGGATAATATACCACGACTACGAGTTGAAGAGAGAGAGAGAGGCGTTTTAGAGAACAACGTTTAAAGTAGACGAAAGAGCGCATAGAAGAATCAGAAGAAGAATTTTAGCAGAGAGAGAGAGAGAGAGAGAGAGAGAGAGAA
>Ga0181554_1001173_pt1 | contig 25235 bp, 17 predicted proteins | sample 011ome_16_FD_145602 | JGI IMG/M metagenome (GOLD analysis project Ga0181554, IMG submission 145602) | Coastal salt marsh microbial communities from the Groves Creek Marsh, Skidaway Island, Georgia - 011503CT metaG (spades assembly) | ecosystem: Environmental > Aquatic > Marine > Intertidal zone... | reverse complement strand
GTCGTCAAAGTTGTTGTTGTTGTTGTTGTTGTTGTTGTTTGTGTGTTACGCGCAACGCGTGTCTCGTTGTGACGTAAAACTCTGAAGAAGTTCGCTCTTGGGAAATCTCTCAAACGCCTCAGAACAAAGAGAGAGAAAAAGAGAGAACGACCCCCACGGGAAGAAGAGGAGACGCGTGGGGTTGTTTGTGCGACCCACGAACTTTAGCGATGACGAGAACGTTTTTGACTCTTATCCTCGGTGTCGTCGTTTTCTTTGTCTTCTTGACTTCTTCTTCTTCGTCTTCTTCTTTGTCTTCTTTGTCTTCTTCTTCTTCCGATTTTGATGTCGAGAAGAACGTCCTCGGGGACACCGACGAGAATGGAAAACCAATCGTCTCCTTAACAATAACGCCGGCAAAAAGGCACTTGTACGATCAATTCGTAAAGTACGACGACGTTAACGGTAACGTGTACATCTTGGAGGATCTGGAAGTGGACGAGAGGTACGAGTTAAGGGCGAGTTATTCGGCCAAGACGCCCGGGAAAGTTTCGATTGTTTTATTAGAAGGAGGAGAAGGAAAAGGAGAGGAAGAAGAGAGTGATGAAAGTCGTTTACGTCGTCGTAGTCGGAAGTTACTGGACGTGGAGAAAATAGCGTTTAAAGTATCGAATTACGATGAGAGTAATAGTAACGAAGGAGGAACGACTCGTCTGTTCTTCTCCTCTTCTTCTTCCTCCTCCTCCTCTTCCTCTGTCGATACGACGAAAAGAAGAGCGTACGCGAGAGTCTCCGTGGACTCCTCAAACGTCGTCCCTACGAAAGGATACAGACAGTTCCCACAAGAAGGGGTTACGTTTAACTTGACGCTAGAGGAGTGTTTCTTCTTCGGGTTAATACCGATACATTCGATTCCAGCGATTGCGTTGTGCGTCGCGATGGTAGCTTTCGGACTTTTGATCGGGAAACCGTTCGCGGCTTTTTTATGGAGGGAAGATTTTACGCTTTCGTCGTCGACGAACCGGCGGCTCAAGAAAACGTAGTTTACGATATGAAGTGTGTGTGTGTACATTAGTTAAAATAATATTCTTAGTAGTCTTAGTAGTAGTAGTGGTGTAGATAGATATTAGACACACGTACCAAGATGCAAACGCGCTATTAAGCTAGAAAAGCATTTGCTACTATTACGTTAAAATTTTTCTACAATTACGCCGCCTCGGACGAAGTTTTCATTTGCTCAAACATCTGACCCATTAACTCCATATCCATCGGATTCCTCTCATTCACTCCAACCACTGGTGGTCCGAATTTCTCCACGTCAATCTTTGGTTCGTTTTCACAGACGTACGACCAGTGCTTATTCGCCATCGTCCTCTTCGCTTTCGCGAGCGTCACCGTCAGCGTCTTTGTTTTTAACTTTTCATCCGAGTCGATTTCCCACGTGCTCTCGTCCACGTTCACGTCCGCAAAGAGTCTGTTGTTCTTCGTTCCTTCGCTAAAAACAATCGCATCTCGTATCTTCGCGTCCAAAGTCTTCCGTTTGATCTCGATTTTACACTCCTTCCCTTTCACTTCGAACGACTCCAGCGGAATGTGAATACTAATCTCCGTTTCTGTTTGCGTCCACGAATACTTCTCCGTCGTTCCTCCGCACTCCTCCGGTGATAACGCGCTCATCTCCCCACCTTTGTCTTTGCTCAATCCCATGTTCCCTTGCGCGGCTAATTTTGCCATCTGAATCCTAAACTGTTTCGATTGTTCCTCTTCCTCCAACGAGTGCGTTTGAGAGACGTTTTCCCGTTTCAACAACTCCTCTTCCAATTCTCTCAGAAGCTCTGCTTGTTTCGATTGCTTTTGCTCCATCGCGATGGTTTCCAACTCGTCCGCTATTTTATTAGCGCTACCTTCAGCGCTGCTCTCGTTGTTCTCATTGTTCTCGTCGTCTGAATCGTCGTCGTCTTCTCTTATGATTGCCATCTTTGTTGTGTGAAGATGATGGTTTCTCGTTGGAAAGAAGAAGAAAAAAGAGATACGCGTGGGAAAAAGCAGCGCGAGAATAAAGAGACGCGATACACGCACACAAAAAGGGAGTTTTGGTAAAGAATGACGACGACGACGAGCAGCATCATCATCAGCAACAACATTCCTACGACCACCAACAACGCCTTAAATAGGAGGAGGAATGGGAGTGGTAGTAAAAACGCGACTGCGGCGGCGTCTTCATCATCATCGTCGTCGTCGACTTTTATCCTAAAGAGCAGCGAGAGTAAAAGCAATGCTAAGAGTAGTAGATGCAGAGGTGGCGTAATAGTATTCGACTCTTCTTTTTTGTCTTCTTCTTTATCGAAGAAGTGTGTGTTTCCTCCTCGTCGTTTACGTCGTCGGAGAGCTTACTCGCGGTTGTTGGCAAAAGTCTCCGCGACAAAGCCACCACAGGGAGGAGGAGGAGGAAACGAAGCTAAGAAAAACAACAAGAACTATCGGTTTACGATTTTATCCTTAGTCGCGCTGGCGTTACTCTTGTGCAACGCGGACCGAGTGATCATGTCCATCGTCGGTTTACCCATGTCTAAAATGAACGGCTGGGACGTTAAAGTTTTGGGTTTAATCCAGTCGTCTTTCTTGTTCGGGTACGCGTTGACGCCGATATTCGGAGGAGTTCTGGCGGATAAAATAGGCGGAGCGCGAGTGTTGTTGGGAGGTTTATTGGTTTGGTCGTTGGCGACGATGGTGACGCCGTTGGCAGCGTCGACGAAATCTATTCCTTTATTGTGCTTGTGTCGCGTTGTGATGGGTTTAGGCGAAGGGGTGGCGTTGCCGTGCATGAACAACGTGGCCTCGCGGTGGGTGCCGAAATTCGAACGGTCGAGAGCGGTGAGTTTTTGTATGGGTGGGTTTCAAAGTGGATCGATGATTGGTTTGTTAGTCGCGCCGTTGTTGATGTCGAGGTTTGGAATAGCTGGTCCTTTTTACGTGTTTGGTGCGATTGGCGTCGCGTGGGCGGCCGTTTGGAACGCGCGCGCGACGAGTTACCCTCGAGCGAACGAAAGGGTCGGCGAGGAGGAGTTGAAATTTATCGAAGACGGCGGGGCGATTGTTGATCATCTTCGGAGCAGTAGCAGTGAAAGCAGCAGTAGTAGTAGTGGGAAAGAAATAGATGATGAAGTAGTAGTAGTAACAGAAGTGGAGAAAAAGACAACACCGTGGAAGATGTTACTGTCGCATCCAGCCACTTGGGCGTGCGTCGTCGCCAATTTTGTCAACAACTTTGGCTTTTTCATTCTGTTGGCGTGGATGCCCAAGTATTTCAACGACGTCGTAAAACTCAATTTAGCGACGAGTTCCTGGTTCTCCGCGTTACCATGGGCTACCATGGCGGTAAGCGGCGTATTTGCGGGCATTTTAGCCGATAGAATGCTTTCCGAGTGGAAAGTCTCCACGGCGACCACTCGCAAGTTCATTCAATCCGTCGGCTTTTTAGGTCCAGCTTTATGTTTGCTCGTCTTAGGTCTGAAAGGTTTCGCAATCACGCCCGGGTTTGCTTTAACGACGTTAACCGTCGCCGTTGGGTGCACGGCATTTTCTCAATCCGGTTTCCTCGTCAACTTTGCGGAGATCGGACCGAAATATGCGAGCACTATTCACGGCGTCGCGAACACGGCCGGGTCTATCGCCGGTATGGTAGGCACATACGTCGTCGGTTGGATTCTTTCGCGTTCGGTGGAGAGCGGGTGGTCGAACGTCATGTACATGACGTCTGCGACGTACGTCGTCGGTGCCCTCGTCTGGCTCGCGTTTATGAGCGGCGAGCAGGTGTTCTTTTGATTTTTTTTTGCAAGGAAAGAATGTGCTCTTTTAAAGTTAAAGAGTGTGTTTGCGCGTGTACTATGTAACGTAATGTAATGATGATGAGAAATCTTATGCGTGTTTATGATGGTGGAAAGAATACTTTCCATTTTTTGTTTGTTTTTGATTGTTTTGAGTTCAGAAACTCGCCCTTAGAAGACAAACTTCTTAAGCGCGTTCGCCTCTGATTCTTCTCGCCAACTGGACATCCTTCGGCATGATGGTGACTCTCTTGGCGTGGATCGCGCACAAGTTGGTGTCTTCGAACAAGCCAACCAAGTACGCTTCGGACGCTTCTTGCAACGCCAAGACCGCGGAGGATTGGAATCGCAAGTCAGTCTTGAAATCTTGGGCGATTTCTCTGACCAAACGTTGGAACGGCAACTTTCGGATGAGCAATTCCGTGGACTTTTGGTACTTTCGGATTTCTCTCAACGCGACGGTACCCGGGCGGTATCTGTGCGGCTTCTTGACGCCACCAGTCGCCGGCGCGGATTTGCGCGCGGCCTTAGTCGCGAGTTGCTTTCTCGGGGCTTTGCCACCGGTGGATTTACGAGCAGTTTGTTTGGTACGAGCCATTGTGTTTGATTTATAATGAAGATCTCTTTCGTGTCAACGATTCATTTGAACCGATTCGAAAACAAAAGAAGGTTTGAAATCAAGATTTAACGTTTTGTACGACATCAGATGTATCACTGATTCATATGAATCAAAACTTCTCAAAGACACAGATATGTTAAATATCTATCGAACAAGTTCACGCGCGATCAAATCCGTGAACATTAACGTACCTTTCAGCGCGCTTAATGTCGCCGAATATTTAAGGTCTTGCATTTTCGAGCATTTGCGAAAAAAAGGTGCACTTTGCACACCATCATTTAGGGTTGTACATGCACAACAGTCGCACGTATTCGACGCTCGAGGAACTCGGAGAGCAAATGAAAAGCTAAAAAGTTCTGATGCGATAGATATAGGGATGATAGATGGTTACGAGGAGTTATATTGTATAATTATTTCTTTTAAAACGTGATACGCGTTCCAAGTGATAAGGATCGAGGTTGTTCTTTTTGTTGTATTTTCTTGTCGTTGATTGAATTTCGTCTTCGTAGCTTTTTCACTCGCGACCTTCTCAAACGCTCGTTTTGATGCATCAAATGCACTCTTTATAGCAAAACTGAGAAGTAACCCCTACAAAACAGACAAAAAAACACAAAAAAACACAAAAAACAAAACGAAAACGTCCGTTCAAATCGTCATTTAAAAACAAATATAATACATATTCACAATGTCCGGCAGAGGTAAAGGTGGTAAAGGTTTAGGTAAAGGTGGCGCCAAAAGACACCGCAAGGTGTTGAGAGACAACATCCAAGGCATCACGAAGCCGGCGATCCGTCGTTTGGCGAGACGTGGTGGCGTCAAGAGAATCTCTGGTTTAATCTACGAAGAAACCAGAGGTGTCTTGAAGGTGTTCTTGGAAAACGTTATCCGTGATGCGGTGACGTACACCGAACACGCCAGAAGAAAGACGGTCACCGCCATGGATGTCGTCTACGCGTTGAAGAGACAAGGCAAGACCTTGTACGGCTTCGGCGGTTAAGCGCGTTAAAAGTCGTTTTCTTTTCAAAGAGAAAAATTCGTCCCTCTTTTCCCTCGTGGAAAAAGAAACGAACAAAACAAACAAAATGAAGATTCTTATCTTCACCATCATAAACGTACATAAGATATCATCATTAAGCACACACACGCGTGCTACTGTATACAACGCACAACTCATTTTTATTAATAACATATCAACGCGCAAAACTATCTATATAATTTGGTCAAATCAAATTTACGACGACTTCGAGGAAGGCTTCGCGTTGCCTCCAGTGGCGTTGGCGAGGCCCCCACCTTTGCTTTTCCCGCGCCACAACAAGCGAATAGGTGTCCCATCGAATCCAATATTTTTCCTCAACTGTCTTTCCATGAATCTCTTGTACGTATCCGAGAACAGTTTTGGGTCGTTGCAAAAAAACACAAACGTCGGAGGTCGAATAGCCGCTTGCGTGGTGTAATAGATTCGGCCCTTCTTGTTCGCCTTGGCCGGCGGCGCCTTCCACAACGTCGCCTCTTGGACGACGGCGTTTAACGTCGCCGTCGTTAACCGTTTCTTGTGTATCACGGAAGCCTCGTAGGAAGCGTCTAAAATCTTAGTAATTCTCTGCCCAGTTAACGCGCTTGTGTAAATAATACTCGCCCACTCAAACACTCGCAACTTCGAGCGCAAGTCGTCCGTGTACGAGTTCATCGTGTACGTATCTTTGTCCACTAAATCCCACTTGTTGCAACACAAAACGAGCGCACATCCCTCTTGCACGGCTCTTTCGGCTAAAACGAAGTCCTGCTGCGTCGCGCCTTCCGTCGCGTCGATGACTAGAACGACAACATCGGCGCGTTTCATCGCTTGTAAAGCTCTCCCGATGGATTGTTGCTCTAAACCAAATTTTTTCTCCTCGCCTTTGATACTTTTTGAGTCCCTTTTAATTTGCGTTCGTCTTCGAATACCCGCCGTATCGATCAACGTAAACTCTCTATCCGGATGATTCTTATCGACTACATCCGTATCGATCGTATCTCGAGTTGTTCCAGAAAAATCAGACACGATCGACCTCGGAGTTCCGGCTAAGCCGTTCAGTAAAGAACTCTTCCCGACGTTTGGTCGTCCAACGATGGCGACTTGAATAGGTAACTCTTTATCCTCTTTCTCCTTATTTTCTTCCGCGATAGATATTTGTTCCTCCATCGTCGGTGGTTCCGGTAAGCTTTCGCAAACTGCGTCCAACAGTTCCCCGGTTCCCGTGCCGCTAATCGCCGAAACGCCAATCGGCGCCACGCTTTTTGAGGACAACTGCCAGAAATCCAAAACCATCTCTTCGCCTCTCGTGCTCGATTCGCACTTATTCACCGCTAGATGCACTGGAATATCCGCGTGATGCTTTCTCAACCATCTAAAAATCTCTTTATCCGCGGCAGTCAATCCGGATTGACCGTCCGTGACAAAGATTAAAACATCCGCCTCTCTCACCGCTTCTGCCGCTTGCGCTTCAATCATCCCTGGTAAAATTTCAACGCCTCCAATTCTATCGATCGAAGGCGCCGCGTTCGGGTCTCCGGGTAAGTTTTCCAACCCACCCGTATCTACGAGCATAAACTCGTGATCTCCCCAAAACGCTCTCACGTACATTCGATCTCTCGTGACCCCTGGTTCGTCAAAAACGATCGCTCTTTTCGTCCCCGTCAATCGATTAAACAACGCAGACTTCCCTACGTTTGGTCGACCGACGACGGCGACTTTCGGCAACAACTCTTGCGGAATCGTCCCCCAATCTCTCCTCGTCCGGCGTCGTCTCGTTTTTTGATCGTCCTCTGGAACACCTTTTTCCTTTTCTTCCTCCTCCTCCTCGTCGTCGAATTCCGAATCGCTCACCGTCTTTGTCAGTTCCAACTGTTCCATGCTTTCCGCCGAGGCTTTCGCCAACTCCTTCGCCCAAGAGGAGGCAAACTTCGCCGCCTCTCGGTCCAACTCTTTTTGCTCCTTGGAGGAGATTTCGATGACGGCTTTGCTCGAATCGATCGTGTTGGTCTTCGTTTTAGGCGTCTTCTTTGTCTTCTTCTCCTCCTTCTTTTCATCGAAGAAGTTTTCTCCTTCCTTCGCGTTGGTGCCTCCTCCTGCTCGGTCGTTGGTCGCCGCCGCTCCATTATTGGTGACACCGGCGGAGGAGAACGCGCGAGAAGAAGAAGACGAAGAAGAAGAAAAAGCCAAAGACCGCCGCCTTCCCGCGAAAAAGGAGTTCAAGCGCGGCGAAAGTGGCGCTCTCGTACCCGTCGTACCCGTCGTCGTCGTCGTCGAGGGAGAAAAGACTCGAATAAGAGAAGACATCTTACAACTCGTAATTGGAAAGAAAAAACTCGCCGCCACGCCACGCTTTAATGATTTTTGGAGTCTCGTCGTCGTCTGAATCGTCGCTTTTTTTTCGCTTCTCGCACGACCACCACTCCCTGACGAGAAGCGAGAAGAGAGAAACGATATATATATGTGTGTGAGCGTTTGAGAATACACTAGTATTAGTATTATTATTATTGTGAAGTTTGTCTTCTTAAATCGATGGGGCGGCAGAAAAGTGCAAATTTTTGGCGGTCTCTTTTTCCCGCCTTTTTTCGTTTGCTTTTTTTTTGTACCAACACACAAAAACTTTCTCTTTTGTCGCATTCATTACTTTCTCTATACTACTTCTGTTCAGAGAAGAAGAAAAAAGACATATGAGCGCAAAAACGCGTAAAAGTAACGATTTCGACGACAAGGGTACTACTCGTAATACTCACGGTAGTCCTCTTCAAATTCGAGGACAGATGGCGTCGATGACTTTAGATGACGACGACGACGAAAATGATGATGATGATGAAAAAATGGTACGAAAATTGAGAAAAGAAATCACGTTTAAATTCCGCGTGAAGTTTTATACCAAATGGGGAGAGAACGTGGTGGTGTGCGGGAAATCGCAAGCGATGGGAGAGTACGACGCGACGAAAGGGGCGTGGATGAGCTGCGAACACATCGTTTTAAATACCGTGAAGACGAAGACGAAGAAGACGAAGAATAACGCGGATGAAAAAGAAGAGGAAGAAAGTTTCGAAGATGATGAAGAAGATTCAGGAGAAGAAGACGAAGGAGAAGAGGAACGCGAAGGAGGAGACGAACTGTTGTGGACGGCGACGAAAACCATGCGATGGGACGAACCGTTCGAATACAGGTACGCGGTGGTGGATTCGCACGGGTCGGTGATATTATGGGACGCACCTATTCGAATAGCAAAACTAGAACGGCAGACGTCGCGAGCTTTAACCGGGAACGGCGAGAACGTGGTGGAGTTTACGGATACTTTTGAAAGGAAAAACCACGCAGAGACGCTGTTTTCAAAGAGAAGATTCGCCGAGGTGGTTTTGGATAAAGTGTTAGCGGGAGGACAAGGAGGAGCGACGCACGCCGCCGCGGTCGTGAAGCCTCAGCCGTGCGAATTTTTGCGAAGCGGCATTTTGTCCGGGAAGAAGAATGATGCGAACGGCGACGCGAGTTTACGCGTGGTAGTTTTGCGATTTCAAGTGAAAGCGATGCGAATGCCAAGTAAACGACCGGGGAGTAAAGTCTCCGTGAGAGTGACGGGAAGTTGTCAATCGCTCGGGAAGTGGGATCGCTCGCGAGCGATGCGAATGGGAAACGACGAGTGCTTCGAAGTGTTGTCTCCTGCGTCCAGCGATGCTTCAGAACATACCGTTAAAGATAGGAACAACACTTCGAGTAGTAACGACAACAATAATGGATATTGTTGGCACTTGGAAGTCGCGTGCGCTTCGAGCGAACTTCCCGTGAGATATAAGTACGAAATTTGGGACGACGATATCGAGCAAGTCATCGAAAGCGAAGAATGTAAGAGAACTATCGGTATCGATTGGGACTTGAAAAAACGCCAATTCGACGAAGAGCTGCATAGAAAAAACAGAAACAATAACAATAATAACAATAACAACAATCGTGAGGGTGGGGAAATCGAGGGAACGTCGACGGAAATAAACGACGACGGCGAGGAAGACGCAGAGAAAACACCGACGAGGCACCGCGCGACGCCGACCAAAAAGAAGACGTCGACATCTTCGTCGTATGAGCCACCAAAATGTATCGTCGCGTCCGACGGACACTTTGCGCATGCGAAAGCTTTTCGTTGTGCGGGTGTTGCGGTGCCAGTCTTCTCTTTACGATCCTCAAAGTCCCTCGGTTGCGGTGAATTTTCAGATCTCAAATTGATGGCGGATTTCTGTCGCGAATCTGGATTTCGGATTTTACAGTTGCTCCCAGTCAACGACACGAGAGTGCACGGGATGTGGTGGGATTCCTATCCGTACAGTTCGCTATCCGTTCACGCTTTACACCCGATGTATTTGCGCGTGACTGAGCTCGATCAGGAGGAGTTGAACTTCCCTGGAAGCGAAGAGATGACAAAATTTATCGAGGCGAAACGTCGCGAGCTTCAAGAGCTGAAAGACGTCGACTACGAAGAGACGCTTCGAGTGAAAATGTTTGTCGCTCGAAAATTACACAAGCGCTTTCTCGCATCGATGCCTACGACGGAAAGTGGTAGTTATGCGAACGGGTTAGGTAGTGCGAGTAAAAGTAGCGCGGGTGTGAGTAGTAACAGTAAGAAAGCTTTAATTGAGTCGTTCGAGAGGTTCGTGAGCGAAAACCAGGAGTGGTTGAAACCGTACGCGGTGTTTTGCGCGTTGGCTGAAATTTTTCAAACCACGGAGCATTGGCTGTGGGGTCACCTCGCGAAGTGCGACGATAAATTGATCGAAAAATTAACCGATCCGGAAACATCTCCTATTTATTCTGAAGGTGTGCACTTCGTGTACTATTTGCAGTGGCGTTTGCACATGCAACTGAAAGAAGCCTCGACGTATTTGAAACAGTTTGGCATCGCACTTAAAGGCGATTTACCGATTGGTGTCGATAAACGTTCTGTGGACGTGTGGAGAAAACCAGAACTGTTCCGTTTCTATACAAATACGGGCGCACCTCCCGATGCGTTCGATAAGAACGGTCAAAATTGGAAGTTTCCAACCTACGATTGGGAACAGATGAAACGGGATGGAAATTACAGTTGGTGGCGTTCGAGATTACGCTCGATGGAGAAATACTTTTCGCTCGTTCGCGTGGATCATATCTTGGGGTTCTTTCGCATATGGGAACTGCCGGCGCACTGCGAGTCTGGTATCATGGGTCGCTTTCGCCCATCTGTCCCGATATCAAGGCAAGAGCTCGAAGCGGTCGGTCTTTGGGACATCGATCGATTGACGATTCCTAGAGCAGATGCGTCTGACTTGGAATTCTTTTTCGGCGCGAGAGCGGCGGAAGTTGCCGCTCGATTTTTCGATGAAAACGAGCTCTTCTCGAACTCTAGCGATTCAAACGTCAACAGAGCTGGTATAATTGGTGGTGGTGGTGGTGGAGATCTCTCGTTTACCAAACGGTTGCAAAACAAGTATTGGACGTTCAAACCTGAGTATTCCACGGAGGTTCAAATTTTAAAGTGCGAGCAGTTGAAAATTCGAGTAGGATCGCCGGATTGGCTCGTCGCCGAAACGAACGAAATTAAGAACGGTTTACTCGAACTCACCAGAAACGTCTGTCTCTTGAGATCGGCGTACGATCCAAACGCTACCGAAGGTGTTCATAGCGTTGCGATGTTTGATAAGGATGCGTTTTATCCAAGGTTTGATATGGAACGAACTCGACTGTTTCAAAAGCTCGAGTGCTGGCAACGCAGCGCACTTTCTCGAATCAGTCATGAACATTATACGACGCGGCAACGATTCTTGTGGACCCAAAACGCGCACACGACGATACCTGCGATTACAAACTCGACAAACATGCTCGTATGTGGCGAAGACTTGGGATTGGTTCCCGATTTTGTTCCCGGAGAGATGCAAAATTTAGGCATTTTGGGTTTGCGCATTCAACGGATGCCGGCGCCTGAGCAAGACGAGAACAACAACAGCGAATTCGGTATTCCGAGCAGATACCCGTACGATACCGTGTGCTCTCCTTCCTGTCACGACACGACAACTTTTCGTGCCTGGTTCGAAGAAGACGAGAATCGACGCAAAAAGTACTACTCGCAAATTCTCGGTCAAGATATCTCGACGACGCCGAAGCGATGCACGACGGAAACCATGCGCGCAGTCATCAAGCAACACTTAGAGTCGCCCAGCGCGTTGGCGATATTTGCGCTCGCGGATGTTTTAGCCATGGACACAAATTACATAAACGAACGCGACCCGAAGGAAGAGACCATCAACGATCCGACGAATTCGCGTCATTATTGGAGATTTCGGTTTCATACGAATTTGGAAGACATGAAAAAGAACGAACAGTTAACGGGTGAGCTCAAGAAGATGGTCTTTGAGAGCGGCAGAAACGTCCCGAAATGAAATAGATTAGTAAATGAATAGACTTGTATATACTATGTGTGTATATACCCTAGACGTACTAATGCGCGTGCTAATTTCTAATTAAACTCTACTTCTCCTCAAACAACGCTCTTACGTATTCATCCTGATGCCAACGTCCAATCTCACAGTGTGGCACGTTCTTCCAAGATTTCGTATAAACGGCGGCGTTCCCTCTGTCCCTTTGTCGTTGCGCAAACTCTTGCACTTCATTCACGGGAACCAACTTATCGCTCTCGGAAAAGAGCATCTTCAACGGAACGTTGACATCTAAAGCGGTCTCCCATGCGGCATACGCGTTGTTTATTTTTCTTTGCAAGTTCTCATCTGATAACAACGTGTTCGCCAAGTTATCCAAAGCAGATTTCATCAAACCACCGATGATACTACTCTCTCCTTCTTTTGAAGTATTGTTATCGTATATATCTTCCACCCTACTCCCTAACAATACCGACGCGAACGCTCGCGAAATCACCTCCGCGCTCAACTTCGCCGGCGCGCAATCTAAAGTCACCGATTTGATCTTCATCTTGAATTTCTTCGCTAACTGTGCATTCACAGAACAATCATCCTCTCTCTTCTTCACATCGCTGGCGTGGTGAAACAAGTTCCCGGCGAACAAAAAACCCCCGTTGGAGAACGAGTGCACGTGCACTCCCTCTATCGCTTCTTCCTCGAAAAATCCTGTCAGGAAGTCGTTTGCAATTTGTGTCGTCATATTCGGCGACAAGGATGCCAACGCCGGCGGTGCGACCACGATGACTTTCTCGCCCATTCGTCTGTTCTCGTACATTTGCGCGTACTTTCTCACGTGCTTTTTATCGCTTCCAAACCACGCGAATATTACGATCACGTCTTTGTTTCTTCTTTTATCTTTGTTGTCTGCTTCAAACGTGAACACATCGATAGCGTTCGTAATCTTCTCGCATCGGATGGTCGAAGAAGACCACCCCGACTTTTGAGAAGAAGAATAATAACTACTACTACTACTGCTACTATTACTACTCTCCGCTCTGACGATTGGCAAATTCGTCGTCGTCGTCGTCGTCGTCCCGGTTTTGTACTTTTTGAACAAAGCCAAGGAGACTAATCGAGAAGATACGAGAGACATTTTTTGTGGTGGGTGGTTGAATGTGAGATTTTTTCAGAAAATGAGAAAAAGTTGAAAAAATGAACACTCTGTTAACTACTTTTGCTTCGACGAGAGGAGGATGATTTGCGAGATTTTGAGGAGATGAGAGCGCGCGTAATGGTGATGGTGTTTTCAATCTTTCGTTCGTTCGTCATTTTTGTGGTCATTATATGTTTGGGTTGAACTCGCGCGCGCGCGCGGCTGCTTGCGGCTTCTTTTTAATAAAGTACCCCCTTTTCTCCCTTTTCTAAAGTCTGTTTATTGCCTCTCAAAATCAACTCCAAATATCTCGAACGTATCTGCCTTCTCTGGTCATTTCTCTGAGCAATGCCTCGGCGTCGTTCTCGTTCTCGTATTTTCCTCCTCCGTTGGTGATGATGGAGAGCAACGTTTTGTGGACGTCTTTGGCCATGTGCGCGCCGTCGCCGCAGACAAAAACGTACGCTTCTTCGCGGAGGATCAAGTCGCGCATTTTCTCCTCGTGTTCGGCGAGTTTATGTTGAACGTAGACTTTCTTCCCAGTCGGGTCTTCGCGGCTGAAAGCGGGAACGAGACGAGTGAGCGTTTCGTTTTCGACGAAAGCGTTGAAGTCGGCTTCGTACAAGTAATCTTCATCTTTGCGTCGGCAGCCAAAGAAGAGCCAGGATTCGGCGAATTGTAACGAAGGGTTTGCGCGCGCTAAAGCTTCACGTTTTTGTAAGAAACCTCGAAATGGCGCAACGCCAGTGCCTGGTCCGATCATTACGATTGGTTTGGAAATATCTTCAGGTAATCCGAACGCTTTCGTGGGGACTTTGTAGATTGGTATTTTGAAGTCGTATTTTTTTTCGTCTCCGTCGTCAACGGGAAGCCGGTCGAGCCAATTCGTGGCGACGCCCAATCGCGTTTCTTTACTTTCCGGGGCTTCGTATTTCACCACGGAGAAAGCCACGGACGGATTCTTTTGCGAGTCTTTACAGCTCGTGATGGAATACATTCGAGGCAACAGGGGTGACGAGATATCGAGTAATCGTTCGAAGGAAATCGAGCAGCTCGGGTACGTTCGCAGGAGTGTCAGAAGAGTTGGTCGCTCGTCGGTAATTTCCGTTTGAAATTGCTCTTTCCCGTCGCGAGAGGAGAGAAGCAGAAGACGATCTTTCTCGTCGTCGTTTGTGCAGCACTCGGCGAGCGCGCGAAGGAAAGATTTCCTCGGGACAGAGGTGATGTCGATGTACTTTTCCAGCGCGTCGCGAACGGAACAGGGCGTAATCACGTGCGGAAGCGGCTTTGTTGCCGTTGCAACGTCACTCCCTGGCGGCGCCATACCTTCTATCCATTCCAAATCGAACGTTTTCGTACCTTCTACATCTCCTAACCGAGTCATCAATTCAGACACTAACGCAATGTCGTTTTTCGGTAACACCGCGAGCGAATCTCCGGGCTCGTAATTTTCCACCGAATCGTTTTTGTTCTTGCAATCAAATTCGAGATGCACGACTCTTCGGTCAGACGACGCGTTCGTGAGAATCTTCTTCGCGGCAATTTTCGCGAAGAACGGAGTTTCTCTCGTCGCGAGCGCGTCTTTTCCTAATTCTACCGAAGATGTTGATCTTTCTGTCGGTCCGTTGTTCGTAAACGATATTTTCACGCGCGCCGGTTGCAACGCTGGAATACCTTTATACGACGACGACGACGACAAAATCGCTTCTTTAGCGGTCGTTGTTGTTACTGTCGTCGTTGTATCACTTTTACTACCGTTGTTTGTTGAATTACTGGTGAGAAAACCTTTCGGATTCTCTCTGGCTGCTTTCGCTCTTGCGATGGCTTTATCTAAATCTTCCCATAACGTATCTACCCAAGCGTCGACTTGTTCGTATAAACCGAGCGTATCGTCCGCTTCTAATCTTTTCTTATACACCGTCGCGCCACCTTTTTCCATAGTTGTTGAAAACATTCTCGGAACTGCCATAAATGCGGAATAGTTTTGATCGCCGAGACCTAAGACGGCGTACTGAGTCCCGGCGAGAACGGGATTGCTCGCCGTCGTCTTCTTCACTCTTCGCTTTAATCTTGTGAGAAACATGTCGCAATTATCCGGCGCGTCCCCATCGCCCGTACTCGAAACGCAAAACAAAATAACCGTCCCCGGTTTCAAAGATGTTTCCGCGTCGAGTTCGTTGCACGCGAAACACTCGACGCGCATCGTTTTATCCTTCTTATACTTTTCCGTCGCCTCCGCCGCTAAATTCTTACAGATTTCAGCCGCGTTCCCAGTTTGCGAGCCGTACGCAAAGACCACCTCGATCGGCTTATCTCTCTCCGCTCGAACTTTCTCTTCCTCGATAGCTTTGAACGCGCTTGGTAACAATTTCTCTTTCAACCACGGCAACACGCCTTCCTCTAAGCCAACGGCATCGTTCGCCAATCCTCTCTCGCACAATCTGCGCGCGCCTAAAGCAGCTAAAGCGTTATCTAACGTCTGCGCGGCTTGATTGCAATCCTTTGCGGTGGTCGTTTGACGATCTAAAAGTAAATTCGTATCGCCCAATCCCATCACGGCATACTCAAATGCGTCGTTCTCATCGAACGGCAGTTTTGTTGCTTTATCTCCTCCCTCTGACGATTTCAAAGCTTTCCTCAACTTGTTGAAATACCTAATGCAGCTTCCCGCCTCTTCCGCCGGTTGCGCGTTTTCCACCGTTTCCACGACAAAGATTGCCCGTCTTCTTTTCCTATTGATCTCATCGTTTTTGTTGTTGTCGTCGCCTTGAATGCGGTGCAACTCCAGCGTCTTTTTGAAATCTTCCATCGACGCCGTCGTCACGCGCACGTCGCTCATCCCTCGCTTCTCCAAAAACTCCTCTTCCATCGCCTCTTTCACGTCCCTGGCGACTTGCTGCGCCGCTTCGCCGCCGTGCAAAACGTACCAAACAGTGTGCCCACTTTTGCCGCTCTTAGTATCACGCGTTTCTTCTTTTTCTTCTTTCGAAATCGTACCGGATTTCGACGGTGCCGAAGAAGAAATCTTCGCCTTCTCCCCGGTATTCGCGGTATTCGCCGCCGACCGTCGCATGTTCGCCATCAACGCCGCCGAACCCGTCAGCGCGACTTTCTCTTCCACTTTACTCGGTACCGTGGTCGTTTTGTTGGTTAAAGTCTCTTTTTCATCGTTATCATTCTCTTCTTCTTTCTTCGTCGCGGTAAAGCCGCTTTTCTTCGTCTCCTCTTCCTCCTTCTTCTCGGACTTGTCTTCTTCGTGTGGTCGACGCTTTTTCCTTCGTTTCACGTACACCAAAGCGAGGAGAAAAGGTCCCGTTACGATCGCGAGAGCACTCAGCGGCACCAGGAACGCGAAAAACGCGACGACGATGCACGTCATCGTCAGCGTCGCTTCTTTTTTGCTTCTTCGTTTCATTGTCTTTGCCGTCTGCGCGAAGAGATTCATCGTCGTCGTCTGTATTCCATCCGTCGTCGTCGTCATCCGAATCGTGGTGTTTTGTCGTCTTTCGATGAGAGAGAGAGAGCGCGATGAAGCGATATTTGAAAGAGAAAGGACTTTAGGAAAAGAAGAAGAACGCTCGTTGTTTCTCTCGCTTCTTGACTTCGTCTTCTTATAATGACTTTGTCTTCGTCTTCGTTTGAACGAAATCCTAAGTCTCTTTTCCGCACTTCTTCGCCGCGCAGAAATGACGATTATCGTCACGAGACGAAGAAGAAGAGTACGAACGCGAAGAACGAAAAACGTGTTCGTGAGATTGATAAATTCCACGCGAACGCGATGTTACCAAATAATAAAACTTTCTGATTCCTCTTCCGATACAGATGATGACACAGAAGATGAGTTGGAGAGATTGAAAAGCGCGGTGGAAAAGCGCGAAGGGATTCCACGGGAAAAGCAATCGTTCCTCGCCTTGGAAAAGGATGATCGTAAAGAAGAAGAAGAAGAGCGCGAAGAAGAAGAAGAAGAGGACGATGGAAACGGAGGAAAAGGAAACGCGCGCGATGAGACCTCGACGACGAGAAGAAGAAGACGACAAAGAAGACAAAGAATCGAAGAAAACCAAACGTACCAGTTGTTCCTTAAAGAAGGCCTCCGAGGAGGCAAAGGCGGATTCGGGACGTTACTTCGATCCACGGGGAAGAAAAAAGGGAGGAACGCAGAGCCGAACAACGACATGTGTCGAGATTTGAAAGGACAAAGGTACCACGTCTCGGAAAACGCTCGGAAAATGGAGAAATGGACAAAGGAGGAAAGCTTGAGAGAGGAAGAGGCGTTGGCGTTGAAGTACATCGAGGAGCGAACGGGAGAGAAGGCGAGGAAGAGAGCGAAAATGGAGAAGGAGGAAGAACGGTTTAGGAAGGATTCGGAGGAGGTGAAGGAGAGGATGGAAGAGGCGATGAAAGTGGCGACGACGAAAACGATTCAGACGACGGTCGAGAAGGGTAGAGTTCGGGACGACGAGGAGGAGGAGGACGATTCAGACGACGAAGAGGACGAGGACGATTTTCGACGAAAAAAGAAGAAGAGGACGACGAACAAGAGCACTACAGAAGAAGAACAAATAGAAGAAGGAAAAGAGGAGGAGAGAAAAGTCATCAAAGTGGCAAAAGCGAACGACGAGAAAGAATTTCCCGTCGTGGGGGCGGCGCCGATGTCGTCGAACTCGTCGCCTCCAAAACAGGAAAACTTTGAACCAATCGATTTGCACGACATAAACGTGGCGCAAGAATTGGAGCGGTTCGGTTTAGATCATTTAAAAATAGAGTTGACGCGTCAAAATTTGAAGTGTGGTGGTTCTTTAGAAGAACGCGCGAATCGTTTGTTTCTTCTCAAAATGACCCCGTTCGAGGCGATTGATAAAAAGCACAAGGCGATGAAAAAGAAATGAGAAAAATTGAAGCGTACGGTGGTAGTACCACCGTCTTCGGTAAACTGTGTGTCTACAACATGTATTATATAAGCCCTAGTTACCAGGCAGGTGCCTTTTTGTTACAATGTACTCACGTCGTAGCTCTCTTTTTTTTTGCTTATAACTCTCTCTGACTTATTAAACCCAAACATTCTCGGACGCTTTGACGAACTCCTCGTCGGTAACGAGCGAAGCTTTGATAACGTTATCGACGCCGAACTCTCGTCCGTTCATTTTGGATACGCCTTTCTCTGCGACGGCTTCGCTGTCAAATTTTACGTAACACCTCGCGCCTCCTTTTCTCAGCTCTGGGTTGTCGAACACGTCTTGCGTCGGCGTCGGTACGGCGAGAGCCATGACCATCCCGACCGTTCGTTCGCACTCTTCTAAACAAGTTTGCAAAAGTTGTTCTAGAATCGCCTCCGCGCCATCTTTATCTTTCTTCTCCGCGGCTTCAACTTCGTCCAAGGAAAGCAAATTCTCTAATCTCATATTTACCGATTTTAGCAGCGCGCTCTCGTTCTTCTTCTTCTTCCTGAAATTCTCCACCGTTGTCGTCGTTTTCATCTTCGCCGCAATCTTTGCCGCCGCCGCCGCCGCCGCCGCCGCTTTCGCTTTCGCCAACTCCTTTTCTTTCGCTTTCGCCTCGTCGTCGTCTAAACTTCCGCCAAACTCGACCATGCTATCCACCACCTCTTGCGGACAATCGTCTCCAACTCTCGGGTCTTCGATGTATCCTTTTGGTCTCCCGACGTTCATCGGCCTGCCGCACACGTCTACTTTATCGAATCTCAAAGCGATCTGCGCCATCTCGAAGCACCTCAACTCGACAAACCCAAACGAGCCTTGCGAATCCATGATGACGTTCACTACCGGATTCCCCGCCACTTCGCGTTCGCACAGTTTCGGCGCCACTTTCTTCAAAATCGCGTTAAACACGTCCGCTAAAATGTTCGGCGTCACCACGCCTTGAATTAAATTCCCCACGTACACTTCTCTCCTCTTCCGCAAAATCTCGTTTTGTTTCTGCGTTTCCTCGTACCCGTTCGATTGCAACCACTGCTGCGCCATGTTTAATCTATTCTGCGCGTTCCTCTCGATATCTCTCCCGTGTTGTCGTCCTTGCGGCATTTGATGATGAGACCCGTTTGCCTTTTCCGCCGTTCCTCCTCCTATTGGTCGATCGAAACTTCGTCTCGTGCTCTTGTTCTTGCCGTTCGGGAGTTCGGCTTCGTGAAACTTCTCCATCTCCTCCGGAACGCCAAACTTTGGTCTTCCTCTGTTCTCCTCCTCATCTTCGCTTCTTCTTCGTCGTCGTCTTCGTTCGATCCCCGGGGATCGGCTCCTACCTCTCGAAGGAGGACTCTCCGGAGACGCGGAGGAACGTCGTCCTCGTCGATGGTACCCGCGGGACGATCGGCCGTAATCGTCGTCGTCGTATTCGTCGTCGTCACGACGGCGAGGCGGCCGGTGTTGACGACGACGAGAATAGTCTTCCTCTCCCTCTTCTTCTCGACGAGAGCGTCGTCGTTCTCCTCCTCCTCCGAATCGATGATGGTGTTGATATTGTTCTCCTTCTTCTTTTCCTCCTCCAAAAGTTTTTCGTCTTCTTCTTCTCGCGCGCTCCTCCGTGACCTCGTCGTCGTCCTCGTCGTCGCCGCTCAATTCGCCGTACGGATTGGAAATGGATTTCGTCGTCGTATTCTTCGCATTCGTCTCGTTCGTCCTCATCTCTCGAAACTCCGTTATACGTGTGTGTACTACCTGTGCTACTCTTTACTGCCGTTTCTGTTGTGTGTTCTTCTTTCAGTGCGTCGTTCTCCTTTTAAAGAGAGTTTTGAATGCTCTGTATCTCGTCGTCGTGTTTCTGACGAGACTTTTCCTCACTTTTCGATTTCCCTTCGCGAAGTGGATTGGATTCGTCGGAGAGAGAGAGAGAGAGAAACGACGACCGAAGAGGACGTTTTGGTGTGCCCAATACTCTCGGGGGCTTTCGATTCGTCGAAATCGTGGATAAATAAGAGAAACTCTTCCGTTTGAGAACGCAACGAATTTGGACGCGAGAGACAAGAACGAGACGCTCTGAAAGCGCGGAGTACTCTTCGTTGGAGAGATTTACTACACTCGCACGGAGACTTTTCTCTCAAATCATCATCGTAATCAAAAGACAAAGACGACGACAAAGAAGAGGACGAAAAACACAGAGGACGACGATGGAGAATACTAATAAGAACAACGACAACGACGACGACGATTGGCTGAACGATTTCGACGAGGCGAAGGAGAAAGAGAAGGAAGAGAAGAAGGCGCAAAACAGTTTCAACGACTTTTACCAACGAAGAAATTTTAACCGAGAAGAATACGAGCGAAAACGAGAAGAAGTGAAAGAAGAAGAAGACGCTTTTGTGATGCGGCGTGATCATCATCGAGAGTATTATCATCATCATCATCACGAGAGTAATAATAATAATAATAATAATCAAAACGACGACTCGTCGACGTTTGACGCGAACGCGCCTTCGCCAATCGTGAAGACGACGAGGACGCCACGGAACGAAAACTACGGGTATAGCAATACCAATAATTATTACGACAACAACAACAACAACAACAACAACAACGATAAAGAAAGACCTTTTTCGGCGGCGTCTAAACCGTCGGATGATACCGTGGACGAATGGTTGAACGAAGAAACGCCGCCGCCGCCGGTGAAGGTACAGGACAACTATGCCGCCTATTATCAAAAACAAGGAGGACGAGGACTAGACGCGCGAGGACATCAGGAACAGCATAATTATCAACGAGAAGAATACCATTCGCAAACGACATCGGCATCAGCGGTAGTTCAAAGCGACAATACAAATTTCAATGGATTATTCGCGGGAAACGACGACGATGTGGCGTTTTTTGACACGTTAGGTGGTGCAGAGGAAACGATGGCGGCGCCATCACCGCCGCTCGTTTATGCGGAGCGCGTGGAAAGTAAAGGCGTTGATAGCATTTCGGCTACGAATGCACCGGCTGTAGATGATGACTTTTTGAACGATTTTGCGGATGTCTCAAATCCCCCCATACAGTTGTACCAGCAGCCGACGGCGGCAGCTACGATTCCTCCTCCACCGGTGACACAGCCCGCGGTTCGAGCGTACGAGCCACCTTCGGAGTTTGGGGGTCCGCCGCCGAAAATGTTCACACCTCCTCCTCCGCCACCATCCATATCGAGTCTACCGGTTGTCCAGCAACAGAATAGTCATGCCGTGGCGTACGAGCCTCCGAGCGATTTTGGAGTTCCTCCTCTCGTTCCAGCTCAAGCGGCTGTGGCGTACGAACCTCCGAGCGATTTTGGAGTACCTCCTCTCGTTCCAGCTCAAGCGGCTGTGGCGTACGAGCCTCCGAGCAATTTTGGAGTACCTCCTCTCGTCCCAGCTCAAGCGGCTGTGGCGTACGAGCCTCCGAGCGATTTTGGAGTGCCACCACCAATCATGCCATCTCCACAAAATCAGCCGCAACAATTTCAGCAGCACAACATCAGTAGTCACGTTAGCAACAGCTCAATTCAAGCACACGCGCAACCTGGAACCGTTCGATCTCCGGATGGAAAACCTCCTCATCGCTGCATCGCTTTTGGTTTTGGTGGTACGCTCGCAACGGTGTCTCAAGCGCACGAAAATTTGTTTTCGTTGTGCACACATTCTCTTCATGACATGTTTAGATCTAGCGACGACTTTGGTGCTCGCGAATTTGTCGAGGTTGCGAGCGATGAGACGTTCTTTTTGAGCAACTCTGAGAATTTAATGACCGATGAGAGTTTGTGCTCCAAGTGTGAACGTTTGGCAAATAATTCATCGCAAACGATAGGAGAGAGCGAGATGTGGAGAATTTTGTCTCTCTTTCTTTCGAGAAAGAAAACGTTCGACTCGTTGCGAAGTTTTGGTGAAGCTGCGTTTAAAGCTGAAGTGGCGAGTGTTCTCCACGTTCAAAATCGCGCCGACGGTTCTCCTTCGTCGTTGACAAGTGCGTCTGTTTCCGAGCGAGATGCGTCGCCTGCAATACTGATGGAGATTGAACGGCAGATATCAATAGGAAACACTATCGCTGCTCTAGATATTGCACACACGCATAAGTTGTGGAACGTGGCTGTAAAAGTTGCCAGACTGACTCGCGATGAGACGATTATATCAGATACTTGTGTGAGAGCTATTCAGGAAACTATGCAAGTTGGGACACCTTTGCGAGTGCTTGAATTACTTTCAATCGGACGAGCAGACGTTGCCGTCAAGGATCTCATAACGAGAAACAATGAGAACATTGCACTTTCTGACAGATGGAGAGAGGTGATTGCCATGGTTTCCTTAAACTCGAACGAACGAGATAAAACGATAACGAATGGATTAATTACTCTTGGCGATGCTTGCCGAGAGAGCAATTATTTGGGCATCGCTCATTTATGTTATCTTCTTTCTGGTGACGTTTGGCCGAACGATGCAGCGCGCATGCGCTTAATCGGGAGTAACGATAATCCTTGTCGAGACCCTCGCTCGTATCACCGCTCCTTAATTGCGGAAAGAATCATGCTCTCCTTTGCCGAAGGCAAAGGTAGCGAAGCTTTAAAAGCTTCGTTGTCGGTGCTTACACCTCATCAAAGGATGAAAGTTTCCTACTGCGTACTTTTAGCCGATTTTGGTCACTTTCACGTCGCTCTTGCGACGCTCAAGAACGTTCAGAAATATCTTAAGCTCGTACGAGACGACTCTCGCAGTGATCCGGGGGTAAGCGTCGATGTCATCTTAGCGGAAGCAGTAGATTTAGAAAAACGAATCAGAGAAAAGCTCGGTCAGGGCGCCATTAAAGGAAAAATTGCGAATGTCGGTAAAAAGATAGCGGGAGGACTTTCAAGATTCGTTGGAGGAACAGTAGATGCGCTGTTTGGAGGTGACGATGGTGATGTGATCGGTAGTCGTGGCCTCGATGATACTCCGCCGCCGCAGCAATTTCATCAAAGATCGAGCAGTCAAGACACCGCGTTCCAGCATCAAAGATACGGTTCGAGTTCGAGTTTGGAAAGCGTTTCGAATCAACCTCAACAGAATCCATACCATCAACAACAGTCAACAGCATACGAGAGTGCGAATCATTCGAGGTCTCACTCGCTGGCAAGCCTCGACGAACACGGAAACAATAGTCATAATAATACCGGAGAGAAAAATTATCCCCCCATGTCGCAAACGACTTACTCTGGCCAACAACAACAACAACAACAACAATCAGGAGTTCCTTTTAAGCTGGTCAAATCATTTTCCAAATTATTCTCTGCGGCAGTTCCCGCACCGGACAAGCCTTACGAAGGTCCGAAAGTGGCGCCACAAGAAACCGCAGGTTTGCCAGAGAACACTTTCTATTACGATGAAAATTTGAAACAATGGGTTGATAAAAGTAGCTCGGGAGCGCAATCAACTGCTGCAGAGGTACCAGCCCCGCTCGCTCCACCGCCGACCATGACTTCCGGTGTTGAATATCACAGAAGCGGCGGCGGCAGCGGTGGTATTCCAAACTCATTAGGCGCTAACGTGGGAGCTCGTTACGTTTCAACCTTTAATAACACAGGACAACCGAATTTTCAACAAAACGAAGGAGCAAATTTTAACGAATTTAAAGAAATGCGTCTCGAATAATAAAAAAGTAGAATATCATAGCAGAGAGTAGTTCATTAGCTTGTATTGGGATGTATATCTCTTAGTAGTAAGTAGTAATAATGTATAGTAATGTATGTTCGTGTCTCTCTTCTCGCTACTTTGCGCGCTACGAAGTGTCCTTTCAACTTCTTCCACCTCCTCACCTCCTCAATTAGATGCTGCGAGCGGCAAGCCTCCTCGAATCAACAGCTCCTTGAAATAGCAAATGTCGCACAATTTACCTTCCAAGTGCAAGACGCTCTCTTTCCACCTGTTGTCTAAATCCTCCGAGTTGCAGACGCAACACTTTGACGACAACTCGCGAAACTTCTTTTCCTCCTCCAACTCTTCCTCTGTTTTTGGTATGACCGCTGCGCGCAACAACTTCTCCGCATCTTCGGGAGAGATGTCCGGGATGATAACCGGTCTCTTTTTTTGGTAATACGACTTCTTCACCTTCTTTGGCGGAGGTGGCGCGACTTCGTGCGGCAAATGCGTTCTCTTTCCTCCGATACCCCCAGCCGCGGTTGCATCGCTCGCCCCAGACTCAGCCTCCTCGGCATCATCCGATTTCTTCCTCAACTCCAAAATCCCCGCCTCCTTCTTCAACTGTTCCATGTCAATCTTCCCTTCTCTTATCTTCGTCTCTTTCCTGTAACACTGCGTGCACAAATCCGCCCCCGGGATCATCTTCGAACGCGTCCACTGGCTGCTCTTCGTCGTCGAGCACGCTCTGCACGTCTTATCCACCATCGATCTCGCCTCTTTCTTGTAGCACTTTTGGCACAAACACTTCGAATCGTCCTTCTTCGATCGGTACCAACATCCGGATGTTTTCGAGGTGCCGCACGCCTGTGGTGGTTTGAGATAATATCAGAGCGTTAGTAAAAAATGTTAACAACAACAAAAAGTCTATTCGTTTGTTCCGGTGACGACCCTTCCTTTCCTCCTTTGGGAAAAAATCAAAAACGCACGAACGTACCGCGCAAATCTTATCGCTCAATTCCACCAACTCCTTGTGATAACACCTCTTACAAATCACCTTCCCGACGTTCTCTTCCATCTTACTCTTGAACCACTTGTACGAATCTTGCGTTTGACACGTAAAACAGGTATATTTTTGCCCGCTTTTCAACGTCGGCAACGCTTCGGACTCTTGCTCTTTCGTCAGCGGATTTCCCCCGTCTGCTTCTTTGTCTTTGTCGTCTTTGTCTTCCGGGTCGTAAGCGACGATCTGATCTTTGATCGATTTCAGAGGGTCCAACTCTTCCTCTTCTTCTTCCGTCGTCGTCGTCTGAATCGTCGTCGTCGCGGGGTTGTCTTCGCCCATCTTTCTCTTTTCTTTGTTATTTTGTGTGAGATGTTGTCAAGAAATTCAAAATGAAGAGCAACTCTGTGTGAAAGAACGAAACGCGCACGTCGTCTGAAAAACAAAGGGAAGAAGAAAAGAGACGCTTTGGCGAGGACGAGAGAGGAGAGAAAAAGAGAACAACCAAGAAGAAGAAGACTAAAAGGGTTCAATGCTGTTCTTCTTCTTCTTCTTCCTCGCGAGTTTATGTAGTATTTCGTGTTTGTGCGAGCGTAATCTCGCTCGCTCGTTTCTTCTGGTATTTTCATCTTCTCTTTCTTTCTCTCTCTCTCTCTCTCTCTCTCTATTGTAAATTCAATGAACTTAAT
>Ga0181554_1001172_pt1 | contig 25247 bp, 26 predicted proteins | sample 011ome_16_FD_145602 | JGI IMG/M metagenome (GOLD analysis project Ga0181554, IMG submission 145602) | Coastal salt marsh microbial communities from the Groves Creek Marsh, Skidaway Island, Georgia - 011503CT metaG (spades assembly) | ecosystem: Environmental > Aquatic > Marine > Intertidal zone... | reverse complement strand
CAGCACCGCCTTGTAGGTCACCACATTGTCCGTGATCTTGGGCGAATACTCGATGGTTTCGATCACCGCCGGGAAGCTCTGGCCGGGATAGGCATCCACCGTGAATGTGGCCTTCTGCCCCGGCTTCACCGCGCCGATGTCTGCCTCGTCGATATCCGCCTCGAGCTGCATGCGGGCGAGGTCCTCGGCGAGCGTGAACAGCACCGGGGCCTGCAGGGAGGAGGCGACCGTCTGGCCCGGCTCCGCATCGCGCTTCAGCACGATGCCATCGACGGGCGAGAGGATGCGCGTCTTGGTGATGTCGGTCTGCTGCATGGCAAGCTCCGCCTTGACCACCAGGATATCGGCCTCCGCGGCACCGACGGCCGCCTCGGCCCGCGACTTGGCGGCGCGCGCCGTGTCGAGATCCTGGGTGGAGGCGATGCCCTGCTTGCTGAGGCGCTCGGAGCGATCCAGCAGCAATTGCCGTTCGAGTGCCGTGGCCTTGGCATCGGCGAGGCGGGCCTCGGCGGCAGTGAGCGAGGCCTTGACGCGCGCAAGCTCGGCCTCGAGGCGCTCCGTGTCGAGCTCGGCGAGGACATCACCCTTCTTCACCGTGCTGTTGGCCTTCACATTCACGTTGCGGATGACGCCGGAGCGCTCGGACGAGACTTCCACCTCGGTGGTTGGCTGGATGTTGCCCGTGGCCTGCACCCGCACGACGAGCGTCTTGCGCGCCGCCGGGGCGGTTTCGTAGCTCACCTCCGGCCCGCCGCCGCCCGAGAGGAGCAGCCACCACCCGGCGGCCGCCACGAGAAGTGCAATTGCGATGGTCCACAGCACGCGCTTGCGGCGCTTCCGGCGGCGGCTCTTCTGATCGATCCCGAGAACCGCTTCGATCTCGGCGGGGCGTGGCGGGGCCTGGATATTCATGTCAGTTGCAAATCCTTGCCCTGAAAAGGGACAGAATGACGGCGCGCATCCCCGCGCGAGCCCGGGTTTGCAAGCCTATGAACGGCTGTTATGACCACCCCATGACCGGCGTCAAATACGAAGAATCACCTGAGGGCGTGAAACTTGCCTATCGCGAGGATGGCCCGGCGGCCTCTACGGCCTGCGGCTTCTTCTGGCTGGGCGGCTTCAAGTCCGACATGGAAGGCTCCAAGGCGGAAGCCCTGGCAGCCCTTGCGCGGGAAACCGGGCGGCCGGGCTTTCGCTTCGATTATTCCGGCCATGGTGCGTCTGGCGGGGATTTTCTCAATGGCAGCATCTCCGCCTGGCTGTCGGAAGCGCGCCACATGTTCACCAGGCTGGCGGAAGGACCACGCATCGTGGTGGGCTCCAGCATGGGAGGCTGGCTCGCGCTGCTGCTCTGCCGGGCACTGATGCGGCATGACCCTGCGGCCGCGCGCCGCATCCGCGGCCTCGTTCTGCTGGCACCGGCCGCCGACATGACGGCGGACCTGATGTGGGACGAATTCCCGGAACATGTGAAGGCCGAGATCACGGAGAAGGGCGTCTGGCACCGGCCGTCGCTCTATGGCGAGCCCTATGCCATCACGCGGAAGCTGATCACAGATGGCCGCCAGCACCTCATGCTGGCGGAGGGCCTCGATCTCGCCTGCCCGGTGCGCATCCTCGAGGGCGATGCTGACCCCGATGTTCCGCCGGCCCATGCCGCCAAGGTGTTCGGCGCGCTCAGGGGCGCCGACGTGACGCTCACCCTCATCAAGGGCGGCGATCACCGGCTGTCCAGCCCGGATCAGCTCAAGCTGCTGCGGGAAACCGTTCTGGCGCTGGCGGAGCGCGCCGACGCGCTCAGCGCTTGAGCGCCTTGGCCAGCGCGCCCAGCCCTTCGCGATAGGTGGGATAGCGCAGCCGAACCCCGAGTTCTGCCTTGAGCCGGTCATTCAAGACGCGTTTCGAATCCGCGTAGAAGCTCCGCGCCATCGGTGAAAGCTGTGCCTCCTCGAAGGGGATGGCGGGCGGCACGGGCAGGCCCAGCAGATGTGCGCCGTACTCCACCACCTCCTGTGGCGGCGAGGCCTCGTCGTCGCAGACATTATAGGCGCGGCCGGGATTGGGTTTGGCGATCGAGCATTCCAGCACGCCTGCGATGTCTTCCACATGGATCCGGCTGAAAATCTGGCCCGGCTTGATCACCCGCTTGGCCGTGCCGTCGAGCAGCGAGAGAAGCTGGTTGCGCCCCGGCCCGTAGATGCCGGCAAGCCGGAAGAGATGCACGGGAAGCCCGTGCTGCCGCCACAGGTCCAGCCATTGCGTTTCGGCCATCAGGCGCCGCATGCCGCGGTCGGTATTGGGAGTGAGCGGCGTGTCCTCGGTGACAAGCGCCCCCGCATGATCGCCATAGACGCCGGTGGTGGAGAGATAGGCGACCCACTGGAACTGTTTTGCCCGCGCCGCGAAGTCATCCGCATGCTGGCGCAGCACGGGGTCTCCTCCCGCATCCGGCGGGGCCGAGATCACCACATGGGTCACGCTGTCGAAGGCCTCCTGCGGCAAGGGCGCCGTGCCGTCGAAAACGAAGGCGCGATAGCCCATGGCGCGGGCCTCCGCCGCGCCCGCTTCGCTGCGGCGGGTGGCGCTCACCCGCCAGCCTTCGCGCGACAGCCGCTCTGCCAACGCGCCCGCCGAGAAGCCGAGGCCGAAACACAGGAGATGGTTCATGCTCTTTCCCATTCGCGGCGGACATCCTCATCCGCTTCGTGCTCTAAGTTGCTGTTACGCAGGCGCGTGAAATCCGGTTCGGGCAGAAGGCGCGAGAGCGCCCACACCGCCATGGCCCGCACCAGCGGCGATGGGTCGGCGAGAAGCGACTCTACGCGAGGGATCAATGATGCATCGCCGCTGTTGCCCGCCGCGATCAGCACATTGCGCAAGAACCGGTCTCGGCCCGTGCGCTTCACGGGCGAGCCCGCGAAAAGAGCGCGGAAACTGGCATCGTCCAGCGTGAGGAGTTCCGCCAGTGGCGGCGCCTTCAGCTCCTCGCGCGCCATGAGCTTTGCTTCGCGGGAGAGGCTCGCGAACTTGTTCCACGGGCATACGGCCAGGCAATCGTCGCAGCCATAGATGCGGTTGCCCATGGGGGCGCGAAATTCGGGCGCGATATGGCCCGCATGCTCGATGGTGAGATAGGAAATGCAGCGGCGCGCATCGAGCTGGTAGGGTGCGGGGAAGGCCCGCGTCGGGCAGATCGACAGGCAGGCCCGGCACGAGCCGCAGTGATCGTCTTCCGGCGCATCGGGTGCAAGTTCCGCCGTGGTGAGGATCGCGCCGATGAAGAACCAGGAGCCGAGGTCGCGCGAGACCAGATTGGTGTGCTTGCCCTGCCAGCCGAGCCCCGCCTTCTGGGCGAGTGGCTTTTCCATCAGTGGCGCGGTGTCGACGAACACCTTCACATCTGCCTTCGCCGCATGGGCCAGCCATTGCGCGATGCGCTTCAGCTTGCCCTTGACGAGGTCGTGGTAGTCACGGTTCAGCGCGTAGACGGAGATGACGCCGGTATCGCGCTGCGCCAGCCTGGCGAAGGGATCGAGGTCCTGCGTATAGTTCTGCGCCAGCAGGATGGCCGAGCGTGCCTCCGGCCACAATGTCAGCGGGCTGGCGCGGCGCTCTTCCGTTTCTGCCATCCAGCCCATGCCGCCATGGCGCCCTTCGGCGAGGAACTGCCGGAGCCGTTCGGCCTGTTTCGGATCGGCCCCGAGCCTGGCGATGCGCGCGGCGCCGAAGCCCTCGGCGGCCGCCCTGTCGCGGATCGCCTGCTCCAGCGCCACGTTCAGAAATCGAGGTCCGCGTAATGCGCGCCCGGCGCCATGCCGCGGATCGTGTCGGCCAGCAGCGGCCGGAAGGAAGGGCGCGACTTCACGCGCTGGTACCAGGACTTGGCGACCGGGAAATCGCCCCAGGGAATATCGCCGAAATAATCGACTGCCGAGAGATGCGCCGCGGCGGCGAGATCGGCGAGCGAGAGCGCATTGCCCGCAAGCCATGTGCGGTGGTCGGCGAGGTGCCCGATGTAATCCAGATGATCGCGCAGCCGCGTCATCGCCTGGCGGACGCGGGCCGTATCCGGTCCGCCGCCGCCTTGCGCGCGCGGCAGGAAGCGGCGGATCACCTTTTCCGTCAGTACCGGCTCGGAGACTTCCGCATAGAACTTGCCGTCGAACCAGCCGGTGAGGCGGCGCACTTCCGCGCGCTCGAACACGTCGCCCGGAATGAGCGACACGCGGGCAGACTTCGTCTCCTCGAGGAATTCGCCGATCGCCTCGATGCCGCAGAGCGCTGTCGAGGCATCCTCGAGATAGACGGGGAGCGTGCCGGCGGGGTTCAGTTCGAAGATGTCGCCGCTCGGGTCCCAGGGCTGCTCGTCGATCAGTTCGACCGGCACGCCATATTCGGCGAGCGCCAGGCGGAGCCTGCGGCTGAACGGATCGAGTGCAAAATGGACGAGGCTCGGCATCTTAGGAGAGTATTAACCCTGGCATTGTCAACACGGCTGCAGCAGAGGAATTTTCGCCACTTTTGCAGCGGATGAGGGCGCGTATAAAACGCCCGCATCCCCCGCGGCAAGCGAAACCGCCTCACCCAACGGCAGCCCAGGAAAGCGCCATGCTTATCATGCAGATCATCGTTCTGGCGCTCATCCAGGGCATCACCGAGTTCCTTCCAATCTCTTCGTCCGGGCATTTGCTGCTGGTGCCCGTCGTCACCGGCTGGCCGGACCAGGGGCTGCTCACCGACGTGATGGTGCACATGGGCTCCTTCCTGGCGGTGGTGGTGTATTTCTGGCGCGATTGCGTGAACCTGACGATTGGGGGGCTCGACCTGCTGCGCGGCCGCATGACCGCCTGGGGAAAGCTCGCGCTGCTCATCGTGCTCGGCACCATTCCCGCCGTGGCTTTCGGCCTGTTCCTCGACAAGGTGGGCTTCATGGACGTGGTGCGCCAGATGCCGCAGGTGGTGGCGTGGAACGCCATCATCTTCGGCGTGCTGCTCTATCTGTGCGACCGTTACGGCCTCTCGATACGCCGCATGTCCGACATGACATGGGCCCCGGCCATCATCATCGGGCTGGCGCAGGCCATCGCCATCATCCCCGGCACCAGCCGTTCCGGCATCACCATGACGGCGGCGCGGGCCTTGGGCTTCGAGCGCCCCGAGGCGGCGCGCTTCGCCTTCCTGCTCGGCATTCCGGCCATTGCGGGGGCTGGCATATTGCAGCTCGGGGACGCTGTGGCTGCGGGCGAATCCATCACCTTCGGCATGCTGCTGACGGCGGTGCTCACGTTCTTCGTGGCGCTCGGCACCATCACGGTGCTGATGCGCCTCGTGCGCTTCATGAGCTTCCTGCCCTTCGCCATCTATCGCGTGGCGCTGGGCGTGGTGCTTCTGGGGCTGATTTACTCCGGCATTCCCTTGGGCGCGGTAAACTGACCCGCCTTGCGGTAGCGGTAGAGATAGCCCGGCACGATGCCCTCGATGCCGCGCGGCGTGACGCCTAAGCCCTCCAGCGTGCGGCCGTCGCGGCGGGCGGCGTCGCTCACCACATTGTCCGTCTTGAGAAGTTCCACCTGATCCGAGGTGAGGAGCGGCTTGGGCAGCAGGCCCATGACCGCGGCCTGAAGCTTGGCCACGCCCCAGGGCAGGGGGACGAGCGCACGCTTGCGGCCGATCGTGTCGAGCGTGAACTGCATGAGTTGCTTGAAGCTCAAGGTCTCCGGCCCGCCCAGCTCATAGGTGTTGCCATCGGCCTCGCCACGGTCGACGAGGCGGGCCACCGCCTCGCCCAGGTCACCCGCGAAGACCGGCTGGAAGCGCGTCTCGCCGCCGCCGATGAGCGGCAGGAAGGGCGAGAAGCGGGCCATGCCGGCGAAGCGGTTGAAGAAGGAATCCTCCGGCCCGAACACGATCGAGGGCCGCAGCACGATGGCGCCCGGGAAGGCGGCGCGGGCGCGCTTCTCGCCCTCCGCCTTGCTGCGGGCATAGTCAGCAGCTGAAGTCTCATCCGCCCCGATGGCCGACATCTGGATGAAGAGGCGCGCCTTGGCGGCCTTCGCCGCCTTGGCGGAGGCTTCCGCGCCGAACACATGCACCGCGTCGAAGCTCTGGGCCCCGGCGGAATAGAGCACGCCGGTGAGGTTGATGACCGCATAGGCCCCCTCGCAGGCGGCGGCCAGCGATGCCGGGTAGCGCACATTGGCCTGCACCATCATGATCTGGCCGGTATTGCCGAGGGGCTGCAGGTGGCCGGCGAGATCCGGCCTGCGGCAGGCCACGCGGATGCGGTAGCCGCGCCGGGCGAGGGCGCGCACGATGTGCCGGCCGACGAAGCCCGAACCGCCGATGATGGTGATGAGTCTGTCGGAAGGCTGAACGAGCACGGAAATCACCCCGATGGTTGGATTTTCCGCGCCTTTTACCGCCGTGGCGCCGCGGATGCAAAGGCCAAGAACGGCCGCGTCCGAGGCTTGTGCAGGGATTTGCAGGAGTTGGTTGACAGCCCCGCCAAGCCTCTCTAAGAGACGCCTCGCTAGCCCAGATGGCGGAATTGGTAGACGCACTAGTTTCAGGTACTAGCGCCGCGAGGCGTGGAGGTTCGAGTCCTCTTCTGGGCACCATCCTGACAGATACGGCAAACGGCGGGACCCTCTGATGGCAATCAAGCTTTACAAGGGCGACCTGCCCGCAGGCATCGACCTTGGCGCTTCGGTTGCCGTGGACACCGAGACGCTGGGCCTCGTGCCCCGGCGCGACAAGCTCTGCCTGGTTCAGCTGTCTTCCGGTGATGGCAATGCGCATCTCGTGCAGCTCGACCGGTCGAGCTACGATGCGCCGAACCTCAAGGCGCTCTTCGCCAACCCCGCCATCACCAAGATCTTCCACTATGCCCGCTTCGACGTGGCGGTGATCAAGCATTACCTGGGGGTGGACACGGCGCCGCTCTACTGCACGAAGATCGCGTCGCGGCTTACCCGCACCTATACCGACCGCCACGGCCTCAAGGACCTGGTGAAGGAACTGCTCGGCATCGAGCTCAACAAGCAGCAGCAGAGCTCGGACTGGGGCGCGCACATGCTCTCCGACGCGCAGAAGCAATATGCCGCGCAGGACGTGCTCTACCTCCATGAGCTGAAGGCAAGGCTCGACCAGATGCTGGCCCGCGAGGGCCGGGTCGAGATGGCGCGCGCCTGTTTCGACTTCCTCCCGACCCGCGCCGCCCTCGATCTTTCGGGCTGGACGGAGGAAGATGTCTTCGCCCACTGACCAGGCTCACAAGGCGATCCGGCGCGCCAGGCTGGCCCGGCTGATGAGCTGGCTGGCGGCGGCGGCAGGCTTGGGCTTCGTCATCGCCTTCCTGGCCCAGGCCGGGCTGTTCTCCGCCCTCATGCCGGGTGAGCCCGTGGCACCGCCGCCCAAGGTCCAGGCGGACCAGATCACCGCCATCCAGTCCACCGTCACCGGGCTCGATCGTGAGAAGCAGCCCTATGAGGTGACGGCGGCGCGCGGCTGGCAGGATGAGAACGTGCCGAGCCGCGTCCATCTCGAGTCGCCCGAGGGCCGCTTCCGGCGCCCGCAGGGGGCCGAATACACGATCACCGCCAAGACCGGCCTCTATGATTCGGAGGCCAAGACGCTGGACCTTGCGGGCAGCGTGGTGCTGGAGCAGGCCGAACGCTTCAAGGCGCTGATGGAAAAGGCCAATATCGTGGTGGAGGAGAAGCGCCTCTCGTCCGAGAGCCCGGTCGTCGCGCATTTCGGCTCCGGAACCGTCAATGCCAACGGCATGCAAATAACCGATGACGGTGCGCGAATTCTGTTCTTGAATGGCGTGAAGGCGCGCTTCGACGCGCCACAGGCCCAGGGAGATGCAAATTGATGATCCACAGGCTCTTCGCACTCGCCGCCGCGGCGGCCCTGCTTCTGGGCACCCCGACGCTGCACGCCGAGACCAAGAAACCGGCAGCCGAAAAGCCGGCGGCAGCAGCGGCGACACCGCCCCAGCCCGTCGACATCGCGGCCAATGAGATGGAAATCTTCGATGCCGAGAAGAAGGCCATTTTCCGCGGTGCGGTCGATGCCACGCGCGGCACGACCAATCTGAAGGCCGACACGCTCACCGTGGTCTATTCCGAGGTGAAGCAGCCGGACGGGTCCACCAAGACGGATGCGACCGACCTCGACGCCAAGGGCAACGTGACCATCACAACCCCGAAGGAGGTGATCACGGGCGATTGGGCGAAGTTCAATCCGCAGACCGACAAGCTGGTGGTGGGCGGTAAGGTGAAGCTGGTGCAGGGTGGCACGGTGCTGACGGGCAGCCAGCTCGAGGCCGATCTCAAGACCGACCGGATGCAGATGACGGGCGGCCGCGTGAAGGGCAGCTTCCTGCCGAAGTGAAGCTCTTTAATAAAATTAAACCGATTTGGTGGACACTCCCTTGGCGCGTGACGAAGACGTGATGACAGACAGGCAGGCTCCACGAATGGCGCCGCGGCGGGCTCAGGGTCCGCAGGCGGGGTCGAGGGAAAATGCCGGGTCTGCGCGGCCGGGGCTGGTCGTCGAGGGACTGCGAAAGTCCTACAAGCGGCGGCCCGTGGTGCGCGATGTGTCTCTCTCCGTCAGGCGCGGTGAAGCTGTGGGACTTCTGGGACCCAATGGCGCCGGCAAGACGACCGTGTTCTACATGATCACGGGCCTGATTGCCGCCGACAGCGGCCGGATCAGCCTCGACGGCGCGGAGATCACCCATCTGCCCATGTATCGGCGGGCAAGACTGGGAATTGGTTATCTGGCGCAGGAGAGCTCGATCTTCCGCGGCCTCACGGTCGAGGAAAACATTCGCGCGGTGCTGGAGCTGACCGAGGGCTCCAGGCAGAAGCGCGAAGCCAAGTTGCGTGAGTTGCTCGATGAGTTCTCCATCAACCACATCCGGAATTCGCCGGCTGTTGCGCTCTCTGGCGGAGAGCGTCGCCGCGTGGAAATCGCCCGCGCCCTTGCCGCCGAGCCCGAGTTCATGCTCCTCGACGAGCCCTTCGCCGGAATTGATCCGATTGCGATCAGTGATATTCGCAAGCTGGTGCGACAGCTCACCTCTCGGGGAATCGGGGTGCTTGTTACGGATCACAACGTCCGCGAAACGCTCGAGCTCATCGATACGGCCCTCATCATCCATGAGGGCCAGGTCCTGACCGAGGGCACCCCGGCAGAGATCGTCGCCAATCCGGATGTGCGGCGCTACTACCTCGGCGCCGATTTCAGCCTCTGATGGCTTGAGGGCGCGCCATGGCGCTGAACCAGAGGCTGGAGCTGCGCCAGGGCCAGGCGCTCGTCATGACGCCGCAGCTGCAGCAGGCCATCAAGCTGCTGCAGATGTCCAACATCGAGCTCCAGGCCTTCGTCGACCAGGAGCTCGAGAGGAACCCGCTGCTCGAGCGGGACGAGCGCACCGAACTCCAGAAGCCGGAGCCTCAGCCCTCCGAGGCCCAGCCGGACATGGTAAGCGCGCTCAGCGCCAATGCCGGCGCCGAGGAGCGGCTGCGCACCCTCGATACCGATCTCGACAATGTCTACACTCATGAATCGCGCGCCGATGCCGCAAACCGCGAGGCCAAGGGTGCAGCCGACTCGGGCTGGGCCTCGCTGCGGCCTCAAGGCGCGCTCTCGCTCAACGCCGAGGACCAGGACTACGCCGCGACCCTCACGCGTCAGCCCACGCTCGCCGAGCACCTGACGGGCCAGATGAACCTGCTGCTCGCCTCCGCCTCCGACCGGCTCATCGGCCAGCACCTGATCGGCATGTTGAACGAGGCTGGCTACCTGACGGCTGACACGGCGTCGGTGGCCGAGACGCTGGGCACAAGTGCTGCGCACGTGGAGAAGGTTCTTCTCAAGCTGCAGGCCGCCGATCCGCCCGGTGTCTTTGCTCGCACGCTTGAGGAGTGCCTCGCGATCCAGCTTCGCGAGCGCGACCGCTTCGACCCCGCCATGCAGGTGCTGGTGGCCCATCTCGACCTCGTGGCGCGGCGCGATTTTCAGGCGCTGAAAAGCCTCTGCCGCGTCGATCTCGACGACCTGAAGGACATGGTCGCGGAACTGCGCGCGCTGAACCCCAAGCCCGGCGACGCCTTCGGCGCGGAGCCGGTGCAGCCGGTGATCCCGGACGTGATCGTGCGTCCCTCTCCGGAAGGGGCGTGGATCGTCGAGCTCAACACCGAGACGCTGCCGCGCGTGCTCATCAACAACCAGTATATTGCCCGCGTCGGCTCACCTGTGCGCAGCGAGGACAAGCTCTATCTCTCCGAATGCCAGGCCAATGCCACCTGGCTGGTGAAAAGCCTCGACCAGCGCGCCAAGACCATCCTCAAGGTGGCGCGCGAAATCGTGCGCCAGCAGGACGCCTTCCTCGTGCTCGGCGTGCAGCACCTGCGCCCCCTCAACCTCAAGACGGTCGCCGATGCGATCGAGATGCATGAGTCGACGGTGAGCCGTGTCACCTCCAACAAGTACATGGCCACACCGCGCGGCATCTTCGAGTTGAAATACTTCTTCACCACCGCCATCGCATCAGCCGATTCGGAGGGTGACGCCCACTCGGCGGAGGCCGTGCGCCATCGCATCAAGGAGATGATCGCGCAGGAGGGGGATGAGGTCCTCTCGGACGACACGATCGTCGACAGGCTCAAGGGGCAAGGCGTGGACATCGCCCGCCGGACGGTTGCCAAGTATCGGGAAGGATTGGGAATTCCCTCTTCCGTGCAGCGCCGCCGGGAGCGCAAGGTTACACGCGGCTAGGCGTTGACTTGGCATGCCCCCGCGACTAGGGTCCGGCCTCTTCGCGAAGGGGCGGGCAGGAGGCCGGCGCCCGGCCCGGAAGCGGCGCGCGATCGGAGAGTTGCGCTTCAGGCAAGCTTATGTAGCCAGTTGACGCGTCAGGCAAACACGCCCATGTGTAATGCACGGGCGAAGCAGGGACATTGCGACGACCATGCAGATCAAAGTCACCGGGAAGAACCTCGACATCGGCGACGCTTTGCGTGAACACATCCAGAGCCGCCTTTCACTGATCCAGCAGAAATATTTCGATGGCACCGTCCACGCCCATGTGACGGTGGAAAAGCAGCGTTCGTCCTTCCACACGGATTGCGCGCTGCATCTCGCCACCGGCCTCGTGCTGCAGGCCGAGGGCAGCGGGGCCGAGGCCCATCCGAGCTTCGACCAGGCGGCGAGCCATCTCGAAAAGCAGCTCCGCCGTTACAAGCACCGCCTGAAGGACCATCACCGCAACCGCCGCGAACCGGTTCGCCAGCTGGATGCGCAGAGCTACGTGATCTCCGCCGCCACCGAAGCCGCCGAGGAACCGCAGGGCCTGAACCCGGTGGTGGTGGCCGAGACGGGTGTGAAGGTGCCGGAACTCTCCGTGGGCGAGGCGGTTATGCAACTCGATATTTCCACCCAGCCCTTCCTTCTATTTCGCAACGGGGGGCACGGCGGCCTCAACCTCGTTTACAGGCGTGCGGACGGAAACATCGGCTGGGTCGATCCCAAGCCGCTCGCCTGAGCCTCGTCACTGAGCCTTTTACGGGACCATCCCCGCCATGACCCTGGACACACTCATCGACAAGCAGTCCGTTCTGGCCAGCCTCAAGGCGCCGAACAAGAAGCAGTTGCTTCAGGAGCTTTCACAGGCAATGGCCGCTCAGGTGGCCATCGACCACCGGGTGATCTTCGAGACGCTGCTGAAGCGCGAGAAGCTGGGCTCCACCGGCATCGGCCAGGGCATTGCCATTCCGCATGGCAAAGTGCCGTCCATCTCGCGCGTCTACGGGCTGTTTGCACGGCTTGCCTCGCCCGTCGATTTCGAGTCGGTGGATGGCCAGCCGGTCGACCTGGTCTTCGTTCTGTTGGCCCCGGAACATGCGGGTGCCGATCACCTGAAGGCGCTGGCGAAAATCTCGCGCCTGCTGCGCGATCCGGCCGTCGTCGCCAAGCTGCGCGGCACGGATGATCCACAGGGTCTCTACGCCATCCTCACGGAGCCCGCGGCCAACCCCGCGCCCAACGCCTCCGCCGCCTGAGCAGGGGCGGCGCGAACCGCCCCCGCAATGTCCTTCCAGCGTCAGTGGACGCTCATCGCCATGAGCTCATGTTCGAAGGCGCTGCCGAGCGCGGCCTCGCGCGAACCGGAGATTGACACCGGCGTGCCGTCCGCGTTGTAGAGGCAGAAGAGCTTGGAGTTGGGCGCAACGCTCGCCTGGCCGCCGAGCAGCCGCTGAGCCTCCTGCAGCTCGATTTCACGGATATAGCCGAGATCGCCCTCGCCCAGCATGGCCAGGTCCTGCGGAGACAACTCAACGGTCTTCCTGTTGTCGTCGATGTTCATGCGATCACCCTCCAATCTGAATCCGGCGGACCACCCGCCGGGGTTCGGGCCGTTCGAGATGAAGCTCCAGCAGGCCGTTTTCCAGCCGGGCCCCGGTGACTTCCATACCGTCCGCCAGCACGAAGGTCCGCGAAAACTGGCGGGCCGCGATGCCGCGGTGCAGGTAAGCCCTTCCGTCCTCCTCCTTCTGGCGGCCGCGGATCACCAGCTGGTTTTCCTCGACCGTCACGTCCAGCTCGTCGCGGCCGAAGCCAGCCACGGCGAGTGTGATCTTCAGTCTCTCAGCCTCGCCCTCGGCGCGGGCAAGACGCTCGATGTTGTAGGGTGGATAGCCGTCGCCCGATGTCTTAGACGCCCGGTCGAGCATCCGTTCCAGCTCGTCGAAGCCGAGCAGCAGGGGCGATGAAAAAACCGATAGACGCGACATATTTGCCCTCGTGAAGCAGCATTTTGAGCTGGAACCCGGAACGGCATCCACAGCTACAACCATCATATGTGAAAGCTGTTCCCGGGTTTCAAGCCGTCCGGCTTGACCGCATGATGCCCCCGGTGGTCTCATCTCAACCGGCCGGTAGCCGGCCTGGGCCTGCCGGGGGTGCGATGGACATACGTGACATAATCGAGGACGCGAAGGCCGCCCGCCTCAAGGCCCATGCACCCTACTCAGGCTTCTCCGTCGGCGCCGCGGTGCGTGATGAACATGGCCGCATTCATGCGGGCTGCAATGTCGAGAACGCCTCCTACCCGCAGGGCTGGTGCGCGGAAGCCTCGGCGATCGCCGCGCTGATCCTCGCCGGTGGACGGCGCATCACCGAGGTGGTGGTGGTTGTGACAGGGCATACGCTCTGCACGCCCTGCGGCGGCTGCCGGCAGAAGATCCGCGAGTTCGCAGGACCCGAAACAAGGATCCATTGCTGCAGCGAAGCGGGCGAGGTCTTGCACAGCTTCACTCTCGAGGATTTGCTGCCCTTCTCCTTCGGGCCCCAGAACCTGGCATGAATGAGCTTCTCCGGAAAATCGGCTCCCGCGCGCCGAAGACGGCCATCATCCTCGGCTCCAGCCTGGGCTCGCTGGCCGAGGCGGTGGAGGATGCGCTTGTCATTCCCTATGCGGATCTGCCCGGATTTCCCGCGCCGAAGATTTCAGGCCATGCGGGCAAGTTGTTCATCGGCACACTGGGCGGGCGGGAAGTCGCCGTGCTGGCGGGCCGCGCCCATCCTTACGAGACCGGCAACGCTGCCGTCATGCGTCCGGCGATCGAGATGCTGAAGGGCGCTGGCATCGAAACGCTGATCCTCACCAATGCGGCAGGAAGCCTCAGGCCGGGGATGCGCCCCGGTTCCCTCATGCTGATCAGCGATCACATCAATTGTTCCGGCATGAACCCGCTCATCGGCCAGCGTGGCGATGAGAATTTCGTGCCGATGACCGATGCCTATGACCCCGCACTCCGCCAGCGCTTCCACGCCGCTGCGAAGGCCGTAGGCATTCCGCTGCAGGAGGGCGTCTATGTCTGGTGCTCCGGCCCATCCTTCGAGACGCCGGCGGAAATCCGCATGTTCCAGGTCCTCGGCGGCGCAGCGGTCGGCATGTCGACGGCGCCGGAGACGATCCTGGCGCGCCGCTTCGGCCTCAGGGTGGCGGGGCTCTCCGTCATCACCAATCTCGCAGCGGGAATTGAGGGCGCATCGCCCAGCCACGAGGAAACGAAGCGCGAGGGCGCCAGGGCCGCCTCCAACATGCGCGCGCTCATCACGCGTTTTCTGGAGAATGACTGACATGCTCCCGCAGGAAGTGATCCGCCGCAAGCGGGATGGTGCCGCCCTCACGCGCGAGGAGGTGCGGGACTTCATCTCAGGCCTCACGGCGGGCAGCGTTTCGGAAGGGCAGGTCGCGGCCTTCGCCATGGCGGTGTTCTTCCGCGGCATGAGCCGCGAGGAGGCGGTGGGCCTCACGCTCGCCATGCGCGATTCCGGCACCGTGCTGCGCTGGGATTTGCCGGGCCCTGTGGTGGACAAGCATTCCTCCGGCGGCATCGGCGATAACATCTCCCTCATGCTCGCGCCCATGCTGGCAGCCTGCGGCTGCCATGTGCCGATGATCTCGGGCCGCGGCCTCGGCCATACGGGCGGCACGCTGGACAAGCTTGATTCCATCCCGGGCTATGCCACACAGCCGGGCCTCGATCTCTTCCGGCAGGTGACGCGCGAGGCGGGCTGCGCCATCATCGGCCAGACGGCCGACCTCGCGCCTGCCGACAAGCGCCTCTATGGCATCCGCGACGTCACGGCGACGGTCGAGTCGATCCCGCTCATCACCGCCTCGATCCTGTCGAAAAAGCTCGCCGCCGGGCTCCAGCACCTCGTGCTCGACGTGAAGACGGGCTCCGGCGCCTTCATGTCCACGCTGGAGCAGGCGCAGGGTCTCGCCGAAAGCCTCGTGGCGGTGGCCAATGGCGCAGGGCTGAAGACCACGGCCCTCATCACCGACATGGACGAGCCCTTGAGCCCCTGTGCAGGCAATGCGCTGGAGGTAGCCCATGCCTGCGAATTCCTTCTCAACCGAAGGCGAGACCCGAGGGTGTTGGAGGTCACGCTGGCGCTCGGCGCGGAATTGCTCGTGAGTGCCGGGATCGATGGCAGCCCGGCCGCCGCCCGCGCGCGGCTTGAAAACACGCTCGTTTCGGGCCATGCGGCGGAGCATTTCGACAGGATGGTGGCCTTGCTTGGCGGACCGCGCGGCTTTCTCGAGCAACATGACACGCACCTCGCCGTGGCGCCCGTCATCCGCCCCGTTCCCTCAGGCTGCAGCGGCGCGGTGAGCGCCATCCACACGCGCGAACTGGGACTTGCCGTCATCGAACTCGGCGGGGGGCGGCGCGTGGCTTCCGACGCCATCGATCATCGCGTCGGCCTCTCGGAACTGCTGGGCAAGGGTGCGCGCGTCGATGCCGGAACACCCCTCTGCCTGATCCACGCGGCAGATGATTCCACCTTCGAAAGGGCTGCCAATATTGTGAAAAAAGCTTATGTGATCGGGGACGCGCAGGGGGAATCAGCGACCGTCCTGGCGCGTGTGTCGGCCTGAACCGGGAGGCGCAATGCCGCGTGCCATTCTTCTGATCCTCGACTCCTTCGGCATCGGGGGTGCGCCCGATGCCGCGAGCTTCGGGGATGAGGGCGCCAACACCCTGCTGCACATTTGCGAGGCCATGGCATTGAAGGTACCGAACATGGCCGCCCTGGGGCTCGGCCGCGCGTCTGCCCTGTCGACGGGACGCAATCCTTTTCCCGATACGCCCCTCATCGGCCAATACGGCGTGGCGCGCGAGGTCTCCCGCGGCAAGGATACCATCACCGGCCATTGGGAAATCGGCGGTGTGCCGCTCAGCCATGAGTGGGGCTACTTCCCGCACACCATTCCGGCACTGCCGCAGGATCTGATCGAAGGTATCCTGACGCGCTGCAATCTGCCGGGCCTGCTGGCGCTCTCTCATGCCTCCGGCACGCAGGTGATCGAGGATTTCGGCGAGGAGCACATCCGCACCGGCAAGCCCATCGCCTACACCAGCACCGACAGCGTGTTGCAGATCGCAGGCCATGAGGCGCATTTCGGCCTCGAAAGGCTTTACGAGGTGTGCCGCGTGGCGCGCGATCTGACTTATCCCATGAGGATCGGCCGCATCATCGCGAGGCCCTTCCTCGGCGAAAGACCCGGCGCGTTCCGCCGCACCGGCCACCGCAAGGATTTCGCGGTGACACCGCCTGCGCCGACGCTGCTGGAGGTGCTGAGCAAGGCGGGCCGCGACGTGATCTCGGTCGGCAAGATCGGCGACATCTACGCCCATGTGGGCACGGGCCGCGAGGTGAAGGTGGCGGGAAACCCGGCCTTCATGGAGGCCACGCTGGAAGGTCTGGAGATGTTAGCCGATGGCGGGCTGCTGATGACGAATTTCGTCGACTTCGACACCGAGTTCGGCCACCGCCGCGATGCGCTCGGCTATGGCCGCGCGCTCGAAGCCTTTGATGCTGCCTTGCCTGTACTCATGTCGCGTCTCAAGACGGGCGATCTTCTGGTGCTCACCGCCGACCATGGCAATGACCCCAGCTGGAAGGGCACCGATCACACGCGCGAGCAGGTGCCGGTGATGAGCTACATGCCGGGCATCGCACCGGGAAGCTTCGGCCTGCGGCTGAGCTTTGCCGATATCGGCCAGACCATTGCACGGCACTTGGGTGTCGGCCCCTTGGGCGCGGGCACTGCCTGGGACGTGCTCACTCCTGCCGCTTCAGAACCGCCTGCAGCACGTTCCTGACGCCGATGGCACCAAGGAACTTGTCGTTCTCGTCGAAGATCGCCACGGGCGCCACGTCGGTGTTGTGGATCGCCAGCATCACGGTCTTCAGTGACGTACCGGGCCGCGCCCAGTAGACGGGCCGCGTGCCCTGCTCGATGGCGGCTTCCACATGGTCGCAGGAAACCCAGGTTGCGAGCTGCCCGTCGCGCTCCGCGGCGGCCACCTTGCCATCCGAACCCAGGCGGAAACGTGTCGTCTTGCGCCGGTCCAGCCACACCCAGCCTTCGGCATCGCGCTCCAGCTCATGCAGCGGCCGCATCACGTTCCAGGCGGTCAGCACCGAGAGCGGGTTCACATTGGCGATGAAGTCCCGCACATAGTCGTTCGCGGGCTTCAGCACGATGTCTTCCGGCGTCCCCGACTGCACGATGCGCCCGCCCTCCATGATGGTGATGCGGTTGCCGATCTTCAGCGCCTCCTCGAGATCGTGGCTGACGAAGAGGATGGTCTTCTTGATCTGCTTCTGCAGCTGCAGCAGCTCGTCCTGAAGCTTGGTGCGGATCAGCGGGTCGAGCGCCGAGAAGGGCTCGTCCATCAGGAGGATGGGCGCCTCGGTCGCGAAGGCGCGGGCCAGCCCCACGCGCTGCTGCATGCCGCCCGAAAGCTCATGCACGTATTTGTTGGCCCATTGCTTGAGGCCCACGAGGTCGAGCTGCTTGTCCACCTTGGCGTTGCGCTCGGCCTCGGGAACGCCCGCGAGCTCCAGCCCGAAACCGGCATTCTCGCGCACCGTGCGCCAGGGAAGCAGGGCGAATTGCTGGAACACCATCGCCACCTGCTTCTGGCGGATGTGGCGCAGCGTGGTGGCGTCGCAGGAGGCGACGTCCACCATGCGGCTTCCGTCCTTCACCAGCACCTGGCCGGAGGTGACCTTGTTGAGGCCATTGACGGCGCGCAGCAGCGTCGATTTGCCGGAGCCCGAAAGCCCCATCAGCACGCTGATCTCGCCCTCGTTCACGGTGAGGTGCGCACCCGTGGCGCCCAGCACCGCGCCGGTACGGCTGAGGATCTCGGCGCGGTCCTTGCCGGCGCGCGCCATGGCCTGCGCCTCCTGGGCTTTCTCGCCGAAGATGATGTCGACGTCCCGGAACTCGATGGCGGCGGTCATTTCTTCGCTCCCGCCTTCACGGCCAGCATGCGGTCGAGGATGATGGCGAGCACCACGATGGCGAGGCCCGCCTCGATGCCCAGCGGGATATTGCGGTTGGCGAGCGCCTTGTTCACCGGGTTGCCGAGGCTGGGCGCGCCGATGAGTGTTGCGAACACCACCATGGAGAGCGACAGCATGATGCACTGGGTGAGGCCCGCCATGATCGAGGGCATGGCGGCGGGCAGTTCCACCTTCCACAGCAATTGCCGCTTGGTGGCGCCGAAGGCCTCGCCCGCCTCGATCATCGGCTTGGGGATCGAGGTGATGCCGAGATAGGTCATGCGCACCGGCGCGGGCATGGCGAAGATGATGGTGACGATGAGCGCGGGCGCCGCGCCCAGCCCGAACAGGATGAGGATGGGGATCAGGTAGACGAAGGTCGGCATGGTCTGCATCAGGTCCAGCACCGGCTGCGTCACGCGCCAGACCTTGGCGCTGTGCGCGGCCCAGATGCCGAGCGGCACGCCGATCGCCATGGAAAGGGCGGTGGAGCCGACGACCAGCACGAGCGTCTGCACCGTCTCCTTCCACAGGCCCTGGTTCATGATGAAGAGGAGGCCGATCAGCACGCCGAGCGCCAGCTTCCAGGATTTCTGCAGCCACCAGGCGAAGCCCGCGATGGCGAGCGCCAGCAGCACCGGCGGCAGCATGAGGAGGCCCGCCGTGGTGCCTTCTACCACGAAGTTCAGCGACACTTTCAGGGCGTCAAACAGCCACTGGAAGTAATCGACGATGAACTCGATCGCGGCCTTGCCCCATTTGCCGACGGGGATCTTCCACGACCTGATGAATTCGGAGACTGGATCCATGTGCCTCTCCCCCCGAGAGTGACGGCGCAGTGCGTTGCGCTCAGCCCATGTTCAGGCACGTTCGCGTTTGAAGAAAGCCCGGGGTGATGCCCCGGGCTTTCGGAAGCGTTCGTCTCAGCCCTTGAGGGCGGCGTCCACGGCGGCCGCGGCATCGCCGCCGTCGAAGGTGGTCACGCCCTCGAGCCAGGGCTTCACCACGTCCGGGTTGGCCTTCAGCCAGGCCTTGGCGGTTTCCTTCGGGTCTGCGCCGTTCTTCAGCACCGGGTCCATCATCGCACCTTCCATCTCGAGCGTGAACTTGAGGTTGGAGAGCAGCTTGCCGACATTCGGGCATTCGGTCGTGTAGCCGGCACGCACATTGGTGAGCACGGTGGCCGCGCCGAAGCCGGAGTCGCCCATGCCGTCAAGATAATGGATCTTCATCTCGCCCATGATCGGGTGCGGCGTCCAGCCGAGGAAGATGATCCATTCATTGTTCTTGATGGCCTTCTCGGCCTCGGTCAGCATGCCGGCTTCCGAGCTTTCAACGAGTTGGAAATCCTTCAGATTGTTCTTCGGATCATCGATCATCGTCTGGATGATGCGGTTGCCGTCATTGCCCGCCTCGATGCCGTAGATCTTGCCGCTGAACTTCTCGGCATTGGCGCTGAGGTCGGCGAGCGACTTGACGCCCGCATCCGCCACATATTGCGGAACGACGAGGCCATAGCCCGCGCCTTCGAGATTGGTGCCGATCTGCTCCACCGACTTGTCGTCGAGATAGGCCTGGATGTCGGCGGTCATGCTCGGCATCCAGTTGCCGAGGAACACGTCGATGTCCTTGTTCTTGAGCGAGGCGTAGGTCACCGGCACCGACAGGGTGGAGACCTGCGGCTGGTAGCCCAGCGCTTCCAGCACCACCGAGGTGGCGCCCGTCGTCACCTGGATGTCGGTCCAGCCCACATCGGCGAACCGCACCGCCTTGCAGCTCTCCGGCTCGGCGGCCATCGCGGTCGTGGCCATGGCGGCAAGGGCTGCGAGGCCGGCCGCGAAACGCGTCTTCAGTGAAGTCATTCGGTTTCTCCCTGTGTGCCGGGGCGTTCACGAGCCCGGCCTGAAGGTAAGACTAATTCAGGTTCCGCAAGGTCTGCAAGTTTTCCTTGGACGGTCAGCCAATAAAAACTAGGATCGAAGGCCGGAGGATCCCGATGCCGAAGCTTGGAATGGCGCCGATCAGGCGGCGGCAACTGGTGGAGGCGGCCATTGCCGTCATCCACGAGGAGGGCTTCGGCCAGGCGACCGTGGCCCGCATCGCCCGCCGCGCCGGCGTCTCGTCCGGCATGGTGCATCACTATTTCGAAGACAAGGACGACCTTCTCTTCGAGACCATGCGCCACCTTCTGGCGGAGTTGAGGGCGGATGCCGCCGCACGGCTGTCACGCGCCAATAGCCCCGGTGAGCGCATCCGCGCCATCATCGATGCCTGTTTCAGCGAGGCGCAGTTCGACGAGCAGGTGTTCAGCGCCTGGCTGGCGCTCTATGGCAATGCCCGGCAGTCGGCCCGGCTGCAGGGCATCCTGTCCATTTATCACCGCCGCCTGAAGAGCAGCCTGATGCATGAACTGCGCCACCTCGCCCCCTTGCCCGAGGCGCTGCGCCTGGCCGAAGGCATCGGCGCCATGATCGACGGGCTGTGGCTGCGCTATGCGCTCACCGGCAAGCCCGACCTGCCGGAAACGCCCCGCGCCCTCACCCATGACTATGTGTCCGCCGCGCTCGAACAGGCTTTTCAGCGCCAGCGCAGCTGACTAAACAGTCTTGCGCAACGAAAGGGGAGCGGAACACATGAAGCCGGTCAAGTGGGGCATCATCTCGACGGCCAATATCGGTGTGGCCAAGGTCATTCCGGGCATGCTGAAGTCGAGGGACATCGAGATCGTGGCGATCTCGTCGCGCAAGCGCCGCGTGGCGGAGGAGTGGGCGGGCAAGCTCGGCATCCCCAAGGCCTATGGCTCCTATGAGGAGATGCTGGCCGATCCCGAGATCGAGGCCGTCTACAATCCGCTGCCCAACCATCTCCACGTGCCCCTGACGCTCGCCGCCGCCAAGGCCGGCAAGCATGTGCTGTGCGAGAAGCCCATCGCGCTCGATGCGAAGGAGGCTGCGCAACTCAAGAAGGCAGCCAAGAACGTTTTCATCGCCGAGGCCTTCATGGTGCGCCACGCCACGCAGTGGATCGCAGCGCGCGAGCTGGTGCGCAAGAAGAAGATCGGCGAGGTGCGCGCCATCCAGGTGATGTTCACCTATTTCAATCGCGACCCGAAGAATGTGCGCAACATGGCGGAGATCGGCGGCGGCGGCCTGATGGACATCGGCTGCTATCCGATCACCGTCTCGCGCTTCATCTTCGACGCGGAACCGCTGCGGGTGACGGGCACCTTCGAGCGCGACCCGAAATTCGGCACCGACCGGCTGGCGAGCGGCCTGGCCGATTTCGGCGAGGGACGGCATCTGTCCTTCACCGTCTCCACCCAGCTCGCTCCCTACCAGCGGGTGAACATCATGGGCACCAAGGGGCGGATCGAGATCGAGATTCCCTTCAACGCGCCCCCGGACCGGCCCAACCGCTATTTCCTCCAGGGCATGGAGATGAATGTGGGGGGATGGACGGAGCTTCCCGTCTCCGACCAGTACCAGCTCCAGGCGGAAGCCTTCGGCCGGGTCGTGCGGGGCCGCCAGAAGCCCTTCTGGGGGGTGGAGGACGCCATCCAGAACATGAAGATCATCGATGCCCTGTTCCGCTCTGAAAAGAGTCGGAAGTGGGAAAAGCCCTGAAGGTGCAGGGCCCTCGACTCTGGCATTGACGGCGGGGGCCCGCCTCTCTATAAGCCCGCCATCCCGATGGGCCGGGAAGTCGGGCCGTCTGCCGTGAGGCATGCGGTCCTTCGTCTGTGATGGCCGATCAAACCTATTTCAGAGAAGCAGGACCAAAGCCCCATGGCCAATACGAAATCGGCGAAGAAGGCCACCCGCGTCGCCGCCCGCCGCACCGAGATCAACAAGAACCGCGTCAGCCGCCTCCGCACCTTCGTGCGCAAGGTCGAGGAGGCAATCGCCTCCGGCAACCAGGCCGACGCCCAGGCCGCTCTGCAGGCCGCCCAGCCCGAGCTGATGCGCGGCGCCCAGAAGGGCGTGCTGCACAAGAACACCGCCTCGCGCAAGGTCTCGCGCCTTGCCGCCCGGGTGAAGTCCCTCAAGGGCTGATAGTGCCTCCTGCGGGTGCAGGAGACATCGCGAATTGCAAAACACCGGACAGTTCCTGTCCGGTGTTTTTTTGTTTTTAAACACTTTTCACATTTGTCCGGGGACGGATTGTCTCGCGCATAAAAATCCCTTTCATTTCAGCTATTTATCTGGCATCTGCGCAAGCCCCGGAAAGCCTTCCCGGCTTGCGCGCGAAGCCCCTGTGCTGGTTGCGTAGGGTTGCGGGCTTTCCGGGCCCCTCTCCCACGCCCCTTGCACACTCGAAAAACGGAAGAGTCTCAGGCCCTTAGGTTTGACTCATCGGAAGGCCGGAATGTTTCCCCGAGGCGCCGTCCTTTCCGTGTACGGAGCGATTCCTGAATCAGGTTGCTTGGGCGGATAACGCTTTTGTAAGTTCTGCCCGTGGCGGGCCGGGAGGCCTCTCCACAACGAACAGGAACCCGGGCCGGGTAAGTATGCCCACGGTTCCATAAAGCGGTCAGTGGTGGCGTTTGCAGGGCGCCTTGCGCCCATGCGGAGCCTTTGTGTTTGTTTGTAGGGTGGGGACGCGTGACAAACCCGAAGAGAGCCAGACCGGTTCGGCAACAATGCACGGCAGGGGCATGACATGAACAGAGCAAATACTCCGGCATTCAACCCGGAGCCCGAAACCCCCTAGGGGGCAACCGGCACCGGAACGCGAGACGGCTGAGCCACTGGCTCAGCCGCAATGAAGATGCGCGCCGCAGAATGCGCGCCAAGGGATGCGGTAGACGATGACTGTTTTGACGGACGTGAAGACGAGGTGGGATCGTGTTGCGCAGCGGCTCAGGGCTGAGCTTGGGGAAGATCTCTATACCTCCTGGTTCGCCCGCATGGAGCCTGAAGAGCTCGACGGGGGGCGTCTCACCGTCTCCGTTCCCACGCGCTTCCTGAAGTCCTGGATCGAGACGCACTATATCTCCAAGCTGCAGAAGATCGGCGAGGCTGAACTGGGCCCGCTCGACTCCGTCCATGTGCGAGTGCGCATGCGGGCAGGCGTGGCCGCCAGGCCGCAGGCGGAAGAGGCGCCTGCCGCAGCGGTCCAGAGCCAGGCGCCCCAAGCACACCAGGTCCCGGTGATCGAGGCCGCCCAGGCCGCCGCGGCGGACCGCATGCCGCAGCTCGACCCCGGCCAGACCTTCGATACCTTCGTGGTCGGCCCGTCGAACCAGCTGGCCCATGCCGCCATGTGCCGCGTGGCCGATGCCGCCTCAGGCGCGCCCATCAGTTTCAACCCGCTTTTCGTCCATGCCGGCTCCGGCCTCGGCAAGACGCATCTCCTCTCCGCCGTGGCGCACCGCATCCGTGAGCGCCGCCCGGACCGCCGGGTGATGTTCCTCACCGCCGAGCGCTTCATGATCAATTTCGTGATGGCGCTCCGCCAGCGCGACACGTTGGCCTTCAAGGACCAGTTCCAGGCGATCGACGTGCTGCTGATCGACGATTTCCAGTTCCTGCAGGGCAAGACCATGCAGCAGGAATTCTGCAACGCCTTCAACGCGCTGGTGGACTCCCGCCGCCAGGTGATCGTCGCGGCGGACGTGCCGCCCGCCCAGCTCGACTCGATTGACATGCGCATGCGCTCGCGCCTGATGGGCGGCCTCGTTGTCGATATCGAGCTCCCCGACCTCGAAACCCGCCGCCGCATCCTGCAAAGCCGCTACCAGACCATGCTGAAGCGCGATCCGGCCGTGCTGATCCCGGACGAGGTGCTGGAATTCATCGCCACCCGCGTCACGGGCTCGGGCCGTGAGCTCGAAGGGGCGCTGAACCGCATCGCCGCCTACCAGCAGTTCAACCAGGCCGCCGTCACGCTGGATCTCGCCTCGCTGGTGCTGCGCGACATGCAGGCCAGCCCCGATGGCTCTCGCATCAAGATCGATGACATCCTGAAGATCGTGGGCCGTCACTTCAACGTCGGCCGCACCGATCTCCTGTCGCCCCGGCGCGCGCGCAGCGTGGTGGTGCCCCGCCAGATCGGCATGTACCTGGCCAAGAAGCTCACCGCGCGCTCGCTTCCCGAAATCGGCCGCCGCTTCGGCGGGCGTGACCATTCGACCGTGCTCCACGCCGTCCGCAAGATCGAGGACCAGATCAAGACGGACGACAAGCTGGCGCGCGAGGTGGCGCTCCTGATCCGCCTCGTCGAGCAGGGTTGAAAACCCGGAAAAGGCCCTTGAATTGGGCGGTTAACCGCGCCAAAGTCTGCGGCCCGGCATCATGGCCGGGGTCACAGATACGGGGGATTGTCCGGTTATGCGTGTCACGATCGAGAGGTCTGCTTTCCTCAAGGCGCTCACCCATGTGCAGAGCGTCGTGGAGCGCCGGAACACGATTCCGATCCTCTCCAACGTGCTCCTCCAGGCGGGCGACGGCCAGCTGAAGCTCACCGCCACAGACCTCGACATCGAGATCGTGGAAAGTGTCCCCGCCGAGGTCGCCAAGAGCGGCGCCACCACGGTGCCCGCCCACATGCTCTATGACATCGTGCGCAAGCTGCCCGATGGCGCGCAGCTCGAACTCGAGCAGGCGGGCGACGGGCAGCGCGTGTCGATCTTCGCGGGCCGCTCGCGCTTCTCGCTGCAGGCGCTGCCGCATGAGGATTTCCCGGATCTCGCCGCGGGCGATTTCCCCAACAGCTTCGCCATCGGCGCGGGCGATCTCAAGGGCCTCATCGAGAAGACGCGCTTCGCGATCTCGACGGAGGAGACGCGCTATTACCTCAACGGTATCTATCTCCACGAAGTGCCGGCCGCCTCCATGCTGCGCGCCGTCGCCACCGATGGCCATCGCCTCGCCCAGGCGCAGATCATGCGGCCCGAGGGCGCCAAGGGCATGCCGGGCGTCATCGTGCCGCGCAAGACGGTGCTCGAAGTGGTGAAGCTGTTCGAGGGTGTCGACGGCGCGGTCGAGGTGTCTCTCTCGGCCTCCAAGATCCGCTTCGCGGCGGGCGATCTCGTGCTCACCTCGAAGCTCATCGACGGCACCTTCCCGGATTACGAGCGCGTCATCCCGCGCAACAACGACAAGAAGATGGAACTCGACACGCGCAGCTTCGCCTCCGCCGTGGACCGCGTTTCCACCATCTCCATGGAGAAGGGCCGCGCGGTGAAGCTGCAGATCGGCGCCAACAAGGTGGTGCTCACCGTCAACAACCCGGATTCGGGCTCGGCGGAAGAGGAGGTGGCCTGCGCCTACGAGGCCGATCCGATCGACATCGGCTTCAACGCGCGCTACCTGCTCGACGTCGCCTCGCAGATGAAGTCGGACGCCATGGAACTGCAGCTG
>Ga0181554_1001171_pt1 | contig 25248 bp, 12 predicted proteins | sample 011ome_16_FD_145602 | JGI IMG/M metagenome (GOLD analysis project Ga0181554, IMG submission 145602) | Coastal salt marsh microbial communities from the Groves Creek Marsh, Skidaway Island, Georgia - 011503CT metaG (spades assembly) | ecosystem: Environmental > Aquatic > Marine > Intertidal zone... | reverse complement strand
GACGTCGGGCGGAGGACGCATCGCGCGATTGGCCTCCTCGCTCGCGGGCGCGGGCGCGGGCGCGTCGCCGCCGCCGCGTTTTCCGCCGTCGCGATGGCGCGCGTCGGCGCCGCGCGCGTTCGCTTTCGCTCCCCCCGCGCGATCGAGATTCGCCCCCGCGTCGCGCTCCGCGCGCTTCTTCTTCTCGGCGTGCTCGCGCTTCTTCCGCGCGATCGCCTCGCGCTTTGCCTCGAGCTCCTCCGCGTCCACCGCGAGGTACGACGCGGGGAGGTTCTCCTTCCTCCACGCGCTCGCCTTCGCGGCAGCCTCGGGCGGGAATCCGCGCAGAAACTTACCCGTCCGCATCTTTCCGTCCTGCCCTCGGTACGCGCACGCGACGACCGCGCTGACGATCTCCGCGCACTCGGTGAGGTACTCGCGCAGAAGCTTCGCGGCGACGGGGGAGAACTCCAAGCTCTCGGACCCCTCGCGTCTTCTCACGTCGTCGCTCTCGCTCCTTCGAGCGACGTCGCGCGTCAGATTCAGTCCCACGACGATCTCTTCTGGCATCACTAAGACCCCGCAGCGCGCGACGCACTCGACGACCGCGCCGCCGCCGAAGACGCCCTCGGGGTCGGACTCGGGAGGGGAGAGCCGCGCCTCGATCTCCTTCGCGGTCTCCCACGGTTCCGTCTCCTCCGCGGACGTCATCCTGTCGCGAGCCTAGCGCGGCGCGGCGCACGACTGGGAGCGGGACGCGTCGATCCCAAGATTTGTCTGACGCATGATGACGATGCGATGCCGCGGCGAATCTGAACCTGAAGTGCCAGCTGGTCGGTCAGGTTCATCGGGAAATTATATTTTCATCGCCCGATTTGTGAAAGGACCGGTTCGCGCAACGCTTTCATCGGTGACACCAACCCGAGCTGTTCGGACAGAAGGTTCGTCACAGCGGGAGACGCGCGCGATGGCACGCCGCCGCCGCCTCCGCGCGGCGTGCGTTCTCGTCGCCGTCCTCGCGATCGCGTCCTCCTTCCGCGCCGTCGAAGCGACGGAGACCGCGGCGCGCGGAGGAGGCGAGGACGACGCGCGCGATTCGACGACGACGGTTCGAGGCGCGGGAGGAGGGGCGCGTCGTCGTCTCCCGCGCGAGACGGAGAGCGACGACGACCTCCTCCGGGACGACGTCCACGACGACGTCCGCGACGCCGCCGAAGCCGAAGCCGAAGCCAACGACGACGACGCGTCCCCCCGCGCGGACCTCCCCCCGCTGATCGTCGACGCCGACGCCCCCGCGCTCGCGCGGCGAGACGACGGCGACGCGCGCCCGCGCGTCGGGCTCCGGTCGCGGATCGCGCGAATCCGCCGAGCGATCGCCGCCGCGAGCGACGCGACGATTCGCGACGCGAAGATGGCGTGGTCGACGTGGACGAATCGCGTCGCGGCCGCGCTCGAGGAGTCGGGCGCGCGCGACGCGTGGCGGAAGCGTCGGTGGGGGAAGCTCGCGCGCGACCTGTTCCCTGAGGAGTCGCGCGTCGTCGCCGCGTTTTGGCGCGCCGGGCCTGGGAAGTGGCGGCGGCGGTTCGCGAGAGGGTCGTGGACGGACGCGATCGCCGCGCCGCTGCGTTGGTATCGCGCGGCGTTCGCGTGGATATTCCGGTCGTGGACGTGGACGTCCGCGGCGATCGCGCTTCTCGTCGCGTGGGCGTTGTCTAAGTGCGTCACGGTGAAGGTGCGCGTTCGACCGGCGGGGGAGGCGGCGGCGGCGGCGGACAAGGCGACGCGGGAGACGGGCGCGGGCGGCGGGAAGACGTACGCGTACCGATGGCGTCCAGGCGAGCGGAAGGAGGAGAGAGAACGCGTCGTCCCGCTGCTGGACTGACGACGAGGAGGAGATAGCTAAGCTAGACTAGTAGCGTACAGTAGCGAAAAAGGAAGACGCGTGTCCTTCGATTTGGTACGGTGTGCACATCGCGAGTCGCCGCGTCGCGTAGCGATCCTCCTCCTCCTCCTCGCTCGCTCGCTCGCTCGTTCGCTGGCTCTATCGCGTCGAGATCCTCGATACTCACTTCTTCGTCTTCTCGAGGTATTCCGCGATCTCCGGCATCGCCTCCATCTTCTTCTTCAGCGCGCACAGCTTCGGGAACGCTTCGACGCACGTGGGCGGAATGTGATCGAGCCCGCCGCCGCCGAGCCAACGCAGCGTGCTCAAGACTTGGCAGTCCGCGACGGTGACCTTGTCGCCGCACAGGTACTCGCTGTCTTCGAGCATCTTCTCGAAGTGCCCGAGGTAGAACGGGATGTGCGTCTTCGCGATCTCCTCGCGCATCTCCTTCACCTTCCGCTTCTTCTCCCGGTCGCCCAGCGACTTGTCCATGCCGACGTAGATGCTCGGCCGGATCTTCCCTCGCAAGTCGTTGTCGAGCTCGCACGCCTCGTTCACGCGCATCGCCTTGATCGGGTCGCGCGGGGTCAACCCCGTGATCGTCCCCGCCCAGTTCAAGATCGCGCCGCTCTGCGTGAACCGTTGCCCGTCCACGGTGAGCACGGGCATCTGACCGTACGGCGTCGTGGGCTTCACGCTGGGCCAATCGGAAAACTTGACGCGCTCGTCGTTGAACGGAACTTTGCCGAGAAGGAGCGCGTAGCGGATGCGCTCCGTGGGGCCCATGATGTCGAAGTACTGGAGGTTGATGTTCTTCGGCGTGCTGAGCCCGAGGCGCGGGAGCGCGTCTGTCGTGTTGGGGACGGGGGAGGGACGGGGGAGTTGAGCGACGCTTCGTGGATCGCTGAAATGCGTCGTGATCACGGGAAGACGCGATGAATGAAGGAAGAGACGGAAAGAAGAACGCGCCGCGCGGACGCGATCGGAATCGGATCGACGCGACGCACCGGGCATCATGTCGTTCACGACGACGGCGGCGCCCGCTCCGAGGAGCGCGCCGATGGCGTATTTCCCAGGCATCGCGCGTACGACGTCAGATGGCGGGGCGGTGAAGAGTGTGATCGAAGGTTGCAGAGAGTCGCTTTTTCTCGTTGTTTGCGCGGCAGTGTCACCGATGTGTCACCGACGCGCGCGGGCGTTTGGTTTTTGATCGGCGACGTCGGCGCGTTCACCCCGACGGTTGATCGCGTATTGCTTTCGGGCTTTTTCTTTCAAAAATAAAATTCACCCGGTGTCGAGTTGGACTTCGCCAGCCCGCCTCGGCTCGGCCTCATCCGTCCGATAATCAGCGACACGGCACCTCTCGCTGCGGCGACGAAAGGGAGAGGAACGGTCGCATCGCCGTCGCCCGCCCGCCTCCTCGTCATAACGAACCTCGGCGCGTTACGGCGCCGAAGGGCGCGCGCGGGTTTTGCATAGCACGCGCGCCGTCCACACGCGACGCTCAAGCGCGCGGCGACAGACGCATCGAAGGGAACGCGCGCGGGCATCGCGAAGAGTGAGTGAGCACCAGCCGCCCTCTCGTCCTCGCGCCGCGCGTCTCGCGCGCTCGTCGCGCGAACGAGGGATCGCGCGCGCGCGGGCGTCAACCGTCGTTCGACGCTCGCTCGCTCGTCGACGCGTCCGCGTCCTCGCGGAAGGGCCTCGCGCCGCGATCGACGCCCGCGGACGCGTCGTCGGCGGCGTCGCCGTCGCCGCGCGCGGCGACCGCGTCCGTCGTCGCGCGCGCGGCGTCCGGTCGTCCTCGCGGCGGCGAACGAAACGCGTCGCGCGCGCGACGATCGCGCTCCCCGCGCCGTCTTCCCTCGTCGCCGTCGATCCCCGCCCGTCCCGGCCCCGTCCCCGGCCGCGACCCCGCGATTAAGACCCTGACGCCCCCCCTCCTCGCGCTCCCTCTCCCTCCCCCGCCGCAGTGTCGGACGCTTCGTCGATACAGTTCGAGAACTACGTCCTCAGCCGCGGCGGCACGCGGCTGATTCGTAAGATCCTAATCGCGAACAACGGCCTCGGCGCGGTGAAAGCGATCCGCTCCCTGCGGCTGTGGGAGTACGAGACGTTCCGAACGCACGACATCTTGCACATCGTGTGCATGGCCACGGAGGACGACCTGAAAGCCAACGCGGAGTACATCCGTCTCGCGGACGAGTTCGTCACCGTCGAGAGCGGATCCAACCGCAACAACTACGCGAACGTGGATCTGATCGTGAAGGTCGCGCGGCGATGCGAAGCGGACGCGGTGTGGCCCGGGTGGGGCCACGCGAGCGAGAACCCGAAGCTGCCCGCGGCGCTGGCGTACCACGACATCGCGTTTTTGGGGCCCAGCGCGGAGAGCATGGACGCGGTGGGCGATAAGATTTGCGCCAACCTTCTCGCGCAGTCGTGCGACGTCAACGTGATCCCTTGGAGCGGGTCCGGGCTGACGGTGCCGGACACCACGATCCCGGAGGATATTTTGCTCGAGGCGACGCTCGCGACGGTGGAGGAAGCGGAGGCGAGCGCGATGAAGATCGGTTTCCCGCTCATGGTGAAGGCGTCGGAGGGCGGCGGCGGGAAGGGCATCCGCATGGTGTCCAACATGGACGAGCTCAGGACCGGGTTCGTGCAAGTCCAGGCCGAGGTCCCGGGGTCGCCGATCTTCATCCAGCAGCTCTCCACGAACTCGCGTCATCTCGAGGTCCAGGTCGTCGCGGATAAGCACGGGAACGCGATCTCGCTGTACGGCCGCGACTGCAGCGTGCAGCGACGGCACCAGAAGATCATCGAGGAAGGCCCCGTCACCGTCGCGCCGCGCGAGACGTGCGAAGAGCTCGAACGCGGCGCCGTGAGGCTCGCGAAGAAGGTCAAGTACAGCGGCGTCGGGACCGTGGAGTACCTGTACAACATCACCACGGGCGTGTATTCGTTCTTGGAGGTGAACCCGCGCCTCCAGGTGGAGCACCCGGTGACGGAGACCATCACGGGCGTCAACCTTCCGGCGACGCAGCTCCAAATCGCGATGGGCATCCCTCTGAACAAGATGCCGCACGTGCGACGGTTCTACGGCGAGAAAGACGTCATGGGCGTCTCCGCGATCGACTTCGACACCGCGCGGCAGAACCCGCCGATGGGTCACTGCATCGCGGGAAGGGTCACCGCAGAGGACCCCGACGTCGGGTTCAAGCCGACGTCGGGCGCGATTCACGCGTTGCACTTCCGCTCGCTCCCGGGTGTGACTGGCAACTTCAGCGTCGGCCTCACCGGCGGCGTGCACCAGTTCGCGGACTCGCAGTTCGGGCACATCTTCGCGCATAAGCCGACGCGCGACGAGGCGACGACGTTGCTCGTGCAGGCGCTCTCGGAGCTGTCCATCCGAGGCGAGATTCACACCAACGTCAAGTACCTCGGCGCGTTGCTCGAGAAGGACGACTTCCGCGGCGACGCGCACACGACGGCGTGGCTCGACGGCCTCATCGCCGCCGCGGATAAGCCGAAGGAGATGCTGCACGATCATCTCGTCGTCGTGTGCGGCGCGGTCATGCGCGCGACGAGCCGGCATCAGGAGCTCGAGCAGCGGGTCATCGACGCGCTGACGCGCGGCGTGCCCCCGGAGGCGTGGATGACGAACCTCAGCGAGCACGCGTTCGAGCTGATTTACGAGGACGTCAAGTACAACCTGAAGGTCACGATGGGATCGCACACGCTGTTTTACATCGAGGTGAACGACCAGACAGTGTGCGAGGCTGAGGTTTTGGTCCTTCAAGACGGCGGGCTGAAGGTTTTGCTCGGCGGGAAGGCGCACACGGTGAACTACGAGAAAACCAAGGTGGGGTTGAAGATTCACGTGGACGGGCATCCGTGCTTCTTCCCGGACGACTTCGACCCGACGAAGATGTGCGCCCCGGGGACGGGGAAGCTGCTTCGGTACCTCGTCCCAGATGGCGGCCGCGCCGTCGAGGGCGTCGCGTACTGCGAGATCGAAGTCATGAAGACGGTCATGCCGCTCATGGCGACGAGCACCGGCGTCGTCGCCCACAAGGTGCAGCCCGGGTCGGCGTTGGAGACGGGCGACGAGCTCTGCGCCGTCGCGGTCGAGGACCCGAGCGCGGTGAAAGTGTCCCAGCCGTTCAGCGGCGAGTTCACGGTCATCCCCGGTCGAAAGCTCACCGGCGCGCTCGGGGACGACAGCGCGCTCGTGCGCTTCAACGTCAACGCGACGGGCGTCGTGCAGCTCCTCGCCGGGTACGATTTCAACAAGACGAAAGACCCGGTCACGCCGCTGCTCGAAGTGCTCGGCACGATGAAGCTCGCGGTGGACGACTTCTCCGAGACGAAGCAAGCGGTGTCGTCGCGCGCGTCAAAAGCGGCGCTGGACGAGCTCGCCGCGATCGAGAACCTGATGCGCGCGGCGGTCGGGTCGAAAGACGACGACGGCCGCCGCGCGAGTTTGGACGAGTGCACCGACGTCGTCTCCGTCGCCGTCGCGCGCGTCAAGGCGCTCATCGACGAGCACGGCCCGGACTTTCTCCCGCTGCGCGCGTTCGTGGACCAGTTCGAAGGCGGTCTGCACATGAACCGCGTCAGAGTGTTGACGCGGTATCTCGAGACGTACCTCGACGCGGAGGAGCCGTTCGCGTGCAGCGCGTCGTTCGAAGACGCGGTGATGTTGCTCCGGTCGAGGTACAAGGGCGACGCCGCGGCTGTGGTGCAGTACGCGCACGCGCACTCGCGGCTCGCGCGTCGCAGCGGGCTGGTGCTCAAAATTTTGGACGAAGTCAGCGCGCACGACATGACGGACATCGCGCCGTGCCACGACGCGGTCAGGAGGCTGATGAAGCTCGAGTCCGCGTCGCACGCCGGGTACAAGGAGGTGTCCTACCGCGCCAGGGAGATCATCGTTCGGAAGCAAGACGAGTCGCGGAAATCGCGACGCGAGCGCATGAAAGCGATCGAACTCAGCGCGTCGAAGATGAACCTCGCGGCGGGTCACAACAGGGACGACTCCCTGAGTGATTTCGGGCTCGCGAGCGCGGGGTCGCTGTACGGCGGCAGCGAGGGCGACCTCGCGAACATGTCGGACGTGTCGTCGCAAGACGGCGGCGCGAACACGCCGGTGCGAAATGACGCCGCCGCGAACGACGGTCGCCCGAAGCGCCGCAGCGTCGGGACGCTGTTCCTCGACGGCACGAACACGCTCGCGCGGTTCAACAGCTACGCGGACCTCGCGGAGGAGGGCCAGAAGATGAAAGCGTACGACGTCGGCGCCGAAGCCGGGATGGACGGCGGCGACGCGTTCACGTGGAACACGCTGTTCGAGGCGCCGTCGGAGACGGAAAAATTCGCCGCGATCGAAACGCTGTTCAACGCGTCTGGGATCGACCTCTCGACGATCCCAGACGCGGGCCCGAAGACGTTCGACGCGGAGCCCGGCGTGACGTGCGTGCGCCTGAGGAACGGCCGGAACATGGTGCTCTTCGCGCCGTCGTTGGGGCACGCCGTCGCCGCGCTCCCGGAGGCGTCCGCGGAAAAACCCGAGGAGCTCTCTTTCGTGATCGCGTACCCGCGTCTGCACGGCAGGGAGGAGCGGGAAGTCCGCGACGCCGCGGCCGCGTTCGTGACCGGGCAGCACCTCGCCGGCGCGCTGTCCCAAGAGACGTCCAGAGTCGCGGTGACGCTCCTATGCGCGGGCGCGGCGCCGCAGCACTTTTCCTTCTCGCGCAACGTCCCCGGCGGCGGCCCCCCCGCGCCGGTGCGGCACCCCAGCGGGCTCGTGTCCTCGCCGTCGATGACGAGCTCGTCGCCGCTCGCGCCGGAGGGCGAGTTTAAGGAGATGTCCGTCGCGAGAGGGTTCTGGCCGCACGTCGCCGCGCAGATGGAGGTGGAGCGGTTGTGCAACTTTCAGGTGGAGTGCGTCGGGATGTTGTCGTCGCGGACGCACGGGCGCGCGCGCGCGGCGAATTTCGTCAACGCGTCCGAGTACGTCATCGGCGTCTTCCTCGCGGAGGAAGCGGTCCCGCAGTCCAGGCGCGGCGCGAAGCTGCCGCAGCGCGATCGCAGGGTGTTTCTGCGCGCGAGCGTGTACCACAAAGAGTTGTTGCTCGCGGGGATCGAAGCGCCGCTGTCGTCGCACAAGCGAACGCCGAGCGGCTCGTTCGACATCGACCTCTCCTCTCTCGGCGCGAACGCGTCCTCCGTCCACGACGACTCCATCCTCGCGGACGTGTTGGGGTCGTTAGAGCTCGCGGTCGGGCAGCACGGCACGGCGTGGAACCACGTCTACATCAACATGGTCGGCACCACGCTCGAGGACTTGCCGCGCGTGGAGGCGGCCATCGCGTCGTTCATAAACACGACGTTCGAAGACTTGCGACGGCTGAAGGTGTCGTGCGTGGAGGTGCGCGTCGGCGGCGCCGCGGACGTCGTCGCGCTGAACACGTCCGGGCTCAAGTTCAAGATGACGTCGACGACGCACGGGGACCCGAGCAGCGCGTCCGTCTCCATTCCGCCGCGGATGAAGGAGTACCCTCTGCTGGACAAGATTCAGCGCAAGCGCATGATTTGCCAAAACCTCAACAGCACGTACGCGTACGACTTCCCGGAGATTTTCGCCAACGTGCTCGCGGAGCGCGCGAACCAAGGCCTCGGCAGGGTCGTCGAGCTCGTCCTCGACGCCCCCGGCGGGCTCGCGCACGGCGGTCCCGCCGGCACCTTGATCGAGGTCGAGCGCGCGCCCGGGATGAACGACGTCGGCATGGTGTGCTGGCGCGTCCGACTGCTCACCGCGGAGTACCCGGAGGGCCGAGAGATCATCCTCGTCGCGAACGACATAACGCACATGTCCGGGTCGTTATCCCCGAAAGAAGACGCGGTGTACCGCGCCGCGTTCGAATTATCCGTCACAGAAGGGCTTCCGTGCGTGTACATCAGCGCGAACAGCGGCGCGAGGATCGGTCTCGACGAAGCCGTCAAGGCGGCGTTTCGCGTCGCGTGGCACGACCCGCACAAGCCGTCGCGCGGGTTCAAGTACCTCTACCTCAGCGAGGACGACTACGAGATGCTCGGCACCGGCGGCCGCGTCCTCTGCGACCGCGTCGTGGACGAGACCACCGGAGAGGTGCGTTTCGCGCTCACGGACGTGTGCGGCGGCCAGGGCGTGGAGTGTTTACAGGGCTCGGGCGAGATCGCGTCGGCGACGTCCAGGGCGTACAAAGGCGCGTTCTATACACTGGTCCCCATACGACCGCGTTCGCGTGGTGCTCGCCGATCCTTAAGGACTTTGTCCCGCGCGTCTCTCCGCCCACCCCTCGCTTTCAATCCCCGCCATCGACGCCTTTCAACTCCACCTGACGCCTTTCAACTCCACCCCGACGTCGCTTTGTATGGAACGACCCAAAGCCACCGTGACGATGGCGTACGTCACCGGTCGCTCCGTCGGCATCGGCGCGTACTGCAGCCGTCTGTGCCAGCGCGTGATTCAGCACGCGGAGGCGCCGCTGATTCTCACGGGCGCGAGCGCGCTGAACAAGGTGCTCGGGAGGGAGGTGTACGCGTCCAACGCGCAGATCGGCGGCCCGAGAGTGATGGGCGCCAACGGCGTGTCGCACCTCGTCGTGACGGACGACGTCCGCGGCGTCTCGTCGATTCTTCGGTGGTTATCCTACGTCCCGAAGCGCAAGGGCGCGCCGCTGCCGTTCCTGTCTCCCGCCGCCGCGATTGCGAGCTCCGACGGCGGGTTCGACACGATCCATCGGTCGATCGGGTTCGTCCCCGGCGCGACGCCGCATGACCCGCGCGAGATGCTGCATCACTTTTTCGACCGCGGGTCGTTCATGGAGGTGATGACGGATTGGGGGCGGTCCGTGGTCACCGGCCGCGCGCGCCTCGGCGGGCTCGCCGTCGGCGCCGTCGCGGTCGAGACGCGCGCGAGCACGAAGACCGTCCCCGCGGACCCCGCGTTCGAGGGCGCGCAGATCGCGGAGGAGACGCAAGCCGGGCAAGTGTGGTTCCCGGATTCCGCGTTTAAGACGGCGCAGGCCATCGGCGACATGAACCGCGAGGGCTTGCCTCTGATCATCTTCGCCAACTGGCGCGGCTTCGCGGGCGGCCTGCGCGACATGTACGGCGAGATCCTAAAGTACGGCGCGTACATCGTCGACGCGCTTCGCGAGTACGACCAGCCGATCTTTGTGTACATCCCGCACGGCGGCGAGCTGAGAGGCGGCGCGTGGGTGGTGATCGACTCGTCCATCAACCCGGAGAAGATGGAGTTTTACGCCAGCGACGAGAGCAAGGGCGGCGTCCTCGAGCCCGAGGGCGTCGTGGATATCAAATTCCGCAGAGAGGATCTCGTGAAGGCGATGCGGCGGACGTGCCCGGCGATGCAGGACGGCTCGAAATTCCACGGCGAGGACGGGAAGACCGCGGAGAAGAAGCTCGAGAAGGAGCTCATGCCGACGTTTAAGCAGCTCGCGACGCACTTCGCGGCGTTGCACGACACCCCCGGGGTGATGCTTCACAAGCGAGCCATCCGCGAGATCGTGCCGTGGTCGCAGGCGAGGACGTTCTTCGCGAGCCGGCTGCGCATGCGCGTCGCGGAGGAGCGCGTGAAGGCGCTCGTGCGCGGGAAGGTGCCGGACGTGAGCGCCCAACAGATGGCGACGCATCTGTCCACGGTGGCGGCGACGCTGGAAGAGATCGCCGCCGCGGAGGACGACGGCGTCGCGCCGGAGGAGAGGGAGGAGGTCAGGGCGATGATCGACGCGTTGACGAGGTGAGGAAAGAGAAACGTAGATAGAGGGCGACGCGTTCTTGTACATACGATGGTATTATGATATGACGTGACTCTTCGACGCCGCGGCGAGGACGCCACTGGCTGAAATTTTCTTTTCCCGCGAAAAATTTGTATGCCATTCACGCCTTCAACGCGACGACGAGACCCTCCAGCACCCCGCGCATCCGCCGCTCCGCTTCCTTCCCGTCGAACGACTCCGCGACGGCGCGCTGCACGTCCGCGAGCACGACAAAGACGTGCGCGCCGCCGACGTCGAACGCCGACGTCAACGTTGCCTCCCCCCTCACGTGCGTCGCGGGGACGGAGACGCCGCCGTCCAACGCGCGTCCCATCTTCGTCGACGCGCGGCGGAGCACACATAGGTTATCGAGCGCCGCAGCGTCGATGGTGGGGCCGGTCTCGGAGACGTACCTACTAGGACGGGGACGAGGACGCGTGAGATGGGAGAGACGGGAGCGATGGACGCTGGCGTCGATCGTCGGGGTGGGCGGCATCGATCGAGGACCGCGCACCTGAGCTCCCCTGACTCGTGCACGAGCGCACACCGCGCCGGTCCGTCGTACAGCGCGCGCGCGACCCTCTCCACCTCCGCGAGCGCGTCGAGCGCGCTCGCCGGCAGCTTCGACTTCGCCTCGCGGCCCATCGCGCGGCGGCGGAGTGGCGAGGTCGAGTCGACGCTTTCTGTTTCTGGTTTTCGGCGGGGCAGCGGTGTTGACTTTTTCCATCGGGTCCTGCCTGGACCGCGCGAACGGACGCCGCGACGAAGGAACCGCAGACTACTTCCGCGCGAAAACACACCGAATCACTCCGCCTAACGCGCGCGCTCCACGAAAAGACGCCTGCCTACACCATCTCGTACACCCTCTGCTTCCCCCCGCGCGAGCCGGCCCCGGACCCGGACCCCGACCCGCCTCCCGCGGGATCCCCCCACAACGGCGCGCCCGCGCGCAGCCGCTCCCTCGCGACGCGCCGCGCCGTCCACCCGCCCAACACGCACGCGGGGACCAAGCACACGACGCCGATCATCAAGCACACGATCGCGGCGACGTTCATCTCCGCCTCTCTCTCCGCGAAGAACATCGTCCCGTTCGTCATCGCCATCGCGATCACGTGCGGGTCCCGCGACGACCGAATCGTCGCACGCGTCGGCCGCGCCGCGCGCACCGCCGCCAACGACGGCGCGGAGCCGTCGTTCGGCGCGCGCACGCGCGACGTCGTCGTCGGTCTCCAGCCGTGCCGCGGGTCGCACCCGTGCCCGCCGTAGGTCTCGTCGAGCACCCACGGGCCCGACGGCGCCGTCGCGCCTTCGCCTTCGCCGCCGTTCCCGCCGTTCCCGCCGCCGACGTCGCCGGCCCGCCGCAGCTTCACGCACACCTCCTTCAGCGCGTCGTATGTCGTGCACGACCCCGCGGCGTAGTGCCCTTTCATCTGATACTTACACGGCTTCCAGCTCCCCGCGGGGAACGTCCGCGACGTCAGCACCGCGTGTTCGCCCAGCTCGATCCGGTCCGCGGCGCCATCCGCTCGCGTCGCGACGACGACGACGTCGACGGCGACCATCAGCTCCTTCGTCGCGTTCGACGCGTCGTACGTCACGTGCTCGGTTCCTCCGTCCGCGGGGATCGTCCGCGCGGCTTCGGGGAGCGTCCCGTCCGCGATCCAGGACGGGATGATGGCCGATTCGAGCGCGTTGTCCGCGACGAAGTACGCGGGCGCGTAGCGCGCGGCGCGCGATTCCGAATGCGCGATGGAGCGCTCCTCCGCGTCGCGTAACGTCGCGTTCACGACGTGCGGTTCGCCGAAGTGGACGACGAACGACGTGGAGTTGAACGCCGCCGCGTGCGTGCGCGTCCACGCGTCGACGGCTGATATAGAGAGGGGAGGGGGCGGTGATGGGGAACGGGCGAATTGAGCGCTCGCGCGGCGGCAGAGGACTGCGGGTGCCGAGTTCGCGAACGAATTTGAACGACGACGCGACGACGAGAGAGACGCGAACGCGCGAGCGCGCGTCTCCTGCGCGAACGCGCGGGGACGCACCGGCGTTGTACTCGTCCAGCTGTTTGTGCTCCGTCTCGCCGTAGTCCGCGGTGACGATGAGCCACAGGCCGAGCGCGAGGAAGAAGCACGCGAGGACGAACGCGCCGATCGCGCAGCGCGTCGTCTTCGCATCCTCGCTCGCGCGAAACGAAGCCTCGTCCTCGGAGATGAATCGCTGGTACCTCCGCGAGCTCTGCGAGCCGCCGACGCCGAACCGAGACCGAGGGTGGATCGCGGCCGCGGACATGACGTCCGCCGCGCCGTTGACTTCCGTCGCGCGCCCGCCGCTGTTCGTGCGCGCGCGCATGACGTGTGACGACACAACGCGCGTCGCCTCTCAGATCTCGTCGTCTGTCGCTGTCCCAGCAGCCCGGCCCGGGTCGCGGAAAAAAGGGCACCACTCATCACGATAAAATTCGCCGCCATTCGACGACGCGCGCGGCTCGCAGCACTGCCGCGATGTCGTTCTTCTCCAAAGGTCGCCCCGTCTCCGCGGGCGGCAGCGGGCAACCTCCCGCCGCGCCGCGATACGCGAGCCAGCTCGAGAAGATCGCGAGCAGCGCGAACCCGCTCCTCGGCGGATCTCAGCCGTCTTGGCACGGAGGATCCGGCGGCGGCGGCGGCGGCGCGGGAGGCGTCGGCGGCGGCGGCGGACGCGCGCCGATCACGGGCTACGGCGCGCTCGCGGGCGGCGCGCGCGGCGACGGGTACTGGGGCCCGAAGCCATCCAGAGGCGGCGGCGGCGGCGGCGGCGGCGGCGGCGGGATGTGGCAGCACGACGCGTACGACGACGACGACGGCCCCGGACGAATGCGCGACGACACCAGTCGCAAGCGCAAGCACGACGACGTGTGGCGGCCGAACCAGACCACGGGAAAGCTCGGGAAGCAACCCAAGCCGCCGAAGAGCCCGTCGTCGTCGCAGCCGAGCAAGCCGAAGCCGGTCGCGGGCGCGAGCGCGGACGGGTCGCCGTACCGACCGCCGCTTCGACGATGCGTCGTCTCCTCCAAAGCCGTGCGCGCCATGCAAACCGCGGTGGACGCGCCGCTGCCCCCCGGACTGCTTCAAGAGTCCGACGTCCATCTCTCGTCCTCCGCGCCGGACCTCGCGTACTTAGAGAAGCGCGCGGCGGAGAACGCGGCGCTGATGGACGGCGGCGGCGGCGGGCATAACCTTCGAATGTGCGCGCCGCCGACGGTGCCCGGCGGCGGCCCGCACGCGCGGACGCGGATGAGCCTCCCGGTGTACCGCCACAGAGACGCGCTCATAGACGCGTTCAAGAACAACCCGGTGACGATCGTGGAGGGCGAGACCGGGAGCGGGAAGACGACGCAGGTGGCGCAGTACCTGTTGGAGCACGCCGCGGAGACGGGCACGCCGGTGAACATCGTCTGCACGCAACCGCGGAGGATCTCCGCCATCGGCGTCGCCGAGCGCGTCGCGAGCGAGCGCGGAGAGCCGCGCGTCGGCGTCGGCGCGGTCGGGTACGCGATCCGCGGCGAGAGCAAGACGTGCGATAACACGCGGCTGCTGTTTTGCACGACGGGGGTGTTGCTGCGGCGGTTGGAGCGAGACCCGGGGCTTCACGGCGTGACGCACGTGCTCGTGGACGAGGTGCACGAGCGCACGGTGGAGGGCGATTTCCTTCTCATGGCGCTCAAGGAGATGCTCGGGAGGCGCGCGAACGAGCGGCGCGAGGGCGGCGGGTCTTTTGAGGAGAAAGCGGAGAAGAGCGACGGCGACGACGACGACGCCCCGGAGCGCGCGCCTTCTCTGGGGTCTCTGAAACCCGTCCCGAAGTCCCTCAAAGCCGCCGCCGCGTCCGCCGCGTCCGCGACGACGACGGTGAAGCTCGGCCTGATGTCCGCCACGATGGACGGCGACGTCCTCGCGAAATACTTCGACGACGCCCCGCGCGTGTCTTTCCCCGGCCGCGCGTACCCGGTCGCGACGCTGCACCTCGAAGACGCGCTCTCGGTGACGAACCACTGGGTCGATCGCCAGGCGGAGTGGTGCCACGGGTCGCGCGAGCATCAACGCAGAGCGGGGAAGGCGGCGTCGAAGGACGAGAGCAACCGCCCGCCGAGCGAGGGCGAGTGGCTGCAGAGACTGACGCGGTCGAGCCGTAATCAGCATCGCGCGCGAGCGGCGTGCCGCGCGCTCGCGCAGCTCGACGAGAACGTCGTGAACGTGCAGCTCATCTCCGAGCTCGTGAGGTGGTTCGTCGTGGACGCGGAGGGCGACGTGGACCACGCGTTGGCCAAGCTTCCTAACGCGCGCGACGACCGATGGGATAAGGGGATGGCGGATAACGACCGCGGGATGGACGGCGCCGCGATCCTCGTGTTCTTACCCGGCACCAAGGAGATCGACGCGGTGAAGGAGGCGCTGGGGATGCTCGCGAGGCGCCTGCACGGCGGCGGCGGCGGCGCGGACGCGCGACGCGGACGGTTCGTCCTCGACCCCGACTGGATCCTGCCTCTGCACGGCAGCCTCCCTCCCGACGACCAGCGCAAGGTCTTCTTGCGTCCGCCGCCGGGCGTGTGCAAGGTTGTCCTGTCCACGAACGTCGCGGAGACGTCCATCACGATCGACGACGTGACGTGCGTCATCGACACCGGACGCGTGAAGGAGGAGCGATACGACGCGGAGCGTCTGATGAGCTCGCTGGACGACGTGATGGTCTCCCACGCGGCGGCGAAGCAGCGCCGCGGCCGCGCCGGGCGCGTCCGCCCGGGCATCGCGTTCCATCTGTTCACGTCCGACGCGCCGCTGGCGCGGTACACGGACCCGGAAGTCCGCAGAGTCGGTCTTCAGCAACTCGTCATGCGCGTGAAAGCGCTGAACCTCGAGGGCGACGCCGAGGCGGTGTGCTCGCGTCTCCCGGAGCCCCCCGAGAAGGTCGCCGTGCACAACGCCGTGGAGGACCTCCGCTGCATCGGCGCGCTCACCGCGGGCGCGTGCGAATCGCTCACGCCGCTCGGAAGACTCCTCGCGCAGCTCCCCACGGACGCGCGACTCGGGAAGCTCGTCGTGTACGGCTGCGCGCTCGGTCTCGCGGACGAGGCGATCACGCTCGCGTCGCTGCTCGGCAGCCGGTCGCCGTTCATGATGCCCGCGGAGGCGCGCGAAGCCGCGGACGAGAGCAAGCGGAAGTTTGGGGAAGGCCCGCAGTCGGACGTTCTCGGCGCGCTGCAGGCGTACAACGAGTTCGACGCCATCGCGGGCGAGTCGCGGTTCTCGTTCGCGCGCGATCGGTTCTTGTCGATCAAGACGCTGCAGCAAGTCGCGAACAGCAAGAGGCAGCTGCTCGAGAACTTGAGCACGCTCGGCATCGTCCCGAGAGGGATCCGCGCGAACCACGCGGAGTACGTCGGAAGGAAGTACGACGGCACCGACGGCGTCCGGCTCGTGCTCGGGCAGACGTCCACGGCGCAAGCCGCGGACGGCGGCGGCGGCGGCGGCGGGGAGCACTTCGTCCCGGCCGGCCTCCTCGCCGGCCTCCTCTGCGCCGGTCTCTACCCGCAGCTCGCGTACCTTCACGCGCCGCCGACGAAGAAGGGCGCCGCGTCCGCGTCCGCGGTGAAGCTCCACGTCCGCCCCGCGGACCGCGACGCGTCAGAGCCCGACGCCGCGAGCGTCCACCCGAGCTCGGTCAACTCGAAGCTCGACGGAAACGCGTGGCGGTCGTGTTACGTCGCGTTCCACGAGCGCGTCAAGACGAGCAAGGTGTACACGCGCGACAGCACGCCGGTGCCGCCGCTGGCGATGATGGTCCTCGCCGGCGGCGATCTGAAAGTCGAGAACGGCGGCGGCCCGGACGGGAGTCTGAGGTACGAGACGGGAGGGGACGGATACGACGACATGCTCGTGTTGGACGGACAGATTCGGTTGCACGCGCCGCGGCCGGCGTGCGACGCCGTCGTCGAGCTCCGGGAGCGCGTCCAAGCGCTCGTGCGTCGGCTCGTGAACAACGCCGGGGACGAGCGGCGAGGGAAGGCGAAAGACATTTTCCCTCGATTCGATCGCAACGTGATCGGCCCGGCGCCGATGAGCACGGGGGATTTGCAGGGCGAGACGGTCGTTCGCGACATGGTCGCCGCGCTCGCGGGGGTGTGCGACGAGCGGGACGTCGCCGTCGCGCCGGAGTTGAGCGCGGCGGAGAGAAAAAAGATGGAGAACCAGAGGAGGCACGCGGCGAAAGTCGCGGCGCAGAGAGAGGCGAAAGCGCGCGCGCAGGGGGCGAGGCAAGCGCGCGGCGGCGGCGGCGGCGGCGGCGGCGGCGGCGGCGGCGGCGGGCGAGGTAAGAAAGGAGGAGGGAAAGGCCGCGGCGGCGGGAAGTGGCATTCGAGAGGGCCGGGACAGAATTGGAACCGGATGAAACAAGGCGGCGAAGGCGGCGGCGGCGGAGGCGGAGGCGGCGGAGGTGGAGGTGGGGGGAGTGGCGGCGCCCCGAATGCGAAGCGTCACAAGAAATTTTAAGACGATTCGATTGACTGTGTATTATCATCCAATCACAACTACGCCTCCTCGTCCTCCTCGTCGGGGTACGCGACCGCCGCTTCGAGCGCGGCTCGAAGCTCTCGTTTCAACTCGACGTCCTCGCTCGCCGCCCTCAGCAACACGCTCCGCCGCGCCTCCACGTCCGCGCTCGGGGCTTCCTTCCCGTACGCCGCGCCCGGCCCGAACGGCGTTTCCCCGCCCCACAGCCCCCCTTTCCCGTGATGCACCCCCGACGTCCCGAACGCCGCCGCGATCGCCACGGACGGCCGGCGCTTTTGCGTCAGCGGCGTGTGCATCATGCTCCGCAACACGCGTTCGGTGTTCGGCCTTCGCAAGATCCGTCGCAGCGTCAGGATCGACGACGTCGTGCCCTGCGACGAGCACACCGCGTGCGTGATGGCGTGCGACGCGAGCGCGCACGGCAGCGGCGGCGGAGACTGCGTGAACCCTCGATCCAGCGCGCCGCTCTCCAGGGCTTGGACGTAGAGCTCGAGCATTTCCTCGTCGCATTCGCCGCCGGGCGGGAGGAACAAGAACTGGTCGCCCTCCTCCGGGTGCGGCGCGAGCGCGGGGAGCGGCGGGAGGAGGTGCAGCGCGACGCCCTCTCTGAGCGCGAGCCACGCGGCGCATCGCGCGCGCGGCGGCGCGTCCGCGCGCAGCGTGAACGCGACGTGCCGCGCGAAGAGCGGGTCCCCGAACGACTCCGTCGCAAACTTTTCGCACATCGTCTCCGAGTGCGACAAGAGCGCCATCTCCCTCGCGGCTCTCTCGTCGTCGTCGTCGTCGTCGTCGTTCTCGTTTAGGGCGTCGTCCCGCGCGAGGTCCACGCTTCGTCGTTCGTCGATCGACGGCCGCCGATCGACGCTTCGTCGATCGACGCTCTTCCTCCCGTCGACGCTCCGCCGCGTCTTTTCACTCCGCGGGTCGCCGTCGTACGAGTGCCGCCCCAGCTTCGGCGTCGCGCACGCGGTGATTTTCTCGTCGTCTAACCGGCCCCAGTACGTGTCCGTGAGCGCCGCCGCCGCCGCCGCGACCGCGGGGTCGCGCCATATCTTCTCGCCCATGCAAAAGATGCCGCTCATCGCGGTGAGCTTGGCGTCCGCGGGGAGCCCGCGCGCGAACGACGAGCCGCTGACTTCCAACCCCAACAGCAACGCGAGGCACGCGGCGACGCCCTCGGGGCCCCAGCCTCGTACCGTGCTCTTCGGCGAGCACGGCGCGAGCAGCCACGCGGGCAGCGGCGGCAGCGGCGTCAGCGACCCGACGCCGTCCATCGGCCCGCGCGCGACCGCCGCGTCCGCGCCCGAGCCCGAGGACGCCGAGGACGCCGAGGACGCCGCGCGCTCAATCTCGGACGTGAGCTCGAGGTTGAACCCTCCGTACGTCGCCGCGCGCGCGTCGGCGACGGACGGCACCAAAGACCCCGGGTCCGCCGCGTGCGCAGCGTCCAAGACGATATCCCTCGCCGCGGACGCGGTGAACCGCGCGTCTTCGCTCACCGTCTCGCCGTCGAGGTACTTCACCGCGGCGTCGATGCCGCGGCGGGCGGCGGCGAGGAGCGGACCGAGCGCGCGGCGCGAGAGAAGCCCCGCGCGCACGGCGTCGGCGGCGACGGCGCCGGCGCCGGGGGGCAACGACGCGACGAGCGCCGCGGTGGCCTCCGCGGCGGCGACCGCGCCCTCCGTGTCGTCGTCGTAGTTGTCGTCGTTGGTAGTATCCTCCGAGCGCTCGTCTTTTTTACCGTGAAGAAGTTTACTTTCCTTCTCCTTCTCTCGCGCGATGAGCTCGCGCTCGTGCGCGGCGTCCTGCGACTCGAGCGCGAGAAGCAACGCGAGGCGAGACGGCGTCTCCGCGGCGTCGACGGACGCGCTCCGCCCGCCGCGCAGCACCCCGTCGCCCACCTGCCTCTTGTTCGCGCTCGCCGCGGACGCCAGCGTGAGCGCGCGGACCGTCCGCGTGAGCAGCGCTCTCGCGGCGGGCGCGGACGACGCCCCGGGCGTCGCGCGGAGCAGACGCACGGCGCCGTGAAGCGCGACGCCGACGGCGGAGACGCGCGCGAGCGCCGCGTCGCCCGCGTCGTCGTCCGGTGACGCGCCGACGACGTCCAACGCGTCGAGGCACAACGTCAGGAGGCCGCGCTCGCCGCACACGCCGCGAGGGTCCACCGCGTCCGGATCCGAGGAGGACGACGAGGCGCTCAGCCCGAGGACGCGCATCCCCGCGGCGGCGGCGTCGCCGACGTCCGCGCTGCGCTCGCCGAGCGACGTCGACGCCTCGAGCACGGCGGCGAGGAAGTGCGCGGCGGCGCCGGCGGCGCGCCACGCCGCGGGCGACGACCCGGGTTGTAACGTCTCTTCGCCGTCGGTCACGATGACCCAGCCCTCCGCGACGGACGCGGCGCCGAGCGCGCACGACCACGACATCCCGCCGGGGAGCGACGTCGTCTCGAGAACCGTGGACGGGTGCAGCGCCGCGGACGCGTCGCCGCCGCCCGCGTCCGCGAACGTCCCGTCCTTTGAAATCTCGGGCGCGACCCAGCCTTTGTGCGCCGCGTCCTTCGCGGCTCGCGCGGCCACCAGCGCGGGCGTTGACGCGGCGAAGAGCGAGAATATCTCCGTCGCCAGCGCGACGCCGCGGTCGCCGTCCTCGCGCGCGCGCCGTTTCTCCATCCCAAACTGCAACAGCGGATACAGCCCGTCGACGGACGGCACCTGCCCGCCCCGCGCCGTCGTCGCCGCCCACAGCCGAATCGCCTCGATCCAGTTCGCGATCTTCGCGCCGCGCGACAGGTCATTTTCCTTGGCGGTCGAACCCTCGCCGGCGCCGTCGCCGGGGACGCACATCGCGGACGCCGCGGCGGCCACCGCCGTCGACGCCGCGCCGTTCGCGCCGAGCCGCCGCGCGTTGACGACGGACGACGACGCGAGGACGCGCAACGCGCGACTCGCCGCCGCGGGCGACCCCGGGGGATGATCCCCCTTCGACAGCAACGGCGCGGACGCGATGTCGGTCAGCGTTTGAAGCAACCGCGGGCACTTGAACGCAGCCTCGCACGCCGCGGCGGAGTGCCGCGCGCACGCGGCGACGACGGCGAGGCACGGCGCCGTCGCCGCCGGGTGCGCGCCGACTTCGAGGAGGTACCGCACGCGGTTGAGGATCCCCATGCGAAGCAGCGCAGCGGTCGGGTCCGCGGCGTGCGCCATCGCGCGCGATCTGCGCGTCTCTTCCGACGGCGGCGCGCCGTCGGGGTCGGCCTCGTCCGCGGGATCCGGCACGACGTTCCCGTTCGCGTCCGACGCGATGGCGCCGACGGCGGCGCTCCACCCGAGCGGCGTGAACGTCGCGCCCCACCCGCCGGAGCGCCATAACGGCTGCGTCCGGTACGTTACAATATGTCCGGTGTGCGGCGGCGCGCATGCCAGCGCGTCGAACCAGTCGTTCGCGGCGTCGTCCGACGCGCCGCGAGACGGCCGTTCGGTCGCGGCGAGGTCGCTCCCGCCGCCGGTGACGCCGCCGAGGAGCGCCGCGATCGCGCCCGCCGCCGCCGCCGCCGCCGCCGCGTGCCCGTCGTCCAGCGCGCGCCGCAGCGCGGTGACGACGCTCAGATCCACGAGCGCGTGCAGCCACGCGTCCTTCCAGCTCACGCCCTTCGGCAGCGGCGTGGGCGACACGCGCCCGCCGCCGAAGCCCCCCAACCCGTCGGACCCGGACGCGCCGAAATCGCCGTCGTCGCCGCGCGTCGTCGTCGCGCCCCACCGCTTCGCGCGCGCGAGCACGCGCGCGAGCAGGGTCAACCCCGCGACCCTCTGCGCGGGGACGCTCGAACGCGAGAGATCTAACGCCTCGGAGAGGGTGTACCCCGCGTCCGCGCCGTCCGCGCGCAGCGGGTCGCGCGTCACCGCGCTGCCGGCGGCGTTCGCGAGCGCGCTCGCGTCGGCGTGGGCCTCCGCGCTCAGCGCGGTGCCGTCGAGCGCGTACCGCGTGGACGCTGCCGTGATGATGGCGTCCGGCGCGCGCGCGTTCACGGCGCTCGTGACCGAGCGCAGCGCCTCCGCGGTCACGCCGGAGAAGACGGGCGCTTCCGTCGGCGCGTCGTCCGCGGGGGGCGGCGATTTCGGCGCCGCCTGCGATTTCGGCGCCGTCGCCGGCGGCGCCCGCGGCGCGTTCGCCGCGCCCGCCGCCCCCGCGCGTCGGTTCTTCAGGAACGCCAGCGCCGACGGGGACAGGCGTGACTCCAGCTCCGCGCGCGCGTCCTCGATCTCTTTCACGGACATCGACTCCAGCCGCCGTCGCGTCTCTTCCTCCACGCCCGCGCCCTCCGCGTCCGGCGCGCGCCGCGTCGCCGCCGACAACGACGACACAGCTGGCGACGGCGAGGCATTCGACGCGGCGTCGCCTCCCCCTCCGCCGCCCGCCGCCGATATCGCCGCCGCCGCGCGCTGCGCCTCGCGTCTCATCGCGAACTCGCTCTTCCTCCCCGCGAACGGCCCCTTCGAGCGGTGCATCGCCGCGGGGCGTCCGAGCGCGGCGTCCGCGCCGGGCGTCGGCGTCGGAAACGACGGAGGTTTCGCCGGCGTCGACCTCCGCGGTCGCTCGACGATCTCGCCGACGACGTTGCTCAGCGTGTACCCCGGGCCGTCCGACGCCGCGCCGCCGCCGGCATCGCCGCCGGCATCGCCGCCGATATCGCCGCCGCGGAGTTCCGCGGCGGCGTCCGAAGAGGACGCCTTCTCCGCGTCCGCGGCGTCGCCCTCCTCCGCCTTCGCCTCCTGCGCGCCCGGCTCGAGCGGGGGCGCGCCGCCTTGCCTCGTCACGCGCACGCTCGCGCGCTGTTCTTCGCTCGCGAGGAACGCGCGCTGGAGCTCGAGGAGTTGGTCGTCCGTGTCCGCGCCGCGCACGCGAGACAGCTCCGCCATCGCGCGTGATGGGCGCGCGGAGGGCTCTGCGGCGACGGACGAAGCGTCCAGATCGGCGCACCCGATGAAGATGAAGTTCGCCCGGCCGCCGCGCCGCCGACGTCGTCTACCACTACGACGACTTTTGAGAAGGTAGTCCCGCCTTCTCGCGCCGCCGTCCACACCACGACGCGCGATCGACGTCGCGACCTCGCATCGCTTCTCGGATAGGATCAGCGCGCGCGCCGCTCGATCGTCGAGCGCGCTTCCTCCTCCGCGTCGTCGTCGCGAGGACGGACCGGGGTCGCGCGAACGAACGAACGAACGAACGAACGATCGAACGATCGGATCGCGACGAGCGGTAGCGGCAACGAACCGACGCTACTGGGGCGGTAAAGCTCGACCGCCGCGATCATGTGGCGCGCGCGTCCGAGCGGCGGCGGAGGCGCGGGCACCGCCGCCGGCGCCGGCGGCCGCCCGCAGTGCCAGCGATGCCTCAAGTTCGGCAAGTGGACGTTCGAGTGCTGCAAGGACGCGTCGTCGCGGGTGTACGTCTCTCGGCCGTCGCGGACGGCGCAGCTCAAGAATCCAAAGGTTCGGCAGCGATTCGCGGACGCCGCGGATCAGCCGCCGGACCTACGGAAAGAGGAGAAGGAGCGAAGAGCGGCGATCATCGGGAAGGTGAAGGGGAGCAAGAAGCGGCGAAAGGGCGGGAGCGACTCGAGCTCGAGCTCGAGCTCGAGCTCGTCCTCTTCGAGTTCGTCCTCGAGTTCTTCGAGCTCTTCGAGCGGATCGGATTCCTCGTCGTCTTCGAGCTCGTCGTCTTCGTCTAGTTCTTCTTCTTCTAGTTCTTCTTCGTCGTCTTCGTCGGATAAGAATAAAAAGAAGAAGAAGAAGAAGGCGTCGAAGGCGAAGGCGGAGGCGAAGGAGGGAAAGACGACGGGCGACGGCGACGACGCGGCGGCCGCCGCCGCCGCGGCGGCGGCGCCGCCGCCGACCGACGGCGCCGGCCCCGCGTTCATCCACATGCGTTCGTTCCAGGGCGCGCGACCTGGGTACGTGTTCAAGAGTGGAGATCACGGACCAGGGTACTACCGCGACGTGAACGCGAACGCGAACGCGGCGAGCGGACGCGACGAGGGCGGCGGGAAACGCGGGCGGAGCGGCGAAGGCGGCGACGGCGGCGGGAAGAAGAAAAAGAAAAAGAAGGCGTCGTCGTCGTCGTCGTCTTCTTCCTCTTCCTCTTCCTCTTCTTCTTCTTCCGGGTCGGGGTCGGGGTCGGGGTCGTAGGGTCGGCGTTGGCGTCGGGGTCGGGATCGCAAGACGTAGGTCCGTAGTTGTGAGAGCACCGTAGGCATGTATCATAACCGAAGGCGGCTCGTCGCGTCGTTCGCGTGCGCTTCTGACGGACTGAAATGAATTTTTCGAAACACGCGCGTCCGTCATCCCACCACGCATCCAGTTGGTCAGTCCGACGCCGCGCGATGGAGGGCACGAGCAAGGACCTCGCGCGCGCGAAGTTCAAGCAGCACCGCGGCGGGCGCGGCCGCGGCCGCGGCCGCGGACCCGGGCGCGGAAGAGGCGGCGCGGCGAGGGACGCGGCGGAGGAGGAGGAGGAGGAGGAGGACGACGACGACGACAATGACGACGTCGCCGGACCGCGACCGCGTCGGACGGAGGACTGGACGTCCTCCGACGACGACGCGCGCGGCGACGGCGCGACGCCGAGGCTCAAGTCCGCGGGCTTGGATCTCGAGGCGCTCTTCGCGGAGTGCGACCGCGCGGCGCTGCCGCGGCAGCACTTCAGCGCGTACCTGGACCCGCGATGGGGCGTCGACGACCTGCGCGAGCTCGAGCGCGCGATGGCGTCGGGGGGCGGCGGCGCCGGGTCGGGGGGGATGGACGGCGCGGCGATAGACGCGGACGCGCTCGCGAGGCAGCTCGCGGTGCTGCCGCTCGCGGAGCTGCTCGGGCTGCCCGAGGATTACCACGGCGAGCGCGTCGAGGACGAGGAGGAGGACGAGGACGAGGACGAGGACGTGATCGTTCCGAGGGGAGTCGAAGAAAGCGCGGCGACGACCGACGTCGCCGCGGTCGCGTCCTTCGCGCCGCCGCCGGCCGCCGCCGCCGACGACGACGACGACGACGACGACGACATTGACGCGCTCCTCGCTGGAGACGACGTCGGCGGAGGAGGAGGAGGGGGAGGAGGAGGAGGTGGAAGTGGCGTCGTCGCGGAGGGCGACGACGAACTCGACGAGTTGCTGGGGATACCTTCGTCGAAGCCGCCGCCGCCGCCGCCGCAGCGCTCGGACGACGAGTTCTTAGACGAGCTCTTCGACGACTTAAAGTAGCGCGCGTAGCGTACAGTAGGAAATAATGTTAACGACACGGTAGACGTGACGTGTAAAACGAGTGGTGTTGGTGGTGTTACAAACACAAACGGAGCGACGACGGGACGACGGCGTCCTCACCGTCGCTGATGAGGTTCCTCGCCGGTCCCGTCCCCCGCCTTCCGCCGCCTGTTCGCCGGCTGCGCGGTCAACCCCGCGAGCGATAACCCCCCGGGCGGCGCCGCGCCGTTCGCGAACCCGCCCTGCGCGTCGATGTGCGCGGGCGGCCACCCCCCGGGAGGTATCGGCGCGCCCATCGCCGCGGCTGCGGCGAACTGCTGCTGCATCGCCGCCGCCGCCATCTGCTGAGGGTCGTTCCATACAAAGCGATGTCGGGGTGGAGTTGAAAGGCGTCAATTGGCGTTCAAAGGCGTCGATGTCGGGGATTGAAAGCGAGGGGTGGGCGGAGAGAGAGGACGGCAAAGGTCCTTAAGGATCGGCGTTCACCACGCCGACGCGGTCGTATGGGGACCGGTGTATAGAACGCGCCTGCTGCTGTTGGAATTGATGAAACGCCATCGGGTGCATCGGCGGCGGGTTCGGGTTGAACCCGGGGAAGTCGCCGGGGGGACCCATGGGCTGCTGCGCCATCCCGAACGCGCCGGCGGCAGGGTGTTGTCGGCCGGTCATCCCGGACGACGTCCACTTCGGCGCGCTCGCGCTGTAGTGATGCGTCCGCGTCGCGCCTCCGGGACCCCCCCCGCCGCCGCCGCCGCCCGCGTGTGCCGC
>Ga0181554_1001148_pt1 | contig 25512 bp, 21 predicted proteins | sample 011ome_16_FD_145602 | JGI IMG/M metagenome (GOLD analysis project Ga0181554, IMG submission 145602) | Coastal salt marsh microbial communities from the Groves Creek Marsh, Skidaway Island, Georgia - 011503CT metaG (spades assembly) | ecosystem: Environmental > Aquatic > Marine > Intertidal zone... | reverse complement strand
AGAGGGCGTTTTTACAGGTCTGCCGGCGCCTGAGGGCTCCGGCAAGGGGCAGGAGGCCGGATCAGCCGCCCTTGCGCGAACGCTTGCCCGGGTTCTTCTTGCTGCGGGTGGCAACGCCGCGCTCCAGGCTCACGCGCTGGCCGCGGCCCTGGGTGCGCAGCGAAAAGCCGGGCAGGGGGGTGGGTTGGGGGGTGCGCTTGCGGTCTGCTTCGGTGACGATCTTGTTGCCCATGGTGGTCTCTGCGTTAGGTGGAAGAAACCTATATTAGGCCATACCTGCGGTCCGTCTTGCCGACGCGGTACATACGGGTCCGTCTGCGCGACGGGCCACCCGCTGCGCCTGACCGCGGGTAGCCTTCATATCCCGCCTGCATCCGTCGACAACGCATCGGTGCCATGACGGGGCAGCGCCAGTCCCTGGGTGGTGTCCTCCACGGCCACGGTACGTATCACGGGCGGGTCCCCCCGAACGCTGCCGAACATGGTGGCAAAGGCGACATCGGCCGCATCCCGGCCAGTGCCAAAGCGCAGCAGCCCCATGGGGATGGCTGTCCCGGAGGGGTCGAAGAGGTACCAGCGATGGCCGAGGTACACCTCCACATAGGCATGGAAGTCGGGCGGGCCCAGGGCGGGGTCGGCGCCATAGTCGGTCCCGGTCGTGAACCGTGCCGGAATGTTCAGCGCCCTGCACAGCGCAATCATCAGGTGGGCAAAGTCGCGGCACACGCCTACCCGCTCTACCAGCGTGTCCACGGCCGAGGTGTTGGTGTTGGAGGTGTTGGAGGCAAACAGCACATGGCTGCGCACCCAGTCGCAGATGGCCCGCACCCGCGCATGGCCCTGCGGCAAGCCGCCAAACTGATTGGATGCCAGCCTCAGCAGCCGGTCTGACTGGCAATAGCGGCTGGGGTAGATGTAGCCCAGGGCGCTGGATGGCAGCTGGCGCACCGGTACCTCGGTCACCAGGGAGGGGTCCGCGCGGTGGTGCCGGATGTCCACCATGGCGGTGTAGCCGATCTCCAGAACCCCCGTACGGGCGTGCAGGCGCAGCGTGCGGTTGCCAGTGGCCGGGTCGGTATGCAGATCGTGTGGCACTTCCTGGCTGATGCACAGTCGCTCACCGCGGACGATCTGGCACGGCGTGAGGGCAGGGTGGATGTTGAAGACGAAATCGGCACCGTACGGGTCTGCTATCTCATAGCGCAGGCGGATGTCCAGCTCCAGCCGCACGCGGCTGGTTGCCGCTGCGAGCGTGGGGAGCGGGCGGCCAGGGGGTGCGGCGTCTGCGCGCAGTGTGGTGGGGTAAGCGGAGGCAAGCATGGAGTTCCTTGGCGTGCGGTGGCTAAACACACCAGCGCACATGTCCGATGCCTGCTCTACCGCGTTCAACAAGGGTATGCCGCGCCCGCCGTGCCCCCTGTAGGCCGAGGGCTCGCGCTCAGGCCGGTGTGGACAGGCGCGCCAGCGTTTCGACCTTGCCCCTTGGGTCCATGCGAAGCACCAGGCCCTCGCCCGATGCCGGGTTGGCGCCCGCAAGGTCGGACAGCACGAACATATGGGTCACCCACACCTCAAACCGGCCAGGGCGCGAAGAGGCCGTGGTCAGCGCCTGGCGCAGGGCCTCCAGGTGTGCTGCACCCGTCACCTCGGTGTAGCCGCGCGGTGACCCCAGTGCGGCCCAGGGATCCGGCGGCTTTTTGAAGGCCAGCGTCGCCGTGTCCAGACAACGGCACCACGGGCTGGAGGCGATGCGCGCGGGCACCAGTGCCTGCCGGGCGAACCATTCCCCGATGCGGCGCGCCTGGCTGCGCCCCTGTTCGCTGAGGTTGCGCTGGGTGCTGCAATCGCCCAGGCGAAACCCGGGTGGATCGAAGGTGCCAGGCGCGAGTGCGTGGCGAAAGGCGATGACTGCGCCCCCTTGCCGCAGCAGGGCTGCAACGTCCGCCGCATCCGCGGCGTCGGTAGCTGCCAGCGCTGGGCCTGGCCATAGGGCAAGACCCGCGCCAGCCGTGGCTGCCCCCAGCAGGGCACGTCGCCCCAGGGTGCCGGGGGCTGCGTCAGACCGGGGCCCCGGTGGGGCCTGGCTGCTGTCAGACCAGGGGCTCGAAGGCATAGCCGTTGCCCGAAGCCGCCATGCGGCCGAAAGCCGGGAACGGGAAGTGGAACCCGCCCACAAGGGCCTTGCCGGCGGTCACGCGCTGGAACACCTCGCGTCGCACCTTGCGGGCGGCTTCCGCGTCCATGTCGAAGGTCACGGCCCAGTCGGGGTTGCGGGCGAACAGGGCAGGTACGTTGGTCAGGTCGGCCACGTACATGAACTTCTGGCCGGCCGATGTCAGTTCGAACAGCGTATGCCCCGGCGTGTGGCCGTAGGCGGCCACGGACTGGATGCCGGGCGCTACCTCGGTGCCCGCTGCAAACTGGACCAGGCTATCGGCACCCATGCCGCCAAACGTGCGCCGGACGTTTTCAAATGCGCCCTTCATCCCGGCCGGCGCGGCAGCCATGCGCGCATCGTCCATCCAGAAAGCGAACTCGGCCGCAGGAACCATGACTTTGGCCTTCGGGAACATCAGCTCGCCTGCCTTGTTGCGGATCCCGTTGATGTGATCGCCATGGAAGTGGCTGATGAGCACGGTGTCGATATCCGACGCCTGCAGGCCCGCTGCACGCAGGTTGTCCATCAGCTTGCCGGTGGTGGGGCCACCGAATTCGCCCAGGCCGGTGTCGATGAGCATCTTGCGGCCGCCGGTCACCACGACGAAGGGGGTGAATGGCACGTCGATGTAGTCGGTGGCCAGCCCTTGCGACGCCAGGAGGGCGCGCACTTCGGCAATGGGTGCGTTTTTGACGAATTCTTCTCCGAGAGGGCGCCGTGCAATACCGTCGACCACTGCAATCACCTCGGCGTCGCCTACCTTCGTGCGGCGGAAGCCGGGGCTGGGCAACGTGGGAGTGCCGAAATTCGGGGCGTTTTGCGCCCACACCGGCACGAAGGAGCCTGCAGCGTAGGCGGCGAGACCCAGGCCTGCGCCCAGGAAGTTACGGCGATGCATCATGAAAACTCTCCAGGATGAATAAAAACTGATGGGTTTTCACTGTATCTGACGGAGTTACATTTTCAGGGGCGGGTCGGCTAACCCGTGTACCGTGTGGGGCTTTGCCGCTGCCCGGATCAATCCACGCCGAACGTTTCGCGCAAGGCCGCGCAGAAGTTTGCGTTGCCGCTGATGCTCAGGCTGACGGTGTTGCGCGGCGGGCCCGGCGGCCCCAGGGCGGTAGTCAGCCGGTGCGTGTCGCCGTCAAAGACGATTTCCAGCGGCGCGCTGGTCTCCTGGCTGCCCCGCAGGTCGTACTGCCAGCTTCCGCCGTCTTCCAGCGGGTAGCAGCCGTCGGGAAACCGGGTATGGGCCCAGGCCAGCACACGGGCTACCTCGGCCTGCAGTGCGCCCAGCTGGGCCGGCTGGGCACTGGCCATGGCGTCAAAAGTGCCTGTGCCGTCGGCATCTTCGCTGTAGTCAAAATCCAGGTAGTCGAGTGTCATGCTGCCATTGTGGCGGCGCAGCGGCCTCGGGTGGCTTTGTGTGCCGGGCATTTCCCGGTGCGGCCAAAGCACTGCCGCCGCCCCCATGCGGGGGCGCATTGCTGCAGGCCGCCCCGTCCGGCGGGCTCCTAGAATCGCCCACGCACTGCCTGCCGGGGGCGTGGACAAACCGACAAGGGGACAGCATGGTGGACAACGCAGTGGCACTGCAGGTGCAGGGCCTCGGATTTTCGTACCCTGGGTGCGAGGTGTTTGACGGCTTCGGCATGCAATTGCCCGCCGGGCTGGCCCTGGTGACGGGCGGTGAAAGCCGGGGCAAGTCGACCCTGCTGCGGCTGCTGGCGGGCGATCTGGCTGCGCAGCGCGGCAGCGTGGTGTTGCATGGGGTGGACCAGCAGCGGCAGCCGGCGGCGTATGCGCAGCAGGTGTTCAGGGCAGACCCTCGCACCACCGAACTGGACGCGCTGACGGCGCGTGGCTGGTGGCAGGGCTTGCCCCAGCAGTACCCGGGCTGGGACGCCGCGGCGCTGCAGGCACATGTGCAGGGGTTCAGCCTGCAGGACCACCTGGACAAACCGCTTTACGCGCTGTCCACAGGCAGCAAGCGCAAGGTGCTGATGGCGGCGGCGCTGGCCTCGGGCGCCGCGCTCACGCTGATCGATGAGCCCGTCAGCGGGCTGGACAAGCCTTCGGTTGCGTATCTGGCGCAGGCGCTTTCGGCTGCCGCCATGGCGCCGGGGCGGGTGGTGCTGGTGGCGCATTACGAGCCCCTTTCCGGCGCGCTGTGGGGCACGGTGGTGGACCTGGGCGACTGAGCTGCCACGGCGGGGCTGGCCCGCGGGCTCCCATGCCCTGCGCACCCGGGCGTTGCTACATGGCCTTGAAGAGGTGGGCGTACAGGCGGCTGACAGCGAGTTTTTCGGGCCGCCCTGCCAGTTCCAGGTGCAGCTTGCCGGCCTCGTCGCGCGTCACGGTCGTGATGCTGCCCGCCCGCACCAGCAGGCTGCGGTGCACCTGCCAGAACACGGCAGGGTCGAGCTGGGCCATGAGTTCCTTGAGCGGGGTGCGGATGAGGTATTCGCGCTCGGCGGTGAGCACCCGCACATACTTGTCGGCTGCCTCGAAATACAACACGTCTGCCACCGGCACCATGTGGATGTGGCTGCCGTTGCTGGCCTGGATGAGCGTCAGGGGAGGCGTGCCGGCGGGGGCGGCGGGCACCTGCGCCAGGGCGCTGGGCCGGGCCTGGGCTTCGAGCAGGTGGCGCAGCTGGTTGACAGTTGCTTCAATATTGATAGCTGAATATGACCGGCCGACAAGCACCTTTTGCAGTTTTTGCACAGTTTTCTGCAAGCGGGGCGTCTGGATGGGCTTGAGCAGGTAGTCCACGGCCTGCGCGTCGAAGGCCTGCACGGCATATTGGTCGTAGGCCGTGACGAACACCAGTGCGGGAAACGCGCGCCCGGCCGGCCAGGCATCGGCCAGCTCGACGGCTGCATCCAGACCACTCATGCCCGGCATCCGGATGTCGAAGAACAGCACATCGGGCAGCAGCGCCAGTGCCTGGCGAACGGCCGACAGCCCATCGCCCACGGTGGCCACCACGCTCAGGCCGGGCCATGTGCGGGCCAGTTCCTGCTGTAGCTGGGCGGCCAACAGGGGCTCGTCTTCGGCAATCAGGGCACGCGCGGCGGTCTCGCTCACTGCAAATCTCCGGATTTCAAGGGAAAAGTGACCAAGGTGCTAGTGCCGCCTGAATAGTTTGCTATCAATTTGATATTTCCTTCGTCGCCGTACAAGGTGGCCAGGCGTTCGCGCACCTGGGCCAGCCCAAAGCTCTGGCCCGGCCCGGCCGCAGGCAGCCCGGGCGGCAGCCCCAGGCCCACGCCCGTGTCCGCCACCTCGATCTGCAGTGGCCCCGGCGTGCCCAGCGGGCTGCCCTCCAGAACCTGTGCCCGCACCAGAATGTGCCCGCCCTCCACCTTGGGCTCCAGGCCATGGCGGATGGCGTTCTCCACCAGCGGCTGCAGCAGCAGTGGCGGCACGGGCACCTCGCGCAGGGCTTCGGGGAGATCCAGTGTGTAAGACAGGCGGGGGCCCATGCGGACCGCCATCAGCTCCAGGTAGTCCTGCAGGCGGTCGAACTCGCGCTCCAGCGGGTGCTGGATGCTGCGCGACGCGCTGAGCGTGGCGCGCAGGTAGGCAATCATCCTGTCCAGCATGTCTTGCGCCCGGGTGGGGTCGGTGCCGATCAGCACGCGCAGGTTTGCCAGGGTGTTGAACAGCATGTGCGGCTCCAGCTGCGTTTCCAGCAGCTTCAGGCGCGCCTCGTTGGCATGGGTGCGGGCCTCGGCCATCTTGCGTTCCAGGTACGCCGACTTGTTGATGGCATAGAAATAGTAGGTGCCAACCAGCCCTGCGATGAGCGTGATCAGCAGCGAACTGCGCTGGTCGCCCGCAGAGGTCGTGCCTCCGGCCGGGTAGAAGTGAAAGTAGTGCACGCAGAGCTTGTCGGCCAGCCAGGTACCGGCCACGTAGCCCACAGCGATACCGGTGGCGGCCAGTGCGGGCCCCTGCCAGCCCTGCGGCCATCCGGTATCGGCGGCGGAGGGCACCAGCTCGCGGCCCAGGTCAATGACCACCCAGGTCAGGACCCCGATCAGGATCGAATACACCACGGGCGGCCCGTAGGGCCTGTCGGGCATGAAGGCGTACTGGAGGGTGGCCACCGCCAGCGTGAACGCCAGCACCTGCAGAAAGTGCCGCAGCTTGCTGATCCAGCTGAAGGCGCGTGGCCCCGTCATGGCTGTTTCTGGCGACGCTGCAGGGCTTCGCGCTCCCGCTGCACCATGCGTTCGCGCAGGCCGCTGCCGCTGCCCAGCAGAAACACCGACACCCCATGCAGCACCAGCCCCAGCCCCCACCCCAGCAGCGGATACACCGACCAGGGCCGGTTGCCGAACGCATAGCGTGACATCGCAAAAATCACGGCATTCACCAGCACGAAAGCCAGTGCATGCATGTACCAGCCCAGCTTGGCATTGGCGCGCCTGCGGGCCAGTTGTTCGATGTCTTCGGGGTTCATGAAAGAGAGGGCAGGAAGGGTGGGGCTGATTCTAGGTGCGGGGGGCAGGCAGGGTGCGGCGGGCTGGGGCCGATCCGGCCGCGCGAGAGGTCACCGCAAGGGCTGAAGGTGCTGCAGGAAAAAACGCACGACGCGGGCGTCCACCTCGGGCAGCACCGCTCGGTCAAAGCCCGGTGGGTCGCCCAGCAGCGCGATCTGCAGGTCCTCCAGCAGATGCAGGGGCGGCATGGGCGACAGCATGGCGCCGTGGCTCGCGCCCGCCAGGTGTGCCACATGGGTGCAGCGGCTCTGGCAGGCATCCAGCACGGCGCTGCTGTGAAAGCGAGGTACCTGGTTCACATCGAGGCCTGCGGTGACGAGCCCCAGCGGGATGCGCGGGTGGGTCAGCGTGGCCATGTCGAAGTCGGCCGCAAACGGCACGCTGGCCACGGCTGCCTGTACGCGTGGGTCGTCGTGGGTGTAGCCAGTGTCATCGCCAAAGCGCAGGCGGATCACGGCCAGGGCCACCCATTGCTTCAAACCGTCCAGCAGGTTGCCGCGCAGGCGGGTGGTGAAACCCACGCACGACGAAAAGTCGTCTGCAATATGGGCCTCGCAGTGCTGGCGAAAGCGTGCGGGCGACCATGTGCCGCCCGCAAAGGTCAACGCGGTGTGGCCGCCGGCGGAACCACCGAACACCCCCACGCGGTCCAGGTCGAGCAGTGGCGCCAGGCGCGTGTCCGCGGCAATCGCGTCGATGGCGCGTGAGACTTCTGCGGGCCGGCGTTTCCAGCTTTCGGGGCCGGGTGCGGACGGATCTCGGCTGCTGTCGCCCGCGTGTTCCGGCATGGCCACCACGAACCCGGCTTGCACCAGTGCCCGCGCCAGGTCGGTGTGCACCCACGGATTGCCACCAGAACCGTGCGACATGACTACCAGCCGGCCGTTGCCCGCCCGTGGCTCCCCGCCGGGTGCAAGGGCCAGCGTAAAGGGGCCGCGGCGGGTCGGTTCATCGGCGGCCGCCGTGGGGTGGAACACGGTAACGGGCCGATCACCCGCCAGGCCCGCAAGTTCAGTCACCGCCATGCCCGCGCGGGCGGTGCCGACCAGCGTGGCGGACAAGGCCAGCAAGAGGCCCGCAATGGCGCGGACGCACGGGGTTGGCAGCGTAGTCATCAGCTGCCCCGCCCGCTGCGCGCAATGCGGTCGCGCTCGGCCTGCACCATGCGCTCATGCAGGTCTGTACCGCCTGCCAGCACGAAAACCATCGCGCCATGCATCGCCAGCCCCAGACCCCACCCGAGCGCAGGGAAGATCGCCCAGTGGCGCCCGCTGGCTGCGGAGATGGCCACCAGTACAAGGTTGACCAGCACGTACACCGAGGCATGGGTGTACCAGCCCAGCTTGGCATGGGCGCGCCGGCGCGCCAGGCGCTCCAGGGGGTTTGAGGTGGGGTCGGTAGAAAGGGGGGGCATGGTGCGATCCATTTCGGTATCCAGGGTGCAAGCGGGTTGTTGCAGAGAAGGTTGCCGCGCCCGGAGGCCGGGCATTGCATTCAGGCGGTCACGCCGCTGGACGGCAGCGCGGCCAAGCGCCAGACCATGCGCAGCAGCCGGGCCGAGCGGGCGGCAAACAGGCCGTTGAACACGCCATAGAGCGTTGCAATCTGCAGCGCAAAAGTGGGGTCACGCGCCAGGGCTGGCTGCATGACCAGTTCCACGCCCACCAGGTACTTGGTCGTGAAAATGCCCAGGATCAGCGCCAGGGGCATGGTGCTGCCCGGCAGGTGAAAGCTGCGCGTGTCGGCCGCATACCGCGTGCCCGGCGACGCGTGGGGCTGCAGCCACAAGGCGAGCCCGGCGGTGACCAGCGCTGCCGCCAGCCATACCGCTGCGGCGCGGGCGCCTTCGCCAGCGGGGCCGAATGCCGAGATCACCCCGTAGGCAGACAGGATGGCCATGGCCACCGGCGTGGTCAGCACGCGCAGCAGGCCGGCGCTGCGCGCAAACATCTGGCTTGCGCCCAGCCCGAGCAGGCCGGCCAGCAGCCCCCAGACCCAGTAGGGCGTCTGTTGCGCGATCTGGACCATGGCGCCCGGCTGGCGTATGAGAAGTTCAATCAGCATGGAAGCAGCTCCGTTCATCGTTCTTTGACGGCGTGGGTGACAGGCGGCGTGCCGGTCAGAGGAGGCCGAGCCCGGACCACAGTGCATTGCCCAGGAACCGGCCGGGCAGCAGCGTGAAGCCGCCTGCCACCACGCAGGCGCCGAAGTAGATGTTCTGCATCGTTTTCCGGTGGCCCGCGATGTTGCGGCGGGCCAGATACACGAACGACATCACCAGCATTCCCAGCGTGACGGGGATCAGCAGGTGGATGATTCCGAAGCTGCCCCAGCGGGGCCCCACGCTGCCGCTGATGAAGAGGGCCGACACGGCGGTGGCAACCATGGTGGTCACCCAGGCATAACCGGCGGCGCGGTGCAGGCGGGGGCGCTGCTGCGCGCCCTTACGCGCCCACAGGGCCACTGGGCCCAGGGCCACAGCCGCCAGCGCGGCGGCAAGGTGGATGGCGATGGCGGGTGTGATCTGCATGGCGGGGCTCCTGTCGTTCGATGGAGCGGACTGTGCCCGCCTCTAAATGCCGCCGCCACCATCGTGCGACGAAATGCGGGACGGGCGGCGCGAAATGCCATCGCCCGGCGCGAACGGCGGGGCCGCCACCGGTGTACTGCCCCCGGTGCAGACCAGCTTGGGGTGCGGCACCGCGCTGCCCTCAATGCCTGTTGGCACGGGTTCTTTGAACAGGCTCTTAACCCCGAGGTTTACTTTTCTTCGCACAGCGTTCAAGACGGCGCCCCTGTTCACCCTCTACGATTCGGCCGGTGCCGCGTTGCCGCGGTGCCGCGGTGCCGCAGCCCGTGGCCCGCCGGCCCCGACCCGTACCGAGTTCCCCAGAAATACCGCCATGAATCCGCAAGAAGCCCCCGCATCCGTGCCCGCATCCCCACCCCCGGCCCCCGGTGCAAAGCCCAGGCGTTCCCGCTGGGTGGGCACGCTGGTGGCGCTGGTGCTGGTGGCCATGGCCGGCGGCGGGGCGTGGTATCTGGTGCAGCGGGCCAGCGGCGGCGCCAGCGATGCACCGGCCCGGCCCGGCGGCGGCCGACCCATGGTGACGGTGGGCGATGCCGTGGCGCGCCGCGCCGAGCTGCCGGTCATCATCGATGCACTGGGTACCGTGATTCCGGCCACCTCGGTCACGGTGCGCCCGCAGGTGTCGGGCCTGCTGACCGAGGTGCTATTCACCGAAGGCCAGATGGTCAAGAAGGGGCAGCTTTTGGCGCAGATCGATCCGCGGCCTTTTGAGCAGGCGCTGCTGCAGGCCCAGGGCACCCGCCAGCGCGACGAAGCACAGCTGGAGAACGCACGGCTCACACTGGAACGCTACCGCACCCTGCTGGCGCAGGACTCCATTGCGCGGCAGGACGTCGACACCCAGGCCGCCCTGGTGCGCCAGCTGGAGGGCACGGTGATGACCGACCGCGCACAGGAAGGCACCGCCCGGCTGAACCTCGGCTACACCCGCATCGTGGCGCCTGCGTCGGGCCGCATCGGCCTGCGCAGCGTGGACGCGGGTAACTACGTCACCTCGGGCGACGCCACGGGCCTGGCCACCATCACGCAAGTCAACCCGATTGATGTGCAGTTCTCGGTGCCGCAGGACCGCGTGGGCGACATCCGCGCCGCCCAGGCGGCATCGCCAGCCCTGGTGGTCACGGCGCTGGACCGCACCCGCAAGACCGAGCTGGACAAGGGCCGCTTTTCCACGCTGGACAACCAGGTCGACACCACCACCGGCACCGTGAAGGCCAAGGCCCGCTTCGACAATGCCCAGGGCACGCTGTTTCCCAACCAGTTCGTCAACGTGCAGCTGCTGCTGCGCACCGTGTCGGCCGTGGTGGTGCCCGTGACGGCCGTGCGCACGGGCGCCAACGGCGACTATGTGTACGTGATCAACGAAGACCGCAAGGTGTCCCTGCGCAAGGTGGTGCGCGGGCAGGCCACGGTGGGGCAGATGGCCATCACCGAGGGCCTGAAGGAAGGCGAGCGCGTGGTAACCGAGGGCGGCGACCGTTTGCAGGACGGCATGGCCGTGCAGCTTCCGGGTGCACCCGGAGCGCGCGGCCCCCGCGGTGGCGCGAGCGGCCCGCGCGGTGCGGCCAGCGGCCCCCAGGGCGCGGCTTCGGCCCCGCAGGCTGGGGCCGAAGGCGAAGCCGGCCAGCGGCGCCAGCGCCCGGTGCAGGCGCCTTGATCTCGGGCTGCCAAGCATGAGTCCTTCGCGTCCGTTCATTGAAAGGCCGGTGGCCACGGCCCTTCTGATGCTGGCCATCGTGCTGGCAGGCCTGCTGGGGTTCCGGTTTCTGCCCCTGTCGGCCTTGCCTGAGGTGGACTACCCCACCATCCAGGTGCAGACCCTGTACCCCGGCGCCAGCCCCGAGGTGATGAGCCGCACAGTGAGTGCGCCGCTCGAGCGCCAGTTCGGCCAGATGTCCGGGCTGGAACGCATGGCCTCTTCCAGCGCTGCCGGTGTCTCCATCATCACCCTGCAGTTCGGCCTGGGTGTGGCGCTGGACATTGCGGAGCAGGAAGTCCAGGCCGCCATCAATGCGGGCAACGCCTTGTTGCCAGCAGATCTTCCTGCGCCCCCCGTCTATGCCAAGGTCAACCCTGCCGATGCGCCGGTCCTCACGCTTGCCATCAGTTCCGAGACGCTGCCGCTGACCGAAGTGCAGAACCTCGTGAACACCCGGCTGGCGCAGAAGATCAGCCAGGTGAGCGGCGTGGGGCTGGTCACGCTGGCGGGCGGCAACCGGCCAGCGGTGCGTATCCAGGCAGACACCAAGGCGCTTGCTTCGTATGGCATCGGCCTGGACACCCTGCGCACGGCCATTACGTCGGCCAATGCCAACAGCGCCAAGGGCAGCTTTGACGGGCCCCAGCGCTCCTACACCATCAATGCCAACGACCAGCTGGTGACGGTGGACGACTACCGCAACCTGATCGTGGCGTGGCGCAACGGTGCACCGGTGCGCATGGCCGAGGTGGCGCGGGTGGTGGATGCTCCCGAGAACAACCGGGTGGGCGCCTGGGCGGGGGTCAATGCCCCCACGCATCCCGAGCAAGCGGGCAATCCCTCAGGCAGCCTGGAGGTCACACTGACCCCGTCCATCATCCTGAACGTGCAACGCCAGCCCGGCGCCAACGTGATCGCCACGGTGGACAGCATCAAAAAGCAATTGCCTGAACTCAAGGCTGGCCTGCCCACGGCGCTGAAGGTCGAAGTCCTCGCGGACCGGACCACCGGCATCCGGGCCTCGGTGCTTCATGTGGAGATGGAACTGGCCCTGGCCGTGCTGATGGTGGTGCTGGTCATCTTTTTCTTCCTGCACAGCGTACGCGCTACGGTGATCGCCAGTCTGGCGGTGCCGATATCGCTCATCGGCACCTGCGGGGTGATGTATTTGCTGGGCTACAGCCTCAACAACCTGAGCCTGATGGCGCTGACCATTGCCACCGGCTTCGTGGTGGACGATGCCATCGTGATGATCGAGAACATCGCCCGCTACATCGAAAAGGGCGAGCCACCGTTTCGTGCTGCGCTCAAGGGCGCCACGCAGATCGGCTTCACCATCATTTCGCTCACGGTGTCTCTGATTGCGGTGCTGATCCCGCTGCTGTTCATGGGCGACGTGGTGGGGCGGCTGTTCCGCGAATTCGCCGTGACGCTGGCCATCACCATCCTGATTTCGGCCGTGGTGTCGCTCACGCTGGTACCCATGATGGCGGCGCGCTGGCTGCGGGCCGGGCCCGAGGGCGGGCCGGGTGGCATGGCCGGGCGCATCAACCGCTGCTTCGAGCGTGTGATCGGCGGTTATGACCGCTGGCTGCGCTGGGTGCTGCGCCACCAGGGCGCCACGCTGCTGGTGGCCGTGCTCACCCTGGTGCTGACGGCGCTGCTGTATGTGGTCATCCCGAAGGGGCTGTTTCCCACGCAGGACACCGGCCAGTTGCAGGCGCGGCTGGAAGCGTCACAGGACGTGTCCTACGCCCGCATGGCCGAGCTGCAGCAGTCGGCTTCACGCGCCATCCTGCAGGACCCGGATGTGCAGTCGCTCAGTTCCTTCGTGGGGGTGGATGCGGCCAACAACACCATGCTCAACACGGGGCGGATGCTGATCAACCTTCGGCCGCAGCGTGACAGCCAGGAAGACATCATGCAGCGCCTGCGCGAGCGCGTGCGGGCGGTGGCAGGTGTCACGCTCTATCTGCAGCCCACCCAGGATCTCACCATCGACGCCGAGACCGGTCCCACCGAATACCGGGCTTCCATCGGCGGCGTCGATCCGGCCCTGGTGGACAGCTGGACCCGCAAGCTGGTCGAGCGGCTCAAGGAGGACCCACGCGTGCGCAACGCCACCACGGACGCTGGCGCCCAGGGGCTGTCGGCCTTTGTGGACATCGACCGCAACACGGCCTCGCGCCTGTCCATCACCGCCAGTGCGGTGGACGACACGCTCTACAGCGCCTTTGGCCAGCGCATCGTCTCGACCATCTTCACCGAAACCAATCAGTACCGCGTCATTCTGGAAGCGCAGCCGGAAGGGCTGGCCAGCCCCGGGGAACTGGGAACGCTGCAGTTGCGCAGCGGCTCGGGCAAGGCTACGCCCTTGTCGGCGGTGGCCACCATCCGCGAGCAGCTGGCGCCGCTGCAGGTCACCCGCGTGGCACAGTACCCGGCGGCCACCCTGGGGTTTGACAAGGCACCCGGCGTATCGCTGGGCAGCGCGGTGCAGGCGGTGCGTGACGCGGCCCGCGAGATCGGGATGCCCCAAGGGCTGTCGATGGAATTCCTGGGCGCTGCGGGCGCGTACGAAAAATCGCTGTCCAGCCAGCTCTGGCTCATCCTGGCCGCCATGGTGTGCGTGTACATCGTGCTCGGGGTGCTGTACGAGAGCTACATCCACCCCGTCACCATCCTCTCGACCCTGCCCTCGGCCGGGGTCGGGGCGCTGCTGGCGCTGATGGTGACCGGCAACGACCTGGGCGTGATCGGCATCATCGGCATCATCTTGCTGATAGGTATCGTCAAGAAGAACGCGATCATGATGATCGACTTCGCCATTGATGCAGAGCGCCACCAGGGGATGGCGCCTGAGCAGGCCATCCACCAGGCCGCGCTGCTGCGCTTTCGCCCCATCCTGATGACCACGCTGGCGGCCCTGTTTGCCGCACTGCCGCTGATGCTGGGCTGGGGCGAGGGTGCCGAGCTGCGGCGCCCGCTGGGCCTGGCCATCTTTGGCGGGCTCATCCTGAGCCAGATGCTCACGCTCTTCACCACGCCGGTGATCTACCTGGCGTTTGACCGGCTGGGTCGGCGCTGGACGGGGCGCGGAACCGCAGCCGCGCCCGCCGCACCCGGGGAGGGCACGTGAACCTCTCGCGTCCGTTTGTCGAAAGGCCGGTGGCCACGGTGCTGCTGACCATCGGCGTGGCACTGGCGGGTATTGCGGCCTTCTTCGCACTGCCTGTCTCGCCGCTGCCGCAGGTGGACTATCCGGCCATCACGGTCTCGGCCACGCTGCCCGGGGCCAGTCCGGACACCATGGCCTCCAGCGTGGCTACGCCGCTGGAGCGCCGGCTGGGTGTGATTCCGGGCGTCAATGAGATGACCTCTACCAGTTCCAACGGCACGGCAAGGGTGAGCCTGCAGTTCGAGCTGAGCCGCGACATCAATGCTGCTGCGCGCGAGGTCCAGGCCGCCATCAATGGCGCGCGGGTTGACCTGCCGGCCACGCTGCGCAGCAACCCCACGTACCGCAAGCGCAATTCGGCCGCGTCGCCGGTCATCATCCTGGCGCTCACGTCTGCCACGCGCACTCCCGGCGAGATCTACGACGCCGTCTCCAATGTGGTGAGCCAGCGGCTGTCGCAGGTGGAGGGCGTGGGAGATGTGGAGATAGGCGGTGGTTCGCTGCCCGCCGTACGGGTAGAGCTTTTGCCATTTGCGCTGAACCGTTACGGCATCAGTTCCGAAGATGTGCGTGCCGCCATCCAGGCCTCCAACGCCAACCGACCCAAGGGCGCCGTCGAGAGCGATGGCAGGCGGCTGCAGATCTACACCCCGGCGCCCGCGCGCAAGGCGGCTGAGTATGAGTCGCTGGTGATCGCGTGGCGCAACAACGCAGCCGTGCGGCTGGGCGACGTGGCTCGCGTGGTCGACGGGGTCGAGAACCGGCGCACGGTGGGGCTGTTCAATGGCGATCCGGCCATCATCGTGCTGGTCACGCGCCAGCCCGACGCGAACATCATCGAAACGGTGGATTCCGTGCGCGCGCTGCTGCCCGATCTGCAGGCGCAGTTGCCGCAGGACATCAAGATTGCCGTCGCGTCAGACCGGACAAACTCCATCCGTTCGTCCCTGCACGAGGTGGAGTTCACGCTCATGCTGTCCATCGTTCTGGTGGTGCTCGTGGTGGGCGTCTTCCTGCGCAAGGCCCGTGCCACCGTGATCCCGGCCGTCGCCACGGTGGTCTCGCTGCTCGGCACCTTCGGGGTGATGTACTTTCTGGGCTTCAGTCTCAACAACCTGAGCCTGATGGCGCTGACGGTGGCCACCGGCTTTGTGGTCGACGACGCCATCGTGGTGCTGGAAAACACCGCGCGGCACATCGAGGCCGGCATGGACCGGGTGCAGGCAGCGCTGCTGGGCGCGCGCGAGGTGGGCTTTACCGTGCTCTCCATCAGCCTGTCGCTGGTGGCGGTGTTCATCCCGCTGCTGTTCATGGACGGGCAGGTGGGGCGCCTGTTCCGTGAGTTTGCTGTCACGCTGTCGGCTGCCGTGATGATTTCTCTGGTCATCTCGCTCACGACGACGCCCATGATGTGTGCGCTGCTTTTGCGCCCCCATGACCCGGCCCGTGACAAGCCTCCCGGGCGCGTGGCGCGCTGGGTGGAGCGGGGCTACCAGGCCGTGCTGCGTGGCTATGGCCGCAGCCTGGACTGGGCCCTTGCCTGCAAGTGGATCGTGGTGGCGATACTGCTGGCCGTCATCGGCATGAACGTCTATCTATTCTCCAAAATTCCCAAGGGCTATTTCCCCGAGCAGGACAACGGCCAGCTCAACGCGGGGCTGCGGGCTGATCAGAGCATTTCGTCTGAGGCGCTGGCGCGCAAGCTGCGCCAGGCAGTGGACATCATCCGCAAGGACCCTGCGGTGGATACGGTGGTGGGCTTTTCGGGCGGCAGCCGCGCCGGCGGGGGGTTCATGTTTGTCAACCTCAAGCCGCTGAAGGACCGCACTGAAACCACCCCTGCGGTGATTGCGCGCCTGCGCCCGCAGCTCAACCAGATCACCGGGTTGCGCGTGTTCCTGAACCCGGTGCAGGATCTGCGCATGGGTGGACGTTCCAGCAATTCGACCTACCAGTACACCCTCAAGAGCGACAACCTGGCTGACCTCAAGATCTGGGCCACACGGCTGGCCGACCGACTGAAGACAGAGCCATTGCTGCAGGACATCGATACCGACCAGTCTGAGAACGGGGTGGAAGCCTATGTGGAGGTGGACCGCGCCAGCGCATCCCGGCTGGGCGTGAGTGCCCAGGCCATCGACAGTGCCCTCTACAACGCCTTCGGCCAGCGATCGGTGGCCACGATCTACAGCGAGCTCAACCAGTACGCGGTGATCATGGAGTGGGGCCCGCAATACACCCGTGGTCCGCCAGCGCTCAAGGATGTCTACGTGGCAGCCAACCCTACGGGCACAGTGGGCAGCGCCGCCAACCCCGGTCAGCGCGGTGCCTCTACGGGCAATGTGCTCAGCACGGCCCCGTCCACGATGGTGCCGCTGAGCGACCTCGCCCGGGTGGTGGAACGGGCATCGCCCACGTCCATCAGCCACCAGGATGGCGAACTGGCCACAACCATCTCTTTCAACATCGACCCCGGCACATCGCTCGCGCAGGCGCGCGCCGTGATCGAGCAGGCCGAGGCCGACATCGCCATGCCGATCAATGTGCGCGGCAGCTTTCAGGGCACGGCGCTGAGCGCGCAGGAGTCGCAAGGCCAGCAGACCTTCCTGATCATTGCCGCCATCGTGGTGATCTACATCGTGCTGGGCGTGCTGTATGAGAGCCTGATCCATCCCATCACCGTGCTGACGACGCTTCCATCGGCCGGCGTGGGCGCCGTGCTGGCGCTGATGCTGTTTGACATGCAGTTCACCATCATTGCCCTCATCGGGGTATTCCTGCTCATCGGCATCGTCAAGAAGAACGCCATCATGATCATCGACTTTGCGCTGGAGGCCGAGCGTGCCCGCGGGCTGACGGCGCTGGAGGCCGTGCGCGAGGCCTGCATGCTGCGTTTTCGCCCCATCCTGATGACCACGCTGGCGGCTGCCCTGGGCGCGCTGCCGCTGGCCATCGGCTTCGGCCAGGGCTCGGAGCTGCGCCAGCCGCTGGGCATTGCCATCATCGGCGGGCTGGTGGCCAGCCAGCTGCTCACGCTGCTGACCACCCCCGTGGTCTATGTGCTGCTGGACCGCCTGCGCACCCGCTCTGCGAATGAGCGGCACCTCAGTCGCGCGGCCGCGGATGACGACACAACCGCCAATGCATGACCCTACCGACTCCTGATCCGATGACTGCCTCACTGCACGCATACTCCCCGCCTCGCGCGGCCGCCCGCAGGGCCCTCGGTGCCGCTGTGCTGATGGCGCTGTCGGCCTGCTCGACAGTGCCGCCCTACCGTACGCCCACGGCGCCGGTGCCCGAAACTTTCAAGGAGGCGTCGGCCAACTGGGCACCGGCCACGCCGGCCGATGGCTTTGATCGCGGGCCGTGGTGGGAGGTATTTGGCGACCCGGTGCTCAACCGCCTGGCAGAGCAGGTCCAGCTGTCCAACCAGAACATTGCCGAATCGGTGGCCGCCTACCAGCAGGCCCAGGCGGCGCTACGCCAGGAGCGCACTGGTCTCTTCCCCGCAGTGCGCATGACCGGCTCCGGATCGCGGTCGGGCGGAGAGGGCGCTAGCCGCGACCGCACCAGCACGCAGGCCGCCCTCGCTGTGGACTGGGCCCCGGACCTCTGGGGCCGGCTTGCCGGCAGCATCAGCAGTGCACAGGCCAGCGCCCAGGCGAGTGAGGCCGATCTGGCGTCGGCCAGGCTTTCCGCCGCGGGCGCCTTGGTGTCAGCCTATTTCCAGTTGCGCGAGGCCGATGCCGAAATTGCCCTGTTGATCGCCACAGTGGAGGGCTACGAGCGCAACCTGCAGATTGCCCGCAACCGCTTCACCGCTGGCGTGGTGGCCGAGACGGATGTCCTGCAGGCGCGCACGCAGCTCGTCAACGCCCAGGCCGACCTCGCGTCCACGCGGCAGAGCCGTGCGCGGCTGGAGCATGCCCTGGCCGTACTCACGGGGCAGGCCCCGGCAGGCTTGGCGGTGGTGCCGGAACCTGTCTGGTCCGCCCCGGTGCCTTCGGTCCCGGCGGTTGTGCCATCGACCCTGCTGCAGCGCCGGCCTGACATCGCCGCAGCCGAGCGCGCCGTAGCGGCTGCCAACGCGCAGATTGGCGTGCAGCGGTCGGCCTACTTTCCCAGCATCAGCCTGGGTGCGTCCCTGGGCACGGGGGGCGGCAATCTTGCCGACCTGCTGCGTGCGTCTACCAGCGTGTGGTCTCTCGGTTTGTCGGTGGCGCAGACGGTCTTCGACGCTGGTGCCACGGAGGCCCGCGTGCAGGAAGCCGAGGCAGTGCGGGACGCGCGGGTGGCGCGGTATCGGCAAACCGTTCTCGAGGCGTTCCAGGGCGTGGAAGACCAATTGGTCGCCTTGCGTACCCTGCAGGCGCAGGAACCGTTGCGCCGAGAGGCCGTTGTAGCGGCTGACCGCACGGCCCAGCAGTTGCTCAACCGGTACCGTGCCGGGCAGGTGAGCTATTCCGAGGTGGTGGTAGCCCAGGCCTCGGCCCTGTCGGCACAGCGGGCACTGCTGCAGCTGCAGGTCAACCGGCAGCTCGCCACGGTGGCATTGGTCCAGGCGATGGGCGGGGGCTGGCAGTTACCCTGGCAGGGCGGACCGGCCCGTTGACAGCCGCCGACGGTTCCCGTCGGCGACCGGCGGCGGATAATCCCGCGGCTTGATTTCAAGGAGCTTGCGTGGACGTTGTTTTGCTGGTGAAGGCCGCCATCATGGGGGTCGTCGAGGGTCTGACCGAATTTCTGCCCGTTTCTTCCACGGGGCATCTGATCCTGGCGGGGGCGCTGCTGGGTTTTGACGATGCCAAGGCCAAGGTGTTTGATATTGCCATCCAGACCGGCGCCATCTTTGCCGTGATATTGGTGTACTGGCAAAAGATCCGCGAGACGCTGGTGGCGCTGCCCACCGACCGGCATGCCCGGCGCTTTGCGGTCAATGTGATCATCGGCTTTGTACCTGCCGTGCTGCTGGGCCTGCTGCTGGGCAAGGCCATCAAGGCCCATCTCTTCACGCCGGTGGTGGTGGCAAGCACCTTCATCATCGGCGGCTTCATCATCCTGTGGGCCGAGAGGCGTTCACCCGCCCATACGCGTGTGCACACCGTGGATGACATGACCCCCCTGGACGCTCTGAAAGTGGGGCTGGTGCAGTGCCTGGCAATGGTGCCGGGTACCAGCCGCAGTGGCGCCACCATCATTGGCGGGATGCTGCTGGGTCTCTCGCGCAAGGCTGCTACCGATTATTCGTTTTTCCTGGCAATGCCCACCCTGATCGGCGCGGGTGTCTACAGTCTGTACAAGGAACGGGCCTTGCTGTCGATGTCCGATGTGCCCCTGTTTGCGACGGGACTGGTGTTTTCGTTTTTGAGCGCGTGGCTGTGTGTGCGCTGGTTGCTGCGGTACATCAGCACCCACAGTTTTGTGCCTTTCGCCTACTACCGCATCGTTTTTGGCGTCATCGTGCTGCTCACGGCCTGGACGGGTTGGGTCCAGTGGTCAGATTGAGCGGCTGCCGTCAGCCCTCCTGCGCTGCCGTGAATGCAGGGTGCCCCCCGGTACTGTCGGTTTCACGATGGTGATAAGCTGTTTCTGACACCTTGTTACTTTCGAGTACCGGTAACCCCGTGATGTCTGGACGCAGCGCGAACGAGGCCGGTCTTTCCAAGAAATCCCCGCAGGGACATTCACCGTATGACGCATGACGAGCCGGAGTGGTCGCCTTCCCCGCCGGGTCCACGCAAGGTCACCTGGTCCAAGGAAGACCTGCTGGATCTGATCTCCCGCAGCGCGGGCGCCACCATGGCGGTGATCGACCGTGAGCTCGTCATGATCTACGCGAATGACGAGTACGCGCGCTGGTTTGGCAACGAACCGCGGGCCCTCGTTGGCAAGACCCTGACGGATTTGTATGGCGCACAGGACTGCGAGCGTTTCATGCCCTTTGTGCGAAGGGTGCTGGATGGGGAGCGCGTGCAGTACCAGCGCATGCTGCGCACGCCCTACGGGGTGGACGAATGGCGAACCATCTGCCTGACGCCCTGGCAAAACAGCGCGGGGGAAATCGAAGGGTTCCTCACCACGGCGCTCGATGTGCACGAATTGCAAGTGACCATGAACGCGTTGCGCGCCGCCAACCAGCGGCTTTCCTCTCACATGGAAAACAGCCCGCTGGCCGTGGTGGAAATGGACCACAACCTGCAATTGCTGCACTGCTCCCAGCGTGCCGTTCAGCTCATGGGCTTGACGCATCGGGGCAGCCTGGAAGGCCGGCCATTGACGGAACTGCTCGCCCTGGCTGCGGACGACAACAGCTTGCCCCAGGCGCTGCGGCGGCTGCAGTCGGGCCAGGAGGCGCAGAACCGTGCCGAAACCTGTTTTGTGCGTGAGGATGGCGTGGAGGTGCACTGCGAGTGGTTCAATTCAGCGCTGACCGACGCCCACGGGCAGGTGAGCTCGATCATGACCCTGGTCCAGGATGTTTCGGCCAAGATCCAGATTGCGCGCCAGCAGCACTATCTGGCCAACCATGATTCGCTCACCGGACTGCTCAACCGCGCGGCCTTCCAGAACCAGCTTGAGACATCCCTTGACCGCTTGCAGCACACACCTGGCTCCGTGGCCTTGCTGTTCATTGATCTGGACGGTTTCAAGAACATCAATGATTCGCAGGGGCACCGCACGGGCGACGAGGTCCTGCGCATCGTGGCCCGGCGGATTGCGCACACAGTGCGGCCCGGGGACACCATCGCCCGCCTGGGGGGCGACGAGTTCCTTGTCATGCTGGACCGCGAAGTCACGCGAGAAGTGACCGACAGCATCGGTCAGCGCATCATTGCGACGCTGCACCAGCCGATGGTCGTGGAGGGGCACGACCTGCACATTGGTGCAAGCATCGGCATTGCACTGAACCCGCCCTGGAGAGTCGATATCGCCGAGCTCATGAGCCGGGCGGACCATGCCATGTACGCAGCCAAGCGTGCAGGCAAGGGTCGCCTGCAATACGCACCGCTAGCGCAAGTCTGAAGGTGATGGTTCCGGGCGATCCGCTGGCGCGCGGCGCGCCCCTCGATGTGCCGGGCCTGAGCTACGCTGCGGGCAACCGGATGCTTTGCTGGAACCGGAAGAAGTTTGTGGGGTCGTACCGTGCCTTGACCTCCTGCAGGCGTGGATACGCCGGTCCCCAGTACGCCCGGGCAAAATCCTGCAGGTCTGCGCAAGGGTAGTTCTGGTAGACGTGCCCGTTCATGAAGCCGCCAAACTGGCCCATGAACTCCGCCAGCCAGGCTTCCATCTGCGTGCGCTCCTCGGCGCTGGTCCAGAACACGTCGACCACCAGGTCCGCATCCACATCGCGGTGGATGAAGGCACTGTCCTGCACGGGATACCGGTTGATGGCTCCGCCGTACGGCTCCAGGTACGCCAGTGAATATGTGTTGGGCGACGTCTTGAAGAAGGTGATGATGCGCTGCCAGTCTTCGGTGCCGAGCGGTGCGCTGATGTATCCGCTGGCCTTGGTCTCAGCAACCCCGTCGGGCAGATTTTCGGGCAGCGTGTACGGATGGTCTTCCAGCCAGACGTTCATGTCCGGATAGGTGCCGGTCCTGTCGACCAGCAGCTGGGCGCTGGGGATTGCGAGCAATGGCGCAATGGCCTGCAGCCCTGCTTCGCGTGTTCCGCAGAACATGCCTTGAACCATGTATGCCGGTGCACCGTCGTGGAAGCCCAGGTTCATCATGTAGCCCAGCGCATCGGGTGCGCCGGTTCTCATGAAGTCCCGCTGCATCAGCGTGAGCACCTCTGCCGCATGGGCTTCGTCCCAGCTGATGGACCAGGCCCAGACCTGGTCCAGCCGGACCATGCGGTAAGTCACCTGGAGGAGGACACCAAAATTGCCGCCCGTTCCTCCCCGCATGGCCCAGAACAGGTTGGAGTTTTCCCGTGCGTTTGCCGTGACGATGGTGCCATCTGCCAGCGCCACCCGAAAGGATTCCACCATATCGCTCTGAATGCCGAACGCACGGGAGGTGTACCCGTAGCCGCCTCCCTGCACAAAACCTCCCACCCGCACGTTGCCGCAGGCGCCGGTTGGCACATGCCAGCCCGTTCCGTTCATGGCCCCATTGAAGTGGTCAAAGTCTGTGCCGGAGCGCACATGCACGCATTGGGTAGCGGGGTCCAGTATCACGCCCTGGATTTCGCTGAGGTCTATGACCATGCCGTTGTTGACGGAGTATCCGGCCGTGCTGTGCCCGCCAGAGCGCACGGCCACCCACAGGCCGAAGCTGCGGGCCAAGGCCAGACACTCCAGCACATCGCGCTCGCAGGCGCAGTAGACGATGAGCTCCGGGTAAGCCTGGAACGCGGGATTGGATTCCTGTCGCGCATCGTTGTAGTCGGGGCTGGTGGGTAGCACAACGCGGCCGACCAGCCGGAGTTCCAGCCCCGCAAGTGCCTCCCACACCAGGGCATGGGGTCTGGTGGGGGTGTTGATGCGTGCAAGCGATCGGAAGCGTGCAATGCGCGCATCCTTGGCAATGCGGGCAGGGCTCTTGCGGTGGGCCATGGGGAAGGATCCTTCCTGAGAAACACGGGGTTACGTGTTTAACCGAATCCCAGGCGTTTGAACAGGTCGCGTGGACATGTCGGCAATCAGATTGATAAACCGGTAGGCCTGCATGGCCTGATCATCGGTTTGCACAAGTGGGGCACTTGCCCGCGGCCGCCGCATTTGCACCACGAACCGCTATCTGGCTCCAGCTCCGTGCGGCTGCCGTTGGGGCAGTGCCGCATCTGCCGCAGAACGGCGCATGCATGGGCATGCCGCGTGCCAAGGTGCTTATGCGGCGTTCTTCTGGTGGGGTTGATCCTGGTGCGCCATGGCGCGGCGCAGCGTGTTCTTGCCTTCCTGCTTGCCGGCATACATGGCCGCGTCGGCCTGGCGTATCAGGTGTTGTGCGTCAAGGGCATCCAGCGGTGCAAGGGCATAGCCGATGGTCAGGCCCACACGGATTTGCAGAGTCTCCAGTGCGAACGCACTGTCAAATGCTTCCAGCAGTGCCTGGCCAATGTCGTGCGCCTGCTGCGGGTTCTGCAGCCCGTGCGCCATGATGATGAATTCATCGCCACCCAGCCGTGCCACCACGTCCAGATGCTGCCGGACATTGGCCTGCAGCCGGTGGCCCACCGCCACCAGAAGGTCGTCGCCAACATCATGGCCATAGCGGTCGTTGATGGGCTTGAATCCGTCCAGGTCCAGCAGATACACAGCGACCAGCCTGTCAGGCGCGCACCGCCCGAGTGCATCGTGCAGGGCGACCTGCAATCCGCGCCGGTTGCTCAGGCCGGTCAGGGGATCGCTGTGGGCCAGGCGGCGCATCATCTCGCCCTCGCGCCGCGCTTCCTGCGCCTCGATCCGGATGGCATTCGCGCGCAGCCCCATCACCCGCAGAAAGAGCAGCATGTCGATGGTGGCTCCAAACTGGAAGGAGTGCATGGTCCAGAAGTTTGCGGGCACCCAGCCCTGTACCAGGCACACCATCACGGCAGCGGCTACGCCGTAGGCAGTCCAGGCCAGCAAAAGGGTCAGGCCGATGGGGTCCCTGGCTCGGATGCGGCCCAGGACAGCGGGCATGCTGAGCATCGACGGGACCGGCCCAGCCAGGCTCATGAAAGCAATGGCCAGCGGAACGCTCACCCACCCTGCGACCAACCCCGCCAGCACGGCTGCCGTGATCGCCGCCCCGGCGCGCATGGTGCGGGGGTACCAGCCCGCGAGCCGGGGGTCGGCAAGCACATGCCCCAGGAAGAGAAATGATCCGACCAGTGCCGTCAGGCCGGCCGCCACGCCGCCGTAGCGGCTCATCCACAGGCTTCCGGGCCACAGGTATTGCGCCCCGATGCCGAAGAATTGCATCGAGAAGACTGCACTGCCCCCGACCACCAGCGCGTAAAACGCAAACAGCCGCTCACGCTGGGTGATCCACTGGATCAGGCTGTAGGCCAGCAGGCACAGTGCCAGCCCGTTGAGCAGGCCCTGCAGCATCTGGTCGCGCAGCGCATGGTGCATCTGCAGGGGCATCTCGCCGATGGTGATGGGAAGGATCAGCGGCCCGGTGGCCTGTACCCGAATCAGCAGGTCGTAGGGCTGGCCGGGCTCGATTTCAAAGTCCAGCGCAGGGGTGCGGCTGGCCAGGCTGGTCCGGGCCGGAGTGGCTGCCATCTGCCGGAGGATGCGCCCGTCCCTTGCAAGGTAGATCTCTGCGTTGAGCGAGAAGTAGCCGACGTCGACCATCCAGGGGGTGCCCAGGGGGCGGTGGGCCACCAGCGGCACATGGAGCCACATGGCAGCCTTGTGCACCCCGAGCGAGCCCCCGCGCTGCGCAGGTGGCTCGAATTCATCCAGACGCTCCAGCATGTCCGTCGCAGACAGCACGAGCGTGGGATCAGGCCGAATCCTGATGGCGTCCCAGGCATTGATGCGCGGTGTTTCCGGCGCCAGCACCAAGGGCGTCCCCGTCTGTGCACCTGCCGGACCGCCGATGACCACCAAGAGCAGAACAAGGGCCGGCGAGATGCGCTGCACTACCCAGGCAAGCCGGGCGAGCAGCACGAGGACAGGACGGGGCATCTGCATGGGCGTCAGGTGCGCAACCGTGTGGATGGGTAGGACGCACGCGCGCCCTCAGGCCGACGGGAGCTGGCCGCAGCCAGCGGCAGGATGGCGTTCGCCGCAGCCCGCAAGGTTGCCGCCATGGGCTGCCGTGCCCGCAACAGTGCGGGCCATTGGCAATTGCTCGGCCGGCGGATGGGGGCAGGCATGGTGTGGATCGGCTGGAGGTAACAGAGTGTAGGGGAAGGCCTGATCGGGCCTCACCGGGGTTTCTCTGATGGCTGTGCTGGCCTGCCGGTTACAGCCCGTGCCGGGCCGTCTCAGCCGCGCAGCGATTCCAGGTTGAGCAGCGATGCCTCGATGGCCGCCGCGGTGGCCACGGGCTTTTCCATCGGGAACAGGTGGCTGCCGTCGAGCATCATGGTGCGCCCCTCGGTGATCCGCAGCGTCATGGTCATGCCCACCTGCTTCATCTCGTCGGAGTCGCGGCCGCCGATGAAAGCTGCCGGGCATTGCAGCGGATGCGCCGAGAGCAAACGCCCCAGGTTGTGCGGCAGGGTATTGTAGATGGCGGTCTCCACCGCGCGGTCGAAAGCCAGCACGCGCTTGCCATCGTGGTCCTGCAGGCCGTGGGCGATGTAGTCGGCCAGCACCTCGGGGTGCCAGCGGGCAAAGGTCTTCTTGCGGCGAAAGTGCTCCAGCGCCTCTTCATTGCTGGCCCAGCTGAAGCGGCGCTGGCGGCTGACCTTGCCCGGCGAGATCGA